>Ga0179594_10000016_pt1 | contig 79162 bp, 65 predicted proteins | sample CZOMad1_1_08_16f_FD_148625 | JGI IMG/M metagenome (GOLD analysis project Ga0179594, IMG submission 148625) | Vadose zone soil fungal communities from Angelo Coast Range Reserve, California, USA - CZOMad1_1_08_16fungal (Illumina Assembly) | ecosystem: Environmental > Terrestrial > Soil > Vadose...
CAATTCGTCCGCGATGGTTCGTATCAAGCTTCAATGGCCGTATTAAAGAAAATTCGCTCTCGCTGGTGGTCGCAGTCAGAGACGACGACTGACTACCCGCCGCTGCAAGAGAGCTCCATGGTTGTGCCCGGGGATCCCAGGTACGACATCAGGCCCCTGAGTATCTCGCAACTGGACGAATGTTGGAGGCTGGACCAGCGTTGCTTTGTCGACGGCGAAGCCTACAGTCGCGACACTTTCGAGTACTTGCTCACTGCCCCCGAAGCTGTCGCTTATCGAGTGGTGACGGCGAATGGCTCAATGGTGGGTTTCGTGATTGGCCTGATCGAGCCCGACCATACCGGCCACGTCACTACGGTTGGAGTCGCACCTGACCATCGACGGCGGCGCCTGGCAAAACGTCTGATGGCGAAGGTCGAAGACGGATTTCGTAAGCGTGACGTGCGTATCGTGCGGTTGGAAGTGCGCTCGCTCAATACGTCCGCGCAGCGGCTATACCTCAGCCTCGGGTACACCGTTACGCAACGCTTGCCGAAATACTATTCGAATGGCGGCGATGGATTGTTGATGGTGAAGTCGCTGTCCTAAGGGTCAGACAGTTGAGCCGTGAGAGTGGCTTAGCCCTTGCGCAATTCCGTGAGAACTTGTTTTGCTACTGCCTTGAGTGTGTCAAACACACCAGCCCCCGTCGAGGCCACTGCTTCAACCACCGGCTCGCTTTTCTTACCCAACTCTATAGCCAAATCTTCTACGGGAATAATGTTCGGGAGGTCGCGCTTGTTCAACTGCAGGACGTAAGGCAGCTTGAGCAGGTCGTACCCCTGCGTCTTCAGATTCTCTTCCAGGTTGTAGAGCGATTCAATGTTTGCGTCCATTCGCTCCTCTTGCGAATCGGCGACGAATACCACTCCATCGACACCTTTCAGAATCAACTTGCGCGAAGCGTCATAGAAGACCTGGCCGGGCACGGTGTAGAGATGGAAGCGCGTGCGAAACCCGCGCACGGTGCCCAGTTCCAACGGCATAAAGTCGAAGAACAGCGTCCGGTCGGTCTCGGTAGCCAAACTAATCAATTTACCCTTAGCCTGTGGAGCCGTGGCGTTGAAGATATGCTGCAGATTGGTTGTCTTCCCACAAAGTCCGGGGCCGTAATAGACAATCTTGCAGTTGATTTCTCGTGATGCGTAATTAATGAAAGTCATGGCAGGGTTGGGTTAGTTGAACAGGCTGTCAATATCCTCGTCGGTGATTCCAGCGAACGGTGAGTCGAGGTCTTCCTGCCCGTCGCGAATGATTTCGTCAAAGAGAGTGGAAAGCTGCTTTGAGATCTGTTTGCTGCGGAGTTTCACCAATCCCAAACTCGACTGTTCATCAAACATGACCACCAGTAGCAACCTGCCAATTACCGAAATATGAACACTCTCTCTTTGGCCCTCATGCGACAGGGTGGGAAACTCGTTCTCGCCGATCAACTGAGCAATTCCGCCGCACGCAGCGACATTTCCAGCCACCAGCGAAGCCAGACTGGTTGTGTCAAGATTCGCCGCGTCGCCCTGAACAGCGATCTGCTGCCCGTCTTTGTCGATGAGCAAAACCACTCGAGCAGCGGAATCGAGTCGTAGCCTGGCGAGCACGGCCTTGATCTCGTGATATCGATGCTCGCGCAGAAGAATCGGAGTGTCTGGCATCAGAACAGCTCTCGTGGCAAAGGCAAGAAGGAAAAATCTGGAAGGAGCGGTGGAATGAAGGGCCGCGTTCGCTCTGTGCTCCGGGACGGTAGCCGCTGGCGGGAATCCAAAAGCCCTTTCATTTTCAACTTTGATAGCTCGAAGCGACGACGACCTCAAGCCAAACCCACTGTACCACAGCAAACAATGAGCTTCAAGTGTTATTCTTTGTTGAGTTTAAGATACTGCTGTTAGCATATAGCTAGGTAACGTTAATCCCGCAAAGGCCTTATCTTACGTTGATTTAGGGCTTAAAGCTATGTTAAGCTGCGCGCTGGTTTTTTGGGCTGAACGGCGTTGTTTCGACAACCAGAGGGTTCACATGAGCAGTCCTGTTGCAAAAGGAATGAGGCGTCCCGCAGCGCGGCAACCGTCGCCAAAGTCCGCTGCCAAGCGACGCTCGCTGAAGACCAAAGCTGCTCGCCCCAAGCACATTGTAAAGGCCAAGAGTGTCGCGAAAGCGCCCGCACGGAAGGCCGCCAAGTCCGCAGCGCGTACATCGGCCAGGAAACAGGTCACGCGGACGCGGAAGGTTGCGGCCACCAAGTCAAAGGCGGCAAAGCCAGTCAAGAAGGCGACGACCCGCAGAACTGTACCAGCAAAGTCTCAAAAGAAAGTCGTCGTAGCCGCGCCGAGAGTCAAAAAGACTCAACCTCCGGTGCGCGCGGCTCGGGCTCCTAAGCCCGTCCCAACATCCATCTCCAGACAACCCACAGTGGATGAAGCGGCCGCTCTCCGGGCATTTGATCGTGCCCACAGAGAGTTCACTCGCGCTCGTTTCCAGGAAGCGCGAAATCAATTCCGCGGATTACTCGATCGCTATGCTCAGGTGTCTGAGGTTGCCGCCAGGGCCCGCACATACCTGGCAATATCTGAGTCGCGCCTACGCACTGAAAGTATTCTGCCTCGCGATGCCGACTCGCTTTATGATCGAGGCGTGATCGAGCTCAATCGTGGTGAGTATGTTGCCGCTCAGGAAATGTTTGAGCGAGCTTTGAAGCGCGAACCTGAGGCCGCCCATATTCACTACGGGCTAGCAGCCACACGAGCTCGTCTCGGTTCAATTGACCTGGCGTTGCAATCACTCCAAAGAGCGCTTGATTTACAGCCAAACCTGCGTGTTCGGGCTCAACACGATCAGGACCTAACTCCTCTGCGCAATGATCCTGACTTCGACAAGCTGGTATTCGCATCGCATTTTTGATGCGGCAGGCCGATCCGGTCAGGTGATCCATTCCCCAATTTCCAATCTCTGGTTTCAAACGCTTTGGCTTTTAGGTATCATTTTGAGTCGACCTCAGGAGACGGATAGACTTGCAAACCGTTGGCACCGATCGTGGGCTTAACCTTGTAGCAATTGGCGGAGGCACCGGCCTATCGACGCTGCTTGCCGGGCTAAAGCAGTTGGTCGGAAACCGTGGCAAGGTCGAGACGTGGTTCGAAACCCTTTCGGCAATTGTCACAGTTTCTGATGACGGCGGCAGCTCCGGTCGCCTGCGCGAAGAACTGCAGATGCTTCCACCTGGCGACATACGCAACTGTATGATCGCTCTTTCTGAAGACTCGACTCTCTTGTCGCGCCTCTTCCGCTATCGTTTTCGCGGTCAGGGTGAACTTGGCGGCCACAGCTTCGGCAATCTGTTTTTGGCCGCGCTTACCGAAGTGACTGGTGACTTTGTCGAAGCCGTACGCCTTTCTTCGGAGGTGCTGGCCAGCAAGGGTCACATTTATCCTGCCACCATCAACGATGTGCATCTTGAAGCAGAACTTGAAAGCGGCGAGATAGTTCGAGGCGAGACGCAAATTACCGCCTCGCGCTCGCCAATCCGGCGCCTGAGCCTGGAACCCGAACAGTGTTTACCGCTCCCCGAAGCGCTGGTTGCGATTCGATCGGCGGACTTGATCACAGTGGGACCGGGCTCCTTGTACACCAGCATCCTGCCAAATCTCCTGGTTTCGAAGGTCGCGGCCGCGATTGGCGAAGCAAATGCTACGCGAGTCTTCGTCTGTAACTTGATGACCCAACCTGGTGAGACTGACGGCTACTCGACACGCCGGCATCTGCAAATCGTCAAAGAGTATGCGCCTGAAATTCACTTTGATTTCATCCTTGTAAATGACCGGGCAATTAGTCAGGAACAAGCTGCCTTGTATGCCGCCGAAGGCGCTTTTCAGATCGGCATTGACGAGGATCTCGTTGATGTGCGCCAGCCACAGGACACAGAGATCGTTCGCGCCGATCTGCTGGATGAAGGTGAAAAAGTGCGGCACAATTCTGAAAGACTGGCCCAGGTCGTAGCTGCCTGTTGGGACCGCGCCCGATTGCGACCGGCCGTCGTCGCTTGAGCAAACCAGAAAGAGTCTCGATTGAAATCTCCACAAGAAGCGCCGCTGGACATCCTGATACTCGCTGCCGGGCTGGGTACGCGCATGAAGTCTGGCAAGGCCAAGGTTCTTCACCAGCTCGAGGGCCGGCCGCTAATTGCCCACGTCTGTCGCACGGCGCAGACACTGCGACCGCGCCAGATTTATGTTGTTGTAGGCCATCAGGCGGAAGGCGTCGAAGCAGCAGTCCTCTTGGAAACAGACCCGAGTCGCGTCACTTTCGTTAATCAAGCAAAGCAACTGGGAACTGGTGACGCGGTCATGTCGGCGCGGAAAGTACTGCGCGACCGAGACTCAACGCTGCTGGTTCTTTCCGGTGATGTGCCGCTGATCCGAGGGGAGACCCTGCAACTGCTGCTGACTCGGCACCATGAATCCAAAAACGCGGCGACCATCCTCAGCGTGAGAATGGAAACGCCGACCGGCTACGGCCGGATAGTTCGCAACGACGACGATCAGATCTCACGCATAGCCGAAGAGAAAGACGCAAGCGATGACGAGAAGCAGATTCGAGAGATCAACTCGGGCATCTATTGCTTCGAAACCAGCAAACTCTTCCCGGCCCTCGAACGTGTGCAACCGGCAAACCAGCAGGGCGAATACTATCTGACGGATGTGCCGGAAATCCTGCTCAAAGACGGCGAGCGCGTCGATGCTTACATGCACGGTAACGCCCGCGAGGTTGCCGGAATCAACACGCGGGCAGAGCTGGCTGAGTTTGAGAATCTTTTGCGTCGCACCGCCATTCGGCGCCTGATGATCGAAGGGGGCGTAACCTTCATCGATCCCTCGCACGCCTATATCAGCAGCGAGGCGCAAATTGGACGCGACACAGTTATCTATCCAGGTGTGCAAGTGGAGGGGACCACCACGATCGGTGAGAACTGCGAATTACGCGCCGGCACGCGAATCACAAATTCGAAGATCGGCGATCACGTGGTAATCAAGGATCACTGCGTCATTATCGACTCCGAGATCGGGTCGAATTGTTCAGTCGGCCCGTTTGCCCACCTGCGTATGAATAGCCGTTTGGAAGAAGCCGCGGCAGTGGGCAATTTTGTCGAACTCAAAAAGTCGCGACTGGGACGTGGTTCAAAGTCAATGCACCTGACCTATCTCGGCGACGCGACGATTGGAGAAAAGACGAACATCGGCGCCGGCACGGTAACCTGCAATTACGACGGTAAGAACAAGCACGAAACCGTTATCGAAGACGATGTTAAGATCGGTTCGGATACGATGCTGGTCGCGCCCGTCCGAGTGGGCAGTCGATCAGTGACCGGCGCCGGCTCAGTAGTGACCAAAGATGTGCCGCCCGATTCGTTAGTCGCCGGCGTCCCGGCCGTTGTAAAAAAAAGCTTGCGCGAAAGGAACGATGAAACAGAGGGCTGACGTGCTGGCGTTCATCCTTCATCCTTCATCCTTTGAATTTATGTGTGGAATCGTTGGTTATGTAGGCAACAAGCAGGTCGTACCTTTGATAATCGAAGGGCTGCGCAAGCTTGAGTATCGTGGTTATGACTCAGCGGGCATCGCTGTCGTTAACAAGGAACATAACCTCGAGATTCGCCGCGCGGAAGGCAAGCTTCGCAATCTGGAAGAGGCGATTCGTTTAAGTCCGCTCGACGGGACCTACGGCATTGGGCACACGCGCTGGGCCACCCATGGTCGCCCCACGGAAGAGAATGCTCACCCGCACCGCGACTGCACCGGACGCGTCGTCGTTGTGCACAACGGTATCATCGAAAACTACCTGAAATTGAAAGAGCGTCTGCGGCAGACGGACCACCTGTTCGTTACCGAAACCGATACCGAGATCATCGCGCATCTGATCGAAGAAAATCTGCGCGGCGAGCACAGCTTTGAAAGCGCCGTGCGCGACGCCACGCGGGATCTGCGCGGCATCTTTGCCCTGGCCATCATCAACTGCGACGAGCCGGACACGGTGATCGCTGTGCGCCAGGGTCCGCCCGTAGTGATCGGCCTCGGCGACCGCGAGTTCTTTGTCGCCTCCGACATCCCGCCCATTCTGCAACACACGCGTGACGTCTTTTTCCTGGGCGATGGTGAGATCGCGATTTTGAGCAGCGATGCGGTTCGCGTCACTGACTTCGAAGGGAATTCCGTCGAGCCCTCGATCCAGCGAATCACCTGGGATCCGATCATGGCGGAAAAGGGCGGCTTCAAACATTTCATGCTCAAGGAGATCTACGAGCAGCCTCGGGCCGTGCGCGACACCGTACAGGGCCGCATCTCGCTGGATTCCGGCAAAGTCTTCCTCGACGAGATGGAGAACATTACCGAAGCCGATTTTAAGCGCTTTAGCTCCATCCGCATCGCCGCCTGCGGCACCTCGTGGCATGCCGGACTAGCGGGCAAGTACATGATCGAACAACTGGCGCGCATCGCCGTCGACGTCGATTACGCTTCAGAGTTTCGCTATCGCGATCCAGTGCTCGACGAGGGCACCTTGCTGATTGTGATTTCGCAATCGGGGGAGACGGCCGACACTATCGCGGCGCTGCGTGAGGCGAAGGAACATGGCGCCAAGGTCCTCTCGATCTGCAACGTGCAGGGGTCGATGATCGTGCGCGAGGCCGATGGAACGATTCTCACCCATGCGGGTCCGGAGATCGGCGTAGCCTCGACCAAGGCCTTCACGGCGCAGATGATCGCACTGTACCTGCTCGCGCTTTACCTCGGCGAAGTGCGCGGCTCTTTGTCCGCTGAACAGGCCCGGCTCCACGCGCAACAACTGGCGGAATTGCCGGTAAAGCTCGAGCATCTGCTGAACGAGTCGGATGAGATCGAGGAGCTGGCGAAAGAGTTCTTCCGCTCTACGGACTTTCTTTATCTTGGCCGCGGGATCAATTTTCCGGTTGCTCTGGAAGGCGCTCTGAAGTTGAAAGAGATTTCCTATATTCACGCCGAAGGATACCCGGCGGGCGAGATGAAGCATGGGCCAAACGCGCTGATCGACGAACGTCTGCCGGTCCTGTTCATCAACACGCGCGAAGAAGGCAATCACGCTTCGGAACTGAGATACGAGAAGACCCACTCGAACATCGTGGAAGTTAAGGCGCGCGAAGGCATCGTGATTTCGGTGCTCACTGAAGGCGACACGATGTCGTCTGTGGTCTCGGATCACGTGATCGAGATTCCTTCGTCGAGCGATCTGCTCTCACCGATTCTTTCGATTATTCCTTTGCAGTTGCTGGCCTACCACATCGCCGTGCGTCGCGGCTGCGACGTTGATCAGCCGCGGAATCTGGCCAAGTCCGTGACGGTTGAATAACGACAATGCGCAAGATTGTTCAAGTTGCATTTTGCCCGCACTGCGGGAACAGAACTTCTCAATCAGTGATATATCGGCATTCTTGTATGCAGTTAGCGTTTTACCGATTGCCAGGTGAAGATAAAGCTTACGACTACGAACAAACCATCCGGGCGCTATACTTGATAGTTAAATGCGGTACATGCCAAGGAATTCTTGTTTATGGGGATATCGAGGGACACTCCCCAGGGCGCGACGAGCGGCCTCTTGACGAGGAGAACTTTCATCTTGCAGAGCTTCTGTGGCCTGAGTCGTTTGCTTACCACAAATCGATCCCTATGAAGGTCGCAACTATTTTGAGGCGGCAGTAAGAATAAGGAACAGCAACCCGGAAGCATTTCTTGGTCAAATTAGACGCGCCTTAGAAGCGATATGTAACGACCGAGGCTGTAAACGAGGCTCGCTCGCGAATAAGCTGGACGACTTAAAAAATAAAGGAGACATTCCGGCAAACTTGGCCGCCATGGCAAACGTAGTTCGGAATCTGGGAAATATCGGGGCTCATGCCGATGCCGATTCGGTAATATCACCATCGCAAGTGTTAGCAGCAGACGAGTTCTTCCGTGCGGTCGTGGAGTACGTATATATTGCTCCCAGCAAAGTGCAAGAAATTCCGGACTCGTTAAAGAGCACTCCAGAAAAGAGGACGGCGAATCTGGTGGCTCTGCCATCGCCACCCGTGACGCAACAAGTAGCGGCTCCTGAGAGTGAGCCAGAACGAGATAATTAAAGAGTCCAGTGGCGTGACACGGGACGAGACTAGATCGTAAGTGCAAATGGTCCGGCAGGAGGATTCAACTTTATGACCAACGATGAGACACAACGCAAGATGGATTTCATTCTTGATCAGCAAGCGCAGTTTTCTTTTGATATTCAGGAACTCAAAGAGCTTCACAAACAATCAGAGAAGCGCATTACAACAATTGAGGATTCGCTGACCCGCCTAGCAAGTGCAACGTTGACTTTGACGGAACGAATAACCGAGGTCGCTGCCGTCCAAGCGCATCAGAATCGCATGATCGAGGCACTCGCCGCGTCGCAACAACAACTTGTAGAGACTCAGACCCGTTTGACGGAGACACAGCGGCAACTGGCCGAGTCCCTGGACCACACAGACCAGCGCCTCAATGCGTTAATTGACATTGTCAAAGACAATATGAACGGCCGACATTAGAATTAGGCTAATGAATCAGCGTTGGTTGTTTCACCCGACTTCGCGAGCGTCGCACGATTGCTCGTTGATTCGAGAAGACCCTGCCTGACTATTCCCAGCGCCAATCACTCCGAAACGCGCCTGTATCCGCCAACCCTAAGCTGGCTCGGTTGCGGGTTGATCATTTGTTGGGCGATTGCCAGGATCGCTCCCACTCGGACCTCGGGCCGTTGCAGCCTGTCGACATCTGCTTTCGCGCGATCAAAATCCGCCACGGCAAGCGTCGCCAATACCGGAATTATCTGGTTCGCGGCAATGGCGACGGCGTTTTCGTTCTGCATGATCAACTCGCCATCCTGATAATACTGTTGGCCGAAGCCGTTGAGCGCGACTGCCGCCGTACTCATTTCGTTGAACTGATCGAGCAGGGGTTCGATCACTTCGAATGCGCGTTTGGGATCGTACCGCGAAAACGCCAGGCTGATTTGCAGCAGAGCATTCATTTGTTCCTGATCCTCTGCCTGAGGAGAGGCGCCCAGCATACTGCGAGCCTGCTCCAGGAGGCTTAGGGCCGCAGCGCGCTTTTTACCTGGGCCAATCTGATTGACAATCTGGCTGAGCATGTTGGCTCGCTCCTTAGGCGTGCGCAGACTGCTGATGCTGCGCAGTGCCTCTTCAATTTTGCCCCTGCTGATCGCATTGTAGATTTCCTGTCGTTCCAGGTTGCTCAATATTTGCTGGCGCTGCACAGGATTCAGAATATGGTCCATCACAATCTGCCTTGCACGCGCGGGATCGCCAGACCCCTCGGCTTTACTTGCAAGCTGCTGATACAGCGAATCTCGCACCTCCGGCGGCGCCTGGCCAACCGCCTCCAACCCCTCCTCGATGGAACCGCTGTTAATCGTCTCCTGGTATTTTTGCCAGACGCGGGTTTGCTGATCCGGTGGGGTATTGAGTTCAATCGTTTTCTTCTCCACGGCTGCACTACTGCCGGGCGCATAACTCTCCAGCTCCGCGGTCATGGACTTGAGTGAGTTGAGGATAATGCGCGCAGCGTTACTCTCCAGCGAATAGAAATTATTTTGCACCGGCGTAAACGTCAGACCGGCAGTGAGCGTCCTCTTGAATAGATCCCGATATTCCTGTTCCGACAACAGCGGGTTGTCAGGGGGCGCTGCGTTCCCGTGAATCCTCTGATTCCGCGGTGTGTGAGCCAGTCGCAGCAGATTGACGGCAAGATTTCCCGCTTCCGGATTGACAGTAAACTTCTCGGCGGAGAGTTTCGCGGCGATCTCTTTGGCCAAGGCGCCCGCTGACTCCGGGTCGACTTCGCGCAAGCCGGCGATTGTGTCCGTCAAACCCGATGAATAACCGTTCTTCATCGTCTCTTCCGCAATCTGGAAAGCACGCTTGGGATCCTTCGCTATGATTTGATTCGCGACGCTCAGTTCGAAACGGCGCTCCTGCTCCAGGTTGCTGTTCCTTTGTCCCTCATCGGGACTGGCGAGCGTCCGCGTCGAACGAAGAAACGTCAGGGCCGCTTCAGGATCGTGATCCGCCAGAACAGAAAATACATCCTGGCGGAGTTGCATCGCCGTCGTGTAGCTCTGGTAATATTCCTGATCTGCACTGTCAACTCTTTCGATGTATTCCCTAACTCCCGCAACTGCGTCCGAGATCAGTTTCCCGGCGAGCTTTTCATCGCTGGCCCACAACAGTCGGGCAGCCTGCGTTTGCGCACGCACGCGCGTCTGCGGCAGACGAATTTCTGGCAGCGTCTCAGTCAGTTTGGTCATGAGGGCGATGCCCTGAGCCTTACGTACCTCCTGATTCTTTCCTGCCTGCAGCTCCTGTTCAGTCGCGTGACGAAGTTCAACGATTCGGATCTCATACCGCCCGGACACCTCTTCCTCGAACTGACCAAGGGGCCTCACCTCAACGTAGTAGGTTCCCGCGGTACTCGAGGTCACCGTCACGTCTTCCGGGCCTTCATTGCCGTTGGGGCTGTCAAATTCTCCGAGGCTGCGGCCTTCGGGTGAAGTGACCCGAACGACGACATCGATACCGTGCTGGTCGACGACCAATTGCAGAAACTGATCCTGCTCCAGGGTGATGCTGAAGTGCTGTACCTGACCGCGAGCGATGGTGCGCTCGAGGGTCTTTCCCGGCTGGAGCACAGCATTGTCTTGCTGGGCCTGTGCTTGTCCAAAGAAGAAGAGACAAATGGGGATCAGCAAGAAGGGTAAGGCTGTTGACCGACACATTGAAAGACCTCCTAACGGTTCAGTACGGTTGCAGTTTCGTTTTCGGAGTGTCTCATTCACACCGTGGCTTCAGCCACCGAAAATTCTACTTAAGCCGGCAGCTCTACTACCTGGATGCAACTTGAACGCTGCGACAGCGCCAGGCTTGCGCTACCAAAACATGACGCTACCTTTAACGCGGCATTTGGTTGAGCGGTGCAAAATCCTTACCCGCCACAACCTCAGTGGTTGCCAACGCGGGTTTGCGACTTACTTGAAGACAAATCCAACAGCTTAGAGATTACTGCGGCTTGAAGGTTGCCCGCGCGATGAGGACACGAGGGTCGAATGGCTGGATTATTTGCCCTGGAGGAGAAGCGGGGCAGGAGGAGTGATGTCCGACAAACTTCAGTTCGTCTCTGGCATGCCCAGAGGCCTCTTTGCAGCAGCCGCACAAACTGAAGTTTGTCGGACATCACTCTCAGTTTTTGGCTAAGCGCTCCTGAGTCAAGAGCTTTCGCTTGCGTTCCAGTCCCCAACGATAACCACCCAGACTCTGGTCTTCGCGAATCACGCGGTGGCAGGGGATCACCAGCGCCACCGGATTAGTCGCGCAAGCTCGAGCGACTGCACGCACCGCTGTGGGTCGGCCAATCGCCTGTGCCACCTGCGCATAGGAACGCGTGCTGCCATAAGGTATTTTCTGCAGCTCCTCCCAGACTCGGCGCTGAAAGGCTGTCGCGCGCACGTCTAACGGCAGACTCAGATCGGGAAGAGCGCCTTCCAGATGTTGGACCAGGTCTCGCACCCACTGGGCCAAACGCTCTTCGCGTCGTTCCAGGTGTGCTGCGGGAAACTCGCTTCTCAGATCCGATTCGAGCGCCGCGGCGGAATCGCCTAAACGCACAGCACAGATTCCCTTTTCAGTTGCTGCCACCAATAGCTGACCAAACGAGCAATCGGTGATTGCGTAATCGATCTCCACACCTCGCCCACCGCGCGCATAGGTCGCCGGCGTCATCCCCAACTCTGCCGTCGCTCGCTCATACAGACGGCTGCTCGAGCCAAACCCCGCGTCATACATTGCGCCGGTGATCGATTCGCCCTTGCGCACGCTGGCTCGAAATCCGCTCATCCGGCGTGCCTCGGCATACTGTCGTGGCGTGACGCCCATGATGCTTTTGAAAGTTCGTTGCAGGTGAAAACTGCTGACTCCCAAGCGCGCGCCAAGCGTGGTTAAATCCACCGCTCCCTCTTGCTGCAATTCCTCAATCAGCCCACAGGCCCGGCGCACGATTTCGACCTGCGGATCGATTGTGTTGGCCTCGCGGGGACGACAGCGAAGGCAAGCGCGGAAGCCGGCGGCTTCGGCGGCGTCGGGCAGATTGTAGAAAGTCACTCGCTCGCGCCGCGGCCGGCGCGATGGACACGAGGGCCGGCAATAGATGCCGGTTGAGCTGACGGCGTAGACAAAGCTGCCGTCAAACGATTGGTCCCTAAGCTCGACTGCGCGCCAAAGCTGCTCTTCCCTGTCGACTTCATTTGCAGTTGCCGGATTCATTTGTCGTCTTAATGCCAGTTGCAATTTGTTTGCCCTCCAGTATCTCGTAATCTGTTCGTGATGGTAAAGCAGACTGGAAAGGCAATCTATCCGGTTCTTGCGGGCGAACTGTCCGACAAACTTCAGTTTATCGTTAGGCCCGAAGGGCCGACAATTAATAGCCACGTCCGTAAGGGCGTGGGCAGACATAGTCATGGAGAAAGAGAGCGCCGAAGGTGCGACAGGAATATGAAATTGTGCCTCTTACAATTAGTGTCGGCACTTCGGGCCTTACGATGGTCAAATGCACTTCGATCCACGCCCTTACGGACGGGGCTATTGATTGTCGGCCCTTCGGCCTAAGCAACTCGACGCGCTTCTAATAAAAACTTGATCAGAGTTTCCTTCAGTTGGTCGTTTGCCTTGATGAGAAACAATTGTGCACGAGATCGACAAGCTAAAGCTTATCGGACTCTTCGAACAAACTATCCTTTCGCACGTACGATGTCTCTATAACAATGCAGGTGCGCCGGCGCGGAAAATGGAGCAGCGATGACCAAGGCAAGCGTTGAGCAGCCTGATGAGATGCTTGTGGTCGAGGCGATACTGGGCAATCTCGACGCTTTTAATGAGTTGGCCACGCGTTATCGGGCCGCGGTCATTCGGACAGCCCAGGCGATTGTTGGTCTCGAGTTCGCTGAAGACGTTGCGCAGGACGCTTTGTTGCTGGCCTTCAAGGCCCTGCCCTCGATCGAGGAGCCAACCAGGTTCGCAGCGTGGCTTTCCGCGATTACGCGACATCGAGCGATGCGCTTTGGCAGGCAGGAAAGTCGTTTGCGGTCACGCAACGTAGCGCTCGATGAAGTGCTGTTGGAAAGAGTCAGCGCCCTGTCGCAACCGCTTGCCGACGAGAGTGGCAATGAAGAGCTGCGCCGGGCGTTGGAAACCGTGCCTGAAGACTATGCTTTGGTGCTGAAGTTACGATTCCTGGACGAGATGCCGCTAAAGAGGATCGCGGCTTTTTTGGGAGCGCCTCTGTCGACTGTGAAGTGGCGCGTGCATCAGGGCAAGAAACTCTTGCGCAAGGCAATGTCCGACAAACTTTAGTTTGTCGCTGAAACCAGAGAGGTAGTTCGAACGAGCGTAGTTCAACCGCAGGTGCGCTCAGGATCTTTTCACGCCGTTTAGAAGCGGGAATTGTCCCGCCCGTCGGCAAAACCGGACAAGTCCGCTGTCCAAACGATTCGCAGAGATGTTTTGGCGCAGCAATGCGCCGGTAACGGAATAGGGTGGGAAAAGCGAGGTGAATATGAATAACGAGACCAGCAAATTAATCAACGTGCTTGGGCGTATTGCGCGCGCCGCGGGTTATGCGGCCTGGGTCAAAGCCGAAGCCGACGCGGTGCGATTCTGCGCGGCTCAATACAACCGAGTTCTCGCTCGTTTCAACGAGCTGGAGCCGAGCACCAAAGGGCTGTTCACTGCTCTGTCCGAAGACGCCTCACCGGACGTGACACGCATGGCCGCACGTGATCTGATTGCCTACTTCGAAGACGATGCCCCCGAACCGCACGACGCGGGTTTCGCATGGGGCTATGGTCCGCGGAGGCGCAGACGCGGCGGTTGTGCTCCGATCTCGGTACCCTGTGACATCGGGATTGATGTTCGGCGCAGTTGACAACCGGCTAATCACCGGCTGCATGGGTCGGGCCGGGTGTGGCAGTTTTCGCACTTTAGCAAAAAGCCGGCTGGCGTTTGGGCAGGCTAAGGAACCCGGTGTGGATAAGGAGAACTATGGAAAGAGAAAAAGAACTGATCAAGCTAATCAATGTGCTGCGCCGAACGTCGCGCATGGCGCTGCAGTCTGAATGGACCGGGGGCGGTCAGGACGCCGCCGCCTATTGCACCGACCAATACAATCGCGTGCTCGCACGACTCAAAGAGCTTGATGCGAACGTCGGCACAGTGTTCGATCCTCTGCCTGCGGAAAGCTCGCTGACGGTGGTGGCGATGGCCTCGCGACAACTCACCGCTTACTACGAAGACGAAGTGGGAGAGGCAAAAGGATCTGGCCGCGGTTACGGTTTCCATTTTGATCCGGCCACCTTCAAAGGGTCAAAGTCGTTCAGGGAGTTCTGGGAAAAGGGCGCGCGTGAATTCGAAGACCTGGGCGAGTTCATCCGCGAAAGCATCGAAGAGTGGACACGCCAACGTAAGAAGGATGCAGGCGGAGCGCGTAAGGAAGAAACGAAGGACGCGGAAACGCGGTGAAACGGAGACCACGGAGATGTGTGAATCGTGAATCGTAAACCGTGAATAGATAATGCTCCGTTACAAGAGTGAACGCCTTCCGGTTCCCGACTTAGGGTTCACGATTCACGATTCACGGTTCACGATTTACGATTCACACATCTCCGTGTCCCCGTTTCACCGCGTCTCCGCGTCCTTAGTCTTCGTTTCCACCTTCTTCCTTCCTCGTTTTGTCCGCGCCGATTCGTGTGCTTAAATGTGCCCTTCGATGGCACATCAAAATACGCTTGAACTCACGCAGTCCGCACTCGTCATCATCGACATGCAAGAGGCGTTTCGCACGAAGCTTCCCGGCTTTGACGAAATAGCCGAACGCATCGCCATGATGGTGAAAGGTGCAGAACTACTGGGTCTGCCGATCATCGTCACCGAACAATATCCAAAAGGCCTGGGGCATACGGCCGAAGAGATCAAAGCCGCCCTGCCGCCACAACTCGAGATAATCGAAAAGACAAGTTTCAGCTCCTGTGGAGCGCAGCAGTTCCAGGCGCAACTGGAGCGCGCGGGCGCAAAACAGGTTTTGGTTTGCGGGATAGAAGCACACATCTGCGTCAACCAGACGGTGCATGATTTGTTGGCTGGAGGGTTTCAGGTGCACCTGCTCACAGGGTGCATCGGTGCTCGCCACCCGGCAAACAAGAAAATTGCCTTGCGAAAGATGCAAACGAGTGGCGCTCTCCTCTCGTCCATTGAGATGGCGTTATTTTGAGCTGATGCGGGATGCCCGGCACGAAGAGTTCAAGGCGATTCAGGGAATGGTAAAGTGATCGGTAGCAAGCAGTCAGCAATCAGCAGTCAGCAGTCAGCAGTCAGCAACATCGCAGTCGTTATGTCCTCAATTACCCACTCCCAACGAAGAAAGGACAAAACGTTATGAGAGACTTTAGAGAGATCAGGGTTTGGGAGAAGGCTCACGCTCTGACTTTGGAAATTTACAAGGCGACGTCCAAGTTTCCTAAGGAAGAAACATATGGATTAACCAGTCAATTGAGACGTGCATCATCCTCGATACCAGCCAACATCGCTGAAGGTTTCGGACGAGGCGGAAATGCCGAGCAGGCTAGATTCCTTCAAATCGGGATGGGATCTGCCTGTGAGCTTGAATATCATATCCTTTTGGCAAAGGACCCAATTTCCTCGTTCTGAACGGATATGAGCACCTTCAAGAGCGTGTGGTAGAAGTGAAGAAGATGCTGGGAGCACTGCTAATCAAAGTAAGGACCGACCGGAGTCGATCCCCTTCAGGCTAAAGCCGCTTTCCGGCTGAATGCTGATCGCTGAATGCTGATTGCTTATCGATTACTTAATGAACGACCTTCTTTCCCAACTCAACGACCAACAACGTGAGGCAGTGCTCGCCACTGACGGCCCGCTTCTAATTCTTGCCGGAGCAGGCTCCGGCAAAACCCGCGTGATCACTTATCGCATCGCGTACCTGATCAGTGAGAAGGGTGTGCCGCCCTGGAACATTCTGGCCGTCACCTTCACGAACAAGGCGGCCCAGGAAATGCGCGAACGCGTGCAGCGCCTGCTGCGCGGGCAGGAGCTTGCCAGCGCTCCCTGGGTTTCCACTTTTCATAGTCTTTGTGTGCGCATCCTGCGTCAGGACATCGAACAGTTGAAGGCCGGCTATAGCCGCAGCTTCACCATCTATGATCAAGACGACTCGCAGCGTCTGATCAGGAACTGCATCAAAGATCTCGGTTACGATGAGAAGTTTCTAGCCCACCGCGCCACCCAGTCGGCAATCAGCGCCGCCAAGAATCGCGGCGAAGACGTCGAAGCGTTTGCGGCGCGAGCTGAATATGTCGACGAACGACGAACCGCGACGGCCCGGGTCTACAAGCTTTACGAGGAACGCCTGCAACAGAACAACGCTCTGGACTTTGACGATCTGATGATCAAGACCGTGCGTCTGCTGCGCAATACGCCCGAGGTGCGCGAAAAGTACAACAGAAAGTTTCGCTACATCCTGGTTGACGAGTATCAGGACACAAACTCGCTGCAGTTTGCGCTGGTCAGCCTGTTGACGGAGAAACAACAGAACATCTGTGTTGTCGGTGACGAGGATCAATCGATTTACAAATGGCGCGGCGCCGACATCACGAACATTCTCAACTTTGAAAAGCATTTTCCCAACGCCAGGATTATTCGACTGGAGCAGAATTATCGTTCGACGCAAACGATTCTGGATGTTGCCGGAGCGGTGGTGAAACGCAACCTCGAACGCAAAGGCAAAAACCTGTGGACCGATAATCCAGCCGGAGAGCACGTCCGCTATTACCAGGCGTTCGATGCCGAAGCCGAGGCGCGCTGGGTGGCGTCGCGGATTCTCGAACATCGGGACGACGAACGGGACATGCGGGCCGCAGTTCTCTATCGCACCAACTCACAGTCGCGCGTTTTTGAAGAAGCCATGCGGCGGGCCGGTCTGCCTTACAACATCGTCGGCGGCTTCTCGTTTTACGAGCGCATGGAAGTGCGCGACATCATCGCCTATCTGAAACTGTCGATTAATCCCAACGATTCCATTGCGCTGCAAAGGGTCATCAACAGTCCCGCGCGGGGCATCGGCAAGCAGACGCTTGAAGAAGTCGAGCGGCGGGCAGGCGACTATGGCCTTTCGCTTTGGGAGACGATCGCGCAGGTGATCGAAAAGCCCGAGAGCCTTAGCCCCCGCGCGGTCGCTGCGCTCAAGAACTTTCGCCAGATCATCCTTCGTCTCGCCACGAGCGCGGCCGGGAGCGCGGGCATCCTGCCCGCCGTCAGTAACCGGGGCGATAATAACCAGGAACCTGGCCCGTCTCAGGGATCACTGCCACAGAACGAGGACATAACGCCGCTGTCAGCAAACGATGGCGCCCCTGCTGATCCACTTACGTCAGACACCTTCGTCTCTGATCTCGTCAAGGCGGCCATCCTCGACACCGGCTACGAAGCGGCTTTGAAAGCCGAACGAACAGACGAAGCGGACGCGCGCCTTGAGAATCTTCAGGAACTGGTCAACGCCGCGGTTGACTATGACGAACTGGGCGCCGCCGGTCTGCGCGAATTCATTGATCATTCGGCACTCGTCTCGGACGCAGACCAATACAAAGAAGACGTCGCAGTAACCTTGCTCACCGCGCACTCTGCCAAAGGTCTCGAATTCCCGATCGTTTTCATTGTCGGTTTGGAAGACGGACTGTTTCCCCATTCCCGTTCGCTGAAGGGAGACGATCTGAGCGAGCTGGAAGAGGAGCGCAGGCTTTGTTACGTGGCCATCACGCGGGCAGAGAAATATTTGTATGTGACTCATGCGATGAAGCGCCGGGTCTACGGCGAGGAGCTGGCCTCAGAGCCTTCACAATTTCTCAACGAGATGCCGCTGGAATTGATCGATGATCTGTCACTCGGCAAATCGTGGCTGTCATTTGCGCGCGGCGGCTCGCCCGATCACGGGCCCGCCGGATTCCGCAAAGAACACAAGCCCTACGCGGGCAAGACCTATAACAGCGCTGAATCAATCGCCGAGTTCTTCAAGCTGCGCAACGAGCAATTGGGTATCCGCGCCAAGAGTCAGGCAGCCACGGTCAATTCTTCCGCGACTCCGGCTGGAAGCGGCGACTTTGTTCCCGGGTCGTACGTCCGTCACGCAAAGTATGGCCGCGGTCTGGTCATGCGTCGCGAAGGCGTTGGCGAAGGAACAAAGTTGACCGTGAGCTTTCCCGGGTTTGGACAAAAGAAACTGGTGCAGAAGTTTGCGAACCTGGAAAAGGCTTGACTGAGTATGTCAGAACCGCCTGCGGTAGCGGGCGGTTCAATTTGGATAGCCCAGGCCTGACGGTCCCTGGATCACTACCTGAACCTCTGATCTTGTTGACAATTTCCTCGCTTCCGATAACGCTAGTCCAACCGCCCGCTACCGCAGGCGGTCCTGACTTGGCTTTCGTCCGCTGACTTTCCATCTCCCCGCGCCTACTCTCGATCTCGCTGCCACTAAAGGAGGCCTAAACCTGATGAAACCCCTGTTGCTCTTTACACTGCTCTTAGCCTTTGCCCTGAACATCCCCGCTCAGACAAATACCGGCCGAAGAGTGCCGCGCAGACTGCGCTCGCTGGGCCGGCCAAAACTCATCGAACCCCGAAATTCAGAAGGAACCCGTGCCGGACTGCTCCAATCGTTACCGATCCGCCGGGTAATTCTCTACAGCAACGGCGTCGCCTACATCGAGCGCCGCGGTTCCGTGAGCGGACACGCCGAGGTCAGTCTTTCGTTCAAGCAATCACAAGTCGACGATGTTTTGAAATCGATGGTGGTCCTCGATCTGGGCAAGGGACGTATTGGCGCCGTCAGTTACAATTCCAGCGCTCCGCCCGCGGCCCGGATGGCGGACATTCCATTTTCCATCGAAGCCGGAACCGCGGACGATAGCAAAGGCGGGTTGGCCGGAGTGCTGGGCCAACTGCAAGGCGCGCATGTGATCGTTGGCGCCTCGACCCGCACGGCCTCTGGATCAATCCTCACCGTCGGCGAGCGCAAGTCGCAGATCGATGCCAACAAGCCGCCCGTCGTTACGCACACGTTGGTAATTTCGTCAGAATCAGGCGAATTGCTCAGCTTTGATCTGGCAGAAGTTCGTTCAGTCAAGCTGGTGGACGAAGGCGCGCGACGTGATGTCAGCGAATTCGCCGACGCTTCGGCTTCAGCGCGGCGACGAGATGCGAAGACGATCGTCGTCACGTCGGACGGCACAGGTTCACGCGAGATGCTGGTCAGTTACACAATCGCAGCGCCGATTTGGAAGACAACCTATCGCGTCGTACTTGATCAATCGGGCAAACCTTTCTTTCAGGGTTGGGCCATCGTCGATAATGTTGGCGACGAGGATTGGAATGACGTTTCGCTTTCACTGGTTTCCGGCACGCCCGTCTCGTTCATCCAGCCGATTCAAAAGCCCTTTTATCGCTACCGGCCGGTGGTGCCGATGCCCTCTGATCTGAAACTGGAACCACAGGTTTATGAACCAGGCGAAGCGACCGGCGGGGCCACCGGCGTTGGCAGCGGCGCAGGCACAGCCCTGAACGAAGAAGAAAAGATTAGCAGCGCTGATGCGACAGTTGGAGGCGCATTCTCGCGAAAACAACTCCAGCAATTGCCGACGAGTGGACGCAATGTGAGCAACTTCATGGCCCTTCAACCGGGCGTCGCTGGTAACGCTCCCGTTGCCCGTCCGCGTACGAGCTTGAGCGATGCGATCACCCAATCCGACTCCAGCGTGCAAGCCGAAGCCACGGGCGGCGAGGTGGGCGATCTGTTCGAGTACCGCATCGATCAACCAGTGACCGTACCGCACGATCGCTCGGCCCTGATTCCGATCCTGCAAACACGCATGGACGGCGAACGCGTTTCCATCTACAACGAAGGCGTGCGCCGCGACCGGCCCATGGGTGGCATGCTTTTGAAGAACACTTCGGCACTCACGCTGGAAGACGGAGCGATGACCATCATCGACGGAGACGCTTACGCCGGCGAGGCTTTGATAGAGCGTCTTAAGCCAGCGGAGCAACGTCTGATCTCTTTTGCACTGGATCTGGGTACGAGCATTAACGTCGGCGTGAAAGAAGATCGCGCGCCAACTTTTCTAATTCGGGCGCTCAACGGCGTCTTTGAAGCTCATTATTATCAGACCACTGAGAAGACTTACACGCTCGTAAACCAGACCGATAAGCCGCGCGTGGTTTACATCGAGCATCCGGTGCGCCAGGATTGGTCGCTTAGCGAAAAGACCCAAAAGCCCGATCTCAAAACCGCTCGCTACTATCGCTTTCGCATTCCGCTCGAGCCGCATCAGAAGGTCGAGTTGCCGGTGACTGAGCGGCGGGCGCTCATGGACAGGTACGCGATCTCAGATTTCACGCGGCCGCAACTCGAATTGTTCGTCGCGCGCAAATACATCGATGCGCAGACTCAGGCAGCGCTGGAAAAGATCATCGAGATCAAAGGTCGGATGGCCGCCAATGAGGCGCGGCTGCAAACCATCAATCAGGAGTCAGCAGAGATTGGCCAGGACCAGCAACGCCTGCGAGACAACATCAAGGCGCTGACGGCCACGACGGAAGCCAGGCAACTGATCGCGCGTTATGTCGCCAAGGCCGACACTCAGGAGTCACGTCTGGAACAGCTTGAGAAGGATCGCCGCGCCAACGTTGAGGAACGCGGCCGGCTGCAAGCAGAGCTGGAAGCGGCTATCCGCGGGCTCGTCTTCGATCGCCCGTTGAATTGATTGGTGGTAGTCCTACACCTGGTAAGACCCGAAGGGCCGGTACTCAATAGCCACGTCCGTGAGGGCGTGGATCAGAGCCTCAAAGGGATACCGAGCGCCGAAGGTGCGACACTGATTGCGGTGACCGATTTGGATCAGAGTGCCGGCCCTTCGGGCCTCGAAATGAAACAGGATGCCGATCCCCGCCCTCACGGACGGGACTTATTAACTTTCGGTCCTTCGACCTTAGAGCAAAATCATTCGCTGTGCTACTTCGTGACTGGCCGTTTAGCCTTGCTCTTCGTGAGGTTTGACGTTATCTTTCTCGACGTCGCATCTCTCTCCCTGGATTCGCCCCGGCGACGAGCGAGTCAAAATTCTTTTCTCTCTCCAGTTATCAATCGGCGGAAGCCTCAATGCAGGTCTTCGGCGAGGAGTTGTCATCATGAGAAAGATTCCCGGGTTCCTGCTTATTTTCTCCGTTCTGATCCTGGGCCAGGTAATTCAGGCGCAAACGCGCGCCCGCCGCGTCGGACAAAGCCTGCCGCCCACAACACCTGCGAGTCAGTCACAACCCCCGGTCTTGCGTGGCGCAACGAAACCGGGCGAGCGTCAATCGGGTACACAGTCCACAAGCGAGGCTAATACAGGGCCGCAGGATGTCGACGAGAACGACGTCATCAGGGTAGACACTACGCTGGTTACGATTCCTGTTAGTGTGATGGATCGCCAGGGTCGCTACATTCCCAACCTCCGCAAAGAGGATTTTCGTTTATGGGAGGATGGGGTTGAGCAGAACATCGGATTTTTCCAGTCCGTTGATAAACCATTCACCGTGGTCCTGATGATCGATACGAGCGGCTCAACGCGTTTTCGGCTCGAGGAGATTCAGGATGCAGCCATTGCTTTCGTCAACCAACTACAAAACGATGATCGGGTGATGGTGTTGTCGTTTGACGACAAGGTTCACATCCTCACGGACTTTACCAGCGATCGTTACCAGTTGCGACAAGCGATCCAGCGAACGCGCCCAGGGTCGGGAACGGCACTGTACGATGCCGTCGATCTTGTGATCAATCAGAAGCTGGATCCCATTCAGGGTCGCAAAGCAATCGTCCTTTTCACAGACGGTGTGGACACGACCAGCAAGCACGCCTCTTACGAAAGCACTGTGCGCGATGCCGAGGAATTGGATGCGCTGATCTATCCAGTGGAATTCGACACAAGTTCGGATCCCGGTGGCGGCGGCGGTTCATATCCGCGCGGTTCCCGTCACCCGCAATCCGGCACAGATGTCCTCAGTGATATTCTCGGAGGAATCTTTGGCGGGCGAAGTGGCGGTGGCAGCGGCAATGGTGGTGGTCGCGGAGGCGGCGGCCATCGTGGTGGCGGCGGCGGCGGACGCGGTAGTGGCTACCCGGGTGACTATGATCGCGGGGATCGTTATCTACACGAACTGGCCGACCAAACAGGCGCGCGGCTCTTCGAGGCCGACAGCACGCAAAATCTTTCCTCGGCGTTTGCCAATGTCGCCGAGGAATTGCGGCGACAGTACAGCATTGGGTACTACCCTAAGAGACCGCCTCAGGCGGGACAACGCCGTCAGATCCGTGTGCGCGTGAATCAGCCTGATCTGGCCGTGCGTGCGCGCGACAGTTATGTCTTCAACCCGCAGACGAACACCTCGGCGCAAACAACGGCACCCTCGCCGTCTGCTCCTGTGCTGAAGAAGAAACTTGCCCAGTCCGTAATCCTGCCGGGTAACCGAATCGGACTGTGACCGCTCAACGAAACGACCTATCCGAATCGCGCGAGGGGATCCCAAAAGTAAGCGAGCCGCCCTTTCTAGAGCGGCTCGCTAAACCGGATTGGTAACCCTAACTTCCCCTTGCTCGTTCTACTCTTACGATAACGATAACGGCACAGTGTTGAGAATCTGTGTCATCTAAGACACAGATGCGTAAAGCAGTGGGAGCGGCTAAACCGTCTTCCTCCACCTCAAAAAAAAAGCGCGGCGGAATCTGTTAGCAATCCCGCCGCAAACTACACCCACAGGAGGAAAGGGGCGTATTCAACGGAGCAATCATACCACTAGAAGCGGAACTAATAATAGCTCGCACAGGAGGACGACACGGCGGTGCGTTTTGGCGTGGATGCTAACTGTTTGAGAGACGATCAAATTCTGCTTTGACGATTCGGTAACACTCGCAGGCTGCGTCCTCCAGACCCTGCCGGTCTAGAATAGTCACGCGGCCCCTGACATAGCCGATCGCGCCCGCCTCGCGTAACGTGCTCGCCGCCACGCTGACACCGGCGCGCCTGGTTCCGAGCATGCGAGCCAAAAAATCGTGAGTGATTTCAAACTCGTTTCTTCCCAATCGGTCGTGTGTTAGCAGCAGCCAGCGAGCCAGGCGCTCACTCAACGTGTGCGCTCGATTGCAAGCTGCCGTCTGAGAAATCTGCGCGAAAATGGCGTGTATGTAACGCAGCAGGTTGTCGTGCAGAACGCCTCCGTTCTTGATCAATGGACCAAGCGCTTTCGCTTTCATACGCCAAGCTTCACCGTCGGCCTGGACCAGCGCCTCGCTCGTTGACGTATCCACACCGAGCACCACCGATATTCCGACCATACCCTCACCGCCCACCACACCGGTTTCCACAGTCTCGCCGCCTTCCAGCGCCGCGAGCAGTGAAATCATGCAGGTAGTTGGAAAGTAGAGAAAACGAATACGCTCGTCCGGCATCTGCAGAATCTGCCCTCGCCTGAGCGAGACTGTCTCCAGGTGCGGAGCTATCAGTTCATACTCCGCTCCGGGCAAAGAAGCGAGAATCATGTTCCCATTCCGAGTTTGGGGAGAATCAGCCATAAAGAGCTCATGCGAAAAGTTAAGTAGACGTCCTGCTCTGCGATGTCAGAACGCGCTCATGTCAACGAGCAACCGAAACAGCGGTCTTACTTTGGAATAAGGCCGGGGCGGCTAGGCCGCGAGAAGCCGATCAAAGTGAGCCTTGAGTAACCGGTGGCAACCGCAGGCCGACTGTTCCAGCTTTTTCCGATCAAGAATCACGAGCCGGCCACTGCCATATTCAATGATGCCGGCGTCGTGCATGCTGATCGCAGTTGAGCCGGCTAACGTATGGCCTACTCCCAGCATCCAGGAAAGGAATTCTTCGGTGAGGGCCAGCGTGTTTGATTCGACCCGATCGCCCATCATCAGCAACCAACGCGAGAGGCGTTCTTCGAGGGTGTGATGGCGATTGCAAGTTGCGGTCTGGGTCACCTGGGTCAAGAGTACATGTGTGTAACGCAGGATCGCATCGTGCAACGGGCCGACGCGTTTGAATTCGTCGTCGATGTCCGTGGCGCTAACGACCAGCGCTGTGCCCGCGGACTGGACAATCGCTTCGTTGGCTGCCAGGTGTACGCCCAGGAAAACTGAGACCCCCAGCACGCCCTCGTTGCCGATCAGGCTGGTCTCAACTTTCACGCCCTGGTCGATGACTGCGAGCGTCGACACAACAGCCGTAGTCGCAAAGTACAAGTGCGTAATCGGAGCACCCGCCTCGTACAGGACCTCAGCGAAATTCAGGGTGACAGGTTTTAGCTTTGGCAGGAGGCGTTTGCGCTCATCGCGACTGAGCGTCGCCAGCAAACGATTCTGTAGATACAGATCGACAGTTTCGACATCGGTCATGATTCCCTCACAAAGGAGTAGAAAACATTGACGGCAGGAGGGAGTGTTAAGACTGTGCCCGATGTCGCAAATGAGTTCTCAAAAGATCTGAATTACTCTGCGGTGACTATACGCGTGAGGTTGGCGGTTGTAAAGGCAGTCGGCTCGCGATCCTTAACGTTAGCGAGTGACGATGGCGACTCTTTCCGGCAAGCAACATTACCGGTTCTGTACGGTATCGAACCGACAACTCCATTTGGTCTCGAATAGGCTGGCAGGGACTCTAAACGACAAGAGGTGGGCGGTGTACGCCGTAGCATCACGGCTGACTCGGAATTGAGGGTGCACGAAACCCTTTCCATCGAAGTCGTCTAGCCCGCCCAGGCGTCTGGTTTTATCGCTTGTTTCTGTGATCTTGAGAGGGGTCCAATGTCTCTTAGCAAATATCGCATCCTGTATGCAGAAGATCACGCGGACACTCAGGAACTGGTCCAATTTGTGCTCAACGGACTCAATTACGACGTAGTGATCACCTCCAGTTGTGAAGACACGCTCAGCCGGGCCAAAGGCGATAAGTTCGATCTCTATTTGATAGACACGATGCTGCCGGACGGCTCGGGCGTTGAGCTCTGCAAAGAGATTCGCGAGTTCGATGGGGCAACGCCGATCCTCTTTTATTCTGCCATGGCGCTCGATTCAGAAAAGAGGATAGCGCTTGATTCCGGAGCTCAAGGCTACCTTACCAAGCCGGCAACCCCTGTTGAGCTTAGCGGTGCGATTTCGAAGCTTTTGATGCGAATGACGGTTGTACCTGAGGAATGCGATGCCGAGGTCAGCATTTCAGGCTGAAGATTGTTGCGTGAGATCGGTGGGCCAGAGCTTGTTGAGGGCAAACGTTATTAGCCACAAAACCAGGCCCACGAGCAGGCTCAGGACCAACCAGAATTTCCAGTAAGCGCTAAAGCGCTGCTCCCAGCCCGGATATATCCTTTGCGAGACGTTGACGTTAAAATCAACTGGTGTCGTTAAGCGCGAAACCAGTTGCACTCCAAAATACCACCCCAGCGCGTAGAGCCAGTCAAGGTTATCGACGCCCACCCGCTTCAACGCCATCAGGCCGACGACAAGTCCGCCAACATGGGCGAGCACTGAAGCGAGAACTACACCCCCGGCCGAGACTACAAAAAGCAGCCACATCACCAGCCCCGGAATCGTCCAGATCGCAGCTACTCGGATTATTACCGGGCGATTCATGAACAGCCCAAACGCCAAAAGAAGGTTTCCGATGTTGCACATCCAGAGCATGTGGCCCAGTTGGTTGATTCTCCAGTAATGGATGCCCTGCGCGAAGAAAAACAGGAGAGGAAGACAGCCGAGCGCCCTGAACCACAAGTCGGTCCTGACAGCTTGATTCGCAATCAGGATCTTTCCGGTCTGCTCTCGCATATGATCGAAAAACACGATGACTAAGAATCTATGTTCGTGGATCGGAACTTTTCGTTTTAGAATACCATCCCCAAACGGATTTGGTAGTGTCTTAATCGATGGGTCGTAATTTGTAGCGCAAACTGTTAGCTTGCGATGATTGAATGCCATTCAACGCAGGCGCAAGCTGACAGCTTGCGTTACAGCAGCGCTCGAGGCGCCAACGGAATATGCCTTCTCTGGAAATGCTTTTGCACAAGACGATACCTGAATTAAGAAGGCTCTTTCTGGAGTTGGGCCGGCCGGTACCGAAAGGTCTGGTTGAGGCCCTGGAGACCGATCCACGCCAGGGCGCGCAGCAACTAGCCAAACGTATTCGCGGCCGCCGGCGCAGCAATCGCTCCGAAGGCCAGCGATTACACACACTGCTGCGCTTTGAAATTGAGCTGTGGCTGCAGGGCTTTACTTTGATCGCCGGAGTCGACGAGGCGGGGATGGCGCCACTCGCTGGTCCGGTCGTTGCCGGCGCCGTGATCCTCCCGCGGAATTACAAACTTCGCGGCCTCAACGACTCAAAGAAAATCCTCGATCAGGGAAGACGCGCCGAACTTGCGGGACAAATCAAGGAAGATGCTGTCTGTTGGTCTGTCGGCTTTGCTGAAGTTGAAGAGATAGACCAACTGAACATCTATCATGCGGGGTTGCTGGCAATGCAACGCGCGGTCAAAGGCCTCAGCTCCGCTCCGGAATTTGTCCTGGTTGATGCCCGTCGCATCCCCAACTGCAGCATACCGCAAAGGGGAATCATTCGCGGTGACGCGCTGTCGGCCACCATTGCCGCGGCCTCGATCATCGCCAAGACAACCCGCGACGCACACATGTTGGAAATGGATGGGGTGTACTCCGGCTATGGGTTGGCGAGCCACAAAGGATATCCGACACCGGAACACTGCAGGATTTTGAAGGAGCGTGGCGCCCTGCCGATTCACCGGCGCAGCTTTGCCCCGGTTCGACAAGCCCTCGGCCTGGACCCGATTCAGCCCGGGCTGTTTGAAGGGGAGCCGGAAGACGAACAGGTCAACTCCGCAACTGTTTAAGGTTAATACGCCGAAATGCGTTCAAGAAATTCGCAATCAACAGTTGAAGTGATTCATGAGCCAGGGGTGAGTGCCGAATGAGTTCCCTAAAGGATTACGAGAAGAAACGCAGCTTTAAAAAAACTCCCGAACCGGGGCCGCAGAAGAAGAGCAGCAAAACCGGGCGCCTCTTCGTGATCCAAAAGCACAGGGCCAGCCAACTTCACTACGACTTTCGGCTGGAAGCGGACGGCGTTTTGAAGTCCTGGGCCGTTCCCAGAGGTCCCTCTCTTGATCCAAAGACAAAGCGTCTGGCGATGCAGGTGGAAGATCATCCAGTGGATTATGCAAAGTTCGAAGGCGTGATTCCTGAAGGCGAATATGGCGGTGGTACCGTGATGGTCTGGGACTATGGAACGTATGAAACGGAAGGCACGAAAGACGTGATCGCAGCGCTCAAGAAGGGCGAGTTAAAGTTTTCCCTGAAGGGGAAGAAGCTGCTGGGTTCCTGGGCCCTGGTGCGCACCAATGCACGCCAGTGGTTATTGATCAAGCATCGTGACTTCTATGCGGCCGACGATGTCGATGTCACAGAGCTGGCGCCGGCATCGATCATCACCCGCCGAACGCTTGCAGAGATTGCCGAAGATGAGGGTGGCAATGTGAAGAAAGCGGCCACGGGTGATCCTAAAAAGATTCCACCTCGAACCGGAGTTAAGCGACGTAAGAAGGGTCAGAAGGCGAAGGTTTGGCATAGCAACCGGCCGTCCTGAGATCCCGCCACGAGCCAACGTTCAAGACTGCCGATCCGACTTCTGAACGAATAACTTTAACGCAAAGGAAAACCGCAAAGGAGCGCAAAGTACAAATCCTTTGCGTTGGCAATTACATACTTCATTGAGTATGAGGTCAGTACCGCCTGCGGTAGCCGGCGGGTAACTGCGTCTCCAATTGAGTGCAGCGTTAAGAACCCACCCGCTACCGCAGGTGGTACTGACAAAGCCCCGTCCTGATCAGTGAAGTTTGTAATTACCTTTGCGTTTCATTACGCAGAACCTTTCCGTCCTTTGCGTTGAAATTATTCCTTCCGATGCCACCAACTTCGTGATGGGCGCGACTCACGAGACTTAGTCACTCCTCAAACAATCCATGGTAAGACAGTTGCCCATCAACGATGCGCGCCGCTTCAGTGTAGGGATGCGACTCAGAACGAGCGGCATCGATTATGTGAATGACCTCTGCGCCACGAACCTTCAGGTAGTCAGCAATCAATCCCCGATGGCAACGCCACCACACGGCCTCGGCGCACATTATCGCGGTGCGCGTGTTCCGCGCTAGTTCAAGCAATTCATCAACTCCCTCTCGGAATTCTTCCGACTCCATGTGGTCTGCATAAGCTCGGAAGGAAGGGTTGCGCCAGGCAGTGTTGAGGGACTCGGATGAAGGCTTTCTTCTTCCACCCAGTTTCGGGCAGTGATAATAGTTAATGCCGGCGAGAGAAAGAGCGCGGCTCAATTCGTTTCGATTGAACTGAGGATATCGGCGCGAGCCGGGGAAACTCCGAACGTCCACCAGATTGGCGAGCTCGCTCAACTTCAGAAGCCGGATGAAGTCGTCAAGTGAGCGTGTCGAGTGACCAATCGTCCAAACTGTCGAACCATTGCCGGCTGAGAAAGCGTTGTCCACTTGAAGGCCTCGCTGTCCGATCGACTTCAGGCTGTCCGACAAACTTCAGTTTGTCGCTGCGGAGTAGCATAAACTTCAGTCTGTGATCTTGTAAGACGCCACAGACTAAAGTCTATGCTACTCAAGTCGCTGGCCACTCAAGTCGACTTGCTGCTTAAGGCGACAAACTAAAAAAGTTTGTCGGACAGAGTGAAGCTAACCCGAGGCTTGAGCTGTCTGCTTGCCGATTGCTGAGAAAACACCTCAAAAGCGAGCGGACTCGGATCATCAGATTAGGGATTGGGGCACAGACTTAAAGCATCACCTTAACTGAACGGACCTCGCCGACGGTCTCGATAATCTGTCATGCTTGAGGAGAAATCTGGCGTGAAAGCTCTTCTATTTGATCCTCGAGGTCTCTGAGTGCCCGCTCGAGCATCTGTCGATAAGCCGGGCGCGAGGCCTGTTCCATTTGCGCCAACGTTCGCGCCCGCGAGAGCCGCAGAGACTCCAATTGCTGACGGCGCCTGATCATCTCGGGCGATCTGTCCTCTCGCGACTGAGGCGCCTGCGGCTGGCTCTTCCCTTCCTCAATCTGATCCGCGACCGCTTTGCTTTCCCATCCACGTGCCATCGCTTTGTTTACCAAAACCCTTGTCCGATAAACTTTGGTTTGTCGATCTGGCCTTGATTACCGCACTACTGAATCGCAGGCAGCATCAACGACAAACGGAAGGTTGTCGGACACCGGACGGACCATCAAACCACAGTGCCGTTCTTGAGCACCGCATTTTTGGGAACAATGATGATGCCGTCACGAATGTAATGACTCTTGTCATGGCCGTCGGCATTCATCACTCCGGCCTCGTTCAGTAAACGAACGTTGGAGCCGATCCGCGCGTTCTTATCGATGATCGCCTTGCGAATTATTGAACCCTCGCCGATCCCAAGGGCGGGTTGGCCCACCCCGACATCCAAACGCATCTCTTCCAGACTTTGATAGTAGTCGGCCCCCATGATTATCGAAGAGTCGATTTGCACACGTCTCGAGATGCGACTTCGTAGTCCGATAATCGAAGTTCCCACTTCCGCGCCCGTAATGATACAGCCATCGCCAATGATCGAATCATGAATCACAGATTCTTCGATTTTCGAAGGCGGCAAGTAGCGCGCACGCGTATAAACCGGCGCCTCAGCGTCGAACAAATTGAACTTGGGAATCTTGGCGGTCAGATCAAGATTCGCTTTATAGAATGCGCCGATTGTACCGATGTCCTCCCAGTAGCCTTCGAACACGAATGCCTGCACATTGCCGGTACGAATGGCAGACGGAATTAACTCGCGACCAAAGTCCAGCGCCGTGGGATCCTCGGCCAGCAATCGCTTCAGGAAAGAGTATTTGAAAACATAGATTCCCATCGAGGCGAGAAAAGGTTGGGCGGCGGCATCTTCGGGGCTCAAACCCAGACCGGTGGTATCGACGCGCATCGCTTCGAGCGCCTCTCCCTTTGGCTTCTCTTTGAATTCGACGATTCGTCCATCACCGTCAGTCTTGAGCAAACCAAACTCGCTGGCCGCTTCAGCGGTACAGGGAATTACAGAAACCGTAACGTCGGCATTCGTTTCGTAGTGAAGCTGCAGAAAGGATCGATAATCCATCCGGTACAAATGGTCGCCCGAAAGAATCAACAACGTGTCGATTCCCCAGTCGCCGATGTGCGGCAATACCTGGCGCACTGCATCGGCCGTGCCCTGGAACCACTGCGGACTTTCCGGCGTTTGCTCAGCGGCGAGGATTTCCACAAAGCCGTTTGAAAACCCTGAGAAGCGATAAGTCTGCGCAATGTGCCGATTCAAAGAAGCTGAATTGTATTGGGTTAAGACGAAAATCTTGTCGACGTTTGAGTTGATGCAGTTGGAAATGGGAATATCAACCAGTCGATACTTTCCACCCACTGGTACCGCGGGTTTCGAGCGCTGGTGCGTTAATGGAAAGAGTCGCGTTCCGGCGCCGCCGCCGAGAATAACTGCGAGTAGATTATGCTTCGAAGGCATACTCCCTCAAAAACCGTGAACCGTAAACAGTAAACCGTGAATAGAAAAGGACCCTCGTTATGAAGTTGAACGCCTTCGGTTTACGATTCACGATTCACGATTTACGGTTCACGGTTCACGGTTCACGTTCGGATTCACTATTCACGGTTCACGATTTACGATTTACGGCCTTTCACGGTTCACTATCTCAATACGCCGCAGTTGGACCACCGTTTGTCTTATGGCCCGCGGCTTCCTGGGCAATCTTGACGCCGACACTGGCGCCGATGCGCGTGGCGCCGGCTTCAACCATCTTGCGAGCATCATCCAGATTCTTAACACCACCTGAAGCCTTGACCCCGATGTCGGCGCCGACGGTTCGCCGCATCAACTCGATATCGGCCACGGTCGCGCCGCCTTTGGCAAAACCGGTCGAAGTCTTGACAAAGTCGGCGCCGGCTCGTTTGGCAGCCTGACAAGCGCGCACTTTCTCTTCGTCGGTCAGCAAGGCCGTTTCGATAATCACCTTCGTCGTCACGTTATATTCATGCGCTGCTTCAACAACCGAGCGGATGTCATGCTCGACCAAACAATCGTCACCGCTTTTTAAAGCTCCGATATTGATCACCATGTCGACTTCGCGCGCCCCGTCAAGAATCGCGCGCCGCGCTTCATAGGCCTTCACATCCGAATAGGTCGCGCCCAGGGGAAACCCGATTACTGTGCAAACAGGCACACCCGTGCCGTGCAGATTGCACGCCGCGGCGCGGACCCAGGCAGGGTTCACGCACACGGAGGCGAAGTGATAGCGCGCCGCCTCCTCGCAAAGCACCTTGATGTCCTGGTCCGAAGCTTCCGGCTTGAGCAGCGTGTGATCGATCAGGCTGGCCCAATCCCGGGCCGAACTGGTTTGGCCGAGCACCAGACCGATGCGTGCTGCGCCGGCGTCGACCACCCGGTGCATGCGCTCGGGACAGCGGTTGAAGCACTCGGAGGTGCAGCCGCACATGGCCGCCTGATCGCCACCGCCGCCATTGAGGCGCGTGACGATTACATCGGTAATTTGCTCGATGAGTAGTTCCAGATCGCCGTTGTTGGAATATTGCATTTGGTTTATTCGTCCAACTTGCGTTGTGTTCGCTTCGCACCGCTACAGAGCTAGTTACAGAACCGGGAGCGGTAGCGACCGGATCCGACACTCAACCATCCCTTGTTCTCTCAGAAGGACGATGCCGCGTCGAAATTGAAGTTAAGTTCGGCATCCGGTCGCTACCGCTCCCGGTTCTGTAACGCGGCAACACCTCGTCTCGCAACTTGGATATCAAACAACTCCATCCGCTACTTTACCAATCCCCACTCTTTCAAGACGGACTTCAAGTGCGGCAACGGCTCTTGCCACAGCCAATCAACGTTGAGCCACAATCCTGCCAGTCTCGCTGCGAAAGATACCGTCTTCACCTACCGCGACTTGGGAGTAGCTGCCCGCAGAGTTGAGTCGAAAGAACTCCGCCTGATTGCGCAGGGGATCGAGTATCCAATACCATTGAATTAATCCGGCGTTATTCTACCCCGGCAGTAAACCGCAGACAATTTAGTAACGCAAGCGGTTAGCTCGCGAGGCGGCGGCTAAAACGGAAGTCAACAGGAAAACCGCGCAAGCTAACAGCTTGCGTTACATCAGCTTGCTTTACGTGGAACAACCAGTAGCAGGGCTAGCGCTGATACTGTCGCTCGATGGCGACGATCTTTGCGACGCGCTTCTTGTGGCGGTCTTCGGTGATCTCGGTCCCGAGCCAGGCGCGGACAATCTCGCTCATCTGAGCACTGGTTACTGTCTTGCTGCCCAAAGTGAGGACGTTGGCGTCGTTGTGTTCGCGCGAGTTGCGGGCCACTTCAACCGAGTAACAGGCGGCCGCGCGCACTCCGGGAACTTTGTTCGCGGTGATCGCGCTGCCGACTCCGGCGCCGTCGATGACGATTCCCACTTCGGCGGTTCGCTCGCTTACCGCGCGCGCCACAGCGTAGGCAAAGTCCGGATAATCGACTGCGTCTTCTGAGTTGGTGCCAAAGTCCTGGACCCGGTGGCCTAATTCGGAAAGCAAAGCCTTGAGTTCCTGTTTCATCTTGAAGCCGCCATGATCACAGCCGATGGCGATCAGCTTTGCGGCCCTCGAGCCGCGCCGCGATTGGCGACGGACGATCTCAATTCCCTGCTCGCGCACAATGTCGGCGGCCAGAGGCGTCAGGCGAGCGCCTTCGGCAAGACGTAAAACAGCGCCGTGTTCCAGCCCGCGAACGTCGTCTTCGGTAATCACCATCTTTGAAGATTCATCACGCGTCACCTCAGATTGTGCCGGCGTATTTGCCGGAGTCGTATCGATGAACCGCGAAGATGGACCAGGCGAAGAGGGCTCAGTCTGAGTTTGGCCAGGCTGTGTTTGGCCAGGCTGTGTTTGCTCAGCAGGTATCTTGCTCAAAACGTCGCGCACCAGGGCACGAACGCGATCTCTTGTGGATTGATCTTCTTCAGGCATTCTAATGTCCGACAAACTTCAGTTTGTCGTTTGTTTGTAGCATAGACTTCAGTCTGTGATTCGCTGATGGTCAGAAAACAAATCACAGACTAAAGTCTATGCTACACGCAAGGGCCTATGCTACACGCAAATCCAACAGGCGTCCGGCCCAGGCAGTGACCTTGCCTGAACGGATCGTGAAATCCACTCTCCCCAGATAGATGCCGCTCTTGCCTACCTGGAAGATCACCGTTTCTTTGCCGGATGGTTGCTTCTGCGTGACCGGTCTCTCCATGAAAGTATGCGTGTGTCCGCTGGCGATGAAGTCGATGCCGTCGACTTGCGAGGCAACTTGAGTGTCCCCGATCTCTTTCTCTTTCGGCTTTGGATAATATCCCAGGTGCGACATACACACGACCAGATCGCAGTGTTCGGTCTCTCGCAAAAGCTTCACCACGTTGCGCGACACCTGGACCGGATCTTGATAGGTGATGCCTTTGAAGTTCTCCGGTGTGATCAAACCTTCCGGACTGATACCCAGGCCAAACAAGCCGATACGCACCCCGGCCACTTCACGCACGATGTATGGTTTGACCAGGCTCTCGAGCGGCGTCTTGCGCACGTCGTAGTTCGCCGAGACAAAGGGAAAGTTTGCAAACTTCATCGCTGCGGCCAGCGCAGCGACTCCATTGTCGAATTCATGATTACCGACTGTGCTCACATCATAGCCAATGGCGGACATTGTCTTGTATTCAACTTCACCCTTGTAGAAGTTGAAGTAGGGCGTCCCCTGGAACGCGTCGCCGGCATCGATCAGCAAGGTGTTCGGATTCTGTTTGCGCACGCGCTGCACCAATGTTGCCCGGCGCACGACGCCGCCTTTGTCCGGGTAAGTGCGATCGTCTTTCGGGAACGGCTCAATCTGCGAGTGTGTGTCGTTGGTATGAAGGATGGTGATGAGCGTCTCGCCTGCGGTGGCAGCGAGCAATGGTGCGGTCAGCAATTCGACCGTGTTGGGAAAGAGTCGTTGCAGAGCTGTCGGCGACGCCAGCATCGCCGCGCCAAATACCGCAGACTGCCCCAGAAAAGATCTTCGCGTAATCATGCTTTACCTGGATTTGCTGAAGGAGAGATCCAGTATCGTGTTTCCAAAGTTCGCTGAAGATTGAAAAATTGGAGCAAGCAATACGATCCACGAAATCACACGAACGCGGCGCACGAAATCACACGAATAGAAGCAGTCTTCGCGTAATTTCGTGGACTATTCGTGTTATTTCGTGGATCGTGGACCATCAAGTCTCGCCTCCAACAACGTCGCGATCAATGCAGCGAATTTTAGAAACAGCACACTAGCTTCCCGCACCCAGAGCGATTTTCCTGCCCTCTGCCTCGCGTTTGACGATCACCAGGGTAATGTCGTCGGCCGCGCGCGTTCCCTGGGCAAATTTCGTCAGCGCCGACTCAATGCGGTCACGAATGCCTGCCGCCGAAGCATCAACATTGCGCTGCACGACTTCATAAAGCCGGGTTGGTCCAAACTCTTCCCCGGTGGGACTGGTAGCCTCAGTCACTCCGTCGGAGTAGATGACCAGAACATCGCCAAGTTGCATCTGGGTTCGGCCTTCCTTGTACTCCGCGTCGCGCCTGATGCCCAGCGGCAGTCCACCCGAAGCCAGTTGTTCAACCGTACCGGCAGAGTGAACGATCAGCGGTGGATTATGCCCGGCATTCAGGAACGAGAGGGTTCCTGTTTCCGGATCAAGTTCGGCACAAAAGAGTGTCACAAAGCGGTTGGAGGGAATGTTATCAGCCAGGTACCGGTTCACCGCACTAATCGTTCCCACCAGCGATTCGTGCGAACCCGTCTGCGCATGAATGGCCGCATGTAACGAGGACATCAACAGCGCGGCGGCCGTTCCCTTCCCCGACACGTCCCCGAGCGCAATCACCAGACGACCATCATCGCGGACGATAAAATCATAATAGTCGCCGCCGATTTCATAACAGGGAAAGCTGATCCCCTGCAGCTCGTAACCATCGACATAAGGTGGCGCAGTCGGTTGCAGGCGCTGCTGAATCTCACTGGCTAATTGCAACTCGCGCTCGAGACGTTCCTGCTGAAACCGCGCTTCCATCAAGCGCGCGTTCTCTACGCGGATCGCCGCCACTGAGGCCAGCGTGGTCAGAACCTTCAGATGATCTTCAGTGAAACGGCCTTCGGCAATCGGTGAGTCAGCATAGATGATGCCGAATACTTTGTTTTCTACTCCCAGCGGCACTGCCAGAACCGAGCGCACTCCCTGTAGCACAACGGTGCCGCTCGCAAAACGCGGATCATGTTGCGCGTCTGAAGTGAGCACCGACTTTCCACGCATCACCACTTCTTCCAGGACATTGCGGCTAACGCGAATCTCACCCAGGTCACCGACTCGATCTCGCAAACGGGCGACGGCTACTTTCAATTCCTGGTTGCCTTCGTCGCGCATCATGATCAGGCAACGATCGGCGGGCACCGCTTCGAACACCAGCGAAACTATTTGCTCCAACGTTTCAGTCAGTGAGGCTGACGCCAGGAGCGTGATTCCTACTTTACTCATCAAGGCCAGCAGATCACTGTGCTTGGTCTGACGCGCGGCGGAAGTCTCTTCGGGCTTGGTGCGGGCTCCTTCAATAGCCTCGAGCAATCCCGAGGTGGTGCGGTCGGACGAGTTCAGTGCGATCGTCGCTTCGGGTAACGAGGTCGTGTTATCGGTGATCATCGTGGCACCCATGCTCGAGTTATAAGTGCCATCGTCAAAGATCATTTCGGTCTCGCCGATTTGTATCCGTCCGCCCGGGTTCAGCGGCGTACCACCCTGCACCGTCACACCGTTGTAGAGCGTACCGTTCGCCGAGCCGAGATCCTGCAGGAAGTATTCGTCGCCTTCGCGTCGCACCTCGGCGTGCACCCGGGAAGCAAACGGATCGGGAATACACAGGTCGTTGCGCGCCGAGCGACCGATGGTGATGCGTAAGCGCCCCAGGGGAAAATGATCCGGCGCGCGGTCGGGATATCTAACTATCAGTTCAGCCATTTCTCTAATCTACCCGCTAACGATTGTTGACCCTAACTCGTCTAGCGCCTTTCAACGACTTCACGCACGACCACTGTGTCGGCGATCAAATCCTGAAGCGTGCGGCCCCGGGAATTCACCGCCGCAACCAGAAAGCCGATACCCAGAGTCAAGATTGAAAGTGGATATCCTACAAAGTGTCTTAAGGCAATGCGACCAGGGCCGGCCGGACGGCCGTCGGTTCTTTCGATACGCAGACCGGTTGCCCACTTTCCGATAGTCTGTCCCCACAATCCGGCAAGCAGGCCATAGTTGATCACGGCCATCAAGAGCGCCAGCAGGAGCCCAACAGTTTCCGTAGAATTGCCGGCCAGGCGGGCGCCGCCACCAAGCATTCGGGCGAACAAAGTACTGGCCGCAACAATTGCCACCAACACGATGTAATCGATCAAAAGAGCGCCACATCTGAGCGAGAACGGAGCCCGAGTTTTGTGGACCCGTACCCGGCTTCGCGCACGCACTGGCGCGCTGGCCCGCTCGACAGCGGTTTCTGGTTGTATCTCACCTGTCATTAATAAATTGTTCTCGGTGGTCAGTGGTTGGTTGTCAGTAGTCAGTGGTCAATGGTCAGTAGTCCGTTTAGCATTCATCCCGCGTTGCTCATCAGAAGTTGGATTATCAATATTCTCAAGGGACCTTATTGTCGGTGTCACTGACCACTGACTACTAACCACCAACAACTGACCACTGACTACTAACTAGCCGACAAGAAAATGCAACGTCGTTTCACCCAGGCGGATCTTGTCCCCGCTATCCAGTACCCGGGGTTGACGAGGGGCCAGACGCACGGAGTCGTTGATCACCGTCCCGTTCACAGACCCAAGGTCCTCCACGAGGAATGTCTCACCTTCGGACCAGATCCGAGCGTGGCGTCGTGACACTTTGGTTTCCGGATCGAATCTGGAGAGATCGATTTCAGGAAAGATATTCGAATGCGGATCCGTACGCCCCACCAGATTGCTGTCCTTCTGCAGAATGAACGAGGCATCAAGCTCCGTCGTTCCGGCCACTACGAGTTTGGCTGTCGGGCGCACAGTTCTGAGCGCCGCACTGGCGGCCATGGCGGCCAGCGGCTGGCGTGCTCCACAATGCGCGCAGAACACATCGTCCGCGGCAATACGGCCACCGCAAAATCCGCAGTACACGGTCTGCACCTGCACTGTCTCGCCGCCCACATGCGGACCAGGGATCCCATAGGTAACCCGGCCCGACATCAGTTTCTCGAGATGCTCTGCAAGTACGTCCCGTAGTTCACCTGCCGATCGAAATCGATCTTCCGGCTTGTACTCGACCGTCCGCATCATGATGCGCTCCATCTCTGCAGAGATCGAAGGCGTAATCTGACGAGGTCGCGGGTTCTTCGTGAAATCGAAGATTAACAACGGATTGTCCTGCGGATCAGAGCCAGTCAATAAATGAAATATCGTTGCCCCCAGACCGTAGACATCAGAACGCGGTTCGACCCGGCCGCTGAACAGTTCCGGCGGTGCATAGCCCATCGTACCGACGGCGGTAACGCCCTTTTCCTGTTTTGCTACCCAGCGAGCGATACCAAAGTCGATCAGCATCACGCGACCGCTGTTGCCGTCGATCATCAGGTTTGCCGGCTTCAGATCGCGATAAATGATCGGCTTCGGGCGGGAGTGCAGATACTCGAGCACGTCCGCGACCTGCATGGCCCAGTCAGTCACTGTCTTTTCATCGATCCGGGCACTTGTCGAGCTTCGCAGCCGCGACGCCAGGTCACCACCCGAGATGTATTTCATTACCAGGTAGAAACGTCCCGCCGCGCTATCGTAGAAGTAATCATAGATGGTCGGAATCGAAGGATGCTCCAACGAGGTAAGCAACAAAGACTCGCGTTTAAAATCTCCGATCGCCTTCTCGTGCTGTACCTCATCGATGTGAGACTCGACCATTTCCTTTACTGCTCGGGGAGCATCGCCGAGGTTACGATCCTTCGCCAGATAAACGGCGCCCATACCGCCGCCGCCGATACGGCGCACAATCTCATAGCGGCTATTCAGCAGGATTCCCGACTCAAGTTGCTTAACGGTTGGTCGCTGGCCACCGGTAGTGCGTTTTTCGGGTACTACGTTGTCTTCCATTGAAGGGTGCTCTCCGGAGACATGTTTCTCGACGGGGGGTTGGGAGTCCTGGAGCGAGAGATTTGTTTCAAACAACCTGGCGTTCTGGTCGTCGACAACCCTTTCAGTCCCCGCGGACAAGGGCCGTTGTGCCGAGCCACAGGTCCCGCAAAAGGACTCGTCGGTTGCTATCTCGGTACCACATTCAATGCATTGAGACATAGCTTCTGACAACTCGGTCAAACCAGGTCGCGCATGAACTCGCCGAATCGGGAAATCGGGAATAGGTACTTACTACTGCACAATATGAAAGCGCAAAAACGTCTTGCCAATAATGATCTCGTCACCCTCGACCAATGCCTGCTGATCACCGGGCTTCAGGCGCTTTCCTCGGTTTACAAAGGTCCCGTTTGTGGACCCGAGATCCTCGAGAAAATAGCGCCCGTTCTTCAAAGTGATGCGCGCGTGACGCCGCGAGATCTTTGCTTCCGGATCCTCCGAATCGAGATCAACATCGGGGAAAATGCCGCCGTCTGCATCCCAGCGACCCAGTTGCGATTCGACTTCGCTCAGCATGAACTTACGTCCGGCGGAACGGCCGCGTTCAATTACCAGCCAGGCATGCGGCTTCACTTCAGAGTTCACTGGAGAAGAAACCTTGAACGACGGCGAAGAGTGGCCGGTTGCCACTTCTGAAGCTAACGGACTGCTGGAAGCGGCCTTGCGACCGTTGTTCTCAGGCGCGCCGCCGAGAGCGGATAGATCAGAACGCGCGTTGGGTTTTAGCGGTGCTCCACATTCGTCACAGTATTGTGAGCCGTCGAGGTTCTCAGTTTTGCACCTTTCGCATGTGATCATAGTCGGCGGTGGCTGACGCTCAAGGGCCAGCGCTAATTGCAAGCTTTTGGGTCTGGCGTTACTAAACTCGTGATTTTAGCGCGAAACCACCGGTCGTGCCAGTCATCTTAATCGCGAGTGGTGTCCTAATTTGAAATTCTCTGCGCCCACCTCGGCGTTCTCTGCGGCTCCGCGGTGAATATTTTCAATCTGTTATTCACCGCCGAGGCGCAACGGTCGCAGAGATTACGCAGAGAAAAACTGAAATTAGCACAGTATCCAATCGCGGGTAATGTCCCGACCTGGTTTTTTCGTTGCCTGCCAGCCGCACTGCTTTTCCCGGTCTTTTGATTCTTAGCAACACATCTTGAGGTGTATAGCGCCGGCTTTGCCCGTCGGCTAGCGGGGCAGTAGCCCGACTGTAAGGGAGGGCTTCTGTGAGCGGTCAGAGCCCTCCTTAACAGTCGGGCTACTGCCCCGTTCCGATTCATAATTGAAACCGTCTGAGTATTTTGGACGTAAAAGGTTCACTGATGGGGCAGCGCTTTTTGTTCGCTTTCAGATGTGCGAAACTGGTTGGTTAATTCACCCGGCGGAAATTCAATAAGAAAAATCGAAGGAACCAAAAATGGCTTTAACGAAAAAGAAGAAGATTATCATCGGAGGTGTCGTGCTCGTCGTGCTGGCGCTGGTAGTTATTGTCAGTGTCCTGGCCAGCCGGAAGGACGAACCCGAGGTTACAACAATTAAGTTAGAGACGCGACCTGAATTGCGGCAGACCGTTACGGCTTCCGGAGAAGTGCGACCAATCCGATACATAAAGTTGACGAGCGAAGTTCAGGGCCGCATTGAAGAAATTTACGTCAACGCCGGAGACGTGGTGAAAGTTGGTACGCCCCTGGTCCGCATCGACCCGACGCAGCTTCAGTCAAGTCAGGACGCCCAGTGGGCGGCAACTCAGGCGTCGGTAAACAACGTGCAGAACGCCCGCAACGCGGTGACTTCGGCTGAGCAGGGCCTGGCCGTCGCGGACGCCTCAGTCGCTTCGGCACGCCAACAAGTCATCGCTCAGCAAACCGCTGTCGATCGCGCGCAAGTCGATCTGAACACCGCGCAGCGAGAACTAAAGCGAGTCACCGACCTGATTGAATCCGGTGTCGCCTCGCGACTCGAATACGACACGGCAAAAGACCGCTACGATCAAGCAAAGATTTCGGTGGAGACGGCCAAAGCAAATCTGGAGGCACAGAAAATCGCTGTCAAAGAAGCGCAAGAACGCTCGAACCAGCAAAAGGCCGCCGTCCAGGAAGCCAAGACTAGTATCAAATCCAGCGAGATGATCGCCAGCCAAAACCAGGCGTTGCTCAGGGGCCAGTCCAGCCAGCGCTCGAAAGCCACGCAGGTATCGCCGCTCAATGGCGTCGTCGCCGACATCCCGACACGCGTCGGTGAGTTCGCAGTGGCCAACTTGTCATCGACACCGTTAATGACCATCGCCGACATGAATACCATCAACGTCGAAGTAAACGTTGACGAGACGGAGATCAATAATGTGGCCGTCGGCCAGGAAGCAAAGATCAAAGTCGATGCCCTCGGCGACAAAGAGATCAAGGCCGTCGTGGTGCAAAAGAATCCGCTGGCCATAGCCAAGTCGGACACAACCGGCGGTCTTTCCAACCGGGTGAACGTCCAGGAAGCCAAAGAATTCAAAGTGACGATGGAACTGAAGGATCTTTCCGACGAAGTGAAGATTGCCTTGCGACCGGGAATGAGTTCTACTGCCACCATCACCACTAAGACAAAGAACAACGTCATCGCTGCACCGCTCGAAGCGATTGTAGAGAAGCAACCGTCTCCTTCGCCCACTGCTTCAATCGCCGGCAGCGTTCCGGCGCCGACACCGGTCGGCGAAAAGGTAAAGAGCCTGAAGGGCGTTTACACCCTTGACGCGAAGACTAATAAAGTGAAGTTCGTTGAAGTAACCACCGGCATTACCGGAGAAGCGGACATTGAAATCCTGAGTGGTCTGCAAGCAGGCATGGAAATCGTCAGAGGACCAAGCCGGGTGCTGAAGACCTTGAAGGACGGCATGACTGTCAAAAGACAGGCCCGCAACGCCGGCAACTCAAACGCCAACGGGGGAAGCTAAATGAGCGACACCACATTCGCCCCGCCCGCACCAGCACAAGTGTTCGGGCAAACCGTGGGTCAAACCGGAAACAACAACGGCAAGGTCCAGAGCTCTTCATTGATCGCCATGCAGGACCTCTGGAAGACCTACAAGATGGGGTCTGAAGAGGTGCATGCACTGCACGGTGTTTCGTTTGACGTCAAGAAAGGCGAGTACATCGCCATCACCGGGCCGTCTGGATCGGGCAAGTCGACGCTGATGAACTTGATTGGCTGCCTGGATACGCCTTCGAAAGGCCAGTACTGGCTGAACGGCAAGAACGTCTCGGAAATGGATGACGACGAGTTGGCGCGTATTCGCAACCAGGAAGTCGGTTTCGTCTTTCAAACATTCAACCTGCTGGCGCGCGCCACCGCGCTGCACAACGTGGAACTGCCGCTGATTTATGGCGGCATCGGGGCGGCTAAGCGGCACGAGATGGCCAAGGCCGCGCTGGCCGCAGTAGATCTCTCAGATCGCGTGACGCACCAGCCCAATGAACTTTCCGGCGGCCAACGACAGCGGGTGGCCATTGCCCGCGCCCTCGTCAACCATCCTTCCATCCTGCTGGCTGACGAACCAACTGGTGCTCTTGATACGCATACGAGCATGGAGATCATGGATCTTTTTGAACGCTTGCACGCCGAAGGAAATACGGTCGTGCTCGTCACGCACGAACCGGATATTGCACGACGTGCCCATCGAGTTCTTTCAATTCGCGACGGACTGATTGAAAGAGACGAAAAGGTTAGATAGGGGAACCGAAACGTGCTAAGTGGCTATGAACAAACTGAGCCACGCAGCAGCACCTTCGAGCAACGAAATCAATCGTCTTCCAGGCCGCGCTCGTTCAAGCTGTTTCGCATCGCCCCGCTGTGGGAGGCTTTTCTCGTCGCTGCCGGTAGTCTGCGCGCCAACAAACTGCGCACTTCGCTGACTCTGGTGGGTATCGTCGTCGGCGTCGCTGCCGTAATCTCCGTCGTGACCATCATCAAGGGACTGGATAAAACGGTGGCGAGCACGTTTTCATCCCAGGGCTCTACTGTCTTCACCATTTCACAAAAGCCGCAGATCATCAAATCGCGTGAGGAATTCATCAAGTTCAGCAAGCGGAAAGAGGTCACTCACGATGATGAGGAAGCAATCGCCCGCTTGTGTAACGCCTGCTGGCGCGTAGGTATCGCCGCCAACGCCATCCAGAGTCTCAAACACGACAATCAAACATCGGATGGAGTGCGCGTCCGCGGCGTAACACCAACTTCAATGTTCGACGTCGACGGAGTAACGATCGACGTGGGACGCATTTGGACTGAGGGCGAGGCTAATTCGGGTCACGACGTATGCGTCGTTGGACCGGACATCCTGAAAAATCTTTTCAACGGCGCCGCACCCGAGCGCGCGCTGGGCCAGGAGATCCGTGTCGCTGGACGTCCGTATGAAATCATTGGCGTGTTCGAACCGCTCGGTTCGATCTTCGGCTTTTCCCGCGACAACGTTGTGTACATTCCCTATGCGTCCTATCAAAAGGCGTACGGCGCGCGCACTTCGATCGTGGTCTTCGTTCAAGTGCCCACCGCTGAGCAGTTGGAAGCGGCCGAAGATCAAGTGCGGACGGTCATGCGAACCCGTCGCAATAAGACCTTTGGCCAGGAAGACGACGAAGGGTTTTCCCTGGAAACGCAGGACGTTTTCCTGGATCTTTATGGCAAGGCGACTTCCAATATCTATCTGGTGACGATCGGCGTAGCGGCGATCTCTTTGGTGGTCGGTGGTATCGTAGTGATGAACATCATGCTCGTTTCGGTGACCGAGAGAACCAAGGAAATCGGTATCCGCAAGGCCATCGGGGCGCGGCGGAAAGACATTCTGACTCAGTTTTTGATCGAGGCCGTAACCGTCACTGCTATTGGCGGGGCCTTTGGCGTCTTAACCGGTTTCGGGCTTGCATATTTGATTTCGGCATTGATCGGCTTCCCCCTGCTGGTTAACGTCGCATCGGCTGTGTTGGGAGTCGGTGTTTCATCAGTGGTCGGCATCATCAGCGGCTTGTGGCCGGCCTGGCGCGCGGCGAAACTCGATCCGATCGAGGCGCTCAGAGCGGAATAGGCGGAAGGCTGTGAACCGTAAACCGTGAATAGCCGTGAATCGTAAATCGTAAATAGAAGAACCGGCGGCCTCCTGTTCACCAGCTCACGATCCAACGATTCACGATTCACGATTCACCAGTTCACGGTTCACGATTCACGATTTACGGCTATTCACGGTTCACGGTTTACGGTTCACGGCTTTTTCTTATGAGACTCGCAGACATCACAGAATCCGCCTATATGGCGGTCGACACGCTGCGCACTAATAAGCTGCGCTCATCGCTGACGATCCTTGGTGTCAGTGTCGGCGTACTCACGGTCATCTTCATGGTGTCAATCATTCAGGGGCTAAACAAAGCCTTTGCCGAACAGATTGAGGCGCTGGGCTCGAATGCGATTTGGGCCACAAAATTCGATCCGAGCTTTGGCCATCAGCCGAGCTCTGAAGAATTGCACCGTAAGGATCTGACTCTGGAAGATGCGGACGCCATCCGCAACGAGGCGCCGTCGGTTGCGGGGGTCTCGCCGATTCATCGCAAGATAGCGGAAACGGTGCGCTACGGCGACAAACAATCGGATACGCCGATCTTGATTGGCGCTACTCCTTACTACGAGTTCGTGCAATCGAGCTACGTCGGTCGCGGCCATTTCGTTACCGATACCGATATCCGGGAACGCTCGAACGTCTGCATTCTCGGCCAGGATCTGGTGCACGCATTGTTTCCCTATGAGGATCCGCTGGACAAAGATCTGAAAATCAACGGCAAACCATTTCACGTGATTGGTGTGATGGAGCCTTTGGGAAATTTTCTCGGCCAGTCGAGGGATAATTCGATCTTCATTCCGATCACGACGTTTGATAAATACTATCCGGACGCTCCCTTCCCTGAAGTGGTTTTTGTGATCATTGTCAGGCCGATCTCGCGAGCCTACGTAAAATCGGCAATCGACGAAATGACGGACATCCTGCGCCGGCGCCGGCGCGTGCCGCCTGGGGCCGCAAACACTTTCGGAATCTCGTCGCAGGACGCGCTGATGGATGTCTACAATCAATTGACCGGCGCCACCGCTCTGGTGCTCACGGCCATCTCGTTTGTGGCCCTGATGATCGGCGGCATCGGCGTCATGAACATCATGCTCGTCTCGGTTACTGAACGAACGAAAGAGATCGGTATTCGCAAGGCCGTCGGCGCCACGAAGATAAACATCCTTTCGCAATTCCTGATCGAGGCAGTGGTGTTGACCGCGATGGGCGGCCTCACAGGATTGGCGGTGGGTGAGCTCTTTAGCTTGCTGGTAAATAAGTACTCCCCGCTGCCGGCCTTTGTCCCGCTTTGGGCCATCGCGGTGGGCATCGGCGTCTCGGCTGCAGTGGGAATCGTCTTTGGCTTGTGGCCGGCGTGGAAAGCGGCGCGACTCGATCCGATTGAAGCGCTGCGTTGGGAATAAGAGTCTCAAGTCTCAAGTCTCAAGTCTCAAGTCCAAGACAAGACTCCTACTGTCCACGGCGATTGCCTTTCAGACCTTAGGACTTTGGATTTTGAACCTGGGACTTTGGACTTGGGACCTGAGACTTGAGACTTGGGAGTCTTATCCGGCCGCCTCCTGCTTCCCTTCCGGTTTTTTGATCCCGAATTTTTCCAGCCGGTATTGCAAGGTGCGAAAAGTAAGACCTAGTAACTTCGCCGACTTGGTAATGTTGTAGTCGGTCTGCTCCATGGCCTGCATGATCAGGTCGCGTTCGACGTCTTCAAAACTGATCCCTTCGGGCGGCAGCTTGAACATCCCCTGCGCCGCCGGGCCGGCTTCCTGCCTCACTTCCAGCGGCAGGTCTTCGATAGTGATCAGATCACCTTCGCAAAGCAGAATCGCGCGCTCGATTGCCGACTCGAGTTGGCGCACATTACCTGGCCAGCCGTAGTCGACCATCAGTTTCTTGGTGTCCGGCGTCAGGCCGCGCACCAGACGAGAAGTGTTGCGCGTGTGCTTTTTCAGGAAGAAATCGATCAGCACGGGAATATCCTCGCGCCGTTCGCGCAGCGGCGGCACGTCGATGGAGAGCACATTGATCCGGTAATAGAGATCATCCCGGAAGCGCCCATCCGCCACCATGGCGCGCAAGTCGCGATTGGTAGCGGCCACCACGCGCACGTCGACCGAGATTTCATGAACGCCGCCAACTCGGCGCACCTTGTGTTCCTGCAACGCGCGCAGGAGCTTGGCCTGCATCCCAATGTCGAGCTCAGCGATTTCATCGAGAAACAGAGTCCCGCGGTCGGCGACTTCAAACAGCCCTTTCTTCTCGGCGTGGGCGCCGGTAAATGAACCTCGTTCGTGGCCAAACAATTCTGATTCGAGCAGATTTTCGTTGATCGCGGCGCAGTTGACGGCCTGGAACATCTCACTCGATCGGGGCGATTGGTTGTGAATGGCTCGAGCAATTAATTCCTTACCCGTGCCTGACTCACCGCGAATCAGCACGGTGGAACTCGATCGCGCGACCTTGAGAATCATCTTCTTGACGTTCTCCATTTTCGGCGAAGCCGAGATGATCTCCGTATCGATCGCGTTGAGTTTGTCGAGGGCGCGATTGATGGTCTCAAGCAGTGTCTGTTTGTCGTAAGGCTTTTGCAAATAGTCGTAAGCGCCGCGACGCAAGGCTTCCTTGGCCGACTCGATTGTGCCGTGAGCCGTCAACAGGACGACGATGATCGAAGAGTCCAGGTTGAGCAGGTGCTGGAGCAGCTCAATGCCGTCCATGCCGGTCATTTTCAAATCTGTCAGTGCCAGATCGAAGCGCCGGTCTTTGGCAAACTTGATCGCCGCTTCGCCCGAGGCGGCGGTCGTTACTTCGTAACCTTCACCGGTCAGGATCATTTCGAGAATCTCGCGTTGAGCTTTCTCGTCGTCTACTACGAGTATGTTTTTTCGCGACATAAGCTATTCGGACACGGAAACACGGGGACGGCGAGACACGGAGAAAAAGCAAAAACGTCTTTGCTGTTGCAACATGTCACCGTGTCTCTCCGTCTCCGCGTCACCGCGTCTCCTTTTCTTCTTCCTTCCCACTGACCGGCAGCGTGATTGTAAAAGTCGTGCCGCTGCCGAGCTTCGAGTTCACCGTAATTGTGCCGCCGTGATCTTCGACCACCTTCTTAATGATGGCCAGGCCCAAACCCGTTCCCGTTTCCTTTGTCGAATAGTATGGCTCAAACACCTTGGAAATGTCCTCTGGGGCGATACCGCGGCCGGTGTCTGTGACCGCCACAGTCGCGCGGGCGCCTGCCAGGTCGCCAGACAATTTCACCGCCACGCTACCGCCTTCGCCGTCTATAGCCTGGAGACTGTTAAGCAAAAGATTGGTCAGCACGGAACGTAAAGCCTGGCGGTCAGCCATTACCTCGGGAACATCGCCCTGTTCTTCGATGCGTGTTTCAATGCCGCTGTCTGCGGCCTGGACCTCGACCATCCGCATCGCGCTTTCCGCTTCGGTGCGCAGATTCAGTGACCGCGGTTCCAAGCGCGAGGGCCGCGAGTAGCTCAGAAAATCCGTGATGTGAACGTCGATTCTGGCCACTTCCGCTTTCAGTTGCGTGGCCAGCTTTTCAAACGTTTCATTCTTCTGTGGATCCTCAGGAGCAAAATCCGAGCGCAGATGATCAAGTGTCAGGTTGATGTAGTTCAAAGGATTTCTGATCTCGTGTGCGATCGCTGAAGCGAGCCTTCCAACGACCGCGGCCTTCTCGGCGTCGTGAAGTTGAGTTTCCAATTGCCGCGAGCGTTCCAGCTTGGCGGTCATCTCATTAAAGGCAGCCGCGAGCGCGCCGACTTCGTCGCGCCGGTTTGCGGCGGGAACCCGAATGCTGAAATCGCCGCCGGCCACGCGGCGAGCGGCAGTTGAAAGATCTTTGATCGGGCGAGTAAAGCGAAACACCAACATGCCGGTAATCAGAGTTGTCACCAGCAAGAGAATTAAGGTGTAGCGCAGCGAATTTGACGCTTGCTCGCGCAGCCGACTTCGCAGCGTATCGGTTGAGCTCAAAACGACTACCACGTAGTAACGACCTTTGTCCGTTTCTACGGGATAATAAAATGCGCCCGCGTCGCTGAGCTTAACGGTCGGCGAAACTTTGAGCCATGAGGGTCGGCTTTGAGTGCTGTCTGCCGCTTCCACCAGACCGATTAACGGCGGCAGCGGCACATCGGCAAAGTGCACGTCACGCTTTGTGCCGTCGTCATTTTTCTGCGGCGCGTATTGATCGATGAGGCTGTCGTACACATTCCCGTTACTGTCCACGACCAGCACATTTTTGACGCGGCCAGTGTTTTCATCGAGCAACGGCTGCTTGAGGTCTTTGCGAATCTCATCAAGATTCTTGGGACTGGTCAGTGCATTAACGCCGAGTGCCAGTCCCGCCATGATCGCTCCTTCCTGATCAGCCACGAACCGAGTGTTATTCCGCGCCGAAAGACGATTGACGTAGTACTGAACGCCCAGAGTGAGACCGAGCAGAGTGGCCAACAACAAGAGCAGTCGCAAGCGAAAACTGGCAATTTTCAATGATGATTTCATCGATACTCCGTATCGCGATTGTGTATTGTAACTGGTCGGGTATCAAGCACTTTGCCCGCTTGCTGCTGTTTTGTTGAGCCTTTCTTATTTTTGGGTTGCCGCGTCCCGGGTCAGATGGTATATTTGCCCCGGTCTCAAATCAATGTCCCCAGAGGCCGCCCTTAGGCATTTCTCCCACCTCAACGTAGGAACCGAAGGTTTTCGAACGATCGATTGGAGTTTTATTAGTAGTGAGTTTGAAGACTTCCAATAGTTCAGGGTTCCCTATTGAGGTAGGGCAGAGTATTAAGAAGACGCCGTCTCCCTTTTAACGAAGGGTCGGCCAGGGCGCTCTTTCGGTGTGTGCCAAGGCAGACCCCATGTAAAGCTAAAGCGAGGTTTTTTTGCCGATGACTTTCATGAGCAGATCCCCCAAATCGATTCAGTTAGCTCTTATCCTTTTTGTGCTGATCGCATTTCCCTTCTCCATTACATCGTTTGCCAGACATCGACACGGCGGCGGCGGCGGTCACGCCGGAAAATCCAGCAGACGAGCATCTGCACGGGAGCGCCGTGGTGGGCGCCGCGGTCGAGGAGAGTCTGCCAGAGGTCGTGGTCGACGAGGCGGACGCCTTTCGGCCAGAGAAGTACGCGCCGAGCGTGGCCGCATCGCCCGAGAACAATCGTCGTCTTTGAAGGCGCTCGAAAGAAGACTTCATCGCCCGTTGAATAAGCGCGAGCGCGCCGCCGAATTGCGCCGCGTTGAAGGACGTCATGGTCGTGCTCTGGCGGCAGCCAGACGGCGCGCGGAAGCAGCTCGACGCGCCGCAATCGCTCGTCAGCGAGCTTTGGATCAAGCAGCACGAAACGAGGCTCAAAGCTACATCGGAAAAGACGATCCCACGGGAGAAGATCCGGAAGTGCGCCGCGTTGCCGTTAACGCATTGGGAAACCACGCGGGCACGGTGGTGGTGTTGGATCCAAAGACTGGTCGAGTCTATAGCATCGTCAATCAGGAGTGGGGACTGAGACGAGGTTTCAAACCATGTTCGACAATCAAGTTGGTTACCGGACTTGCCGGACTTAACGAAAAGGTGATTACCCCAGCAGACACCACTACGGTTTCTGACAAGTACCACATCGATCTAACCGATGCGCTGGCCTACTCAAATAACACCTACTTTCAGCAGGTCGGCGGCCAGGTGGGTTTTGAAAAGATGATGGCCTATGCGCGCCAGCTCGGACTTGGCACCAAGACGGGAATCAACGCCCCGAACGAATTCGCCGGACAGTTGCCTTATCTGAAGTCGGGCTATGCGGTCAATCACATGTCTTCGCACGGTGACGATTTCGAAGTCACGCCAATCCAGTTGGCGACCCTGGTTTCGTCGATGGCCAATGGCGGCAAGCTGCTGGTTCCGCGTATTCCGAAGACTGCGGAAGATGGCAAGCCAAAACTTCGCTGGCAGGTCAACATCGAACCTGACTCGTGGCAGCGTATGGTTCCGGGCATGGTTGGCTCAGTCAACTACGGCTCGGGCAAGCGCGCCTATGATCCGCTCCAGACAGTTGCCGGCAAGACTGGGACCTGCAAGGAAGAAGGTAACTGGGTTGGACTTTTCGCTTCGTACGCGCCGCTCGTCAATCCCAAGCTTGCGGTCGTGGTTATTGCCCGTCGTACGGATGGACGCGGGCACTTTCCGGCAGCAGTTGCCGGACAGATTTACCGCGATCTGAATCATCGGTTTGGCACTCCGACTTTCATGCCCATTGCTCAGGACACAAACGAAGGAAGTGGGGCTACGGATGAAAAAGCCAAAATCCTGAATGAGGAAGACAAGGAGAAAAGGGACGCCATTGATGCCGACGAAAAAGCGCAGCAAGGGGACGACGTCGATGTCACCCTGATGGAGGATGAGGCAAAAGCCGCCGAGGCAAAGAAAGCTTCGGGCAATGTGGCCAAGCCAACCAACACCACCGTTCGCCCGGTGATGATGCCGATACCGAAACAAACCACGCCGGCAAAACCGACTTCTGGATCGAAAGCCTCGAAGAAGGCGCCGGCTCCGGATGAAAGACCGCGCCGAGTTAACGGAGAACAGCCATAGCAGCTTTTTAGCTCCTTTTCACGGCCACGCACTGCGCCGGACTCAATCCAAGCTTTCTTTTGAGTCCGGCGCAGTTCGCATTTGAAACAATGCCCAAACTTTTTTTTAGATTGCGCGCTGGGGCCTTGACAGCAATATCGCTGTTGCAGGAATATTGCGGCGCGTTTTTGACACCCGATTAACCCTTGCGACCCTGGTTTTCCTAACTGTGTTCAGCTTTGACATCGGCAACGGCTCTATGCCCCTTCGCATCTTAAAGTGCGTCGCTGGCAGCCGCGTGCTCACCCCCACAAGGACAATTTCGATTTTGTAGCTCTTGGAGGATCTGCCCGTAATGAAAAAGTTAATTATGTTTCTGTCGGTTTGTGCGACCGTCACTTTGCTAGCGCTCCCGGCTTTCGCCAATCGAATACAACCACAACCTGACCAGCCTCAGGAACAGTGCAGCTTTGATACCAAGGCAGCCCTTTACAAGGAGTTCCTTGCCAACTTCAAGGGGGATACTGCCAAAGCCAATGAAGCCGCAAAGAAGTACGTTGCTTGTCCCGTCGACCAAACTCTTGAGAAGGAAGTCAAGGACGCCGAAGACAAAAGAGTTGAGTACTTGAAGAACTGGATTGGCAAGTACGAAAAAGAGAGCCGTAAAACTCGGTTGGAGCAAGCGATGATCGACAAGAAATACGCCGAGGCGATTCCGATCGGCAAAGACATCCTCAACGACGAGCCAGAAAATGTCCGAGTCGTACTTGATTTGCTCTTCGCCGGTTACGCTTCAGGCAATGCGTCGTTTGATGCTGACACCGTCGGCTATGCAAAGAGAACCATCCAATTGCTGGAGTCTGGAAAAGCACCGGATAAGTGGGCTCACTTTTCATCAAAGGACGATGCCTTAGCCTGGTCCAATTACATCATCGCCGTTAAGGCAGCGGCACGAAATTCACCTGCTGAAGCGATTCCATATTTCCTCAAAGCGGCTTCGTACGAAAGCTCGATCAAGAAGCTGCCTCTTGTGTACTTCTCGCTCGGTGATGTCTATGAGAAAGGCCCTTACGCCAAGTTGTCCGCTGATTACAAAGCGAAATTTGAGGGCAAGGATGAATCGCCTGAGAGCAAGCTGGCCCTGGAGAACATCAACCAGGTCGTTGATCGCATGATCGATGCGTACGCCCGAGCAGTTGCTCTCGCAGGCAGCGATGCGGACATGAAAACGAAAGCCCTGGACGCGGCTACTTTTTATTACAAAGTTCGTCATGACAAGTCAGACGCCGGACTAAATGAAATGATCGCCAGTGTCTTGTCGAAGCCGTTGCCGCCAGAGCCGACTCCGATCACCTCGCTGCCGACCCCGGCCGTCACGCCGGCTTCCGGTCCGGGAACCAGCGCGGCAGGCGCGGCGCCCACGGCTGCCTCGTCCCCGGTGAAGGCTACCGGTCCCGCAAAACCGTAGCTGCGTGAGGCTCAGGCGCCAGGATACGTCCCGGACAATTCTGGATTTACAAAAGCGCCGGATGTTCAGTCGATTTCGACCGGGCATCCGGCGTTTGTTACAATCGTTCCCGCTTTGAAAAACAACGAAGACCAGGCTCCGGACCTGGATGACCTGGAAAAAATTCTTAACTACGAGTTTCGCGATCGAGCGCGGCTTGAGCGCGCGGTGACGCATCGCTCCTGGGCCCACGAGCAAGTCGCACCAGGAGCCGAAGAAGCGCGTCGCCTGCACAACGAAGCCCTGGAATTCCTCGGTGATTCGGTGTTGGGTCTGGTGGTTGCCGATCGGCTTTGCCGGGTTTACCCGTCGTCCACGGAAGGCGAACTCTCTCGCATGAAACACCGGCTCGTCAGCGCGCCGACGCTGGCCAAGGCTTCAGTGCGTCTCAACCTCGGCGATTTCCTCCGCTTTGGTCGCGGTGAAGAAAAGAGCGGTGGCCGTCGCAAGGATGCGCTGCTGGCGGATGTTTTTGAAGCAATTGCCGGAGCCATCTTTCTTGATGGAGGGCTCATGGCTGCTGCCTCGTTTATCGAAAGAGCGCTGCTTGAGGAATTGGAACAAGTGAACCCGGTCGCCGCCGCGGAAGCCGATTACAAAACCATGCTGCAAGAGCGACTGCAGGCGGAGCGCAAATCTGGGCCCCGTTACACGGTCGTCGAAACCGCGGGCCCACCTCATAAGCGTGTGTTCCAGATCGAATTGACCTGGGACGGCGGAAGCGTTCGCGCCGAAGGCCGGTCCATCAAAACTGCCGAGGCCGAAGCAGCTCGACAGGCACTGGAAATCATGAGAAAGAAGTAGTTCACAGCGCCAACTTGACCACTGCACGCAACCTCTCTAGGATGTTTTTGTAATGAGCGACGCGATCAAATCCGCCGACAGCACAATCGCCACGGAAACCGAAAGCAAGAAGTCTCCTTTCAATCGAGTCTTCAATCGCAACGGCAACAAGGCGCCGGCCGAACCGGAAACCAAACCCAAAGGCCCGCCTAAATCGGTCTGGCGCGAATACTTCGAATCAGCCGTCGTGACAGTGATCATGGCCCTGTTTGGCATGACCTTCATCGTTCAGGCCGTGAAGGTGCCAACCGGGTCCATGGAGAACACGATAACCATCGGCGATCACCTGCTGGTCAACAAGTTCATTTTCGCGCCAGGTGCTTCGGCGTCGTTTTTGCCACAACGACAGATTCAGCGCGGCGACATCATCGTCTTCAAGTATCCCGGGAATAAGTATGACCCAAAGAGTGACTACAACCTTCCCAACAACAAGCCGATTGTCACAAACTATGTGAAGCGTGTGATTGGGCTGCCCGGCGATCATATCCAGATAGAAGGCCGCAACGTGATGATCAACGGCAAAGTCTTGCCTGAACATCGTATTGAAGCCACAGATCACGGCGATCAGGGACCAGTCGAGATCAGGAACAACCCGCCGCGCAAGCCGGGCGAAACGTACGACGTTTACTACGATCCCTCGCGTGTCGATCCTCAGATCTATCCTGTTTTCGAAAACGAAGGTAACGGCAAAGAGATTGTAGTGCCGGCCAACAGTTATTTTGTGATGGGAGACAATCGCAACAACAGTCAGGACAGCCGCTACTGGGGTTTTGTGCCGCGCGATCTGGTAATCGGCCGCGCGATGTTTGTCTACTGGTCTTACGACGAGAGCGCTCCAACATCAAACCTGCTACTGGACTTCTTCCGAAACACGCGTTGGAGTCGCACCGGCACCATGGTCAAGTAGAGCTCACCGAACAATCCACGAAATTAACACGCCAAACAGGCGTTTTGATTACCAACTCGTTTACGGCGTCGCATTGAGTCAAAACTCAGTTGAGTGGCGTAGAGCTACGAAATTTAAACGCAAAGATCGCAAAGGGGTTGTACTCTGCGTCCCTTTGCGGTTTGCCTTTGCTTCCTTTGCGTTAAAGTTATCCAGAAGCTTGGACCGTGAGTTTTGACACAGCCTCTTACGGACGAGGCTACTGACTGTCGGTGCTTCGGACCTGGGAACAAAATAACCCAGTAACCTCCTTCTCGAACTCACCCTGACTCGCTCCGTGTTAGAATCCTGCGGCTTTTCGGTTTCCGAGCAAACTCTCTGGTATCCGCTTCATCCGCTGAGCAATGAACTTCTGGCATAACGTAACACTCGCGGCAAAAATGGAAGGCATCTTCCTCTGGGTCGTGCTGATCTTCATCGGCGGCGCCCTCGGATTAATGGCCTTGAAACCGAACGAGCGTGTGCGCATTCGGAATGGCCTCTTCCTGTTCGCTATTTCCTTTGTCGGGTTGCTGGGCGTAGGTTCACTCGCTTCCTCTGGGATCAGCTCGGAACACCAGATCTATCGCTGGCTGGATTGGGCGGCGTTGGTTTGTCTTTGGCTGGCTATCGTAAATGTTGTCAGCGTCCTGATGTTTGAGGTAGTGCTGGAGCCGCTGCGTTTGAAACCGCCGCGCATTATGCGCGACCTGTTATTAGCGATTGCCTACGTGGTTACTCTGGTCGTGCTGCTTTCGGCCGCCGGACGCGTAGACCTGACCGGAATCGTAGCCACCTCGGCGGTACTGACCGCAGTCATCGGCCTCTCGTTCCAGGATACGTTGGGCAACATGATGGGCGGGATGGCACTGCAACTGGAGCGGACGATCGCCGTCGGTGATTGGATCCGCATCGACAATCAGGAAGGTCTCGTTAAGGAGATTCGCTGGCGCCACACCTCAATCGAAACGCGCAATTGGGACACCATCATTATTCCCAACACGGTGCTGATGAAGTCGCAAGTGACCGTGTTGGGCCGGCGTATTGGCGCCCCACGGCAACATCGACTGTGGGTCTATTTCCAGGTCGACTTTCGCTATTCACCCACTGCAGTAATCGAGATTGTTGAGAACGCTCTGTGCGCTGAGTTGATCCCCAACATTGCCGCCAGTCCGTCACCTAACTGCATCGTGATGGATTTCAAAGAGAGCTACGCCAGTTATGCGGTGCGTTACTGGCTGACCGATCTGGCGGTCGACGATCCCACAAATTCAATCGTGCGCACGCGCATTTATTTTGCGTTGCGGCGTGCAGGTATCCCGCTTTCGATTCCCGCGCATACGATTTTTGTTACCGACGACAATCAGAAGCGACGCGAGCGCAAAACCGGTGAGGAGATCGAGGTGCGCGTCGAAGCGCTCAGGAATGTCGAACTGTTTCGCATCCTGACCGACGAGGAACGCCAGGCGCTGGCCCAGCGATTGAAGGTCGCTCCTTTTGCTCGGGGAGAGGTCATGACGCGGCAGGGTGCCATTGCGCACTGGCTTTACGTGATCACCAAAGGCGATGCGGAAGTGCAGCTCTCAGGAGACGGGGTTGCAGCCAGCGAAAAGGTCGCCACCCTGCATGCCGGCGACTTCTTCGGCGAAGGCGGAATGATGACCGGCGAGCGGCGAAATGCGACGGTGATTGCCGTTACTGATGTTGAGTGCTATCGCATCAGCAAAGAAGCCTTCGATGATATCCTGCGCCGGCGACCCGAGATGGCCGAGGACATCTCGCAGGTGATCGCACAGCGCCGAGTGGCACTCGACGCCGCGCGCGAAGATCTCAGCGAGGAAGCAAAACGCGCGCTCATGCAACACCATCAAGTTGATCTTTTGGCGCGCATCAAAGGGTTCTTCGCACTCTGAATCATTTCCGCCGCAACTTCTTCGGAGTTTTACCACGTAGCATAGGCTTCAGCCTGTGATTCTTTGCATGAAATTTCAGCCTCCCCATCACAGACTAAAGTCTATGCTACTTTCATCGACGGGCCGCAGGCGAACGTGACGGAGACCACACACACGCAAAGCCGAGTGGCGTTTTTCAAACGTCTCTACCAGCGAATCAACGATCACGCCTTGCTGGCGCGTTCGGCGCAGCTCTCCTACTATTTTCTGCTGGCACTCTTTCCCCTCCTGGTCTTCCTGGTGACGCTGCTTGGCTATTTTGCCCAGGCAGGCTCGCAACTCCGCAGCTCATTGCTCAGTTACCTGGGGACCGTGATGCCTTATTCAGCGATCACACTCGTACGCGCGACGCTTGATGAAGTCAGTGATGCCAGAGGCGGTGGCAAACTGTCGTTTGGTTTGCTGGCGGCGTTGTGGGTCGCGTCAAGCGGCATGGGCGCTATCAGCGACACCCTGAACGTTGCCTATGACGTAAAGGAGACGCGGTCATGGTGGCTGCGACGCTTGATTTCGATTGCTTTGACTGTGGGCTTGACCATTCTGATTGTGGCCGCGCTGCTCATTGTTCTCTACGGAGGCGAGATTGGCGAAAAGCTCGCCGCAAGTCTCGGTTACAGCCAGATCTTTCAGCGGGCCTGGAACATTGTTCAGTGGCCAATCATGCTGGTCTTTGTCTTTCTTACTTTTGAATTGATTTACTATTTCGCGCCGAACTTGCCGCGCCGCCGATGGCGCTGGCTGACGCCGGGGGGAATCGTCGCGGTAGCGCTGTGGCTGCTGATTTCGTTTGGCCTTCGTTTGTACCTGAACTACTTCAATTCATACAGTCGCACTTATGGCTCGCTGGGAGCGCTGATCGTTCTCATGCTCTGGTTTTATCTGACCGGGATGGCGGTACTCCTGGGCGGAGAAATCAATTCCGAGGTCGAGGGAGCGCCCCTGATGAAACATGACATGAATACGCACTAAGTGCAGTTTGCGATCCGCCTAAGTAGTTTGTGATTCGTTTAGCAGGCTGCTGAAAAAGTGATTTACGATCCACGAAATTACACGAAGCGACATGAAAGAGATGCGGTTTTCTCAGTGTTATTTTGTGTTCGTTCGTGTGACTTCGTGGATCGTATGGATTCTTTGATCTATGCATCTTGTTTTTCATCAGCCTCTAAACGCTCCGCTTGATCTCTTGGCATTCCACTGGATCTCATAGCGTTTCTTTGAATCTCACTTCCGACCACCTTTGCGCGGCGCCTTCTGAGTCACCTCGTAATGAAGCCGGACCACATCGTCCTTGAAGCGTTCCAACGACTTAAGCGTTAACGGTACGAGTCGCTGTTTTGGTTGGACCAGCGGAATGCCGGCGCCGATCATCGTCGGAATTACGTGGACAATGAACTCATCAATCTCGCCGGCGTCCAAAAATGAACCGATGATCCCGGCGCCACCCATCATCCAGACGCTTTTGCCCGGTGCGTTACGCAGGCGCCTGGCGAAGTTGCTGATCGGTTCGTTTACAAATTCCACTCCCGGGACAGGCTTTCGTGGAGGCTTGCGGGAAAAAACATAGTTCTTAACATTGGCATCGAACTCGGAACCCTTCAGCCCCTTCCTTTGAAAGCCGAGCGCCACCTCGAATGTCTTCCGCCCCCAAAGAATCGTGTCGATGGAGCGATAGAATGCCCCCATGCCGTAGTCGCCTGCGGTGCGCGGCCGGTTCAACCAATCGACATCGCCGTCCGCACGCGCAATGTATCCATCCGCGCTGGTCGCAATATAGACAATAATTTTTCGGTGTCTCTTGACCACTCGTTGACCTTTCTCTCTTGCCTGCCGCCGCGGCGCACGCCTCGCGAGCCTTACTCATCAATTGCTGTTCGAAGGCTTTCCCTGGATGCAGGGATGGGCGGTGTTGCAGACGCCGTCAACTATAACAAAAACGTAACTGCTCTGACAGAATCATCTGCTATTTAATTGGTGTCATGATTTCCCTTTGCGGCTTCGTCTCTTGGCGGTCTTTGCGTGAGCCCATCGTCCGAGTACAAACATTTCACGCAAAGGCGGAAAGAGGCAAAGGCGCAAAGACTGATAATAAAACACTACTCTGCTATTAAGTGGGAGGAAGGACCATGAAATTATTTACTACTCGAAACATGATCTTCGGCGTCCTGCTTGTGGCCGGCCTGGCGGCGAACACGGCGACTGCTCAAATCAGCGCTCAAGATCAGGCGGCTAAGCTTCGCGCGCAACTGGCCGAGGTCCAGATCCAGGAGTCCAGGCAACAAACTCGACTGCAACAACTGGAAGAAGCGCTGATTCCGGAAAATATCGCGAACAGTCTGGCCGGCGTGGGCAGTACCCATCCCGAGGAGTTGCGCGAGCAGCGGCGGCGGGTACTGGAAAAGGAAAAGCTCGGAGTGCTGAATCAACTGGAGCAGCTCAAAGTGAGCCGCAGCAACCTCGAGAAAGCCATTGCCGCAGCCGATGCCCGAGCTTATCAAGAAAGCGCGCGCGGCCCGGAAGGCGCCGCTCGGGGGCCGCAAGTCGGCTCCAGTGAGTCTTCGAGCAGCGGCGCCAGTACCTCACCACCAAAGTCTTCGCTCAGAAAGGTCCGCCACCACCGTCGGCGCGCGGCGAGGCGTACTACGACTGCTCCCATTAACCACTGATTTTGGCGGCGTCTTAATTTCCCTTTGCGGCTTCGTTTCTTTGCGGCGTTCTTAGGAAGGCGCTCTTTGGAATCGTCCGTTTAGATAGGGCACTTGTGCCTCTCGCTCGGGACGGCGGACAAGTCCGCTATCTAAACGGAGACGGGAATGAATGATTTCATCCTGGTACCTTCATCCCGGTATCTTCATTCCGGTATCTGCACGTCGCAGACTAGGTGGGATACTTTAAGTGAGCCCTATCGTGCAAATAAAAAATATTTCACGCAAAGCCGCAAAGAGGCAAAGTCGCAAAGAAGCAATGGCGCAAAGACCAAAAAGTAAGACACTCCCACTGATTACTGATTAATGATTACAGATTACGATTTACGGTTCACGGCTTACGCTTCACGGTTTACTGATTGCTACTTCCGGTTTACGATTCATAACATGAAAGCCATCCAGGTTTCTCAGGTTGGTGGGCCAGAGGTGCTGACGCTCGCCGATCTCCCCACGCCTGAGCCAAAGCCCGGCGAGGCGGTGGTCCAAATCAAAGCTGCGGGCGTGAACTTCATCGACGTGTACGTTCGCGAAGGCCGCTATCCCGCGCCTCTGCCGGCAGTGATGGGCCAGGAGGGCGCGGGTGTCGTCAACGCCGTGGATGCTGAAGTGAGTAACGTTCGACCCGGCGACCGCGTTGCCTATTGCGGGATCTTAGGCAGCTATGCCGAGTACGCCGCTGTACCCGCCGAGCGATTGGTCCAAATCCCCGATGACCTGGACTTTAATCACGCCGCGGCGGCAATGCTCCAGGGGATGACGGCGCATTATCTTTGTCACAGCACCTATCCGCTGCAAGCCGGCGAGACGGCGCTGATTCATGCAGCCGCCGGCGGTGTGGGCCAGTTGCTGGTGCAGATGGCGAAAAAACTGGGCGCTCGCGTGATTGCCACAGCCGGCTCTGAAGCGAAAGCGGAACTGGCGCGCGCGGCGGGAGCTGACGAATGTATCGTCTATGCTACCGCAGATTTCGAGACCGAAACTCGCAGGCTGACTGACGGCCAGGGTGTGCACGTGGTTTATGACGGCGTGGGCAAGGACACGTTCGACAAGGATTTGAATGTACTGCGGCCGCGCGGCTACCTGGTGCTCTTTGGCGGGGCTAGCGGCGCCGTTCCGCCTTTCGACCTCATCAGACTTTCGCAGAAGGGCTCGCTATATGTCACGCGACCGACGCTCGCACACTACATCGCCACGCGCGCGGAGTTGGAGCGACGCGCCGGCGATGTGCTGCAGATGATTCGCGGCGGCGATCTGAAATTGCGGATTCACGACGCCTATCCATTGGCCAACGCGCGGCAAGCCCATCAAGATCTTGAAGGACGAAAGACGACCGGGAAGTTGTTGTTGATTCCCTGAGCCGCTGTCCGACAAACTTCAGTTTGTCGACGAGTGATCATCAGAAGGCTGAAATAGGAAACAGCGACAAACTAAAGTTTGTCGGACATCCGAAGTCGGACAGCAGACTCGTGTTGTGGGGTTGGGATCCGGGCGAGGGTAGGACTGTGCCGCCTTTGAGCCACGATGAATTCACGGGAAAGTTTCGCGACTGGGCGCGCTATGGCGCTGCGTGTCCCGAGTAGGGTTTCACGATGTAGCCGGGGCGGTAACGAAGTTTCAATTGCTCTTTGAGCAGCTCGGGATTGTTGATCTCGATCTGCAGTTGTCGAAACTTGCCGTCTCGCTTTTTGTTGGTGGACGCAAACGCCAGCAGGTATTGCGATCTCAGTTCCTGTTCGATCGCCTCAAACGCCGCCGTCAGGTCGACATTCTTTTTCGGGAAAAAGGCGCGCCCTCCAGTGCGTTCCGCGATCGTGCGCAACACGCCCTCGTCGACTCCTTCGTAACGTTTGTCGCCGATTCCAATCGCGTAGACAATCGTCTCCTGTTCGATGGCCTGATCGATCGCGGTTTTCATTTCCAGGTGACCACTGGTGTTCTGCCCATCGGTTAACAGAATGATTGCCCGTCGACGCTGCCCGGTACTGGGCGCCAGGATCTGGCGCGCCGTGAGGAACACCGCGTCCCAGATAGCGGTCGAGCCTTCGCGCGGATCCGCCAGACCGGGACCGGTGGGCAAGCCACTAATCGGCCGCCCGGTGCCCAGGTACGACGGCAAGGCCGGTTCAACCCGCTCCAGCGCGCGATAGATGCTGAGCACATCGCGCGTCAAACCTTGTTCGAGAAATGCGTTGCCGGCAAAAGGAATGACCGCGGCCTGATCCTTACTGGAACGAATGATCGTTTCCACGAACGATCGAGCGGCGCCTTTTTCCTGCGACAACGTTCGTTCTTCTGATGCGCTTACATCAATCAGCAGCGCCACCGCCAGCGGCCGATCAGTCTCGCGCTGAAAGGTGAAAAGTGTCTGCGGCACTCCGTCCTCCAGCACGCGAATGTCTTCCTGCCGTAGCGTAGTGATAAAACGCCGGTTCTTGTCGGTAGCGATAAAGAGCAAATTGGTGAGGTCTGATTCCGTGCGAATCACGTCGTCGTCCTGATCGGGGCGAGTCTGCGAAACGACTCTGGATGTCGAAGCTCCCACCAGCAGGCAACAACAGATCATGATTGATGAGAATCGCATTGATATCTTTGCCAAAGACTGTTGTTCAGCGGGCACTCAATTATAGGTGTCTTCGGTTGTTTTGTAACGCAAGCTGTAAGACCACCCCAGCGGGGCTGCCCCGCTGGGGACCCCGGGCTTGCGCGTAAGTTGAATGGCATTCAATCATCGCAAACTAACAGTTTGCGTTACAGAATCAGCACACTCCCAGCGGTGCTATTGACTTTGCGGCGGTCGTGGTTTAGAAACCCACTATCGCTTCCGACACCCCCTGCAGCTTTTGACGTTGTTTCACCTGAACTGGGAGCTGTTGCGCCATGCGTTCTTCTCGTCTCCTTTGTTTGCTGCTGCTGACTCTGCTCGTTTGGTTTGTTCCTGCGAGATTAAGTGCTTTCACGGCGTTTCGCGCGAACGAAACTACTCGGCAAGAACTGCGACCTGGCACGCAAAGATCAATGGCGCATCTCATTGACCATCCGGCGGGCTCGGCAGAGCGTGCGAACAACACTGCTGAGCACCCATCCAGCGGCGGTGTAAAGGAAGAAATCCCTGAGAAGTATTTGAAGCGCTATCAGGATTGGAAGAGTGAGTTTCTAGCAACTGAAACAGGCCGCGCCCAGTGGCAGACTTACGCAGAGCATCCGCAATTCACTCTGATCATCACGATTTCTCACGATAATCGAAACGGAGGCGGCACCAGTAAATACAAGTGGGACGACGAGGGACGCTTGATCGCGGCGACCATCACTTTAGGCTGCCGGATGGACGAAGGCTACCCCAGCCCAGTGTATTATCCGGTAATGAACTCGCTGGCCCCGCGTCCATTTTCCCCCGGCATCAGCGGCAGCGTGCTGGCCGCGACCAAGCTGGCGCACGAGTTCGGACACGTAAATCGCATGGCCAGCTCCGACGGGACACTTTACCGGCTGCAGACAAGGTTGATGCCGATTTACAACTCCATCCTGCAAAGCAATGGTCACAAAGCGAGCGACCCACGGCTCGCCGCGCTGGCCCAACAAATGGGCGGCACGCCGATGGAGATCTGGGCCGATCGTGAGTACTGGGGCGAGGCCAATGCGATGCTCTACCTGCGCGACCGGATGGCCCGCGAAAGCTTCCAGTGCGCGCTCTTCAGTCGCATCAAACGCTACGTCGAACTGTATGCGAGGAATTATGAGGAGCGCTTTGTCCAGATTGCGCAATCGACTTCACCTCCATACCGCTGCACCTGGCAATAGCCGCCGGCACGCGAAACGCCTATGTTCTTATTAGTGTCCGTTTAGATAGCGGACTTGTCCGCCTTCGCAGCGAGGGGCACAAGTGCCCTATCTAAACGGACAATTTCATGGAGGTATTTCTAAACGGCAAATTCCATAGAGGTGTTTCTGGTGAGGCGAGGCCTCAGACCGATCAGACAAACTTTGCGTGCTTTGCGCCTTTGCGTGAAATGTCTTCCCGGTTGTAACGGTCATAACCTGGGACGGAACGTCTCACGCAAAGGCGCTAAGCACGCAGAGGCAAGTGACAGCAAGCTTGACTCATACACAACATCGTCTCTCTCCCAGGATTACTAAACCGTCGCGAATGGCAGGGCCATCGGCAAAGACAATCTGAATTATTTGAGACGCCCGAACGGCGCTGGGGTTTCCAGAGAGAGAACCGTGTCGGTCAGAGAGAATCTCATGAACCCTGAACAGAAACGTACCGGCGGAAGCGCAACTGGCGGACTCGCCAGAAGGCTGGGCCTGTTCGATGCCGCGATGATTGTCATGGGCGGCATTATCGGGTCAGGGATTTTCATGAATCCCTATGTCGTGGCGCGCAGAGTACACACGGTTCCCCTGATCCTGGGATGCTGGTTGTTGGGTGGTCTGGTCGCGCTCGCCGGCGCTTTTATCTACGCGGAACTTGCGGCCGCACGGCCGCTCTCGCTGGGCGGCCAGTATGCATACCTGCGCGACGCTTATCATCCGGCAGTCGGCTTTATGTATGGCTGGGCGTTGCTGCTGGTGGTTCAAACAGGGGGCATGGCGGCCGTTGCCGTAACCTTTGCCCGATACTTTCGCGAACTTACTCATTTGCGAACCTCAGATGGATTGATCGCAGCCCTGGTGCTGTTCCTGCTCACGATCATTAACTGTCTGGGAGTGAAAGCCGGAAGCACGGTCCAGGGTGTCTTGATGGTCATCAAGATTCTGGCGATCGGCATGCTGGTCGTTTGCGCGCTTTGGTTCGTTGGTCTGCCGAATTTCACGGCTGGTCCAACCGTCGACAATCCGGTTTCGTTTGGCTTGATCGCGGCCTTTGCCGCGGCGATGGGACCCGTGATGTTTTCGTATGGAGGCTGGCATACGGCCAGCTTCGTGGCCGGCGAGATGCGAAGGCCGGAACGTGATCTGTCGCGCGGACTGATCATCGGCGTCATCGGCGTGGTAGTGCTTTATGTGGCCGCTAACGTGGTTTACCTGGGGGCGCTGGGCGCGGGTGGTCTGGCCCAAAACGTGACGCCGGCGTCATCGGTAATGCAGTTGGCCCTGGGCGATCGCGGCGCGCGCTTGATTGCCGTCGGGATTGCGATCTCGACACTCGGATTCCTGAGTCAGTCGATGTTGACCGCGCCGCGAGTTTACTTTGCAATGGCCGACGACAAACTATTTTTCAAGAGCGTGGCCTGGGTTGCGCCGACGTCACGCGTGCCGGTGGCGGCAATTGTGCTGCAAGGAGTGTGGGCCGCAGTGATTGCCCTGTCCGGAACGTTCGAACAGATACTCAACTATGTTGTTTCCGTAGACTTCATCGCCTACGGCTTGACTGCCACCTGTCTATTCGTCTTTCGCCGTCAGGCGCAGACCGGCGCCGGGCTGCCAATCAACACTGCGACCAATCGCTACCGAGTGCCGGGTCATCCTGTGACCACGATCTTCTTTACTGCGGTCTGTTGGTTAGTGGTTGCGGGAACCGTCTACTCTTTTCCCCAAAACACCGTGATCGGACTGGCGATTGTGCTGGCCGGCATTCCGGTCTATTTCTTCTGGCGCTGGTGGCGACGCGATGGTTGAGCTTTGGGGAGAGAGACGATGATGACAAAACGTTCAACCAGGAAAGAAGTTCTGCTTGTTATTGACCCTATCGAACCGGTCACAAATTGTGACCGGAAGTTGAAACTCCTTGGACCAGATTACTGACAAGACGTTTAAGAAGCGATTATGAAAAAACCGTCAATGCAAGGAACAGCGCTGGTGGTGTCGGATCCCATAGAGCCAGTCATTCGAATCATTCGTGGACAAAGAGTCATTCTCGACGCTGATCTCGCCCGCATCTATGGGTAACTACTGCCCGGCTGAATCAGCAGGTTAATCGCAACCTGAAGAAATTTCCTTCAGACTTCATGTTTAGTCTTGATAAGCATGAGTTCGACGTATTGATGTTGCAAATTGCAACATCAAAGAAAGGCCGTGGCGGTCGGCGCAAACTGCCTTACGCTTTCACTGAACACGGCGCAGTGATGGCTGCGAACATCCTAAATAGCGAGCGCGCCGTGGCGATGAGTGTGTACGTCGTGCGCGCATTTGTGAAATTGCGGGAGGTGCTTTCAAGTACTACCGAACTTGCGAAGAAGTTGGACGCCGTTGAGCGGAAGCTAACGGCACGCCAGGACATTCACGAAAAAGCAATCCTTCAATTGTTTATTCAGATCAAAAACTTACTGAGTCCTCCGCCTCCCCAACCACCATCCAAACGCAGGCGTATTGGATTCTAGACTAGTGGAGACATCGATCGTGAGCAATGCACGGGTAATGAGTTCCGAGTATATGTACTGGGCCAGGACCTGCTCGCAGGCGCGGTTCAACCTGGCCAACAGCGGGGTCGCCGGTTATCCGCTGGCCCAGTTGCCCGTACGGATTGAAGATCTCGAGATCAACGGGCCAAGTAACTACGGCTACGAACCATTGCAGAAAGCGATCGCCGCCAAGTGTGCCGTCGCTACTGAGAACGTGGTGGCCGCGAACGGCGCCTCGATGGGAAACTTTCTCGCGCTGGCGGCCACAGTCGAGCCGGGCGATGAAGTCTTGATCGAACACCCGACCTATGAATTACTGGTTAGCGCGGCTCAGTACCTCGGCGCCGACGTCAAGAGATTTACCCGCCGCGCAGAAGAAAATTTTCACCTCGATCCGCACGAAGTCGAGCGACTGATCACGGGGCGGACACGTCTGATCGTGCTTACCAATTTGCATAATCCCAGCAGTGCACCGGTCGATGAAGCAACCCTCAAACAGCTCGGAGAGATCGCACGTGAGGCGCATGCGCGAGTAATGGTGGGCGAGATTTATCTTGACGCGATGTTCGAACAAACGCCGCGTTCCGCGTTTCACCTGGGGCCTGAGTTCCTCACCACCAACAGCCTGACAAAAATATACGGGCTCAGCGGCTTGCGCTGCGGTTGGATCCTCGCTGAGCCGGAATTGGCGCGACGCATCTGGCGCCTGAATGATCTGATGACGAATAATCCGGCACACGCGGCCGAGCGATTGAGTTGCATCGCGCTCGGAAATCTCGATCGCATCAGGGTCCGCTCTCGACACCTGCTGGATACAAATCGGGCCGTGCTAAACCGCTTCCTCGATGAACGCGAAGACATCGAAGCGCCGCAGTTCGAGTACGGCACTGTCTCGTTTCCGCGTTGGAAACATGGAAGCGCTGACCAGTTGTGCGATCTGCTGCGCGACAAATACGAAACGACTGTCGTTCCCGGTAGATTCTTTGAGATGCCGCAGCATTTCCGTGTGGGGCTGGGTTGCGAAACTGATGTTTTCGAGGCGGGTATTAAACGACTGGGTCAGGCGCTGGACGAGCTGAAAGTTTCTCTATGAGCGATCCAAACCCAGCTCTGCGTTGCGGCTTCGCCGTCTGATGTGCGGAAGGGCTATGCCCTTCCGTCAACGTCTTTCTTAGCGACTGGGGCTACGCCCCGGGGCGCAGCCTTAACTCAACAGGACCCACTGACGGCGGGGCGTAGCCAGCGCCGCACATCAAGCGGCATAGCCGCATTAGTGCGTGCATCCAACCACGCCGATGGCAGCTACCATACATTGGCTGCGCTTCGTCCTCATTTTGCGGACGTGAACACCGTATGCTATTTTGTGTGGCTTTTAACCGACGAGTTTTTCACCGGTACCGGCCCAAACCCAGAGGAGTTTAACGATCAGTATGTCTACGCCTAACGGAACAAGCACTCCGGCCGCAGCCTTTGGCCACGTGGTGCAGATCATTGGACCCGTCGTTGACGTGGAATTTGAAGGAAAGTACCTGCCGCCAATCTACCAGGCACTGCGTATCGTCTCCGAAGGTTTCGAAGTCCCAACTCCCATCGATGTCATCGCCGAAATCCAGCAGCATCTGGGCGAGGGCCGAGTGCGCGCCGTTTCCATGCTGCCCACGGACGGCATGGTGCGCGGGATGAAGGCGATCGATACCGGTGGTCCAATCACCGTACCCGTAGGCGAAGGCACCCTCGGCCGCATTCTCAATGTTATCGGTCAGCCGGTGGACAATCTGGGCGACGTGGTCCACACCCAGCGCTATCCCATCCACCGTCATGCTCCCACGTTTGAGGAACAATCAACCGAACTGGAGATGTTCGAGACCGGCATTAAGGTTATCGATCTGATTCAGCCATTCGTGCGCGGCGGCAAGATCGGCCTCTTCGGCGGCGCCGGTGTCGGCAAGACCGTCATCGTGATGGAACTGATCAATAACATTGCCAAAGCTCGCTCAGGGTTTTCTGTGTTTGCCGGGGTCGGCGAAAGAACTCGTGAAGGAAACGATCTGCTTCGGGAAATGGTCGAGTCCGAGGTCATCCAGTTTGGCGAAGCTTTCAATAAGCACATGCATGAAACCGGTGAATTCGATCTCAGCAAAGTAGACATGGAAACCATCGGTCAATCAAAGGTGGCTTTGATCTACGGCCAGATGACCGAACCGCCCGGGGCGCGCCTCCGAGTCGCTCTCTCGGGGCTCACGGTCGCCGAATATTTCCGCGATCAAGGTCTGGACGTGCTGCTCTTTATCGACAACATTTTCCGGTTTACCCAGGCAGGTTCGGAAGTTTCAGCGTTGCTTGGGCGCATGCCGTCGGCGGTGGGTTACCAGCCGAACCTGGCGACAGAGATGGGCGAGATGCAGGAGCGCATCACTTCAACCAAGACCGGATCGATCACTTCGATTCAGGCAGTGTATGTTCCGGCTGACGATTATACAGACCCCGCGCCGGCGACCACGTTTGCGCACCTCGATGCGGTGACCGCGCTCTCGCGCCAGATCGTTGAGCTGGGAATCTACCCCGCAGTCGATCCGCTCGCTTCGTCTTCGCGCATTCTCGATCCGCAGATTCTCAAGACACCCGGTCACTACGAGACTGCGCAGGAGGTTAAGCGAATTCTGCAGCGCTACAAGGATCTGCAAGACATCATTGCGATCTTGGGCATCGACGAGTTGTCCGACGACGACAAACTAATCGTCTCGCGGGCGCGCAAGATTCAGCGCTTTTTCTCGCAACCGTTCTTCGTGGCCCAACAGTTCACCGGCCGCGATGGGAAATACGTCAAACTTGAGGACACCATCAAAGGCTTCAAGGAAATCTGTGACGGCAAACACGACGATCTTCCCGAACAGGCCTTCTACATGGTAGGTACGATTGAAGAAGCTATCGAAAGAGGCAAGGAGATAGCGGCGGAATAAGAAGAAGTCGCGAGAAGTCGCGAGTCTGGAGTCGCGAGTCTGGAGTCGCGAGTCGCGAGTCTGTCTTAAAGCCCAGTCTGAGTGGCGCCGACACTGAACTCCGATCTTGACCAAGGCTTTTGACTCGTGACTCGCCACTCGGGACTCCAGACTCTCGGCTCCAGACTATTTTATGCAACTTCAACTCGACGTCGTCACTCCTGATCGCCGCGTGCTGACGGAGCCGGTGGATTCGGTCACCGTGCCGGGCCTCGGTGGCGAGCTAGGCATTCTTCCCGGCCACACGCCTTTAATCTCACAACTGCAAACCGGAGTTCTCGCGTACTCCAAAGATGGCCGCACGTTCCTGCTGCATGTTTCCGGTGGTTTTGTCGAAGTGAATGATGACCGGGTTTCGGTACTGGCTGAAATCGCCGAGCTGCCCGAAGAGATCGACGCGGCCCGGGCCCGGCTGGCGCGTGAGCACGTAGAAAAGACGCTCAGCTCCTGGACTGGAACGGAAGAGGACTTTGAGCGGAACCGCGTGAAACTCGAGCGGTCAATGGTGCGACTGCAACTCGCCTCCGGACCGAGAAGCTAGTCCCGGCAGTTACAGAACCGGGAGCGGTAGCGACCGGATGCTGGACTCAACCCCTTTTACAGAGCGACCGGATGCTGAACTCAACTCCTTACGCAGGGAAAGAAATCTATTGATGATGCTCGAGTTAAGCATCCGGTCGCTACCGCTCCCGGTTCTGTAACTTTCCACTTGCGACAAGGCCCAGTAAAGCGACGAATTCACTTCCCTGAAGCGATTGCCTGTCGCATCTCGATCACCGCTCGCTCAAGACCAACAAAAACACTGCGCGCGATGATGTTGTGCCCGATGTTGAATTCCGTGATCTCGCCGATCAATGCCACGCCGCCAACGTTTCGATACGTGAGACCATGGCCCGCGGCGACATGCAAACCATACTGAGAAGCGAGCGTCGCTGCCTCGCGCAGCCGGCGCAGTTCCTGGCCCGCTCGCAACGCTCCCTCGCCGTGCACAGCTCGTGCCCCCAGCGTCGCTTCCGCGTAAGCCGAAGTGCACAGTTCGACCTGCTGGGCGTTCACTTCATGGGCCGCCTCGATTTGCTGCACGTCGGGATCGATGAAGAGGCTGGCAAGAACTCCGCCCTGACGCAGTTTGCTGACCGTCGCCCGCACCAGTGAAAGATTTGCTTTCACGTCGAGCCCGCCTTCTGTGGTTACTTCGTTAGGGTTCTCGGCAACCAGTGTCACCGCATCGGGCTGGTAGTCGAGCGCCACTTTCAACATTTCTTCGGTGGCTGCCATCTCCAAATTGAGATAGGTCGTGACGCTCTGTCGCAAGAGCTGGATGTCTTTATCCTGAATGTGGCGCCGGTCGCCGCGCAGGTGCACGGTGATTCCATCAGCGCCGGCCAATTCGCAAATCATCGCCGCCGCGACCACGTTCGGTTCGGGAGCGCGACGCGCCTGGCGCACAGTGGCGACGTGATCGATGTTGACGTTGAGTCTTGCGGTCATGGCGGAATGATGGTCCCTGAAGAATTACTCCGCTGATTCGATTTCGTCCTGCCGGCTCTTCTGAGCAAGACCCCAAAGCCGTTGATATTCTTCTCGAACCGAACTGTCGAGGCTCAGGCCCAGGTCTTTCGAAAGTTTGAGAACTTCGATTAGTTGCTGCACATCTGCCAAATCTCTGAGTTGACGATGCTCTGCGCTCAGGCCTGAGGCCAACTTCAACTCAATCAGCTTCTCCAGATTTACAACCCGGAACTCGCCTACCTCAATCGAGGCATCTTCGGGCAATGGAAAGACTACGGATTTCGGTTTTCCGTCTCCAGGGTACTCGCCTGAGGTAATGATCTCGACCTTCACGCCAGTCTCAGCGTCGCGGAAATGTTTACGAGCTCCGGGGAAAAGCGGCACATATCCTCGGCCGACCAATAGTTGCTGAAACTCTGCCAACCCATCGCCGCTCAATAGCAGGTCAACGTCCTCGGTTGGTCGTACCAGTCCATGAAGCGCGAGAGCCATGCCGCCGATCACTGCATAGTCGATGTGCTCTTCAGTCATGCGCCGAGTCACATTACGCATGGTGTGGTGGACTGGACTCTGGTTCATAAAGAACTCGTCTATCTGCCGCAGAATTTGAGAACCGGTATCGATGACGGGCACATATGACATAGCTGGACCATTATAGGGGTTCTGTTGTTATCGCTGAAATCCGGGTGTGCCGCTGTTATGCAGCGCCTGTTTCTGCTCAACCAGGACCATCGTGCGAGCAGCACTGATCGCTTCGGTGTAGAGTCCCTTGTCTACCTGCTGCCGAATTTTCTTCACCTCGCCAAGCATCCTGAAACTATCGCGCGCGTAATTGCCTGAAGCGTCCAGCGCTCCGACTTTATGATCCCAGCGCACCGGGATCTCTCGCAGTCTCAGTCCGGCAACTTGCGAGACATATAACAACTCGACGTCAAAACCAAAGCGATCGATATTCGCTGCCTCGATGATTGGCCGGCAGGCACTCAAACGAAAAGCCTTGAAGCCGCATTGGGTGTCCCAAAACGGCAAGCCCGTAGCCAGGCGCACCGCCAGGTTGAATATGCGACCGCCCTGCTCTCGGCGCCACGGCTGGTGAACACCAATCAGGCGCCGATCCAGTGCGCGCGAGCCAAACGTGAGGTCGCAATCGCCTTGCTCAATCGGGTCAATAAGCTTCGGAGTCTCAGTAATCGGGGTCGACAAATCGGCGTCCGAAAAGAGCGCTATGGACCCCTGGCAGGCGATCAGGCCACAGCGCACCGCATAGCCCTTGCCGCGGTTCGGTTGATAGCTAATCACGCGCGCGCTGATCCGTCCGGGGTTAGCCAGTGCCTGCTCGGCCACCGCCACTGTGTTGTCATCCGAGCCGTCGTCGATAACGATTAATTCGGCGCTCGGATTTGTCTTGTTCAAATAATCGAGAATCGAGCGCAGGGTCTGGCCCACCCGTCCAGCTTCATTGAAGGCTGGTACTACAATGGAAAGAGACGCCGTCATTATTTCCAGACTATAGCACAGGGTTTTGGCCATCGATGGCAGCTCGCCGTTACAGAACTGGGAGCGGTAGCGACCAGGTTCAGAACAGGGAGCGGTAGCGACCTGGTGGATCTTTAAGGAGCGCTCTGGTAATGAACCAGGTCGCTACCGCTCCCTGTTCTGTACACTGTCGGACGTTGCTGCTCCCGTGTGCTAATATTTTCAGCAGCTAAGGGCGGTCTTACCGCATCAAAGTCGACGACTAGTGATGAGCAAACCATTCATTGTCCTGGCGTGTGCAATCGTTCTCGCCGCCACCTTTGCCGGCGGCGCTTCAAAGCGTATCCACCGCGCGAAGTCTTCCTCCCTGACGAATCCTTACACTGCGACTGACGATATCGAAGTCGATTACAGCGAGGCTGTGGCTACTGTTTCGATGAATTACGTCGGTGAAATTGACTACGAGAAAGCCACTCAGGCCGCGATCCAGGGAATGCTCACCACGCTGGATCCGCACTCGAGCTATTTTCCCTACAGCGAATTTAAGAAGCTCAAGGAGGACCAGGACTCTCGCATCTATGGCATTGGCGTCAGCATCGTGAAACATCGTGACGGGGTCTATATTCAGGCAATCGTCCCGGCCACACCTGCTGATCGTGCCGGACTGCGCTACGGCGACCGAATCGTTGAAGTTGACGGGAAGGACGCGCGCGACTGGGACGGCAACCAGGTTTCGAGAAACGTGCGCGGCGGGCTCGGCGAGGAAGTGCGGTTGAAGATCGAACGGGCCGGCGTCCCGGCTCCGCTCGATTTCAAGATCGTGCGCGACGCCGTGCCGCTGTTGACGATTCGCAATACTTACATGATTCGCCCAGGCACCGGGTACATTGGGCTGACCGGCGGGTTCCAGCGCTCCACCGACAAGGAGTTGCGCGATAGTCTGGATAAGCTAAAGAAAGAAGGGATGCGGCAGTTGGTGCTTGACCTGCGCCGCAATCCCGGTGGCTTGCTCGACCAGGCAATCGACGTCGCCAGCGAGTTTCTGCCTCAGGGTCAGGTGATTGTTTCCGTGAAAGGTCGAACGGAATACAGCGAGCCCGTCGTGTATAAGTCCCGCGGATCAGATCCTGAAGACGTGCCACTCGTCGTCCTGATCAATCGCGACACTGCATCGGCTTCCGAAATTGTGGCCGGAGCCATTCAGGATCACGGTCGCGGTCTGATGGTCGGCGAAACCAGTTTTGGCAAAGGACTGGTCCAACGTGTTTTCCAGTTGCCCTTCAATAATGGACTGACGCTGACTACGGCAAGATACTACACGCCTTACGGACGTTCCCTGCAGCGCGATTACTCCGGCGGCTCAATTTACGACTATTACGTTCGTCATGACCCGGAAGAACCAACGCCGCCTGCAAACAATAAGAACGACAACACAGCGGCGGCCCAGGTCACGCCGGCGCAGCATCCGCAGACTGGACCCGCTGTAAAAACAGCGGCTGGAAGAGTCTTTTACGGCGGCGGCGGCATCACTCCTGACATTGAGGTAAAACTTCCCGCAGGCAGTCCCCTGCGCAATCGGATCATTGACGAAACGTTTTACTTCACGCGCCTGTTGGCGGCTGGGGCGATACCTGGATTGGAAGCGTACCGCGTGGATAAGGTTCAATACGGACACGATCCGAAAACGAGCGACTTTCCGGTTAGCGACCGTGTGGTCGACGCCTTCCGCGATTTTGTCAAAGCCGATTCAAAAGCCGGTTTCACAGTCGCACAGCTTGATGCTGAGCTCGATTACGCGAAGCTGCGCTTGCGTGATGAGATCCTCAGTGCAGCTTACGGGGCCGACAGCGGCGCCCGCGTATTGCTCGACAGCGATCCACAGGTTCTGCGCGCGATTGAAGCCTTGCCTGAAGCCAAACGTCTTGCCGAAAGCGTGCGCAACAATGCCTCACAGGGGTAGCGATCTGCTGGCCGACTAGTTGCACAACCAGCGGATCCGTTTAGACAGGGCACTTGTGCCCCACGCTGCGCGGCGGACAAGTCCGCTATCTAAACGTTGTTTGCGACGCGTCTGGAATTCTTAGACGCCACTCCTCACTCGATCACTTTCAAAATTACGCACTTCAGGTAATAGGTCTCGGGCACGCCGAGCAACACCGGATGATCGCTCGCCTGCATCCGCTTGGCGACCAGTTGCACGCGGCGCCGCGCATCGACGGCGGCCTCGGCGATCAGATCTACGAACACGTCTTCCGACATGTGATAGGAACAACTGCAGGTGATTAGCCTGCCGCCGGGATTGAGTAACTTCAAAGCGCGCAGGTTAATCTCTTTATAGCCACGCGTCGCCGACCGCACGCTCGCTCGGTTTTTTGCGAAGGCCGGCGGGTCCAGCACGATGGTGTCGTAACGCTCGCCGGCACTCTCCATTTCCCGTAACGCATCGAAAACATTGGTCTCGCGAAATTCGACGTTGCCGGCGCCGTTGAGTTTGGCATTGCGTTGGGCCAAAGCGATCGCCTCGCCGGAAATATCGAGCCCGGTGACGTGATCGCAAACGGCCGCGAGGTTGAGCGCAAACCCGCCATTGAAGGTGAAACAATCGAGAGCTCGGCCGCGGGCCACCGCTCGCGCCGCCAGATGATTCTCGCGCTGATCAAGAAACGAGCCGGTCTTTTGTCCGCTCAACGGCGCAACCACAAAACGCACTCCATTGGAAACGACTTCCAATTCGTCGGGCGCCTGGCCATACAGCGTTCCAGTCAGTAGCGGCAGACCTTCCAGCTTGCGCACGTTCACGTCGTTTCGTTCGACGATTGCGACAGGCGTGAATTCTGCGACCAGCAAATCCACCAGGAGCGGCTTGATACTTTCAGTTCCCTGCGAGAGTGTTTGCAACACCAACACCTGCGCGTAAGAGTCGATGATCAAAGACGGCAACAAATCGCCTTCCGAAAAAACCATTCGATAAGCATTGGTTGACGACTTGAGGTGCTCTCGGCGGACGGCTGCCTGTCGCAAGCGACGACGCCACCATTCGAGATCGATCGGTTCCTTTGTCTGGGTTAACAACCGCAGCGCAATCTCTGAAGCACTCGAGAAAAACGCCTGGCCCACGAAATTCCCGCGCGGGTCGTGGACCGAAACTGTGGACCCACCGGCAGCGCCGGCGGTGTCGACGACGTCACTGCGATAGATCCACAGATGCCCGTGGCGCACGCGATCCGCGCCTCGCTTGTTGACGATTACGTGTGTCATCAGTGGAAGAATCTAACATGGGATTGATGAGAATCCAGCTTGTCTTCGCTTCGTTCAACCGCAACGCGGTTGCGTCCTACAGCCCAACGTTGCCGCTGCGGCTACGTTGGGTTCGCGGGTTGGGCATCACCCATCAACTGCAACGCAGTTGCGCCATCGTTGGGTCATACCATATTTCGCTTGTACCGTCTCACTGAGGACGCAACCCCGTTGGGGTTGAATCATTCACTTAACCGCGCGCTCCCAGGGTAGCAGCGACGGCAACCCTGGGCTGGAGGTCGTAACCCCTTTGGGGTAAGCGTCGCTACTGGCCTTGAGGTCGTAACCGCTTTTGTGGTTAGGCGTTCGCTACTCAATCGGCCAGCCACTATGTTAGGCTTCGGACGACTTTGCCAATAGGGCATTTTTAACCGGCGAAGCCCAAATTTCGCACCCACGAACTTCAATGGCTACAAAGATCCAAACTGAGCGCCGCGAGCACTTTGAAACCTCATCTGGCATTGAGCTACCCTCCGATTTCAATCCTTCAAACACCGCAGCACCCGATTACGATCGCGACCTGGGGGCGCCCGGCGAGTTCCCCTACACGCGCGGCATCTACAGAGACATGTATCGAGGCAAGGTTTGGACCATGCGTCAGTATGCCGGCTATGCGACCGCTGAAGAATCGAACGCGCGTTACAAATATCTTCTGGCCCAGGGGACGACCGGATTATCGGTGGCGTTCGATCTGCCAACCCAGATCGGATTGGATTCAGACGATCCGTTGGCCGCCGGAGAAGTCGGCAAGGTTGGCGTCGCCATCGATTCGCTTGGCGACATGCTGCGATTGTTTGACGGCCTCCCGCTCGACACTGTGTCGACGTCGATGACAATCAACGCCACTGCTTCGACGTTGTTGTGTCTCTACCTCGCCGTGGCAAAAAAGCAAAACGTTTCCTTCAGCAAGGTCAAGGGGACAATTCAAAACGACATTCTGAAAGAGTACATCGCCCGCGGCACGTACATATATCCGCCTGGGCCATCGCTGCGTCTGGTTACGGACACGTTCGCATTCTGCGCGCGCGAAGTCCCCAACTGGAACACGATCTCTGTAAGCGGTTATCACATCCGCGAAGCAGGTTCGACCGCCGTCCAGGAAGTGGCGTTCACTTTGGCCGACGGCATCACCTATGTTGAGGCGGCGCTGGCTGCAGGCCTGAAGGTGGACGAATTCGCTCCGCGCATTTCGTTCTTCTTCAACGCGCACAACAACCTGCTGGAAGAGATCGCTAAGTATCGCGCCGCTCGTCGTCTTTGGGCGCGCATCATGCGCGAACGATTTCACGCTGAAGATCCACGCTCGTTGATGCTGCGTTTTCACACACAGACTGCAGGCTCGTCGCTGACCGCGCAGCAACCCGAGGTGAACGTGGTGCGCACTACGATCCAGGCCCTGGCCGCAGTGCTGGGCGGCACGCAATCGCTGCACACGAACGCGATGGATGAAGCGTTGGCATTGCCTACCGAAGAGGCCGCGCGGATTGCCTTGCGCACCCAGCAGGTGATCGCGAACGAGTCCGGCGTGACGGACACGGCCGATCCTTTGGCGGGGTCGTACGCCATCGAAGAGCTGACCACCGAGATCGAAAAACGGGCGCTTGAATACATCGAACGGATTGACGGCCTGGGAGGCATGCTGCGCGCGATTGAAATCGGCTACGTCCAGCGAGAGATCCAGGAAGCCGCTTTCCAATATCAACGAGCGATAGAAACTGAAAAGTCGATCGTCGTCGGCGTTAACCGCTTTCAAAGCGAAGACGAATCTGTGATTCCGACACTGCGAGTCGATCCGGAGATCGAGCAGCAACAGATTGAACGCGTGCGCGCCGTGCGTGAACGCCGCAACGCCGCGACCGCCACCGCTTCACTGGATAAACTGGAGGAGGCCGCGCGCGGCACGGAGAATTTGCTGCCGCGCATCCTCGATTGCGTTGAAGCTGATGTTACGGTGGGCGAGATTAGTGGTCGCTTGCGCCGCGTGTGGGGCGAGTACCGTGAAGCGTTGACGGTGTAGAGTCCCACGGAGGGTGCTGGTTCAATTTCAAATCAAAGGCACAACCTGTTGATGTTCATAAAACGAAATCTTTTTCGAATTGGTTTGATCGGAGTTCTACTGCCCACCTTGATGTGTGCGCAAGGTGCGACTGCGGCTGCAAACATCAAGACAATAGCCACGACTCAGCCGATGCCTTTGACGAAGAGCTATCGTGGCTCCATTGGGAACAGCCACATTGAAATGAGCCTGCAAACCGATGGTGACAAAGTGTCGGGCAGCTACTCATACGATCGGATCAGGCAGGACATCAGACTTGACGGCCGTATAAACAAGCAGGGCGGGCTGGAACTGGCGGAGTACGACACCAAGGGCAAGCAGACAGGTGCTCTCGTTTGCAAGCGGCCGCTGGGTGATCCAGTCGACTCAGAATGCAATTGGACCAGAGCGAACGGTACCGGCCAGCGCTTTGTCTTATTGAGTGAACAACATCTTGCATTTACTAACGGCCTGCAAATCGTCCCCAGGGTATTAACGAATCGCGGAACCGGCGTCGATGTTTCTTGCCCACAGATCACTGGTGCTACCGGGCCGGCGGTGATCGCTGCTGAGAGTTTCAATCGCCGCATGAGCGCACTGGTTACCAGGGCGATCAAGGATTTCGCGCCTGGTGACGATCCGGGGCGCAACCGCTTTGACGCGAACTACACCATTCTGCTGGGGACTAACAATCTCGTCAGCGTCGAGATGTACGAAATGTCTGATAGCGGCGGAGCACATCCAAATGATCGTTACTGGGCGGTCAACTATGATCTCGCTGCAAACCGAGAGTTAAAGTTCGCGGACCTGTTCAAGGCACAAGCAGAGTACAAGTCGGCGATTGCTGAGTATGTCGTCGCCGACATCAACAAACGGGCCGAAGAGATCGAACGTGACGAAGCCAAGCGCGAGGGACGAGCAGCCCAGCCGCGCGAGGAGCCGCTGATGTCAATCGACCAGCTTTCGGAGCCCGAGGCATTCGCGATTACGCCTAAGGGGCTGATGATCTACTTCGATTTTCCGCACGTGATCGCGGTCTTCAACAAAAGTTTCGTGCCTTATTCAGTGGTCGCTAACCAGCTACAACTGGCGCCACCGGCAAACGTGCCGTAGCGGCAAATCCCGGCGAACTCCGGCAGCGCCCAATTTGTAACGCAAACTGTTAGTTTGCGATTGATTGAATGGCATTCCACGCCCGCGCAAACCCGGGGCGGGGCAGCCCGCTGGCGTGGTCTTACAGTTTGCGCTACAAAAACGAAACCAGTGCACTATCCGACATCACGATTAACTATGAATAGAAGAGACTTTACAAAATCGCTCGCTGTAGGCGCGGCTGCCATGGGAGTGCGCTCGATTCGCGGCTTTGCGCAAAACCAACCGCCACAAGTGTCGATCACGATGGATGATTTTTTCTGGCTCGCCAACACAGTGCGACTCACCGGCGCAGAACGTAATCACGCCATCCTCGACACTCTCAGCAAACACTCGCTCAAGGCGGCGCTGTTTGTCATCGGCAGAAATATTGAAAGCGAGGCCGGAAAGAATCTCCTGCGCAAGTGGAATGATGCCGGGCATCTGATTGGTAATCACACCTACTCGCACCGCAACTACGCTGCATCCGAGATGACTGCTGCCGCTTTCGAGCAGGACATCCTGCGCGCTGAGACCCTGCTGAAGGATTTTTCGCGCTTCCGGAAATATTTTCGTTTCCCAATGCTCAAGGAAGGCGAGACCGTCGCCAAGCGCGACGCGTTGCGTGCGTTCCTCAAGCAGCACGGTTATCGCACCGGCCACGTGACGATCGATAACTCAGACTGGATCATCGATCAGCGCCTGACCAAACGATTGACCGACAATCCCGCAGCCGACATTACCCGCTATCGGGATTTTTATCTCGAGCATATGTGGGATCGTGCTCGGTACTACGACTCGCTGGCCAAACAAACTGTCGGCCGCAATGTCAAACATACGGTGTTGATGCACTTCAATCTGCTCAACGCTCTCTTCCTCGACGACTTGATCGAGATGTTCAAGAGTCAGGGCTGGCAGTTGATCGACGCGGAAGAGGCTTTCACCGATCCGGTCTTTGCGGCCCAGCCAAAAGTACTTCCGGCCGGCGAAAGCATCGTCTGGTCGTTGGCGAAAGAGAGCGGGAAGGTCGACAAGAATCAGCGCTATCCGGCGGAAGACGGCGAGTACGAGATGGCGAGGATGGACAAGTTGGGGCTGTGAGTGCGAGTCCGTGAGATAATGAGCCATGAGTTTGGTGAGCGCAATCTGGGCTTGGCTGCAGACAAACTCGAGCGGTTTGAGTGTTCTGCTCTCTCTACTGGGATTTGGCGTCGTGCTTCTCCAGCTTAGCAAAACCCGACACGCAGCCGAGGCCAGCAAGAGCGCGGCCGATAGAGCGGTCCGAGCGATTTCAGAGGTTGATACAGTCTCCGACTTAGCTTCCCTGAAAGAGAGATTGAAAACAGTTCAAATCTCCATAAGAGGAACCCGTTATGAAGTCGCATATCACGAAGCCCAATCGCTCCGTGAAGGATTTCATCAATTGAGGAATCGCAAAGGCTTTGAAAGTGAGGATAGTCTGATCGAACTACAGGCAATGGTGACGTTCTTGAGGAAATTGCAAGATCACCTGGAGAGGAAGATTCAGGACAATGAATATCCATTGCCGCTTCGAGCGATTAGCGCTAGCCTGACAGACCACGCGACCAAACTCTCGGGTTGGATGGAACAGAGGAGATTTACGCTAGGAGGGAAAGGCGATGTTTGAGCCAGAAGTACGTGAAATTCTAAGCGAGCTATTGGTGAAGTCAGAGGCTGGCGAAGTTAAGTGGCTAATGTCTGCATCTGCGGGTCTCGAGGCCGCGCAAGGAGATGACTACGTCGTTCTGATGCCAAACTCGTCCATTAACGTATTTGTGCTGAATGGGATTCCGCACGTTAACTTCATAGATAGCGCGGGTGATGCTCTTCTTTCGTTAGAACCTGACTCCGACGAAGAAGCAAACCTGATTATGCAAATAATTGCGTCGGCAAGGAAGACGATCGAGGCTCCCCGCGTACGGAAAATGCACCGAACCTTGGCTGACATTAAGAAAGCCCTTCGACAAGAGGGAATGGTTGGAGAAACCACGCAGCGTAAATTCAACGAAGAAGCACCCTTCTGATCAAAAACACGCTAGTGTCCTGTGCGGTTAGTTAGGTAACGCATGCTTAGCACGCTCAACGGCTTTAATAATAGTCTCAGCAGACTTGGTCCATTGAAATGGTTTAGCTGAATGCTTGTTGTGCGCGGCGGTGAATC
>Ga0179594_10000017_pt1 | contig 77438 bp, 62 predicted proteins | sample CZOMad1_1_08_16f_FD_148625 | JGI IMG/M metagenome (GOLD analysis project Ga0179594, IMG submission 148625) | Vadose zone soil fungal communities from Angelo Coast Range Reserve, California, USA - CZOMad1_1_08_16fungal (Illumina Assembly) | ecosystem: Environmental > Terrestrial > Soil > Vadose...
GAACAATTTATCTCGCTCCTCCGGAGCTTCAGCGTTCTTCTTGAACTCGGCTCTATAAATATTTCGTCCCTCTGGGACTGAAAACCGAACAACCTTTGTTACGCGAACTTTAGAGACACTACACTAGCGTACCAGCCACCGTTCTAGGTTATCCCCGCCAGCGCGCGGGTTTTTTCTTCTCCACACAGGAAAGGCCACCCGGTTACGAGTGGCCCACCCCTGTCATGTTGTTACCCAGCGGACCTATCCGACTCATTCGCGGGGTGGTGCGTGTCATCATGCTGCGCGCGCACCCATCGACGCATCTTTAGCTTGATCAGTTCGGCCAGGACGAATGCCCCTGCCACCATAAACCCGACGAACGGCACAGCCAACGCGCCGCATCACAAGGGTGTCAAGGGCGCGCTTGTTCTCTTCCCTCATTCTGACGAAAGTTCTTATCGGAAGCACCGGTTCTTCGAAAGTATCGCGCCGGTTGAATCTGGTGGTTTGCCTTGGGTAGCATGGTTTCAGGGGCAGGACTCTCCAGTAACTTCTCAAAACGCCTGCTGATCTGAGACATGAAAGTTTCGGACTTCAGTGCCTCTAAGTCATTGATTCTATGTTCGACGATTTTAACACGGAATCAGTGACAGTTTCGGACTTCAGCCCTTCTCAGTCAGCCTAACCGGATTTTTTGGGACATGAAAGTTTCGGACTCGTCGCTAGGAGTTCCAAATGATGCGCCGGATAGGGTTCTTCACGCCGTCTGATGCTTTGTACGTTCTGAAACGTCGTATCACTCGGACGTTCTGTGGATTTGTGTTGACGGAGAATGCACAGCTTTCTAGGATAGTTTATGAATGAAATCTTACGGCTAGGCAGAAGCCCGAGCGCACAACGCAAAGATCTTGTTGTTCATCTGCATAACGATGAGCCGAATCACTCTTTCTCTGAGCTAGGATCCCGGACCACGCAATAGTGATTGCGATAAAGCCAAATACCTCAAGAGCAGTTCGAGAGTTTCGGAGAGACAATTCCGCTCTGCAGATCTTGCCTTCATGTGAGATGGTTTCATTGAAGCACGTACGAGACCGACCTCCCGTCACACGGGGCGCAGCAGCCGCGACAAGCATATCGAGCATTCAAGCCTGCGCCCCAATACTCCGAACCGCCGATCGGCCATGCGCCGTAACAGATCTTCTCACCGGAATTGCATCTCAATTTGTACACGTGAGTCTCGTAGTCGTTGATGATATAGGCCCTGTTATCGCCAGGCCACGCAACGTTACGAGTTTTGGAATAAAAGGCGACTCGTACCTCATCTTACTCTGGCACTCGACGCTAAACGTTATCTCTCTCCTGGACTTGAGCTCTTCCGCCAGCGTATCAAGCAACTCTGATCGATCTGCTTGCAATATAGTTAAGGCACGCACGATATGACGACCATCCTTCGGCTAGAGGGTCACAAGATTCCCCGCAGCTGAATCCACGGACAGTGCAGTCGGGACTTTCGCGTTCAGCACGAGGTCCCGGTACCACGGCCCTCCAGCTCTTGCCGTCGTTATGATGCGTGGCAGAGGCTCTATGCGTGGCACAGGTTCGATGCGCGGCACGCGGACCACGTCAGTGCGCGGCAGATCGACGCGCGGAACGGGGGGTGATATGTGGTATCGTGATGGTTTTGATAGGCGGCACAGGTTCGATGGGCTTGACGGTGCGACTTTGGGATCGAGCTTCGTACGCCGAAAAAGGAACAAGAACAAAAACAGCAGCAAAACTGAAGGCCAAAATAGTAGCGGCCAGCAGAGTTTTTCGCGGCAAGTCAGGCGGTTAGGACTGGAAGACGAGCTTGAGCAGCAGTACATCTCGAAATTTGAACACGGCATAATTGAGCCGCCCCTTCACGTGCTTTGCGCTTATGCGGATCTTGCGAATATTTCGCTGGATTGTTTGGTGCGGGATTCCCTCGATCTGCCGAAGGTGATTTCGGCGCGCTCCGAGCTTAAGAACAGCAGGGGCTCCAAAGGCAAGTCGCCTTCTCGTCGCCGTCTCTCTCGCAAATTATAGTCTGGGGCCCAGACATTTTTGATACTTTGAGACTTTTAGCGATTCGGCGGTCGAATCTGGCCTCTGATAAAGTCGAGTAACCGCTTTTCTTCCTTTTTCAAATCATCTAGGGCAAAAAAGTATACCCAAACGCTTTTGCCGCCGATGTCAAATCTTCGCGGGGGCTTCGGTTGTTCAGTGCTGTAAACCAAGACACCTGTGTCTAGTCCGAAGGCTATCGTGTACGAGATTATTTGGTACCAGTCCTCAACATTTGGTTCGTTCTTGTTTTTACAGGATCAGTGCTCCTTTTTGTTGGGCCAACTCAAAAATCTTGGCGGTCTCCGGATCCTTAATATCGGCAACGGGAAAATGTGGAAGCTTTTGAACCGGCTGCCACGCCTCAATACTCTTTATCATCGCCGCCAACATGCTCTGATCACTGGGAGTTTTAAGATGCCTTGGTAGACGCTCTTCGAGCGTGTATCGAACTACTTCCTTTTTCACGTCGTCAGGGCAGTTCTGGTTCTGCACGATGGCATTAACTACCCCCATGTTTTCTCTGAACTCCTGATATAACTCGAATAAGGAGGCGGGATCCGTAAGTTCCGCGGCTCGTTGCATCGCTTCGGGGGTATTCATCAAAGAAGACACTTAGTTAGTCTCCACCATTGATTCTATTCGCCGCACACACTCTTCACGTAGGGACTGGGCGCGGTCGAGCAATGAGAACTGCGTCAAAATCTCCTTACGAATCAATTTTTGATCCGAGACCGAAGGAATGAGAATCCTAATCCGCTCAATGTCCCGCGGGTATATTTTGGTCTGGCGCGTTGATCCGCGCATCCGTTGCTCAAACTGCATGAGGCCGTATTCAGACCAAAGAAAAGCAAGGACAGCGTATGGGTCGACCGTTCGTTCGTTCGTCAACTCTAACTATAGCAAGATGGCCGTCGGCCCAAGCTCGAACCCTATCAACCAGCGCCGCCCTACCCCATGAGCCCTCACCCGTGGAGGTAAGGACCAAGTCGTTTGCCCTCAATTGAGCCCGAGGAAATTCATTAAACTTTGTTTCGCTGACGTTCTGCAACGTTCCCAATCGATTCGGCTATTCTGCACGTCGGTCGTCTTTAGCACCGGCACTGTTTCTCCGAGCGCATCGTAAGGGGGTTGTCGTCCACGATGGACTGGTTCCGAGACTATTTCACGCACGGCTTGAAAAATATCCCGGTTGGCCAGGAACATCTTGTTAAGCGCGGCAATCTTAGCTGACCAGAATCGCGGATCGAGCCGCTCTTCCGACAAGCAAAGCGGAAGAGGCATTGCCGAGCTAATTTGTTCGATCGCAAGACTTCTTGGCGGAATGTATTTAGAGAATATGGCGCGTAGTTTTGCTCGGGTTTGGTTGGCGCGCTTCTTCATTTCGATCGTCTTCCGAAACTGGTCTGCGACTTCGGAATGGCCTCCAGGCTTGGCGACTTGAAGTCGTTTTATCTGCCACGGGTATAAGTGACTTTGACCGCTCGGTCCTAGTGCGTGTGCTTCAAGTTGGATTCGGCCGTACTTGGTTAGCAGGAAGGCAGCAAGGTAGTAGGCATTAGTCTTCGTCTCGCATCTAACCACGCAGTTCTCAGCACTGGCGATAGCAGGCTCCCCACCTTCAAATATCGCGCTGTTGCCAATGGAACCTTCGCCGGTAGCAACCACGACGATATCGAGGGGCGCAAGAGCGACCCCCGAGGTAATGTTTTTCGTATGACTCGGGATCTACATATGAAAGCTTATCTTTGTTGATTTCTCCTGCTCTGTTAACGGCCGCTACTTTGACAACCGGCACCCCTTCGTCCACATATTCTTTAGCGGGAATCGCTTTTCCCCTGAAGCACCGCCCAAGAAGGTCAGATAGAGGCGCGGCGCCGGCGGCCGTAAGCACCCTTAGTGCCTGCTGATGCGCCGGAGTGAGGGTTGCGAGATCCAATCTACGCTCCGCCAGACGGTCACTGATCTCCCCTTGAAAAGAGAGGGGAGAGTATTCCGATAGGATACCTGACTCTTATTTTTCAATATTTGTTACCCAGAATTCGCAGCGATGTGAGTCGAACCAATTACAGCCTCCGTCGATCTCCGTCACCTTTTTCGGAGGCTTCCGACAACAGCCCTCACGTAGGGGTTCCAACCCAAGGTAGACCGAATAGTCACAAAGTACTCTTCCGAGATCGTTCTCAGGAATACCTGGAACGTTCTGATCGTTCAAGCGATAGCCCAAATGCATTGGCAAGGAGCCAAAAAACTTATACTTGGGGGCGAACTGTCCTTTTTCCAGAAGTACAATGGCAGTCTTGACGTCAGCATCAGCGGCTTTGAAAGCTCCATGCGGAAGTTCAACTACTGACAAAACACGCGCGTGCCTGTAAATAAAACGGCGTACAAATTCGTCGCCTATATTGGATAAAACTCCGGTATCTAAAACAGTGAAAACTTTGCCTCCATCTTGGACCATCCGCAAGAATTGCTCGATGAAGAGCACCTGCTTGGGAAGCATCGGCTTAAACACAATGGGCTGGCCCTCTTCATCGTAATAGATGGTGTGGGTCCTACCATTGAAAACCAGACGGACTTTCATGGCGAAGCCGTCGGGACCAAGGACGTCCTCAACCGTCAACCACTCCTTTCCAAAGTGCTTTGTTATTATCTTGGCTAAGATATCGCCGGTGCCGGAAGACTCATACAAGTAGTTCGAACAGATTCTCTTGACCTCCGATACGGACAGATCCTCCAATCGGACGTGGTCTTCCGCGGATACTAGATGGCGATCAGTCCTCTCGACAAGAATATGAATCAGATCTTGTTTGCCGCTTCCGGCCCAGAGAGTATCGCGCTCCTCAACCAGACGGCGGAGTCTCGGGATGCTGAGGCGGTCAAAGCGCACTTCGTCAACCAGGTCCACAAACTCCTTGTTAAAGTGCTTGCGTACGAGTGATATGTAAAAGTCCGCAAGGCCAGTGGCTCCAATAATCCGCTGGAGCACGGATTCGGTCATGGCCTTGGTCATCTCCTTCACCCACACTTCGGTCGCCAGTTGATATTGGCACAAGAGATACTTGTCGTTGATTAGCAGCTCTGCTTTTCTACCGAAGGGAGGATTGGACATCACAATTGAAAATTTGCTGCGGACCTCCGGATTGCGCGTGCCCCATTCGTCAACCATAGTTTCGAAAACGGCTTGTCGTTTGAAGCGACGCCGCAAAAGTTTAATACTCTTCCAACCAGTACTGTAGTCGCCATCTGCCTTGATCATTGTCCGCACAATATGAGATAGATCCAGCCATTTCGGGTTCGAAAGATCTATTTCCACAACATCGGCTAGTTCGGCAACGATAGCGCTCTTAGCCGCGACCTCGTCCAACAGCTTCGCCAAGTCGTCCCGTTGCGATGCGGCTCTACCCTGGTATTCCTTCCAATGTTCATTAAACTCAGCAGCGAACTCGCGGAGGAGGGGCACATCGGTAAAGAATCCAAAATGGTCCAGCGAATCTTGTCCGGTAATGTTAGTTGCGCCGTCGCCATGCAATAGCATATTCAAACAACCGAAGGCCGCCGTCTCTTCGTGTATGTCGGCGCCAAACAGTTGGACCTCGGCTTTTTGTTTCATCTCCTTAAGCAGCCGACTTCGACTAATTTTTGGGTCCGCTTTCTTGATTTCAGCAATTATCAATTCCGACCAATAAATCAAGAATCGGGCTGAGCCACAGCAGGGATCGCATACGGTATATGAGGAAAGCGGGCGCGATGGATTCTCCTTGGTTAAGAGGATCCGTAGCATCTCGCGCATTAGGATGATGACATTTCGAGGCGTGTAGAAGCGTCCGTCATCACCGCGAAATGCGTCGCTGACCGATCGCTCAAAAAGCGTGCCGATAAAATCTTCGTCTCGTAAAGCGTATAGAACTTCGCGGTTCGTATTGAGATACTCGAGAATCTCTAGGATTATTCCGTCCGGCTGCTTCGCGATCTTTATTATCATTTCGTCGAGCGTCTCTCGCAGGAGCGGACTGATTGCGGAGCGCTTCTGGCGAAATTCGTTGAGTACCGTATCCAACTCGCGCTTGCCTCCGTCCATTAAGATTTTTAGGGCCCATACGATTGCCTCCGACGACTCCTTATTTTTCCTGAGCGCCTCGTCGTCCTTGTGCCGAATCGCGAGAATGATTGGCACCATGTAGTGAACCGCGGTTTCGCCCGTCCAGCTATGTTTCTTATAGAGTTCATTCCTCAGCCCGTCGATTAGCCGCTCTTTGGTGTCTGCCATGGGTTGCCTCCACTATGCTGACCGAGACCTGCAGATCGTGTTCTGGATCGCCGAATAATTTACTTGGACACACGGTACTGGATATTTTTTTCGAGAGGCCTACCTAGGTCTGCTCTCCTATGTGAGGTACCGTAGGGCGCTATCCAAAAAGCTGAGAAAAGTAGACAATAAACCCCTGTCGGGTCCGGATGTTCGTTACCGAAAATGCTCCTTTCACGAATCCTCAGTGCCGCTGTAGTCCTCGGAGCCTGTTCTCTACTGGGTATCCCACGCGCTCAAACGCCCGATTTAGAAAGTCAACGTGGTCATCCAGCAAGGGTGACGACCGTTGTATTTGCTGCTGATAACACGATCATTGCAAGCGGCGATGAAGAGGGCGACATAAGGGTTTGGGATCCGCACACTGGTTTCATAGTTAGAACCTTCAACGGTCACCACGAGCCGATCAAGGAGCTGAAATTCAACCGTTCGGGCAAGCTGTTGGCAAGCGCGGATGAAGCGATTGGTAAATCCAGTTGCCACTTCGCATTGTGGGACGTTCTCTCGGGGAAAGTCTTGCAATCGTTTATTGATGAGTTTCATAAGGACATCGCAATTAGATTTAATGACAAGGACGAGTTGCTGGTATCTATCATAACCACCAACAACGAGCTCAAGATTTGGAATCTCACTCAGCGCAAGCAAGAACAATTACTGCCCATCGAGCAATTAAGACCTTATGAGGAGCAGACTCAATCCGGCTTCACTCTAAGTCCTGACAATAGTTCCGTGGCCTGGATAAAGAGGCCTGATTTCATTCGGGTGAGAGAATTTGGCGCGAGTGAAGTATTCAGTCTCCCGGCTGATCCGAACCACTTTCCCGCCTATGATCCGAGAATCTACGATTTACAACACGGCGTTCTTTGGCTTCTCTATGGACCGAACAAAGAGTCTGTCCTGAGTGCTGAGAGCATTGCCGCTTCTTCGATAGCACCTGAGCGAAATTGTCTCAATCTTTGGAACATCAGAGAGCGTTCCGAAAAGCGATGTATAGTAGAAGACCCCCAGGGCTTTTCACTTGTTGTGTTTACTACGGACGGTAATCTGATTGCCTTCGTTAGCGGCAATAAGGCGCTTCGGATCTTCGATCTGAAGCGCAACTCCTTTAAGAATTGCGACGCCTTTAAACTGCCGCCGGATCAGGAGATTGGCAGCCTTAGATTCAGCTCCGATGGCCGCTCTTTGGCAGTGGGAGTGGGCAATTCAATTCAACTGGTCGATGTGGAGAACAACCTAGTGTCAGATCCTTTAACCGGATCGTCTGAAACTTCGGGCCGATTGTCGTTCGCCTATCTCGAACAGGGCGACCGGTTGCTGCTGAGTAAAGATGACTCCGAAGACGGTCTTTGGTTATGGGACCTCCGCGCTATGAACTTTAGAATGTTAACGCAGGTCATTCCATATGAAGAGGGTCATCGGTATACCGTTAGCCCTGATGGGAGCAAGCTCGCGTTCCTTTGTCGTTCAACAACCATATGTTTCTGGGATTTGAAGAAGAATGTTCTGATAAGTAAATTTACGGCCGACCAGACGTTCATGCCGGCTGATCAGTTTGAGTTCAGCCCGGATGGCCGGACGCATCTCAGTTCCATACACAGTCGCTATGGTAAAGAGGCGGCGTTAGTAGATGTCGAAAGCGGAAAGCTGTTACTCACATTTACCGCGAATGAGAAGACCTATGGTTTTAGCCCGGACGGACGCCTTGTTGCGTTCGGGTTCCAAGGCTCCGTAATTGTGTGGGACATACAAAGTACCAAAGAAAAATATACGTTGAAAGGCGGAGCGGCTTCGATAAGCAATATTAGCTTCAGTCCGGATGGGAGGTTCCTGGCCAGTGGCTGCGAAGATCAGACTGTCAGGATCTGGCGTGTTGAGAACGGCACGCTCGAACGAACCCTCAAGGAACATGATGCTGGGGTAGGCGGAGTGCTATTTTCATCCAACGGCAAGTTCTTTCTCAGTCATGACGCAGCCCACAATACGAAAATATGGGATACGCACAGTTGGCAAGTGTTACGTACGTTTTCTGAAAACCGCGGGAACATTTTTGCAGATGAACAATTGACCTTCAGTAGTGACGGCACAACCTTGATCTCATGGTTAAGGGGTGGTTTCACGATCTCATTTTGGAACGTTGAGACCAATAAGGAAGAGACTCTACCAATCGATGATAATGCGACCGGGTTGAAACTCCTGACCGTGGCGCCGGCAGTGCACCGGAGGCTATACGGAAGCATTGTTGGAGAAAACCTTGTTGCGTTTCCAGAGTATGGCAACCTTAATCTGGTTGACAAAAATACCGGACGTGACATCGCCGAGTTGCGGCAACTCGCCGGGGGCAACTTTGTGATCGTTGCCCCAGATGGGCGCTTTGACTCAAGCCTGCCCCCGGACGAACTCAAAGGATTTGCTTGGGCTGTCTTTCAAAAAGGACGGGTACGTTCTTTTCCAATGGGGATCTTTATGCAGGATTACTACGAGCCACTGTTGTTGACTCGCCTTTTGCAGGGTGGAAAATTCGACCCCCTTCCTTCCCTCGCCGAACTGAACCACGCACAACCGAAAGTGGAAAAGATCACGGTGACACCGCAACCAAGCGATAGGTCGTTAGTGAACATCACGGTCACGGTTTCTGCCGGAACCGAGCAATTTGTAAAAGACGGTCAGCAAGTTACCCGCGAGAGCGGAGTCTATGACTTGCGATTGTATAGAGATGGGCAACTTGTTGGTGAATCGCCTCAGCCTCAAGCGAACGTCGTTGGTAATCCAACGACTGGAAAGAGCCGCTTAGAGCAGCTGCAGCAATGGCGAGAGCTGAGTGTCGTAAGGAACGCCGACCACCGGCCTGTCTCAGCAGGCACGGGGAGCCGCAAAATTGTTTTTGAGAATATCCGTTTACCGGAAAGGTCTGAGGTTTCGCAGGTCGAATTCTCTGCCTATGCGTTTAACGAAGACAGAGTAAAGAGCGCGCCAATGCGGCCCACCGTATACACATTGCCACCAGCTCGAAGAGTTCCCACACGTCGGGCCTACGTTATTACCGTCGGCGTTGATGCGACGACGGATCCAAACTGGAGGCTCGCCTTTGCGCCAAACAGCGCCAGAGACATTGAGCAGCTACTCAGAACCAAACTTGGACCGAATTATGAATTCGTTTCGGTTCCCCTGATCTCTGAGTATCAGCGAAAACCCGCGAGTGATGGGCGGTATCTACCGAGCAAGCGCAATATTCAGTCGGTGCTTGCCATCTTATCGGGCCAGAAGCTATCCGAAGACGAGCGACAGCGCCTTCCGAATCATGACCAGATACGTACCGCTACACCTGACGATCTTGTGGTGCTCTATGTAGCCAGTCATGGTTATGCCAGCCAAACGGGGGCGTTCTATGTTGTTCCCTCAGATATTGGTGATGCGGCGGCTGTCAGTGAGGAATTATTAGATCGCTGTCTTGCAAATTCCGAAGACTCTCCGAACTGCAAGTCGGCCAGATCGTTTTTGCAGCATAGCGTCTCAACCGACGAACTAACGCAGTGGCTGCGACCCCTTGATGCCGGTCAGATCGTTTTGATTCTGGACTCTTGTCACTCTGGGGCAGTCTTAGGTCCGCGCTTCAGGCCAGGACCCATGGGTGACCGAGGCTTTGGCCAACTTTCGTACGACAAGGGAATGCTAGTTTTAGCGGCCACGCAGGCCGAAAAATTTGCGATCGGCAAACTTGAGTTGGGCGACCGATCGCTCCTGACATACGCGCTTACGCATCACTCCGACACGAAGCCGTTTTCCCTGGAACAATGGCTGGCCGGAGCAGAAGCGCTTGTACCTGACCTGTATAAACAGTATTCCCCACATGAAAACCAACCCCAGGAACCGTTGTTCTTTAACTTCCTGAAAAAGCGCATCGTCAACTAATCGGGGCTGGCTGGGTGGCGACGGATGAAGGGGCACGGTGAACTCACTCAAATACCCACTGTTTACCAAACGGTTCCTTAGAGTCGGACAGTTGTTTGATTGTTGGTTCGCTGACACATGAGGGGCCAACTTTGCAGCCACACTGTTACTATCCCAAACTTGAGAGGCGTTGTCCGCGCCGATTTGACGGACACCGGCACTACAGGTTCGACGCGTTTCATTCGTGCTTGTTGGCTTTACCAGCCGGTCTATCGGTGGCGGATCTCTTTGAAAACTTGGAAGAGCGTCCTTGTTTCGATCCGTCCATAACTGTTGGGCTCCCGCCTTTTTTCTCTAACAACTTTCCAGTTACAGGTGCGTTGCCCTTTGGCGCGTACTTACGACTAGGTACCTTAACCAGAGCACCCTCGGAGAGCGCGAAGATAGACGACGCAAGAGCTATTACGAGAACCATGTAACTGGCAACGAGTTTGGTGCGCGCCCGGTTCACCGAGCTATCAGGCCAAACCTTGCCCCGGTTCTGCAAGCCACCAAACCCCGCCAACAGTTGGGAATTACTTATTCCCGGATGCAAACCCTTTTGTGCCTGAGCCAAAGGGGTCAATTCAGTACCCGCAACGTATTCGGCGTTGGCGTTTCCCGGTGGATACTCGAAGGTTAGAGAATCACGTGTAACCTTATAGTAATACGCGCCCACAACCGCTATCACGAACAGGCAAACGGCGGTGATAACCCAAGCCTTGCGGGGGCCCATCTTCGAAAGCGACGCGATGGTGAAGAGAATGATGAGGCAAAGGAATGAGCTAATTCCCACCGCAAACTTCGCATCGGCAGCTTGCGGCGGCGCGACCCCAACCAAGAAGCCTCCGAAGGCTGCAAACAGGACGCCGACTAATTCTATTCCCTTGACCAGGAGGTTACGATTCATAAGTTCAACTAACCACCGTTAGCTGGACCTCGGATGGACGATCTATCCTGATCTCCAGGCACTGCTCGCTGGTGACACGTTTCTTAGTTGGATCTCTAGCACCCCAGAAACAATAGTCTGCCTCAGGAAGCCTCTGCATCGTTGGGGAAGACAGTACCCCGAATGAGTTAACTTCATCGTCCTGTCCCTTGAGTAACTTCGGAACATAATAGATTCTGAGGTTAGGCACTTGCCCTTTTGCATTTAGCGTCTTCACGATTACTACCACCTCCGGCGCTCTATCCGGGGGATCGCCCGGGGCTGCGACTTCACTGAAAGCCCGGCTCTTGAGTCTTACATCATTCTCGATAGCGAGTATCTTGTGCTTGTCTGATGAAAGAATTTTCGCTCCTGGCGTAGTCCTGGCACTGAGAACTTCGTCTAGCAACCGTACATCTCCAGTAAGCTGTGCCAAGCCATCGGTGGTAATAGGCCGGCCGAAGCGCTGCACTAAACGTTCGTTGATTTTGACGATGAGCGTTGCAGTCGTGTTCAAGGAACTAATGACGGGTTCACGGTCTGAAGCGCCTTCAAATCTTTCCGGCCCAAACTTGGAAACCTCTTGAATTAACTTCTTCAATATTTGTACCTTGTCACTGAACTGTTTTTTTCGCTCTTTCTCGACGGTCACGAATACCTCAAAGCCTTTTGCGAAAATGGATTCCAGCATAGAGGAATCGGCCAATACCGGAATCCTTATGTGAGCAACTTCGAGCTGACGTAACTTTTGAATTTCCGGATTTAAAGCATAAACAACAGTAAAGGCTTCCACATCCGGGGATATGTGCCGCTCAAGCAGTAGTTCGTTTATGGTCTTGCCGGCGACTGGAACCGATTGCGCTATCAGAATAGTAGACTGTGCGGGCCAAGCTGTTTGCTCTACCCTGTCTGAATGTTTCTCAAGCGTCACTGTGATGTTCAGGCCCTCAATTCGAACCTTTCGGTACAGGTCACTCGGCTGGCCCGAATAAAAGCCAAGGAGAGACAATGTAAGCCCGCCAAGGGTAACCAGCGAGAGGAAATAATGAAGTTTCACCGGGTATTCCCTTCCAACGAAATCGACAAAGCAGGACGTTTCATTGTGAATCCGGTTCCAAGCAAACTCGGCGAAAATCCACATGAATGGGAATTAGTTTAGGCAATGGCACCGCCAGAACGCGGCCAGCTTTAGAGTTTACAAAGAGCAGGCATCCGGCCGTTAAGTTCGGCAATGATCATAACGGCAAGAGACTGAGCGATCTAACAGATCGCAATTCATGTTGGCCGTACTTTCGCCTTATGGTGACAACCCAAGAGGAAATCGAGGAATCCTCAAGGTGTTTACAAAGTATGCTTGCCTGATGTAGCAAACAACTTATATACCGCCTTTCTGGACCAGACAAGAGTAAAATTAGTCCAGAGTCGGATCAACTTACGGATCAGAGCGCGTATGTTATCGACCACCATGACATCTGGCACGAAGATATGTGGAACCGGTTCCGCAATTGGGACCGAGTAGTAAAACCGGAGCTGCAGATGCTTTCTTTAGGCAGCAGAATCGAGGCAATGCTGCAAGAGAATCAACCCTCAACTGAATACATAGGCGGAGGCTTTCGGGCGCGGCTCGATCTTCAAAAGGTCCTGATTTCGAAAGAGCTTCAACTTCCCAGAGCGGTAAACCTGCTTCAAAAAGAATCCAACTTTGACATGGCGACTTTCTGTCGTTATCTGGAGTATCGATTTCTGAAGGAAGACCGGATTTACGAGGATTATTCTTCAAGGGGCGCGGTTATTTACATGTATCTGGCCTATGAGAACTCGCCCTTCCTCAAAGAGAGCTATTACCTGCAGATGCGCCACGGCATAATGGTAATCCGCGATCTCGGGACGTGTGTTGCCTTCTATGACAGCTCGGATTTTGTGCCGGCGAATACCCCTGAGGCGGGAATTGGAAAGGCTATCCACTCCCGACAATTGCGTGGTCTTTTCCCTGAGCCTGATCCGGACTCCACGTCAAAAACCAGTTTCCTCACTATGGTGTCGATGAGGAATTCACACCTAGCGGGCCGCGCCGTCAGATCGAGGTCCTTCTGGGCCGCCGATGTCCAGGAAACGATTCCGGCCCTCGATGACCATGCACAAATCTTGAAGGCGGTATTCGGTTATGCGCCGGATAGAGCGGGCGTCGACGCAGGCCTCAGGACACGCCGTTACGTCGGCTTCAACCGTGGCCGTGTGTCTCAGGCCGGGCGCTTTTTGCACTTTTGATGAATACCTGGACTGGTTGGATCAGGTTGACGAGCTGATCGACAAGCGACTCTCACCGCTGCAAGCATTCGAGCGCTTCGCCGCTCCCGAAACCGAAGTAAAAAACCCTTCGGCAAAAATGTTCTTCTCGATCTATACGAAATACTGGAAAACTACCTGACAACTGGTGATGTCAAGCGGGGTATCGAACGCGATCACACGATGGACATAGAAGACGTTTGTCAGGAGGTCAAAGATGGGAAGTTTAGCCTGACGGTGAGGGTTGCGGACAAATCCTTCGAGTGTCCGTTGATCATTGCCTACGATCGAGAAAAGCGTCGTTACCGCATCTCGTCTGATAGTGACGTTGATCCGGAAGACCTTAAGTTCGTCCAGCTCGATCAGGTCTTCCATACAAAGAGCGGATTGCCGCACGAGGGTGTTCTTACCTTCCTAAACCGCACGCAGTCGTTTCGCGTGCTGCCGCAAACCGATAATGTAATCTACGTCCATGGCGAGTTCTATCAACCCGTAATCAAAATCGGCAAGAAATTTGATCCAGAGTCGTTTCAGGTCGGCAAAACCCTTCTAACCTTTCCCGGCCTGCTCAGAGGAAAAAAGCGGAGCTTTGAAAAGGGCCAGAAGTGTTTGCCTTCGGGTGTGGGCTGGGAGCCCGGCAGCTTGTTTGACCTAATAGATAAACTTGGTGACACCGACAAAGAACTTTCGCTGGAAATGGGTGATCCGGAGATTCTCGTTTGCGACGATATGGACAATGAGATGGCAGACTTCATTCTGGCGGATTCGAAGAGAAGGCTTGTCGCGTTCATTCACGCCAAGGTCGTACTCAGCCACTGCAATCACACAGGTTTGCGGCCAAGCCATGAAGAACATTCATTACCTTTCAATGTTCAACGAAGAAGAGCCAAGAGACAATCTCAAGAAGTGGCTAAAGAGTGGAGCGCGCCCCCTTGGTTAAGGGTTCAGTCAAGGAACGCATTAGGCGGCCCAGAGGAGGCAAGCCGACTGAAGTCTGGAAAGACATCAACTCGATTATCCGAGACCCACTGGCGCGACGAGAGGTGTGGTTATTCCTCGGACAAACGCTGTCGAAGAGTTCCCTTGAAAAACATCTGGCAAAGTCGACAGATGAAGCCGTACAAGCAGCGATACTCTTACACGGAACAATGGCGAGCATCGCTTCGATCGACGCTAAGATGCGCGTGTTCTGCTGCAAATGATAAGTGCGCTGTGCATTTGATTGAGGTTTGTAACGAACCACCTTAAAACTCAAGGATAAGCGTTTTTTGTTCAACTACCCAGTCGGGCGCTTCTTGGATACGCACCATACCGTTAAGGAGGGTTACAGTCGCGTCTCCGGAACGCAAAAATTTCCTCACGAGTTTGGAACAAAAGACAATAACTTGGCTCGGCTGTAAGGCGAGGAGAGCGTGTTATTGCAACCTTGAACAACGAGCACGAAGCATGTATGTGCACCGCAACCAGATTCTCCGATCTGGAAAGCACTCAGTCAAAAGGGCTTAGGTGGATTATTTACGAAGTCCGAAACTTTCATGGTCGAGATCACCCGCCGGAAGTCCAGGACTACTATCATGTCAGTTAACACGAAGACTTCGCGACTTAGATGTCTCTGCACAAGCGCTGTTAGTTAACAGAATTTACAGCTAGATCCTCATCGGCATCACGATGTACTTGTAATCGTAGTCGCCGCTCTCAACCGGCCGAAGCTGTGCTTGTGAGTTGCCGTCTTTGAATTCAAAAGCAATCTTTCCATCACTGGTAACGCTCATGAAATCCTGCAGGTACTGGGCGTTGAAACCGATGTCCACTTCTTCGCCGGCGTAATCAGTTTGCACCGTTTCACTAGCTTCACCGTCTTCGGCGTTTTGCGCGCTGATCACCAATTGATTAGGCTCGAGGTGAAAGCGAATCGCATGCGATCGTTCGTCCGCCATCAGAGCTACGCGCCTGATCGCCAGATTCAAAAGCGCGCAATCAAACTCCACCGACTTATCGTTGTTCTTTGGAATCACCATTTCATAATTGGGAAACTGTCCGAACAACATTCTCGAGATCAATAACCGTGGACCAACCTCACAGTAAATGTGATTCTCGTCGATTCCGAGACTGATATCACCTTCGTAACCGGCGGTTAACTTCGTTAACTCAGCCAGGGTCTTGCGCGGAATTAGAGTGTCAATCGATTCAGTGGATCCATTCCTGGCGACATTCGCTTTGGCCACGTAAGCCAGCCGGTGGCCGTCCGTGGTAACCATCTTGGCTCCGGATTCGTCCAGGATAAATTTTGCGCCGGAGAGCGTGTACCGTGATTCCTCCTGCGTGATCGCAAAAATCGTTCGGTCAATAAAAGATTTCAGTACATCTGCGGGAATTTTTGTTGGAGCAGATTTGAAGCTTGGTACTTCAGGGAACGCATCACGCGCCACGCCGACCAGCTTGAATCGCGATTGACCTGACTTCACTGTAACCCATTCGTTTTCCTCTCTCTTGAAACTAACCGGTCCGTCGGGTAGCAGCCGCGCTATTTCAAAAAGTTTGCGTGCTTGCACGCAGATGGCGCCTGGCGCGGTTATTTCTTCGGCATCCATATCGCAACGGATGGTGACGTCGAGATCTGTGCCGGTTATGCGGACATTAGTTTCGCCGACTGACTCAATGAGAATATTCGAAAGCACAGGGATCGTGTTCTTTCGCTCAACTATACCCTGGACAAATCCTAGTTCCTTTTGCAGATTTTGCTTATTAACAACGAACTGCATCAATGCATCTCCTTCTGATCCGTTTTCAAGGGCGCGCTTTTACTATCACTAATCTAATTATTATTCTAGATCTTTCCAGTAGTAGTAGTAGAGCCCTGTTAAGCTGTGGAAAATCCGTTAAGCCATTCTAGACGCAACCAGCTAACTTTCACAGTTCTCATCCGGTAACCAGATAACGCTTGCCGTGCACTGTGGAAAGGAGAGCGTCTGTCGCAATCGTTTTAGGGATTCACAGGCAGAACAAAATCTGTGCTGTGGAATCTGTGGAAAACAAAATCCATTTTCAGATGGAACGTGTCGTCGGCAAAAGAAATGGACAATCGACGACGTTACTTTTGAAGGACTTGAGTGATTTCGTTGATCTGTTTTTGGAGCGCGAAATCTCGCACCACCAGCGACTGGATTTTCTCAAAAGAATGAATCACCGTTGTATGGTGCTTTCCGCCGAACGCTCGGCCAATCTCAGGATAGCTGCTTTTTGTCAGGCGCTTGCAAAGATACATGGCAATTTGGCGCGGTAGTGCCAGGCGTCTCGAATTTCCCTTGGATATCAGCTCAGCAACGTTTATTCGATGATTCTCAGCGACTGCCTTCTGAATTTTTTGAATAGTGATCGCTTCGGTTTCTTCTTCCGCAGCGATGTGCCGGAGCGCGTCCTGGGCCAGGGCCTTGGTTATCGGTTGGCCACGCAGCGATGAAATGGCGACCACGCGCACCAGAGATCCCTCAAGTTCGCGGATGTTGTTCTTAACTCTGCCGGCAATGAATAGCGCCACTTCGTCGGGAATCTGGACAGCCAGGGTTTCTGCCTTTCGTTTTAGAATTGCGACCTTCGTCTCCAAATCCGGGGGCTCAATGTCGGCGATCAGTCCCCATTCAAAGCGGGAATGCAGTCTCTCTTCGAGCGTTGGGATGCTTCGAGGCGGACAATCAGAGCTAATGACTATTTGTTTCTGCTGTTCGTAAAGGGAATTGAAGGTGTGAAAGAACTCTTCCTGGGTGCGTTCTTTGCCGGCCATGAATTGAACGTCGTCAATCAGCAGCACATCGACACTGCGATACCGTTCTCTGAATATCTGCGTTCGGTCATAACGGATTGCGTTGATCAATTCGTTCATGAACTTTTCTGACGAAAGGTAGCATAGACGCAGGTGTCTGTTGCGTTCCCTGATTGCATTGCCACAAGCATGCATCAAGTGTGTTTTCCCAAGGCCAACGCCGCCGTAGATATACAGAGGATTGTAAGTTTTGCCAGGTGATTCAGCTACGGCGGCAGAGGCTGCGTGAGCGAACTGATTGCACGATCCAACGACGAAGGTATCGTATGTGTATCTGAAATTTAGTCCGGGTTCACTTTCTTGCCTTTGATCCATCACCGCAGTGCTGCTGTTTGGAGTTGTGCGTTGGTTTTCAGAAGAAACCAGAGCCTTCACGGACTGCTCTCCCTCGTCCACAGCGCCAGACGTTGGTTGTTCTGCCCTCGCTGTTTCGCCTTTACCCTCTTGAATGGACCAGTCGATTAGGTACCCTCCAAGATTCAACTCCTGAAAAGACTCGTTGACCACAGATGAATAGTTGGTCTTGACCCAATCCCGAATCCCCGGGTTGGGGGCGCGTAACTTCATCAAGCGCTCGGACGAATCGAGGCCTTCAAAGTGAATTGGTTGAAACCAGGCACTAAAGCTCTCTTGGCTTAGCTTTTTACGAAGAGACCGGAGGAAGCTGACCCAAATATCACTATCGATCACAAGACTCATTACCATTAATTCCTAATCTTTGGACACACATATCCCAGTGAATTGCTACAAAACGATACAGAAGCACTTGGGAACGAATAATAGCAATATTAAGGAGCCACCATCTGGACGTTGTGACAAAAACCTTTTTCCACAGTTTTTTCCACAGACTTGTGGAAAAACCTAACTATTAAAGTAAAGACTTAACTGTATCATTATCAAGTAGTTACAGTGATGAACAAGCTATGGTCCGGAGACTAACACAGGCACAATCCATCGATCAAGTGCTGTCGGGCATAAAACACCTCCGGCTCTTTCTTTTCCAACTCTTACTTTGGAGCAGAAGTCCCACTAGACCTGTTTTAGAACACGACCAATTTGGCGGAAACTTGTTAGACGACTGGATTTACAAAGTAATATTTACCCCTTGTTGCTTTTCTTGGTCGACAACGTTCGACTGTAAGGACACCGTGTGAAAGTCTGTCAGGTGTAGGACTCTGTCTTCGGTAACCTGTGTTTCGATCGCGGTCTACTTTCGCTGAGGGCTTTCGAATTGAGAGAGCGAACAGGATCTGTCCAGGCCTGGTTCGTTTCTTGACACCGGGCCAAAGGCCGTTTATTCTTGGCGTTTTCGTTTAAGGGGAAAATGCCCACTATGTCTAAGAGAACATTTCAACCAAACAACCGTCGGCGTGCCAAGACGCATGGCTTCCGAGCAAGGATGGCAACCAAGAACGGAAGACTCGTTCTAAAGCGACGCAGGGCCAAGGGACGAAAACGGCTCACCCCGTCGCACTACTAGTTGGCTGTGAAAAGCAATCTGCGGCACAGCAGCGAGTTTAAGAAGGTCTATCAAGAAGGCAAGCGATATCATAGCTCTCTGCTTACCGCTTTTGTCCTTGCGAACGGTTGCGACGAACACAGGCTCGGAGTAACTGTCTCGCGCAAGATCTCCCATACAGCGGTTGGCCGCAATAGAGCTAAGCGCCTGCTCAGGGAAACGTTTCGCTTGAGGAGTGGGGCACTCGAGAGTCTCAAAGCGAAATACGACTGGGTGCTGAATGGGAGACAATCGTTGGTCTCTGCTAAGATAGGAGCACCCCTCGAGGAGTTCGACAGGATAATTAAGCGAGTGGCGGCTGACGAGGGGAATCTGTCCAAAGGCTCAGATCCGGTACGACCGTGAAGTTAGCTCTAATAGCATTACTTAGATTCTATAAGCTTACCGTCTCGCCCTTACTGCCGCCTTCCTGCAGGTTCATCCCATCTTGTTCTGAGTATGCGGCCGAGGCCATTAAAAAGCATGGGGTTTTACGGGGCAGCAAACTTGCTTTTGGCCGAGTGCTCCGCTGCCATCCATTCCATCCAGGCGGATATGACCCAGTTAAGTAAGTCGCACGGATACTTGTGGTCGAATAGATAATCGGAACGAGAGTTTCACCAACGCTCGTATTGAGAAAGAAGAATGCAGCCGAAACGGTTAGTACTAGCGCTTTTGATCTCCACCACGATCTTGATCGGTTGGCAATTTCTCTTTCCGATCAAGCCGACTCAGCCTAACAATCAGACGAAAACGGCGCCGAGTCCTCAAGGCGCCGCCACTCAACCAAATGCTAGTGCTCCAAGTCAATCAAATCCGTCCGGGTCTGCGACAGCAGCCAGCCCAGGTTCGCCAGGGGCGCTACCGGCGGTCCCTCATCGAACGATCACCGTTAGGACGCCGCTTTATGTCGCGAAGTTCGATAGCCACGGCGCCGTCGTGTTGAGTTGGATTCTCAATAAGAACAAGGAAAACAATCGAGACTTGCGTTCGGCTGCGGGAACCGGTTTGGAGTTGGTGTCCCGAAAGGGGCTGGAGCGCCAGCCTCGTGAGGCGCCTCTGAAAGTGATCACGGGAGATCCTGTGCTCGATGGTTCGTTGGCCGAAGGAGACTATTCGATCGAGGGTGTTGAGAGCACGAGCGGCGATGCCGAAGTGAGCCTGGCGGCAAAGGAAAAAAAGCGCCTGAGCTTCACGCTTAGAAGCAGCATCAACAATCTCGAAGCCGTCAAGACTATTACTTTTAGCGCCGACGAGTACCAAACGGACTTGGAGGTCAAAGTCAAGCAAGGCGATAAACAGGTACCGCAAGTAAAGGTTCAGCTTGGACCAAGCGTCGGCGATCAGGGTATCAAACACTATAACTTCTATTCCGTGGCGCCCGAGGCGATCGCTGCAGTCGGGGACAAGGTCGAGCGTCATACCTCAGCCTCGATTAACGAGAACAAGAGTAGTGCCGATCATCTTAAGCTCCCTGGCCTCGTTGACTGGGCCGGCGTAGGTGACAGCTATTTCGCAATGGTGGCAATCCCATCGACTAAGGTCGACGGTGTCGATTACGTGACGTCAGAATACGACGAGCAGCAGAACGGTAAGCCTGAGAAAAAGTATTTGATCAGCGCATTGGTGCCCGTTCCCACTGATGGCTCTCGAACTAAACTTTATATAGGACCCAAAGATCATTATGTTTTGAAGGAGGCGAGTCAAGAGATCGGAGTCGAGGTCGACCGCAGGAATCTCGATCTGGAAGGCCTAATTAACTACGGCTTTGGAGGCTCAATCTCAAGGCCGATTGCCGAACGGCTTCTTTGGTGTATCCGGAAACTGTACGAGCTCACGGGCAGCTACGGTGTGGCGATTATCCTCTTCACAATAATAATCTACTCCGCATTCTTTCCCCTCAAGTGGCGTTCTTCGAAGGCCATGAAGAAGGCGCAGAAACTTGCGCCGCGAATGAAAGAGCTCCAGGAAAAAATTAAGGGGATGAAGCAAACGGATCCTCGTTTGAAAGAGTTGCAGATGGAGCAACTCAAACTAATGAAGGAGGGTAACCCTCTGGGGGGTTGCTTGCCTTTGCTGATCCAAATGCCTTTTCTGTTTGCGCTGTACCGGGCAATTACTATTTCGCTGGATTTTCGTCAGGCCACCTTTCTGTGGCTTCCCGATCTCTCGGCGCCCGAACCGTACTTCATTCACGTTCTGCCGATCTTGATGGCGTCGACGATGATCGTTTTGCAAATGATCACGCCAGCGCCGTCCGCGGATCCATTGCAGAGAAAAATGATGGCTATTGGTATGCCATTGTTCATGCTATACATCTTGTGGTCGGCACCGGCAGGATTGTTGTTATATTGGCTCGTCGGAAATATTGTGGGATTCAGTCAACAGTTTCTCATCAACCACTTGACGAAATCTGTTGATGATGAAAAACCACCCGTGGAAAAACCGCCCGAAGGACGAGCGCGTAAGAAAATTTCAGCCGCGCGTGTGTCCGAAGCTTAAGACGTCCTTGTCTTTCGACAAATGGAAGAGCAACATTCGCAAGAACCTATGGATCCTATCTGTGAACAAACAAGCCGTTTCCTCGCCGACATTTTTGACAGTGCCGGTTTAGAGTTGACGATCGTTACAGAGGATTTATCCGATGGTTGCCATTTGACCATCGAGGGAGCAGATGCGGATCTGCTTGTTTCCCAGGGGGGCGAACTCCTGGACGCCGTGCAGCACCTTTTGAATCAAGTGTTCGTCCGGGAGTTGCCAAGAGAACGACGCCTGGTTTGCGATGCTCGCGGGTTTCGAGCAACGCGTGAAGCTGAATTGCGCGCGATGGCGAACCATGCGGCTGAACGTGTTCGGTCCACCGGCTTACCCTTTAACTTTGGTCCAATGACCGCGAATGAGCGCCGCCTGATACACCTCACGCTGGCTGACGCCGGCGACCTCTACACTGAATCGGTTGGGGAGGGTGCGGCCCGGAAACTAAAGGTGAGTCTCAAGAAATCCTCAGTGTAAATCTTCCTCGAAGATCCGCTTGAAGCGAAAAGCTTCTCGCAGCGCCAATGGATACAATCGTCGCACTAGCAACGCCTTCCGGTCGGAGTGCTATCGGACTAGTTCGACTGAGTGGATCAAACTCTCTGGCGATAACCCGGTTGCTGATCGCTGACCAGACATTCCAGCCAAGACCAGCCAATGTAGTCCGCAGGAACATTCGAAATCTCTCAAACGGCCAGGCGATAGACCAGCCCCTGCTTACTTACTACGAGGCGCCGAATTCATTCACGGGCGAGGATGTCGTCGAGATAAGTTGCCACGGATCACCCTTAATCCTCCGCGCGGTGATCGACTCAGTCTTATCTGTGGGCGCTCGGCTCGCAGGCCCTGGCGAATTTACTCTGAGAGCGCTTAACCACGGCAAAATGAATCTCAGTCAGGCCGAAGCGATCCGCGATTTGATAAATGCACAAACTGATGCTGCCGCACAACAGGCGGTGCGACAGCTCAATGGTGAACTCTCGAACCGACTGCACCCGATCAAAGAGGCTCTCCTTAACTTAATCGTCTTGCTGGAATCGGCCGTTGAATTTGTTGAAGATGACTTACCACTGATTCAGAGAAAACATATCGAGGAGAAGGTCGAACATCTGATTGCGCAGGTCGACAGGCTGGCTTCAACGTTCGAGTCCGGACATTTCTTGCGCGACGGTTTGAGAGTTGCGATTGTGGGCCCTCCAAATGCAGGTAAGTCCACTATTTTCAACAGATTACTGATGTTCGATAGAGCCATCGTAACTGACATCGCCGGCACTACTCGCGACACATTAAGCGAGACCCTGAATATCGGAGGCGTGCCCGTAGTTTTAACTGATACAGCGGGCCTTAGAGAGGATTCTGCAAACCTTGCCGAAAGCATCGGCCTCGAACGAACAAAGCAGGCAATGGCTGACGCTGATCTCCTTCTGGTCGTCTTGGATGGTTCCGTCCCGCTGACGGCGACGGAGTGGGAGATCCTGCGGCTCAGTAGTGACTACCGGCGCGTAGTCGCTGTCAACAAATTAGACCTACCTCAATTTCGCAATGAACTCGCCGACTCAAACAACGACCGGGGTCGAGTGATTGAAGTCTCGGCCAAATCTGAGGACGGACTGGGACGGCTGCGAGAAGCACTGGTCGAACCCTTCCATTCGTTTGATACGAGCGATGCAGGCTTGCTAATTACTGATGCTCGTCATTATGATTTGCTGTGTCGTACAAGGACGGAATTGGAATCTGCTTGCTCTCTGCTTAATCAGGGCGCGAGCGAGGAATTGGTTCTGAATGGCTTGCATAACGGACTACGCTTTCTGGGCGCAATCACCGGCGAGACTACTGCTCAGGACGTGCTCTCGCAAATCTTCGCAACTTTCTGCATAGGGAAGTGAACTATGATTTTCGACGAGGCATTTGACGTCGTTGTTATTGGAGGAGGACATGCTGGCTGTGAGGCAGCATCGGCTGCAGCTCGCCTTGGCATGAACACCGCACTCGTCGCCATTAATCTAGACTTAATTGGTCAAATGTCCTGCAACCCAGCAATCGGGGGAATTGCCAAAGGTCACCTGGTCCGCGAGATCGATGCGCTCGGTGGGATCATGGGCCGCGTTATTGACCGTACCGGTATTCAGTTTCGCTTGTTGAATAGATCGAGGGGTCCAGCGGTGCAATCACCGCGGGCTCAGGCGGACCGGTCGCTATATCGCCGCGAGATGCGCCGAACGCTTGAGGCCACTCCCAATTTGCACCTGCGCCAGGGTATGGTAATCGACCTCTTGGTTCACGGCGGATCCATCCGCGGTGTGGAAATGCAGGACACACGCAAGATTGGCTGCAAGGCTGTGGTTGTCGCAACCGGAACTTTCCTCAACGGCCTGGTTCATACAGGACGTAGGACTCATAGTGCAGGCAGAGCCGGCGAACCCGCTTCTGTGGAATTGGCGGATAGCCTGAAGCGGCTTGGATTTCCAATTGGAAGACTAAAGACCGGGACACCGCCAAGGCTTGATGGGAGGACCATTGATTGGCAGGCTTTCGAGCCACAGCCTCCGGACAAAAAGCCGGTTGCATTTTCGTTTTCGACGGAAAGTATTGAGCAGCCTCAGATCGATTGTTACATCGGCTACACAACGAACGAACTACATCAGACTATTCGCGACAATCTTCACGAATCTCCGCTCTACTCCGGTAAAATCAAAGGAATCGGTCCCAGGTATTGCCCTTCGATCGAAGACAAAGTGGTGAAGTTTGCCGATAAAGATCGGCATCAATTATTCCTCGAGCCTGAAGGGCATGAAACCAACGAGGTCTATCTTAACGGGTTCTCTACATCGCTTCCCGCAGAGCTGCAGTTGGAATTGGTGCGAATGATCCCCGGATTGGAAGAGTCACAAATAATTCGGCCCGGTTATGCGATCGAGTATGACTTTGTCGATCCCAGAAGCCTTAGACCGGATTTGCAAACAGCCTCAATAGAAGGTCTTTTTCTAGCTGGCCAGATCAACGGGACGACGGGATATGAAGAGGCTGCCTGCCAGGGACTCATCGCCGGGATCAACTCAGCGATGTTCGTCCAGAGACGAGAGAGTTTTAGATTGAAACGGGAAGAAGCCTACATTGGAGTTCTCACCGATGACTTAATCACCCACGGTGTCGACGAACCGTATCGCATGTTCACGTCTCGAGCGGAGTATAGACTCGCTTTGAGACACGACAACGCGGACAGGCGATTGGAACCCTACGGTCGCGAGTTGGGACTTATTGGGGATTCAGACTGGGAGCGTTTTAACGGTAAGAGAGATCGTATTGCTCGCATCCGATCAACTCTGGACAAGACCCGGTTGACGCGATCAGATCCAGCTTATGCTGCCTTGAGCGCTGCCTTGCGTTGCGATCTCGGTGATTCTGTAACCCTGTCTCAGGTGGCTCAACGACCCGGGGTCTCCGCAGAAATGATTCAACAGTTCTTACCTAAGTCGGCAGACGAGAAAGGCTCTCTGAGTGATCTCGAATCAGCTCTAGCGGACTCGCTGTACTCGGGCTATATTGATGGACAGACTGCGACCATCAGACGGCTACACCAGCATGACGGGCTCCGGATCCCGAGTGATCTGCAGTTTGGCGCGATCGATGGACTATCCCGGGAAATGGTTGAGCGACTTGAACGAGCGCGCCCTCTCACGTTCGGCCACGCGCGCAGGATTCCAGGTCTTACACCCGCCGCATTGTCTCAACTCTTGGTCTACTTAGGCCTCAGAACGCAGGCAGCCTAGAGTGTTTCACGTGTCCCCATCGCCAGGGACTCGCAAATGGGACACGTGAAACACCCTTTCTACTCATCCGAAACGTGGCACGAAGTCACCGCCTGTGGTAGTTTATTGCACCTTGCGGGCGCTATTCTGGCGAAGTAGTAGTTTGTTTGTGGCTCATATGGCAAAGACTATCGCGGTTGTTAATCAAAAAGGAGGAGTCGGCAAAACTACAACAGCGGTAAACCTTGCCGCAGTTATCGCTAGCGCCGATATCCCGGTCTTGCTGGTCGATACTGACCCTCAGGGAAACGCAACCTCCGGCGTTGGGATTCAACGAGGAAGCTTCCGAAAAACGATCTACAACTCTCTCGTCCTCCAAGAGCCGCTTGAGAATCTTATCCTAAAGACCGAGATCCCCTCACTCCATATCGTGCCGGCGAACAAGGAACTCACTGGAGCAGAAATCGAGTTAGTAGAAGTAGAAGGACGAGAGCTCCGCCTCCGTCAAGCGCTGGATCCGGTCCAGGCAGATTACGAATTCATAATTGTAGACTGCCCTCCATCGCTCGGACTGCTAACACTAAACGCGCTTACTGCAGCGAAATCACTCGTCGTTCCCATTCAGTGCGAATACTATGCTCTTGAAGGTGTCACTGAGCTCTTCGACACGCTAAGCCGCGTCCGTCGACTCTACAATCCGGATTTGGCCATTGAGGGATTGCTTTTGACCATGTACGACGAGCGGACGAACCTCTCCGCTGCCGTCGCCAGCGACTTGCGCGACTTTTATGGCCAGCAAGTGTTTGAGGCTGTAATTCCTCGAAATGTAAGATTGGCTGAGGCTCCCAGCTATGGAAAGCCAATAGTTCTTTACGATATTCGCTCAAAGGGCGCCGAGGCCTATTTCCATTTGGCAAAGGAGATTCTCGCTCATGACACGAAAGGCTCTGGGTCGGGGGCTGAGCGCTTTGCTGTCGGCTGAAAAATCAGTCTCAATCGGCGAAGAGGCATTCCAGATAGATGTTAGGCTAATTGAACCCAGTCCGGTTCAGCCCAGGACTCGCTTCGAGGCGGGGGCGCTCAATGGGTTGGCTGAGTCAATTCGCGAGAATGGACTCGTTCAGCCTGTGGTGGTCAGGCGGAAAGGGGGCCGGTTTGAGCTCATCGCTGGTGAGCGACGTTGGCGCGCAGCACAGCAGGCAGGTCTTGAGAAAATTCCCGCCGTAGTACGCGATGTCCCTGATGACAAGTTGTTGGAACTCGCTCTGATCGAAAACATTCAGCGCGAAGACTTGAATGCAATCGAAGAAGCGCTCGCTTATAAGAGCTTAATCGAAGCGGCCGGACTCACGCAGGAGGTGCTTGCGCAGAGGGTTGGCCGCGATCGCTCATACATCACAAACTACCTACGCCTTCTCAAGCTCCCGGAAGATCTACAAGGGTTAGTTCAGGATGGGAAGCTTTCCACCGGGCATGCGCGTACTTTGTTGGGTGCCTCGGACGCCGCTCTTCAACGACGCCTGGCGCGCCAGATCATGGAAAAGGGTCTTTCGGTTCGCGACACAGAACGCCTCATCCGGCAGTCATCAGGCAGCAACACCGCGCCAGCAAAGACAGTGGCCCGCAATAGGACCGATGATCCAAACGTTAGGGCAGCCGAAGCCAAACTGCGGCGGAAGCTGGGGACGCGAGTCAATATTCTCGGTAATGCGGGGGGAGTTGGTGGACGTATTGAGATAGAGTATTACAGCACACAGGACTTGGATCGATTTTACGACCTGTTAATGGTGAGTCCTTCGGTGGAAATAAGCACCTCCTAACTCGTTAGTTGTACTTTGTACACCCATGCATGTTAGACGCCTCAGCTAGCGAGCTCTGCGCCAGGGCTGCGGATGTGGAATGGTATCGATTTGTTTCGACTTTGCTGGGCTGCGGCTCGGTTGACGGTTTGGAGAGCGCATGCTAGACTCGCAAGCTTTTCCTGAACAAAGGTTTGCTGCGCCTGGTAGAGGGTGACCTAATGACGGTTGTTTTTGCGTTTGCCGACACTTCAATTCAGTTGGTGCCGGACGGCACATTGCTGCTGCACGTGCTCGTAGTGGTGGTAATGGTAGCGGTTTTGAACCGCACCCTGTACCGCCCGGTGAACAAGATATTGGAACAGCGCGAACAACAGACGAAAGGTCGATTGAGTGAGGCACGCAGGGCGAGCCTTGAAACCGAGAAGAGCCTCGCGCGCTATGAGCAAGGTCTTCGGGGAGCGCGAGGCGCAGGCTACCACTTAATAGAAATGGAGCGGGCGAATGCCCTCGCTTCGCGTGAGGAAGCCCTGAACTCATTGAGAGAAGAGATGCGTTCATTCGTTCAAGAACAGAAGTTAGAACTCGATGCCCAAACCAAACAAGCACGCGAGCAGTTGGAAGGAGAGTCGCAATCAATTGCTGAGCGAATCAGCGCTCAAATCCTCGGCAGATAAATTGGGTCGGAACCGTATCTTAAAGGATATGATCTTCTCCTATAGTTCTTAATTCACATGCCCTACCTCCTTGCATTGTTCGAGAATTCCACTTCTCCCTGGTGGGACTATCCAGGGCTTGAATTGTGGAAATTTGTGAATCTCGGGATCTTCGTGCTTGGGCTGCTGTACTTTTTAAAGCAGCCGCTCAGTGATGCCTTTCGGTTGCGACGTGAGACGATCCGACGTGAACTAGCTGAAGCGAAACGAGAACGAGATGAAGCACTGTCAAAACTTGCTGCGGTAGAGGAGCGGCTGAGAGGATTGGATGCAGAAGTCGAGGCTCTTCAACGGCAGGCAGAAATTCAGGCACAAGCTGAACGGGAGCGAATAGCCCAAGAGACAGAAAGAGAGATGGCATTGCTGCGAGAGCAGGCCCAGCGAGAGATCGTCAGCGCCGGGAAGGTTGCGAGACAGCAGCTTCGCAGATTTGCCGCACAGCAAAGCGTCAAACACGCCGAAGAGATCGTTAGGCGAGAAATGCGCGCTGACGATGATGCTCGGCTAATCAACTTGAATGTGGAGCAATTAGGGGGAAGCCGAAATTGAGTCTCGAAACAATTGCTCGACGCTATGCTACGGCGCTCGCCGACGTCGTTATTCAGCGAGGCGAAACAGAGGCGGTCCAAAAAGAGTTACTGGAATGGAGCTCGATGATTTCGTCAAACTCGCTGTTGCGTGAAGCTTTCGGCAATCCCACTGTACCGTACGAACAGAAGCGAAACTTGCTTCGCGAGTTAATCAACAGGAGCAGGGTACTTCCGACCACGGCAAGTTTCCTTCAGGTTCTTTTACGCAACCAACGGTTAGGCGAAATCGGCGAAGTCAACAAGCGATTTGCGCGGATCCTGGACCAGCGTGCAGGAGTTGTTGCCGCCGAGGTGACGACGGCTCGCACTATCTCACCCGCATCCGTCCAGGCGCTGCAAGGGAAACTGTCGAGCGTGACCGGGAAGACCGTGCACCTGACGTTTTCCACCGACCCGGAATTGATTGGCGGCATGATCGTCCGCGTGGGCTCGACCGTTTATGACGGATCAGTCCGAAACCAGCTACAGCAGGTCGAGCGGCACCTCGCAGGGAGTTAAATAAACGCATGGAACCGATAAAGGCTAGCGAAATAAACGAGATTATCCGCAAGCAGATCGAGAACTTCGAAACGGGTGTAACCGTGATGGAAGTGGGCACCGTCATCAAAGTTGGCGATGGCATCGCTGAGATACACGGGCTCGAAAAAGTTATGGCGGCCGAGCTGCTCGAGTTCCCGAATCAGGTGCGCGGGCTGGCTCTGAATCTCGAAGAGGACAAGGTTGGAGCCGTACTTTTTGGCGATTTCCAGTCAATCAAGGAAGGCGACCTGGTCAAGCGAACCGGGCGCATCATGCAGGTACCCGTGGGTGACGCCCTTATCGGGCGTGTCACGGACGCCCTTGGTAACCCGATCGATGATCGTGGGCCGATAGTCACTGATAGCTACAATCCGGTTGAAGCAATCGCGCCAGGCGTGATTGATCGCCAGCCCGTGAAGGAACCTCTGCAGACCGGACTGAAAGCGATCGACGCAATGGTCCCGATTGGACGTGGACAGCGTGAACTGATCATCGGTGATCGGCAGACTGGAAAGACTGCAGTTGCGGTTGACACCATCATCAATCAGAAGGGCAAAGACGTAATTTGCATCTACGTCGCCATTGGCCAAAAAGCTTCCACTGTGGCCCAGGTAGTAAAGACGCTCCAGGACCAGGGGGCAATGGACTACACGATCGTGGTTAAGGCGACCGCTTCCGATCCCGCGGCCATGCAGTTCCTCGCACCTTATTCCGGAGCCGCAATGGGCGAGTATTTTCGTGACAGCGGCCGGCATGCTTTGACCATTTATGACGACCTGTCGAAACAGGCCGCTGCCTATCGAGAGATTTCGTTGCTCCTGCGGCGTCCACCTGGTCGCGAGGCTTATCCGGGCGATGTTTTTTACTTACACTCGCGTCTGCTCGAGCGGGCCGCGAAGCTTTCCGACGCCAAGGGTGGGGGCTCGTTGACCAGCTTGCCGATCATTGAGACTCAAGCTGGAGACATCTCGGCTTACATTCCGACCAACGTCATTTCGATTACCGATGGGCAGATTTTCCTCGAGGCGGACCTGTTCAATTCCGGCATTCGCCCTGGTATCAATGTCGGCAACAGCGTCTCTCGTGTCGGCGGCTCAGCGCAGATCAAAGCCATGAAACAAGTCGCGGGTACGTTACGCCTGGACCTGGCCCAGTTTCGCGAGTTGCAGGCATTCGCCCAGTTTGGTTCCGATCTCGATAAGGCAACCCAGGCACAACTCGCGCGCGGGCAACGACTGACGGAAATATTGAAGCAACCGCAATATCAACCGATGGGTGTCGAGAAGCAGGTGCTCGTGATCTGGGCGGCGACCAAGGGTTATGTCGACGACATCGCCATTGAGAATGTCCGCAAGTTTGAATCGGAACTCTTACAGTTTGTCGAGAATTCACATCCCAGCTTGCTGCAGAGCATTCGCGAGAAGAAGGCGCTTACTGAAGAGATCACCGCTGATCTAAAACAGGTGCTCCAGGATTTCAAAGAGCTTTGGAAGGAAAGAAGCCAAACTCCCGTGGCCGCTACAGCGTGATCGCCGAAGCCGCAAAATAAGGTAAGCGAGAATTCACGAACCGTTCAGTTTTTTCTAACGTCTCATGCCCAACCTGCTCGACATTCGCCGGCGTCTCAAATCTGTCAAGAACACGCAGCAGATCACGAAAGCCATGAAGATGGTTTCTGCTGCGAAGTTAAAGCGCGCGCAGGAACGGGTGATGACTGCGCGTCCGTTCGCGAGCAAGATGACGGAAGTGTTGAGTACTATCGCCAGCCGCACGGAGGAGAATTTCCACCACGCACTCCTGGACGCGCGCGACGACGAGCGCTACTTAATCGTCGTCGTTACCGCTGACAAAGGCCTTTGCGCTGCCTTCAATACGAACCTGATCAAAGCAGCCCAGGCCTTCATGAAAGACAACTCGGCAAAACAGATCGAACTCCTGCCGGTAGGCCGCAAAGGCCGCGACTTTTTTAAGCGCCGGCGATTCACCTTGGTCGGCGAGTACGTGGGTTTGACGGGCAAGGGCCGCGTCGAATTCTCTGAAGCGTTGGAACTCGCTCGCGACGTAATCACACGCTTTACTGAGGACGAGGGGATCGATAAGGTTTTCATTATCTACAACGAATTCAAGTCGGTCATGCAGCAGCGCGTGGTAATTGAACAGCTCCTACCCGTTTCACGCGAGACGGCGAAGGAGGAAACAGGAACGCAGAATCTCGTCGATTACGTTTATGAACAGCCGCCCGCACAAATCTTCAGCCAACTCTTGCCGCGCCTGGTTGAGACGCAGGTGTTTCGTGCTTTGTTGGAATCGGTCGCTTCAGAACATGGCGCCCGCATGACTGCCATGGATTCCGCTTCCAAGAACGCGAAGGAATTGATTGATACGTTGACACTGAACATGAATCGCGTGCGCCAGGCCGCCATCACCAATGAGATCATCGAGATCGTTTCCGGAGCGTCGGCCTTGTAGCCGCAGACCAGCAGGGCATTGATTTGAGGGAAGCGGCAAACGCGGCTTCCCTCAATTAATTTGGGCAAGAATTGATTCGCGGGTTTTCGATGTCAGAAACAGTTGGGGAAGATTCAGGGCCGCGCATCGAACGATCACAGAGTCGCTTGTGGCGCTATGGACCACTGATCGTTTGGATGTCGGCGATCTTCCTTGCCTCGACCGACGGCTTATCCGGTTCACACACAGCAGCAGTCATTGAACCTCTGCTACGCTGGCTTTTCCCCCACATCAGCAGTCATCGCATCGACCTCATTCACCTGTTGGTGCGGAAAGGAGCACACTTCAGCGAATATGCAATCCTGGCGCTGCTCGCCCGCCGAGCCTTCATCACCTCGAGCTACTTCAGCTTGCGCCGCTTATGGTTTGCGGCGTCTCTCTGCCTGATTGTTCTCTACGCTCTTTCAGACGAATACCATCAGAGTTTTGTACCAACACGCACAGCCTCTATCTATGACAGCATGATCGATATTAGCGGGGGGTTGACAGTGTTGTTGCTGTTGGTTCTTTGGAAGACAGCAGGGAGGCGGACTGTGACGCGAGCGAGGAACTCTCTGCGTTAACTCAGCGTGCCCGGCGCCTCTGCGGTGAGCGTGTTTTGCGGCAAGATTCACCGCGAAGCATCTCAGCCCGTTTGGGGGGACGGGCAGATATCAGGATGAAACGACTCATCCCTTAGAAAACACGTCCTTGGAGTTGTTTCGTTTAGACAGGGCACTTGTGCCCGCTGCGTCGGCGGACAAGTCCGCTATCTAAACGGAGTAATATCTTGCTCAGCCTTTCCGGAAACGCCAACCATTCCGAGCTGCCGCCCCTCCCTTGAACATCGCCTCCGCTTTACCCGTATAATGTGACGCGTGCTTGCTAGCCGCACAAAGGAGAGACAAAAACATGGGAATACTTGATGCCCTCCGCACTCAGTTCATCGAAGTTATCGAGTGGCTCGATAGTTCCGGGAACACGATGCTTTATCGCTTTCCGGTCCACGATCAGGAAATCAAGAATGGAGCCCGGTTGACGGTGCGCGAATCGCAGGCGGCCATCTTCGTTTTCCAGGGTCAGGTTGCAGACGTTTTTCCTCCCGGCCTCTACACTATTGATGGCGGCAACACTCCGATACTGACCAAGCTGGGCGCGTGGAAATATGGCTTCACTTCGCCGTTCAAGGCCGAGGTCTATTTTGTTAATACCAAGCAGTTCACGGACCTCAAATGGGGCACGCCGAATCCGGTGATGATGCGCGACGCGGATTTTGGCATGGTCCGTTTGCGAGCCTTCGGAATTTACTCGATGCGCGTCGGCGACCCGCGCGCCTTTTTGAAAGAGCTGACGGGAACGAACGCACGTTTTGAAACGGAAGACATCGAAGGTCAACTGCGACGCACGCTGGTCAGCGGCTTCAGCGATGCTCTGGCCCAGTCAAAAATCGCTGCGCTCGATCTGGCGTCAAACTATGATGAGTTGGGCCAAATCTCCCGCACCAAACTCAACGAGGAATTCAAATCCTTCGGTCTGGAGTTGGTCAAGTTTGTGGTCGAAAACATTTCGTTGCCACCGGAAGTCGAAGCGGCAATGGACAAGCGAACTTCGATGGGTGTGATTGGAGATGTTGGGCGCTACGCACAGTTTCAAGCTGCGGATGCGATGCGCGATGCAGCAAATAATCCATCGGGTGGCGCTGGTCTGGGAGCAGGATTGGGAGCGGGCTTCGCCGTCGGGAATGCAATGGTTGGCGCGATGGGAAATGCCATGAACCCGCAAACGTCAGGCGCCGGCGGCAGCTCAACCAGTGGCGCTACGGCAAAATGTCCCAAATGCGGAGCCGCGAATTCGACCGCCTCAAAGTTCTGCAATGAATGCGGCGCCACAATGGTAGTAACCGCGCCCACGGCTCTTTGTGTGAAGTGCAATGCGACCTTAAAAGAGGGTGCGAAGTTTTGTAGCGAATGCGGCGCCAGCCAGGAAAGACCGAAGTGCACCAACTGCCAGGCCGAGCTGGCTGAAGGCGCGAAGTTCTGCAAGGAGTGCGGCACCAAGGTCTAACAGATAGACGCATTTTGCGCGACAGGCTTTGTGAGATAACGATGGGCTGGGTGTTGCAAAACATCCAGCCCATCGCTCTTGAAGGAAGCAGCGAACTGTTCTTCTCGCTTGCGCTCGTCGTCGCCCTGGCTAGTGTCCTGTTTCTAAAGTTCGCTATAAAATTCAGACCCAGCCTGCGGAGCAGGCGAAAGCATAAAGCCTGGGGTGGAGCGCAGCGAAACCCCAGGAAAGAGTCGCGAATGAATTGTTGAGCCCGTGAAACGGGCGACAGAGTGATTAATGAGGGCCATTTACTCCTAATCGGTATTCGGTTGAAAGCTGCCGCCCGCTTCGCGGGCTGGTTGAATTGTAAATCGAATTCGTACCTGGGGTTTCGCTGCGCTCCACCCCCAAGGCTTTGTGCTGCCACCCGCTTCGCGGGCTAACGAGCCAATCGCACTTACTTTGTCTGCGAACTTTAGAAACAGCACACTGGCAGGCTGCTGAAAAAAGTGATTACGATCCACGAAATTACACGAACGAGCACGAAGGCACACGAAGGAGGCGCGGTTTTGTTGGTGTTATTTCTTGGTCATGCGTGTAATTTCGGGGATCGTAATGGATTCTTGGTCGATGCCTCTGGTTTTTTCAGCAGCCTGCTGGAAGAGACCGACTACCTCGCTACCTCCACCAAAGAAACAGCGAGCGAAAGAGCTGGTCCCACCTCTATTCCGAACAACGCCTTACTTTCATGACACGGGCAATGCTATGCTGTACGCCTCCCTCGAAAACCCTTTTTACTCTCCTTTAAGACGGAGGGATTGAACAAATAATGCTAAACCATTTCACACGACCGCGCCGCGTAGTGATTACCGGCATGGGGTGTGTTACCCCGATTGGAATCGGACGTGAAGCCTTTTGGCAGGGACTCTGCAACGGCGACAGCGGCGTGCGCGCGATTGATGGCTTCGACGTTTCGACTTCGACGGTCAAGATTGCCGCGCAGGTGCCCGACTTTGATTGGCAGGCGCAACTCAATCCAAAGGATCGCAAACACGTGCCGCGCACGGTGCCGCTCGCCCTGGCCGCCGCCCGCGAAGCGCTCGCCGACGCCAACTACCTGACGGACGATCTGAGTCTGGACCAGCGGCGTTCTATAGGAGTGGTGCTGGGCACCGGCGGCGGCGGCTTAACCTTTGCCGAGCAACATTACGAGTATTGGTATAAAGGACCACACCACAAGGCCAGCGTCTATATCATTCCCGCGGCGACGCACGGCACCTTATCGAGCGAGCTCTCAATGGTCTTTGGCTTACGCGGACTTTCGCATGTGATCTCTACGGGCTGCACCAGCTCGACAGACGCAATCGCTTACGCGGCCCAGCACATCGCCCTTGGACGCCAGGAGTTGATGCTTAGTGGCGGTGTTGATGCGCCGCTTGCGCCAGGCATTCTTGCCGGGTTCAATTTGCTGACGGTGCTTACCACGCGCTGGAATGACGAGCCGGCGCGCGCGTCACGGCCGTTTTCGCGCGACCGTTCCGGAATAGTTCTGGGTGAAGGCGCCTGGATTTACCTGCTCGAAGAGTTCGAGCACGCACAGGAACGTGGGGCGAAAATTTACGCGGAGATCAAAGGCTATGGCGCGACCTGCGACGCGCATCATCGTGTGCGCCTGGAAGAGTCCGGAGACGAACCGGCGCGCGCGATGCGTCTGGCGTTGGAAGACGCGGGGCGCCAGCCTGAAGATGTTGATTACATCAACCTGCACGGTACCTCGACTCTCTTGAATGATCGCATCGAAACCAGCGCGTTGAAGCTTGCCTTCGACGGCTACGCGGCAAAGATTCCCATGTCCGCCACGAAATCACAGGTTGGACACCCACAGGGAGCCAGCGGCGCGGCAGGGCTGGGAGCTACTCTCTGCGCCATGCACATGAACCTGATCCCACCAACGATAAATCTCGACGAACCGGATCCTGAGTGCGATCTCGATTACGTTCCCAATCATGCGCGCGAGGCGGATGTGCGCATCGCGCTCTGCAACTGCATCGGCTTTGGATCAAAGAACAGCGCGCTAGTGGTTGAGAAGACACCCAGCGGTCTGTAGCCTGAATTGCTGGTAGTGGAGTGAACCTGTGGTGCGGGACCCAAATTCCGTTTTAGAGGAGGGCGTTGCCCGGGAGCGCGGGCATCCTGCCCGCATTGGAACTTAGGCATCATGCCGTTGGAGCGTGGGCATCGCCCGCCTCGAACCGAAGCGAGCTCAAAATAGGGCACTAAGAGGGCGTTGGCTTTCTTTCACAGGTGGCGGTAGAGTGATAGCAAAAAATGTTCGGAGAAGAATGATGTTCGAAATGGCGATTGAACTTTCAGATCAGGAACGCGAGGCACTCAGCGAGGTTGCTCGGCTAACGGGCAAGAGCGAGGATCAACTGGTCCGAGAAGCGCTCAATCAACTAGTCGCCACGTTCCGCAACGGCGATCATTTGGCATCGATGCGTAAAGGAAAGGGGATCTGGAAAGACCGCACAGATTTGCCCGCGCTGGAAGACCTGAGACAGGAGTCGAATAGATATTGACCGGACAATCGCCATGCCTGCCGTATTCCTCATCGACACCGATGTGCTAATAGACTACTTGCGTGATGAGCCAATCGCAGTAGACTACCTCGAAAGCTTGCCTCCTCCGTTGCTCATTTCAACAATCAGCGTGGCCGAGCTTTATGCGGGCGTGCGAGAGGGCGAAGAGCCGATCGCACTACTCAAATTCCTTGAGGCTTTTGAGATAGTGCCGGTTGATGAGGAGATAGCAATTGCCGGCGGCCTTTACCGCCGCGGTTATGGCAAGAGCCATGGCACCGGCCTCAATGATGCGCTGATCGCCGCAACCACGACCTTGCGAAACGCCACATTGGTTACGCTCAATCACAAGCATTTTCCAAGGCCCTTATCCTTAACAGTTCCTTACCAGAAGGGCTAGCCGATGTTTGAACGCTTCAAGCAACGCAGTTACGAACTCGAGCACCTGGACAAGGGTGACTACACGGCTGAAGAGTACGAAGGCTGCATCGGCGAACTGCAATTGGTAAATCAGTGGTTGGGTGATGCGCGGGCGCTCGGACGAACGCTGTTGCATGAGATTGAAGAATCCGAGCTGCGGGGTTTCTCTGTTGTAGATGTCGGTGCGGGATCCGGCGAGCTATTGAGAGTGATCGCGCGGTGGGCCAGGGCCGGCGGCCGACAGTCGCGCCTTTGTGGCGTCGAGTTGAATGCACGCTCCGCACAGGCGATCGTCGAAGAGTCCAGGGAGTTCCCTGAAATTAGCGGCATTCGTGGCGATGCTTTTCACCTTCCGTTCGCAGACGGCGAGTTTGATTATGCGATCTGCTCGCTCTTTACGCATCACTTCACAAACGATCAAGTCGTCGCCGTCTTACACGAGCTCGAGCGCGTCGCGCGACAGCGCATCTTTGTGATTGATTTGCATCGCCACCCGGTGGCTTATTTTTTCTATACCACGGTGGGTCGTCTCTTTCTGCACAATCGTTTACTGCGCGAAGATGGCGCGCTTTCGATCTTGCGCAGTTTCAAGCCCGCTGAGTTGGCTGAGTTGGGTCGCATCGCCGGTTTGAAAGAGGTGGAGGTCGAGCGGCACTTTCCCTATCGATTGGTGCTGACGGCTTCGCCCCAACGTGAAGCGGAGACAGTCAACAGTTCAGCAAGAGAGGGTTTGCCTGGGAAGACAGACGTCGCGGCATAAGCCTGACACCGACGGTGGATTGTCCGGCCTTTGTTTTCAACCGCAACGCGGTTGTGCCCTCCAGCCCAGGGTTGCAGTTTCGGCTACCCTGGGAACCGAATTGTTTGAATAGTTCAACCGCAACGCGGTTGCGCCATTTCCCGGTCGATTCAAGAATGACGCAACCGCGTTGCGGTTGAAAATCAATTCGTCCTCTTTTCCCAGGGTAGCCGAAGCGGCGACCCTGGGCTGGAGGGCGTAACCCCTTCGGGCTTGGACCAGCAGCGCTCTGTAACTTCATAGACTCTCATCGGTACTCAGGTGATGGTAACTGCAAACAACTACGACGTAGTCATCGCGGGCGCGGGCCCGGCCGGCAGTAGCGCGGCGATTCACCTCGCCCAGCGTGGCGCGCGTGTGCTACTGGCCGAGCAAAAACTTTTTCCGCGCGCGAAACTATGCGGCGAATTCATCTCACCAGAGTGTCTGGATCACTTCAAGCACTTGGGTGTGGCCGAAAAGATGACCACCGCGGGAGGCGCCCGCTTAACGCAGACGGTTTTCTATTCTCGCAGTGGGCGCAGCGTGAGTGTGCCGAGCGAATGGTTTGGCAATCAAAACTCCGCGCTTGGTCTCAGTCGCGCGGAGATGGACCACCTGCTGCTCTTGCGCGCTCGCGAGGCCGGAGTCGAGGTGCGCGAAGGAACGCTCGCTTCAGCTTTGGTTTACGAAGACGAACGAGTGATCGGCATGCGTCTCAAGACTGGTGAGGTGACCTCCGATGTGACTGCGCCGCTCGTGATCGATGCGACCGGCAGAACACGCGCCCTAGTGCGGCGCTTCGAAGATCAGAAAGCCAGGACGGGCAGACAACACCCTTCGTTAGTGGCTTTCAAAGCCCATCTCGAAGACGCGGAGGTTGCCGGAGACACTTGTGAGATCTATTTCTACCCAGGCGGTTATGGCGGCTTGAGTAGCGTCGAGCACGGACTGAGCAACCTCTGCTTCATCGCCTCAGCCGCTGACGTGCGCGCTTGCCATGCTGACGCGGAAACGGTGATGAAGCAGATCGTCAGCCGGAATTCACGCGCCGCTTACACTTTGGCTCGATCTCGGGCTCGCAGCGAATGGTTGGCAGTTACGCTCGACAGCTTTGGCCGCCGAGAGCCGGTCCCAGCGGACGGAATGCTGATGATCGGCGACGCGGCAGCCTTCATTGATCCGTTCACCGGAAGCGGCATGCTGATGGCTTTGGAAGGTGGTGAACTTGCAGCAGCAGTGATCATGCGTCACCTGCCGGGTTTGCGAAATGGCGATCAATTCAGCGCCCTCGCTGAAGACTATCGAACGTCCTATCAGCAACTATTCGGATCACGTTTGCGAATCTGTGCGATGTTACGGCGAGCGGCCTTTGTTCCTCGTCTGGCCAGCGTTGCGATCCGTTTATTCGGCGCAAGCGTTCGCGCGCGACGGGCGCTGGCGCGAGCCACCAGGAAAGGATGAAGTCCGACAAACTTTAGTTTGTCGAGCCGCTAAGAATTCAATTCTCGACGGTGTGAGTCTTTCGCTGCAGGACGACAAACTGAAGTTTATCGGACACTTCAAACTCCTTGCCAGAACCATGGATTTGGGGTAAAAAGTCCTAGCGTTTTCGTGCACGACGGCAACCGGCGCCTTCTCCAGGGAGCGTAGCCCCAGATTCGCTGGCGGCCGAATCTCCCCAAACACGCCGTATATCAATCTGTGGCTTGCAAAACGAGTTCTAATCCATCAGAGTCGCCAGATACTCTACTCTTCCGACTCGCAACTGTGTTGACCGCGGAGGCCCGCGCGTAGACCGGTTTCTTAACTTTGCTTAAGGAGAATACGACGATGTCTGCTTCCGCAACCTTCAGGTTTAGACTATCGATGCAGTTGGGTTTCGTTTTTGCGGCAATTGTTTTGTGCGCAAACATTTCCTTTGGACAGGCGCAGTCTAATGCCGCCGACTTGCGCGGTTATGTTCGTGATCAGCAGGGAGCCGTCGTAACCAACGCCGCCGTAACGGCGCGAAATCCGGCTACTAATATCGCCCGGGCCGCGATTACCAACGACGAAGGTCTCTACGAAATCCTGAACCTGGCGCCGGGAAAATACGACGTCACCGTCGAGGCTACCAACTTCAAGAAAGCATCGCTGCCCGCCGTCCAACTCACTATCGGTCAGCGGGCCGACCTGGATATCACGCTCGAGCCGGGATCGATTGACGCGGTAGTGACCATCTCGGGTGCGACCACCGAGTTGGTGGAAACTTCCAAGACAGCGATTGCGACTACCATTGATTCGCAGCGGATTGAGAACCTGCCGATCAATGAGCGCAACTATCTTTCGTTTGCCCTGACAACTTCTACAGTCGGGCGCGACAATGGCCGGCCCATTGGACCAGCGCCGACTACTGGTTTGAATTTTGGCGGTCAGCGCGGTCGCTCAAATCTGGTTCAGGTTGATGGAGCAGACAACACCGACAATTCAGTCAACGCCTCGCGTTCCACTGTCTCTCAGGAAGCCGTCCAGGAATTTCAGGTCGTAACGAATTCCTTTGCGCCGGAGTTTGGACGCTCTGCAGGCGGGGTCGTAAACGTTGTCACCAAGAGCGGCACCAACAATTTTCACGGAAACGTTTTTGGATTTCTGCGCGATAAGAGATTCCAGGCTCGCAACCCGTTTGCCCCGATTGCCAAGCCGCCGTTTAATCGCAAGCAATACGGCTTTACCATCGGCGGGCCTTTGGATACGGATCGCACCTTCTTCTTTTTCGCCTTTGAACAGCGGCGCCGGGACGAATCAGGCTTCTTTACCAGTAACGTGGCCCAGGGACTGACCAGTTCGGTGACGATCGGCGCGCCGTTCCTGCCGTTCTCGCAGACATTCGGAAACATCACGAGCCAGCAGTCATCCTATGCGAGCGGCCTGCTTTCCCAGGCGGCGGCGCTGATTGCAAGCGGAGTGCCGGCAAACATCGCTCTGGGCCAGCAACTGGCGGGGGCTGCCATTCAATACTCGGCGCTGGCGTCGAGCGGCGGCTACACCGCACTAACCGGAACCAATCCGTTGCTTAGCGTCGGCGGCGCCATTCCAGCGGGCCAAGTGGTTGGACCACGATTCTTTTTGACTGGGGCGCCTGTTCCTTCAAGCACCACAAATGCGCAAGGACAACCGATTGCTTTTCGTCCGCTGAACGCGCTGCAGAGAGTCTTTCCCGTGACGGACCGCACCACCTTCAGTTCGATTCGGGTGGACCACGTGATCACGTCCAGCCATCAATTGTCCCTGCGCTTTGGCTACAATCCCAGCACCATCACGGGCATTCAAGTTGAGTCGCAGAATCAGTCACTGGGCCAGAATGATTTCTCGCGCACAGGTATTCAAATTCTGCGCGACTACTCTTTCGTCTCGACCTTGACGTCGACGCTTTCGAAACACTCGGTTAACGAAGCACGCTTCAATTTCGGCGAGCGCCGCGCCACCTTCTCGTCTCAAAATGGAGACGCGGTCGCGTTCAATATCTCCGGCACAGCCTTTATCGGCCGCGAACTGTTCTCGCCCGTGGTGCGCACTGAGACCCGTTATGAGTTCACTGACAATTTGGGTTATTCCGCAGGCAATCACACGTTCAAGTTTGGCGGAGATGTGGCCTTTGTGGAGATTCCCTCGGCGATCTTTCAGTTGAATTTTGCCGGCCTCTTCAACTTCGGCGGTTTGAGCGCGACCACGCTGGGAGCGTTTCCCGGTGGCGACTGCTTGAGCCCGACGCAAACCGGCTGCGCCCCGGCGTTAACTCCAGTGCAGCAGTACGGACTCGGGTTTCCTACCAATTTCATTCAGGGTTTTGGCGATCCGGTCAGCCGAATCAAGAACAAACCGATTGCCTTTTTCGCGCAAGACTCGTGGAAGCTCAGGCCTAACCTGACGCTCAACTACGGAGTCCGCTACGACGTTGAAATACCGCAAACGATCGCGCCGGTCGGCTTCCGCGATCCTTTGTCGGGAATTACGCTCTCAGCCAGCGACGTGCTTGCGGCACAAGACGCCCTCGCGGTGCAGCAGGGTTTTCCGAAAGACAAGAACAACTGGGCGCCGCGGCTAGCCGTAGCCTGGGACGTGCGCAACGATGCCAAGACTGTCGTGCGCGCAGCCTTTGGGCTTTTTTATGATCACCCATTACTCGCCGTTGCTTTCAATTCGGATATCGGCGATGCCGTGCAACAGCAGCAGGGCATCTTGATTCCCGGCAGTCCCGCTCCGACGGCCTTATTAAATGCCGTTCAGGTTTTCCAGGGAACGGTCTGCAACGGAACCGCTTCAGGAGCCGCCAATCCGTTTTGTTTGGGTGCGGGACTGCCGGCGACTTTCTTTACTCCCGGAGTGGCCGCTGGTTCGCAATACCAGTTCGGCCGCCAACGCTTCAACGATCAGACTTTCCCCGGCTTTGGACCAGTGTTGCCGTTCACGCTGCCGGTGCAGAAAAACTTTGAATACGCTTACGCCAACCAGGCGAATTTCTCAGTCGAGCACCAACTGAATAAGGACATGACGTTGACAGCGAGTTACCTGTTTGTCGGCGCTCATCACTTACCGCATCCGCTCGATGTGAACGCGCCGCGCATTGACCTGCAAATTGCGAACTACGTGCGTTGCTTCGGCACTCAGCCCACCAGCACCACTGCCGTAGCGACAGTTTCGCCGTCAGCCTGCGCCAATATCGTCGCGCAGCCCATACCAGGGTTTATCTCCGTTACCACGCGCGGCGCAGTAGTCCAGCCGGCGGCGGCCAACTTCTTCCGTCCAAACGCTCCTAACTACTTCCTCGTGCAGGCGCTGTCGGGTGGCGCTGTAACGCCGGCAGTATTTAATGCCGCGCTAATCGCCACTGGAGCGTTGCGCACGCCGGGCGCCATCACGCCGTTCGGGTCTGTGAATGCGCAGTCGTCAGATGGCAACTCGAATTACAATGCTTTGAGCGTCGAGTTGAAGAAGCGTTTCTCGCGTAACTTCCAGTTCCTCGGGTCCTACACGTGGTCGCACTCGATCGATGATTCATCCGATCTGCAGACCTTGTTGTTGCCCCAGGACAATCGCAACTTCCGCGCTGAACGAGCTAATTCACTTTTCGATCAGCGTCATCGCTTTGTCTTTAGCGCAGTCGTCACCTCGCCGGATGCTTGGCGTACGGGAGACGGGCTGCACAAGTTTCTGGCGGACTTTACAGTGGCTCCAATCATTGAGATCTCGTCCGGCCGGCCCTTCAACATCCTGAGCAACCAGGACACGAACAACGATCAGTCGAATCAGACCGATCGACCCAACGTGGCCGCGGATGGAACACTGGTGGTGCCGGCGGCATTCAACTCTGGGAGCCTGGGCCGCGATGCCGGCATCACGCACGGATTTCAATCGCTTGATTTGCGCCTGATGCGAACCGTGCGATTAGGAGAGCGAGTGAAGCTCAACCTGATCGCCGAGGGCTTCAACATGTTCAATCGCTTCAATGAGGGTGCGGTCTCCGGCTTCATCGATGATGTGAACGCCTTCAAGCAACGCGCGGGCAACGGTGCTTACTACAGCCGGCCGACGGCATCCTTTGACCCACGGCAGTTTCAGTTTGGGGTGAAACTGAGCTTTTAGTGGGACTTGAACCAATAAGTGGCCCCCGGGGCCACTTATTGGTTCAAACTCGGGGATTTATTTTGAGTTAACCAACCATCGATTCTTCAGAGTGTTCCGCGACAATTTCTATGGCCCAATCCGAACCTCACTCACACGGCAGATCCAGTACCATTTGGAATTCTGCTCATTCGGCAAAAAGTTGACATGTTATACTTTTTGCGTAGTGACTCGGCGCTAACTTTGACGCGGTGGCTTTGCTTGAATCCTCCACTACAGGACGGTTGCTTTGCCAATTCACGTCTATGATTTTTTCTGCGGATGCGGAGGCACGAGCGCGGGACTTAGGGCATCTGGCCTTGAGATCCGAGTCGGTATTGATGTCGATCCTGATGCCCAGAGGACGTTCGAGGCAAACTTCCCCGAAGCGATTTTCTTAAGGAGAGATATTTGTATTCTTCCGGTTGATACGCTCACTCCTTACGTGACTCGCGATCCTAACACTCCCCTTCTATTTTCTTGTTGCGCGCCTTGCCAACCATTCTCACGCCAAAACAAGAATCGAGATGGCCGGAAACATGAGGCCCTCTTGCTTTATGAATTTGCGCGCTTTGTGGACTACTACCTACCGGAATTGATCTTTCTTGAGAACGTTCCGGGTTTACAAAATGTCGTTGACGGCGCAGGACCGTTCCGCGACTTTGTAATGTTCTTGAAGGGACTTGATTACAATGTCGCTTACGACGTTATTGAGTCTCAAGACTACGGCGTGCCGCAACGACGAAGACGACTCATACTTATCGCTAGCCTGCTCGGGACAATCACATTTCCAAAGAAGACCCATGGGATTGGCACAGCGAATCCTACTCCTCCAACTGCCTGGCAATGGATTTCAGATTTTCCACCGATCGCAGCGGGTGAAACACATCCGGAAATACCAAATCATCGCGCCGCAAGATTGTCTGAAATGAACCTCGATAGAATTAGGGCGACGCCGATCGGCGGAAGTCGTCTCGATTGGCCGCCTGAACTTGTCTTAGATTGCCACAACAAAGAATATCGGGGACACACGGACGTTTATGGTCGAATACATAAAGATCGCCCGGCGACCGGGTTGACAACTCGCTGCATCAGCCTTTCAAACGGACGTTTTGGACACCCCGAACAAGACAGAGCCATAAGTGTGCGCGAAGCGGCTTCCCTTCAAACCTTCCCGCGTGACTTCGTTTTTTTTGGAAATCTAAACTCGATGGCGCGCCAGGTTGGTAATGCTGTTCCTGTGCAAATTGCTCAAGTCTTCGGCAACCACTTCATAGCCCATTCGACACTTCATCAAACCACGGGACAAGTCAATGGCTAAATTCAGAGCGCGTGCCCGAACTGTTGACATGCTCGGGCGTCAACAAATCGCGGGAATACCAACTGCAATCAGTGAGTTATTCAAGAATGCGCACGATGCCTACGCAGAAAAGGTAGAGGTTGATTATTTCCGGGCTGAAGATCTGTTCGTGCTGCGTGATGACGGCATAGGAATGACGGAAGATGAATTCATTGACCGATGGCTTGCCATAGGGACAGAGAGCAAGTTGGGCGCGCGAAAGGGCTTGCCGCCGCCACCGAAGCCTCCCGGCATGGAAGAACGTCCGATGTTAGGAGAAAAAGGAATAGGCCGGCTCGCTATCGGTGCGGTTGGTCCTCAGGTGTTAATTCTTTCCCGTGCGAAACGAGGAAAACGAATCCACGACACCGTGATGTCATTTATTAACTGGGGATTGTTTGAGGTGCCCGGAGTTAATCTGGACGACATCGATATTCCTGTAATTACTTACTCCGAAGGAGATTTGCCGAGCAGGGACGACGTTCTGACCTCCGTGGAACTCTTCCGGGAAAACGTTGACAAGCTGCGCGAGGCCATTGATCCGCCGTTGGCGGAAAGAATCTTAAGTGAATTGGCTAGGTTCGACGTCGACCCAAAGGCGCTGGATGGTTACCTTCGTACAATCAGTGGCCCGTCCCTCACGGAATCTGGTCACGGAACGCATTTTCTAATATTGCCTACGCGCCGATCCCTTTTGCTCGACATCGAAAGTGATATTACTTCGACGCTAATCGGTTTCTCCAATACGATGGCTCGAGGTCGACAACCTCGCATTAAGACTAGTTTTCGCGATCACAACAGTCCCGAGACCTTCAACGATCTAATCAATCCGGACAATTTTTTTACACCTGACGAATTCAAAACCGCGGATCATCACTTCGAAGGCGAGTTCAATGATTATGGCCAATTCACGGGCCATGTAACCATCTACGAGAAAGAACCGATCAAGCAGAGGCTTGCGTGGGATGGAAACAAACGCGCACGTACTGAATGCGGCCCCTTTCGCCTAAACCTTGCATATGTGCAAGGAGATGCAAAAGAGAGCCTCTTACCGCGCGACGCATACGTGAGTATCACTCGCAAGCTCGATAAATTGGGCGGGCTATATATCTACAAGGATGGAATTCGGGTTCTGCCTTACGGTCGTAGTGATTACGACTTCTTGGAGTTGGAGCAGCGTCGTACTCGCGGCGCCGGTTATTATTATTTTTCCTATCGTCGAATGTTTGGGTACGTAGAGATTGGAGGCGTAACCAATCCGCATCTAACGGAAAAGGCTGGACGCGAAGGCTTCATCCAAAACACGGCGTACAGACAATTCCGCTCAATCTTGAAAAACTTTTTTCTTCAGATTGCTGCCGCTTTCTTCCGAAAAGGTGGTGAATATACCGGTGTCTATGAAGGAAGGAGAACTGAGCTAAAGCGTCACGAGGCGGTCCGTAGAGCTCGCGAAAAAGATGCTAAGGAGGATCGAAAGAAACTTGCCGTCGCCCTTGATGAGAAATTCGAAAAAGTTCAATCAGAGATTCCTGAAAGGGATATCGCGCAACTCGTTGAAACGGTTGCGGAAGAAATCAAAACAGCCTCAAATCTGGAAGACGAATTGAGAGCATCGGCGGCCATTATGGAGATCGAAACAACCGCCCACAATGTGATTGACGACCTGCGCAAGAGTTACAAGCTAACAAAACCGCGTGGCTTGGGCCTCACCACGAAGCTGCGTAAGGAATGGGAACTGTGGACTAAGGAAAGCGACAGGCTCGAAAGAGAAGTATTCCAGCCCGCTAAGCAGCATATAGAAACTATCATCAGCGAAGCTGCCCAACAACAACACTTGTCAAAAAAAGATCTTCTGCAGCGAATTGACCAATCGCTAAAAAATAGGATTGCCGAAGCCAAAACAACGCTAAATCAAGAAAACGCCGAAACAAAACAAGCTGCAGAAGTGGTCAGAAAGAAGATTCTCAGAATAACAACCGACGGTGCAACCCGACTTGGAGGCTTGATAGAGGATGTCAAACTCGAGTTGGCTCGATTAAAGCAATCGAACAGGAAAGAAGGGTCGATTCTCGGTGAGTATTACAAACTCGAAGAGGGGCTGAGCGAGTCCGTTGAGAGGGAACGGCTCATTTTGGAGAACACACGTTTACATTTACTGCAGTTTATCGATGCCGCCGTTAGCAGTGACGAGGTCATCGAAGCTCTCGAAGAAGAAAATCTGGCGCTCCACGAGCAGTCTGAGTCGGACGTTGAACTAGCACAGCTCGGTATGGCAGTCGCAGTCATTAGTCATGAATTTGAAAGTACTGTGCGCTCGATTAGGAGTAACTTACTAAGACTCAAGGGTTGGGCCGATGTTAATAAGGAGCTAAAAGACTTGTATAGGCAAGTCCGAGCCGATTTTGATCATTTGGAAGCGTACCTACAGCTCTTCACGCCGCTGGAAAGACGGTCAGTTCCGAACAAGGTTCTGATAAGAGGCTCTGATATTGCGAAGTACTTACGCGATCTATTTTCTGACCGCTTGCGCGCCATAAGGGCAGAAATCCAGAGCACAAATATTTTCTCCAGAATGGCTATTAAAGGTTACCCCGCAACCTTCTATCCCGTATTTGTCAATCTTGTGGATAACTCTCTTTTCTGGCTCAAAGATTCTAGCGAGCCGAGGATCATAAAACTAGACATTATGGGTGGAAGCACGTGGGTCGTTTCAGATAATGGTCCCGGTGTCGCTATTCGCGACAGAGAATTGATTTTCGAGCGCGGTTTTACACGTAAGCCTGGCGGTCGAGGAATGGGCCTCAAGATTTCTCGCGATGTATTGGCGCGAGCAGGATATGACCTTTTATTGGCCGACTCAAGGCCAGGAGATGGCACTACTTTCCTTATCAAACTAAAGCCGCTAAATAAAGAGGGGGAATATTGATTAAATGTCCTCGCCACCCGCCGATTTTCGTGAATATTCGCAAAGCATTGTTCGCAACTTTCTTCAGAGCATTGTGGTAGTCGACGACCGTGCGTACTTCGAAAAGACCGAGTCCTCCGCGCGGCCGACAATTTTAGAGTCGCCCGCACGCCCGTCTTTTACAGGCACTGCAAGGACTACAGCGGAAGCGGAAGTCGTTGCTGAGCGAGCACCCAGTGCTTCTCAAAGCCCACTCGAGAAAACCGAACCCGAAATTGAAGAAGCGCAAACCGCCGAAGAGACGTCAGAAGATCGCGCGCACGAAATGAATGCAAAACAGCTTATCGATAGCTTTGCCGATAGAGGTATCGCGTGTGCCGTTTTTCGACCAAGCAAATTCGAATTCGATCAGCTCGACAAGAGAGTTCACGCACTCGCTGGGTGGTCCGATGTCGTGATGTTGGACTGGGTTCTCCACGAAGACACTGAAGGCAAGAAAGTTAAGCAGCTAATTGTTGAAATAGCGCAGAAGGCTGCAAACCAGAACCGTTTACAGTTAGTCGTTATCTATACAGGTGAACTGCGTCTGTCAGGCATTATCGATGAAGTCGAGAAGGTTTTAACTGAAGGTGGCGCTTTGAGTGTTACACGAAAAGATGATTTCACGGTTGAAAGTGGCGCGACAAGGATCACGATCTATGGCAAGGGAAACATCGAGCGAGAGGGATTAGCAGAGGATCTTCGACCTAGAATGGCAACCCTCGATCAACTGCCAGGCATGATCGTCACAGAATTCTCAAATATGACGGCCGGTCTCCTATCGAATGTGGCTCTTGATTCGTTGGCGGCCTTGCGATCAAACACTCACAGGATACTGGCAACGTTTAGTTCTGCGATGGACGCTCCGTTTTTGGCTCATCGTGCAATGCTGGACCAACCTGATGACGCGAGTGCTTTGCTGGTTCAGCTTATCGCGGGTGAATTAATGAGCGTACTAGAAGGCCATGAAGTGGGAAAAGTTGCAGACTCAATTTCGGATTTTGACATAATTAGAGCTTGGGTTAATAGCAATGAAGCTGAGGGGTATGACTTCGCAAAGCGATTTGGGGCAGGTAAACAGGCCAACGCTCTTGATCAATTGACTATCTTGCTTCGCCGGGGTGTTTTGGATGACGAGTTGCAGGACCCCTTCAAGTCTTACCAGAAAGATCCCCACAAGAAAAACCTAACTGAGAAACTCGCCTCGTCTCCCGGATCAGCACAAGATCTGGAGCACCAATTTGCAATTCTAGCAACCCTAAAGTCTAACTACCGTTCAGAAACAAACCCGCCGCTCTTATTTCCAGGCACGATTCTGAAGGAGGTAGCGGAGGACAAATCCAAGCAGTCATACTGGATGTGCATCCAGCCCATATGCGATTGTCTGAGAATCGCGGAAACGCGATCCTTTCCGTTCCTTCGGCTGCGCCCGCCCAACGAGAAGGCTCCCGCGTTCGATCTCGTATTACATGACGCTGCAGCCTATCTTCGTGTAAGAGTTGAGTACTCTCCGTACACCTCCAAGATGATAGATTTTGATCCCTCCGAGAAATCTCAAGCGATTCTCGGACGGCTTCAGGATTCCATCGTCTTGTTCACAGCTACAAACGGAACAGTGTTTGAGTGGCTTGGGGAAATGAAATTCGAGCATACTCAGAGAATCATTAACAACTATGCCGCACAACTTGCGCGCGTGGGGTTGGATGAATCGGAATGGCAGCGAAGGTGGTCGAAAAGGTAAAGGTAAATCAATGTCATGGCAGATTTCATGAGCGTAGAACAGCGCAGTGCGGCGATGTCGGCGGTGCGCGGGAAGGACACTGCAATTGAGCGCTCTTTGCGATCAAGCTTGCATCGACGAGGATTTCGATTCAGAAAAAATGTATGCGGACTGCCTGGTCGCCCAGATATCGTGCTACCAAAGTATGGTTTTGTGATTTTCGTACATGGCTGTTTTTGGCACCATCATTTGAATTGCAAGCGCTCTAAGCTTCCAAGCACGCGGCGGGATTTTTGGGCAAAGAAGATCCAAGATAATGTAAGGCGGGATAAGCAGCAGATCAGAGCCTTGCGAGATATGGGCTGGAATGTAAGAGTGGTCTGGGAATGCAACTTAAGAAACAACGAACAGCGGGTCGTCGAAGAAGTGGTACAGGCGTTACCAAACCTCGACTGTTAGTTTCTGCGCGCCTTACTTTTCTGAACCTTCTTTGTAACTGCATGCATTTCCGTACCGGGGATCTTCTCCGGCAGGTCGACATCATCATCGACAATCGCATTCATCCAAACCTTTGCTGTTTGCGAGTACCGCAACAAAACACGTAGCGATGGCTCACGTTCCCCAGTTTCGAAGCCGCTGATATAGTGCCGGCCGTAATCTTCATCAAGCCCTAGCCGTCTGAGCATTCCATCCTGGGACAGTCCGAGCGCCGTTCTTATTTGCAACAGCTTTTCACCTAGACGCGCCGGCGTTTCCCGCGAGGCTCTTCCCATCAGGATTGTCCTCCCTCTGAGAAAGCCTTGCCTGTAGTCCTATTCAAGACTACAATGCGCCTCATTCTTGGTGCCGCTGAGAGTGGAACTGCTCTTAACTCTCCTGCAGCGCTCATCATCAGTAACGACGTTGAGGTGTCTTACGCATGGCGGTTGCGATCAGTTTTCAAGGGTTTGCCTGCGGACAAGATAGCAAAGACCACGGTCTTAGTCATTCTTCTCAATTCCTCCTGGGGCGGGTGGAGCGATGACGAATTACGCTACTTGCCAACCCAGTTCCATCTCTGGCCGCGTCGGATCTATTTACGGTCTTCGTACGCGGATTCTTGTTGTCTTCTTATTGTTCGGCGCCACCTATGTGCCCGTTCAGCGAAGTGCTGCTACTGCGTCGGCTGCGCTCGCAGGCCATAGTGCTATTGGTGAAGCAGGGATAGCAGTTCAAAAGCCGGCTGTCGCAGACAAGTGGTTCATCTTTACTGGTCCCGACGGCGATTTCCGATTGGAATTTCCAGCAAGGCCCAGTCCGGAAACTCCGGGCCAAGGAGCGGTGACACTCATTAGGGGATTCTCGCTAACTACAGTTGACGGAATGTCCTTTAGGGTTAACTTTCAAGACAACGGTGGCGATCCACTAGCGTCGCACAATAACGAATGGGGCTCGGACTTGGACGGCAGATTATGTCAGCAGCCGATCGCGCGGCCGGCCGCCGCGTAGTCCAGATTCATCGCCTGGCAAAGAACATAGTCGAGGCAGAACTCTGGCAGACAGTTGCCGAGAATGGTGCCAACATTAACTATTTGAGACGCTTTATTCTCCGGAGGGGGCGAGTGTATACATTGGTTTGCGGGTCGGTCATAGATGGTCAAAAATTGAACAAACCGATTTGCGAAAGGTTTTTCAGCTCGATGAAGTTCATAAACAAGTCGAACAGGAGCAAGAAAGCTCGATCCCGAAAAGTAATTTATCGCAACATCCTTCCCCTGGCCTTAGCAGAATTAGAGTCATCCTCGTAACGCCTTCCATTCTGTTCTCTGTAATCAGCTCTTGGTCTTCCACGTGGTGGAAACTCAGCAGTCGAGAAAGCTGCCGCCACCCATTCGGGTCAAAAACCAACAGCGCTACACATCGCTAATGTTTGCGATCTCTAACACCCCAGCGATCAATCGCGCGCTCACTGCTCGTGATTCCTGGTAGAAAAACTCGCCAACATGCAAAATCCTTAGCAAAACCAGCCAAACCCTCCCGGCAGGCTTGTTGGCATATTTATTGCTGACGATGTCTCTCAAGAGTAGTAGTCCGGACTTGACCTACTCAAAGCAGGGAACACGAACGGTCCAAGCGATACCCCACCCTGCACTGAAAACCCAAACTGAGTTTCAGCGATCTCCAGATCGTTTATCAGAAATGGACAGCTCGGATTGAAAGTAATCGCGGGACAAGAACGGCACCGTGAGCCATTTGATCCATTACAGGACTTAACCGTTCAACCTGGACGGCAAACGATTTTGGTTTCTCAAACCCGAGGACTTCAAAAAGGAAGGCATATGTTTGATTCGAATCTCGACTCCTTAGATTTCACTAGACGTTTTAGTGCCGGCGAGCCAGTCGCTCTGGTGGCCCTCTGGGAGTACGGCAGAAAGCACTTCATCCCGCTTTACAGGCAGATGGGATTCACCCGTGAACAAGCAGAGGACCTGTGGTCTGAGACTTACCTCAAACTGCTTCAAACGAAATGCAGGACTTACAACTCCAGGAAAGGGGCCTTTCCTGCCTGGTTAAGAGTAGTAGCAAGGAGAACAGGGCAATATCGTTTGAGGCACTGGGCCAAGCGTCCAGAGGTATCACTAGACGATTGTCTGAATCTTCCTTCTCATGAAATCTTCGTCGAGGAAAATAAGAGCGGCGCGTCAGAGTTGCAAATTCAAGTCAGACGCGTTAAAGCATCGCTCAGCAAAAATGACCAAACGATCATTTGGGAAAGATTCGTTGACGAACTACCGTTTGACTTGATAGCTGAGAGACGTGAAATTACTGAGCCTACTGCTCGCAAACGAGTTTCCCGCGCGTCTCTCAAATTCCGACAAACCTTCGAGAGGTTGGGCTATCATGAGTTATCAAGACGAATTAGACGAGTTAGACGAGGAAATCCGCCAAGAGCTGCGCCGGCATAGAATTACTACTACTCACCAGTCGTTTTCTAATCCTGCCGAGATGCTCTCTTTCTTAAGAACTTTACCAGTCAGAAAAGCTATTAAGACCTTGCCTTTTTCTTCATGTCTGCGCAGATTGCGGACTCACTTTGGAGTCAGTATCGAGGACCTCGCTGAGGCTTTAACGACTTCATTGCAATCACTAGAGGAACTCGAATCTAATGATTCCATACTCTGGGCTCAGCCTCCCTACGTTGCTGCGGCCGTCGCGTCCGCGTTTCGCCTGCACGTTGACGCTATAAACGATCTCACGCGCAACTCTTACACGATTGCTTTGGTTTCAGGCCGCATATCCGATTCCGACCTGGCAGATAAACTGATGTCATCCTGGCTGGCAGAGGTGCGACAAAGTCTCGAAACGCTCGGTGAGACTGACTTGATTGCTTGATTAATGCGTCGACATTCTCACGCCCCTTACACTGCTCTTTCCTTTTCAAGAACCCATACCTGTCACAGCCCTGCATATATAGATCTAGGGAACGAAGATTCTTCGTTCCTCACGAGTCTTTATCTGCTGGTTAGAAAAAGTACGCCCTCCTCTCACATTTGTTTCTTTGAACCACAGCGTGTATCGGGCTTTCGCGTGTGCGAATCGAAGGGCCGAGTCTTCGCGTCGTCCGAGCTATCGAACAGGAGAAGCACTCTGTTGCTTAACGATCACGACCTCGAACTCTGGAAACTCAAGCTTGGTATTAACCAGGCAGGGTCCGATCTAATCGATCGAATCAGAAACTCGGATCCTGCGCGCGTTACGAGGGGCTGGGTCGGAGGAAATGTTTGCGGACGTTATCCAAGCCAGAAGATGGGCCACACCGTCCAATTCGAGAGCCACAAGGGAGAATTGCCGTTCATTGTTTCGTGCTGCGAGTTTCCGGCAAACGATGATGTACTGGAATACTGGGATCAACCAACCACTCTGCGGATCAGATACAAGAATAAAAACGGCCGGATAATCACGGTCAACAACACTCCCGATTTCTTTCTAATGCACTCGGGCGCCGCTGGATTCGTCGAATGCAAGCTTGAAGAGAGTTTAGTCAAGCTAGCTAAGGAGCAACCGAACAAATTCATTCTCGATCCTGACGGTACTTGGCGCTGCCCTCCTGGCGAAGAGGAAGCAGCCAAATTCGGGTTGTACTACAAGGTCGTCTCAAGCGCTGAAATAGACCGGAAGCTCTACCGCAATACCGTTTTCCTCGAGGACTTCCTCCGGGCCAACACTCCAGACGTACCAGAGCAAGCGAGAGCCTCGATCCTGCAACTAATTTCTGCCAAAGAAGGCTTGTCCTTATCCGAACTCCTTACGCTTTATGCCGGGGTCGGCGGAGAGTCAGACTTCATTTATCAGCTAATTGCGAGCGGACTTCTGTATGTGGATCTAAGCGCCGAAGCGTTAATTGATCGGGAACGCGTTCGAGTGTTTTCAAGTAAAGAAATCTCAGGACCTCACCCCGTACCGAGGTTGCCTAAACCAGAATTCATTGAGCTAAAACTCGGCGAGACGATTCATTGGGGAGATGACGTTTTCGAAATAGCGAACTTGGACCACCAGAGCGTTTGGCTGATCGGAAGCCGAGACCATCACCCGAAACTTTCCAAGAAACATCTTGAGCAGTTGATTTCCAAGGGAGAGGTACTACAGGTAGCTCCGCAGCCAGTCGAGTCTCAGAATCTGACTTGGAAGAAGCTGATGGACGATGCCAAGCCGGAGGCGCTCAAAGAGGCGCAGAGACGGTATGAAATTGTCACGAAGTATTATCGAAGAGAAGAGCCTTTGAATGTCCCAGTCCGAACGGTAAAGAGGTGGGCCTCGCAATATAGACAAGCAGAGTTCATCTACGGCAACGGACTCTTCGGATTACTCCCACGCTGGGCCAAGAGGGGAGATCGGTCAAGCGTAAGACTTTCGTCTAAAGTGATCACTCTGATGACGGAGCTAATCAAGAACGACTATGAGAGTAGCGTTCAATGTGGGATGTTTGTCGTGTATGGAAAGCTCCGGATCAAATGCTCTGAAGTCGGCGAGAAGCCTCCTTCGTACAGGACGTTCGCCAACTACGTCCACAAGCGGCCCAAACACGAGCAAGATCTGGCCCGCGGCGGCAGCAAGGCCGCCTATGACAGTGAGCCTTTCTATTATTATCTAGATAAGGATACCCCCCGCCACGGTGATCGCCCCTTTGAGATTTGTCACATAGACCACACTCAGCTCGACATAGAGTTGATAGATCCGATCACGGGGCAAAACTTCGGACGTCCCTGGATGACACTGCTCACCGACGCATGCTCACGACGGATCCTAGTAGCCTATCTTGTGTACGAGCACCCGAGCTATCGCGCGAGCATGATGGTCTTGCGTGAATGTGTACGACGTTATGGTCGGTTGCCACAAATAGTAGTTACGGATGGAGGACCCGACTTCAAGGGCATCTACTTTGAATGTCTTGCCGCAGCGTTCGAGATCACTGTTAAGAGAAGGCCTAAAGCGAAGGGAAGGTTTGGCGCTCTCATCGAAAACATGATGGGTGTTACCAACAAGGAATTTGTCTATAACTTGATCGGCAACACACAGCTGTCTCACAACGACGTACGTCAGGTTACCAGCTCACACGATCCGCGCCGGCTTGCGGTCTGGTCGTTAGGGCCGCTCTACGAACGACTCTGCGATTGGGCTTACAACCGCTACGACACAGAAGAGCATGGAACACTGAAAGAGAGTCCGCGCTCCGCGTTCACGAGAATGACCGCCCTTACAGGCCACAGAAGTCATCGCTTGATCAAATACGACGAGAACTTCCGCACTATGACTCTGCCAACGACCAGGAAAGGAACTGCCAAGAACGCTCTTGGCAAGGGCGTGAAGATCAATAACGAGTACTACCGGCACCCCATCCTCGACGAACGCGAACTACTCGAAAAGCACTTACCAGTGAAATATGAACCCTACGATTACTCGGTCGCGTGGGTATATGCCGATAACAAGTGGGTCAAGTGTCTTTCCCAGGAACACTACCAACTTAGGGGTCTGACCGAGTTGGAACGTCGCATTCGCAGCGCTGAACGAACAATCCGAAATACCGCACATGGTCGCAGGTTGGGAGAAAGAGCTGAGAACCGTGCAAGAGGCACAATCGCGGACCAAAAACGCGAAGCCGAACTCGCTGCCGAAATAGCCTTACTCCGCGCTAAGCAGCGAGAAGACAGTCAAATTAGAGCGCAAATCGACGGAAACCTCGGCACGTTCGCGGCGCAACCAGCAAATGCCAATGCTGCTAAAGGTCAGACTGAGACGGCTGCCGTTGACCTAATTTCACCGTTCGACATTTCGCATAACATCGCATCACTGGAGGAATACGTATGAGTAATGGCAAACCTGGTTTTGATCCTTCTCTGCTGACTCGACCAGCACCCGAGCGGCTGCAACACTTCCGATCCTATGTGGCGAAGCACAAACGCCTCACCGATTTGGATAAACAAATCACAGCTGCCCTCGATGAGCCCGCCGGCGCCAGTTTCATGTTTGTTGTTGGTCCAACTGGCATCGGAAAATCAACTGTGAGAGATGTGATTTTTCGCAGAGTTATGAATCAGGCGATGGCTGAAATGCAAACGGACCCAGGTTACATTCCGATTGCGGGCATTGAAGTAATCGCCTCCGGTCATAAGAGCTACAACTGGCATGACCATTGGACACGCGCTCTCGAAACCATCGAAGAGCCTTTGATAAAACACAAAAGCCTACCGCGTCGATCAAAGATTGACCGGCTAACTTCAGGTGCCCGCCTTAGAGAACAAACAGCCGCGCTTCGGCGTTCATTCGAAATTGGTGCACGCCAGCGTCGACTCAGAACGTTCACGCTGGACGAGGCCCAACATCTCACTCATGTGCCAGCAACGCTGCTTCGTTATCAACTGGAAACCGTCAAATCAGTTGCGAACCTCAGTAAGGCCCTCCATGTTCTCTTCGGTACGTACGAGTTGCTTCTCCTGCGAAACGAGCGGCCAATTAGGTCGACGCGCTGTTACTGTCCATTTTGATCGCTATCAAGCCAAATCGGATCAAGACATCCTCGCCTTCGCTGAGGTCGTACAGAGTTTCCAACTGCAAATGCCTTTGCCCGAAAAACCAAATCTACTGCCACACCTGGAATATTGCTTCGAGCGCAGCCTGGGTTGCGTCGGTGTACTCAAAGATTGGTTCTCAAGAGCGCTGTCGGAGGCAATAAACAAGAAAGCGAAGACATTAACCGTTGCTGACCTGAAACGACACGAACTCCCGCCGAGTGTTCTCTTGGCTATGTCAGCGGAGTTCATCGACGGCGAAAAACGACTGTTTGAAGAAGACGCTGCTTTCGCTTTGATTAGAGAGCGACTGGGTATTCATGCGCGCCAAAGGACGCAGGCGAAAAGAGCAGCAACGCCGGAGAACGGAAAAGCGAAGAAACCGAAACGCGGCTTCGGTCGCCGCAGTCCCAAACGCGACAAGGTTGGCGCAGGGCGAGCCGCCAGCACTCATGACCGCAACGCAGAATCCCAAGAATAGCGTCCGACCCCCTTCAGACTCACAGTGAACGCAATAGCAAAGAACAGCATCTGGTCCGACTTAGCACAGCCAGGCAGAGTAGCTCCTTGTGAATCATTAACTAAGCAGACACTGGCTCTGCCCCGGCGCAGCTGGGCCTACCATCTCACACCAATGAATATTGGCACACCTATCTGCGAAAGTTTGACTAGTTATGTCACCAGACTTAGCGAAGCTCATTGTGTAACCCTCAGAGCGTTATTTGAACGGAAAATAAAATATGAGGCAGTCGCTAATAAAGACGGCGACAATCGAGGTATGGTTGGACCCAACAGTCGCCTTGGAACCTGGCAGGTTAACGGAAATGGGGTGGTCGCTGAAAAATGGGCGAGAGCCCTTGAAGCCATTACGCAACGCCCCGACTTACAGGCCCTAACTTTTCTGCCTCTTCGAGAAGGACTCTCGAAGCGTGATATGTGCCGCCGGCAACGTGCCTGGTGTGCTTTTTGTATCGAGGCTCAGGCTCGCTCCAACGAAATCATTTATGAACAACTAATATGGACGCATAAGTGCGTCGATGTATGTGCGGTTCACAAAGTAAGACTATCCACGCTATGCCCGACTTGCGGTCGGGGATCTCGTGTCTTAAGCGGAAGGATATCTTCAGGCAGGTGCGTTTCTTGCAATGAACTACTCGGAATTTCTATCGCAGATTCAGCTCGGATAGGAACTGAGCCATCCGAATATGAGATCTTCGTTGCGGAACAAATAGGCACATTGATAGGGGCCGATGCGAACCTGGAGTTCGCCTTCGCTAATCAACGCGCTAAGAAGAGCATTTGTAAGTTCGTAGAGCGACACTTTGCAGGAAGCGTTAGAGGGTTTACCAAATACTTCGGGTTCAGCAATGGTGTCGATGCACAATTGACCAATTCTCGACGTCATCGCTTCGTCGGCTTGAAAATGCTTCTAAAGGTGGCATTCGTTTCCGGTGTAACCGTCATGGACTTATTGACGACGGATGATGCTCTATCTGAATTCGCGCCAGCGCTGCAGCGCAGACCCACTAATCAGGGGCGCCAACATTCGGACAAGACCGCGGTTCTTTCAGCGCTTACGGCGGCAGAAAAAGAAATCCCTCCCCCATCGCTGGCTGAAGTTGCGACAAGACTTGGCCTTCGTCGAACGCGTGTCTTGCGTTTGCACTCACCTCAGACCTGCGATCTAATCAATCGACGATATTGGAATTCTGAGCACGGAAAAGAAACACGGAAATGGCGACGAAAGCGAATGCGAAGCAGTGCCGATATTAAGACTGCTCTCGAGGCCGCGCTGAACAGTGAATTTCCATTGAGCGTGGCCCAAGTCGCAAATTCGCTCGGCTACCGGAACGACAGCTCGCCTAAGAGATATCTTCCGGAACTGTGTCGCGCTTTGAATGAAAAGCGACCTAAGTCCTACTTGAAAAGAAGAAAAACCGTCGAGACTGAATTGAACCAATCGCTCCAAAGCGATCCGCCAGATGAACCACTCGCCGTTGCAAGGAGGTTGGGCTACGGATCAACCCATCGACTAAGAATCAAGTATTCGCAACCATTCAAAAGAATTCGAGACCGCTACGAAGCGTATAAGAAGGCGCAGTTCTTATCCGAAATGCGAGCTCAATTGGATGCCGCCCTCTCCCAAATGCCGCCACCAACGCTCAAAGATACCACGCGAAAGCTAGGTGTTTCCGATGGCTGGTTGAGACAGCACTTTCCTAACGAACGCCGTGCAATTGCGGTACGCTCTTTGAGACACAGGGAAGAGCAGACTGCTCTGAGCAGAGCCAATGATAGAGATCGGCTAAGCACAATCGTCCGGGAGCTTCACGCCAACGGAACCTTTCCTTCTATGAATGCCGTTTTGGATGTGTTCATGGCCAGCGCATTGAAGCGCACTGAAGTATGGGCCACTATTAAGGAAGCGCGAGAAGCGTTGTGCTCAACATAGATTTGGACAACACCAAGTGGTAATCTGCGAGGTCACAGAAGGTCTTATCACTGCCGTTGGGTTTCACGCTGGAACTTGTCATCATGAAAGTATCATACGATCTCGCTGAGGATAGAAATGCCAAACTTGTGATACTGAGTTCCCTCTATTCTTCCCTGGCTTCCATCGCACAGGAAATCAGGGGCACGACTGAGCGGTTGACGATTTGGTCGTCTGGGCTAATTCTGGTTGTTGATGGTTGGATCATTACCGGAAACATTAAGCTGGATGTTAATCGACGAGGTGTGATCTCCGTCGCTATTGTCCTGTTTGGCCTCATTGCGGTATTCATCATTCGCACAATGGAAATCCGTTACCGAGGCGTCGCCTACGTCACTCGTAGAATCAACGAGATCCAGATGGCTCACCAGGTCGGTGCTTACCTTGACGGTGAAGCTCTATATCCTCTGGAGTGGCGAAGCTACGGCACGAAACAATGGAAAGAGCCGATATTTCGGGTTGCGTATATCTCACTGTCGATTGTAACTGTTTTCGGCTCGATCGCTATTTGGATCCTCTAATGGTACGCAAACCATAAAGAGGCAAAAGGCGATAAACTGCTAGGCACAAAACTTGGTTGGACTGGTAGTCGCTTCGGTACGGTTGTACGGTGTTCGTGATTTGAAAGTGAAAGTAATCGTCGGTATCTGAATAAGCCGATTAGCCACCTAAGTACGAGTAGCGCAATCGCCCTCGGTCTACTCGGAGAGGAAGAGCGTTAACTCCAGGCGCCTCCAGCTCAATTCTCCCTGCCCCTCCCGGCATGGCTCAACATACACCGTCACGGTCGACTCTGCTTTCAACTCCTGCCGCGCCGTTTGAGCAATGTCGAATGTGAACGTCTGTTCAGATTCCTCACTCGATTTCACATACTGTCCTGCGAAAACCGTCAAGCTCTCACTGGGTTGGGCCTTTGCGGCCAGATTAAGAAAGATCTTGATCAGCACCTTTCCTGCCCCTGATACGCTCGCGCCAACGAATCTTATCAGGCACTTTTCGATGGTCTTGCCGCCATCAGAAAATCCATTAATCACGACTGCCGCCGAACGATAGCGTCCCTCCTCACCCTTCCGCGTGTCAATCAAATGGTTCTCTGAATCTATGACGGTTGTATACATGCTGTAGTTTTGCTCGCCAGCCAGGCTTCGGGACATCCGAGACTTTCTGGCAGTTGACGACAAGTCTCCATCGCCTAAAACATTCATTAGTTTACAAAGGGCAGCTTCCGGCGTGATATCCTGGCCGCTAATTACTCCCATGTCCTGCAACACGGCACTCGTATCATACAGGCCTTGCTTAACATCACCTTGTACACATTGTGTTACGTTAATCACAATCTTGCCTGCCTTGACAGCGTCCTCAATCGCTTCTAAAAACTCGATTGGTTGGGTTGGGACGTTACCGGCGCCATATGTCTTGAGTACCACTCCTTTGATATGGTCTGAACCAAGAAGCGCCGTGTACAACTCCGGGTTCTCCTGGAGTCCTGGAAATACGTCAAACATAACAACATTCGTGTCGAGTTCTGGTTGGATCTTAAAACCAGCCTTGGAGGGCTCCCTAACAGCGCTGCGATCAATAGCAATTAAATCTCCAGCCGTTCCCAATGGGGGATAGTTCAGCGAATCGAAGGCAGTGTAACCACTGGCATTCAGTTTCTTGCTGCGGTTACCGCGAATGAGTCGGTCCCTAAAGAAAATCGAGACTTCCGGAACACTCTGCAGTTTCGAGTACTTGTGTTGGGCTATCAGAAGAGCCGTTATTAAGTTCTGTTCAGCGTCATTTCTGACTTTGTACAACGCGGGAATCTGTGATCCCGTGATAACCACAGGCTTATCGAGATCTTGGAGAATGAAAGACAGCGCCGACGCTGTATATACCATCGTATCTGTCCCGTGAACTATCACAAATCCTGTGTACGCATCGTGAAACTGCTGTACCACCTCGGCGATTGCCTTCCAATGCTTCGGCCCAACATTAGCTGAGTCCAAAGGCTCTCGAAAACTAATTGCATCGACGGGGAAAGGCATAATCTGCAAGCCTGAGACGGCCTCTTGTAGGTCTTCCCACGGAAAAACGACTTCAGGGCTCTCGGGGTCTGCTAGATCTCGTGGCGCGCTACCGATAGTACCGCCAGAGTACACAACCAGCACCCGGTCGTCATTGTTCTTTATTTCCTTTCGAGAGTCAGTGATTAGAGTTGGTGAAACGATGTCGTTTGAATCCATGTTGCCTCCATTCGGTAGCTTTTCGCCCAGTAAAGATTAAGCCTTTATCGTCGTCGGGCGATTACCAACAATTGACTAAGCTCTCTGCCAGGAGTTTTGTACAATCAATGATGGTCCGGCCATCAATGCGAGTTGTTATCAACGGTAGATCTGTACACGCCAGCATCACAGTCTCGCTAGTCAGGCTGTCAATCAATTTACGAAAGCGCAAGACAACGTCGCGGTTTGCCCCACCAAGGCGTTTGATATCCAACACTAGCTCGCGCACGAATCCTGGATCGTTTGGCAACTCTACGGTTACGAACTCGTTGAGCCGACTAAGAAGCAGGCTCTGTTCTCTCGGGATAGTCTCAGCGCTTATCACTGCGATTTGCTTAAGAGAACTCTTTTCAGCATAAGCCACGATTGCGTCAATTCCGGACACAAGCGTCCCAAATCTATTAGGAATCAGTTCGATTTGAGGTAGGAAGCAATGCAACGTTACACATGCTATAGCATAAACATCCGCGTTCTTATCGATTGTTAGAACCGCATCTTCCAAATGTCGCAGAACAAGGTCCTCATGGGATCGCAGATCCATTGAGTGCCCCAGCACCGGATCTGAAACAATCACAACATAAGGTGCGTCTATGTCTCCACGATAAAGAGAACCCAATCGTTCACGCGCTATGTCTAGGATGGCGCGCCACAATTGAAGCCCTGCCTCTGGTCCAGAACCTGCTATGATTCCCAGTCGCTTCCGCTCCAAGGTTCGAACTCCCGATCCCCGTCATCGCTATTCCGAATTGCCAAATTCGAGAATCATAAAGAATGATTCTGAAAAAGAATGCGGTTACCCCTTCAAGTTCTCGGTAAACACTGACAGTTCAAAGGTCTCAACCGTGAATGTCATCGGCTCAATGGGAACGAGTTGCATCGAGAGTTGCGCATTGCGTTCCACAAATCTTTTGACCCGTTCGGTGGCGTCGACATTAAAGGTAAGGGGTACTCCTTCCCAGATACGTTCAACGACCGCAATGACGTGTTTTGATTCGCCTCTTGTAATGTCTGAAGACGCGTCAGCGGGGAGGTTAATACAAACAGCAATCTTGACTCGAGCGCCTTGTTTTGCATGTGCTACCAGATTTGCGACTCGGATATATGCATGATTCACCTGGTCGTCAATCGGAATACCCAGGTCTTTCGAGGCGCCAAAGAAGGGTCCGGGACCAAATGAAATCACATCATTGGTGGCGTCAGGATATACTAAGGTATGCGCGCTTAGACGAAGTTCACCTCGCATATCGCGTTGAATTTGCTTCTTAATAGCATCATAGTCGTAGGTTACGTTTCCCTTTACGTCCAACCTCGTGTGGCAACCCATTAACACCATCAATTTTGCGTACGCTGCCTCGGAAGTCATGTCGCCCCCGTTCACCACGCCGGCTTCGAAGAGGCGCGCATTCGTTTCAAAAAGACGAACCTCAACCTCTCCAGTCTGGCAGTGAGTCAGGTTAATAATGATCTTGCCTTTCTCCCAAATCGCCGTTCGAAGAATTTGGAGAAACTCCTCGGGGTTCGAGGGCGCATTGCCAGTACCGTACGTTTTTAAGATCAGCCCTTGAACCGCGGTCGATTCCAGCAACATGTATTTAAGCGGCTCAAGGCATGAAGCTAGTCCCGGGAAAATTTCGTATATGGCAACGCGTTCGTCGAGGCGTGGATCAAACTCCATCTCGGCCGTCCGTCGCTTCAAGACGGCATCTCGAACATAGCGCCAGTTGATGCTAATTTTGTCTTCGACCTTTCCTAGATGAGGCGAATTGGGGGAATCGAATCCATTGAAATCCAAGGCATGCGTCTTTTTCGCGCGATTGCCACGAATGAGGCGGTTGCCGAAGAATATGCACACCTCTGGAACACCATCGTTCTCAAGAGTAGATGGAGCCGCTAGCCGCAAGGCTCGCATCAAATTGTGCTCGGCATCAGTTTCCGGCTCACTGATCGGTCGCTCCGCGCCTGTCAGAATAATGGGCTTCCGCAAATTGGAGAACATAAAGGACAAGGCCGCTGCGGTATACGTCATGGTGTCGGTTCCGTGGAGCACGACAAAGCCCTGATAGTATCGATAGAGAGCTGTGATCAAATTGCCAATCTCGACCCAATCTCTTGGTAAGATATTGCTGGAATCGAGAGGGTGAGGAGTCTCATAGAAGTCTACATCAAACTCCAACCGGCTCAGATTCGTTAGGTACGGGATTACTCGATGTAGCTTTTCCGTTTCGAGTGGGCTTTTGGGATCGGATGGGTCCTTTGGCACCATACCCACGCTGCCGCCGGTATACAAGACGCAGACTGGTTTATGGTCCGGGTATTTTCTAGGCTGAGACTTCACTCTAAAATCTAATTCATCCTTGGTAATTGTGGTTGATGAAAGCTCCCCCATTATCGCGTAGTTGCGCGTGTCAGTTACTTTTGAATGGGCTGTGCTGCCAGACTCGTTAGGACCGGTAACGACCGTTGCTTCCGGGCCTTGACCCTCAAGCAAAAAAGCTAAGTCACCTTCATTAAGTTGCGCTGCTAGTTGTCTGCGCATAACCCAGTACGGACTTGGTCTAGCTGCCTTTAGCTCGGTCTCTTCATTAGAAAACGATAGCCACATATGTGCTCGGTCGTACGATATGCAAACGCCTTCTGGTTCGATCGAGTTTGGAGCCGCGTCTGCCTTTTGAACAATTACAGGCCGATTCCAGCACTGAAGCACGTCGCAAAACGCTAGGAACCAAGCAAGCGGTGTGTCCGCCAGAGTTAACCGAAAATGGCTTATGTTCAACTGGTGGAGCGCTTGCGCCTGATCCAAGTGTTCTCGTCTCAGGCTGCTATTGACATTGTGAAGAGCCATCGCTACTGCGGCCTCTGTGACATCTGGAAAAGCGGTCTCAAGGTGCTTGTGCATTGCGCGCAGATTGTCATGCTGACGACGAGGAACTGATTCCCAGTCGACCGACCCGAGGAGTACCCGAAGTCTGCGATGCAACTGCTCGAGCAACAGGGCACTCACAATGCCATGGTCATGGGAAAAGAAGCCGGTTCGCAATGAGAACTCATAGAATGCCGTCAGCGGTGTTAATGTAGGACCGAGGACGCTTGTCGGAACATGTTTCTCTAGTTCAGTAAGAACGTCATGACCATCAAAGCTCAACAGGTTTTGGAGATAATCAATTTGGCCCGGCACGAATTTATGGTAACGGTCGAAATCTTCGATCCAACCTCGTTCAGCGTCGTGAATCCCGAGGAGTGGGTTTTGAAGCAAGCGTCTCAACGACTCCGGCGTTTTCCCTTCAGGGCGGGATGTAAAAATGTACCCTTGGTCGTGGGCGAGTGAAGCGATCGCCCAACGCCGTTTTAAAGCGGCGAAACCAGAGGTCCCTTCGAGCTGTCGGCGCAGATCTGGCAACCCATGGAGGATATCTAAGCCAAGGATGTAGACTTGGAGACTATGGACAATATGGTCGCGATAACTATCGTAGAGCTTTCTTTCCTCTTCGTCGGTATACAGTATTTCGAGTACCGGGCTCGGACCGAGACCTGGATGTGCATTCCATATTTTTCCGATGAGAGACAAAGCCGCCCTTCGGCGTTTGTGCTCATCCAAACTGCCGAGAGCCTCATCCCACTCGTTTGAGGGGTACTCTGGAACCGCGTCTAAGACCCCTAGGCGATCGAGGATTTGTTTGTTCACTCCTGAAATCATTTGCTGGTTCCTGCTGGCGACTGAAGCCGTTAGTAAGATTTAGAGCAAGTCCTTCACTCAGACCGACTTGGCTCCAACGAAGTTTCGAAACGTCTGGTCCTCAGATGCGAAACAGATTCACAGCCATTAGAGCTCCTCGGTGCATGACCGAAATAGCTGTGAACTCCGCATTGGGTTCCTCTTGCAGTGATCGGCATGCGTAACCATTGACGTCAAGTCCCGATACAAGAAGCGACCATCGGATCTTCCGGTTTGTGATTAAGCCTTGAATTCGCGGTTGGTCGGTATCCTGTCCTTAAGGCGTGCGGAGCAGTTGGTGAACTTGTTACCTAGGATACCTTCGAGAAACCGCGAAGTTGAAGTATATACTCCAATCCCTTATTCGGTGCAAGGTCTGGGTCACGATCATGAACAGCTCTGCGCTATGACTAGTGGGAACTCTGCGCCCGATGGTGCCGAACTCGCTAGAGTCACGAACTCGATTTGGGCTCTAATCTCCAAATCTGACCAGGCTTCCCATTTAGGTTTGAATGTTGAAGCCACGTGGTTAACAGGAATACCAACCTGACATCACAGCATCGGTCTTGTTGAAGTGGTATGTTGGCATCTCTATCTAAATCCTAAATCCTATTTCGTCCCAATCCGCTGCTGGCGGGTTCAATCCTGGTCAAAGAGGCCGATGAAAGTCACTCGCACACAACTAATTAAATGATTCAAATCTGGACTAAGTGCCACTTAATGCTTCAAATCTTCCGGCTGGGCAGCTCGGATTTCTTGGAGAAAACTGAGGGGGCGACCAGTATCAAGAGTGCCAATTAATGATTCAAGTCCCATTTAGTAGTAGTCGGGAATTGAAGCAATAAGTGGCGCGGGGCGCCACTTATTGCTTAAAAAACATCAAGTCAATTCTGGTTGCCTGTTTCGCTGTAATTACTCAGACTGCGACCCTTCTGCGGAAGCAAGCTCAAACTCAAAGACAAACCGGCTCACAGTCTGATCAAATCGACAAGAGTTCACTGGAAGCGCTCTAAAAACGGTTCACCCTTTCAAAAGAGGGAAACTACTGTATGACAAACGAGCCCGGCGAAACCAGCGACGCCCCACGCCCAAGTAGTTTGCGTTCCCTTGTGGCTTGGTTCTTTGTGTTGTCATTTGGAGACTATAAGGACGAGCTGAATCGATCGAGCGCGATACAGCTTGAAGAAAACCTGATTGGGGACAAGTCGGCCTTTGAAAGGCGCTTGCGACAACTGATCTGGTGGCCTCCGGATGTCTTTGCCCTCACTTCATCGGTGCTGGCGCGCACGGGCGCGTATCGAATGGTGGTGGGACCCGACGGCAAGTTGGGACAACATCTGTGGCAGCGACTCGATTGGCCCCAGCGAGTCGAGGCGCATGCCGAGGCTTGGCGCAGCGTGGTAAGCCGATACATTCTTGAACCACTCGACCTTGAAAAAGCGAGCAGGGTTATCAAGGTCAAAGACGGGGACGAGCCAAAGTACCAGATTTTTGCCGATCACAAACTGTGGAAGAAATTAAGAAGACGAATCAAAGAACGTTGTGAAAGGCGCCGTCTTGAGAAGCAGCCTTTGCGATTCACCGGACAACTTCGTGAGGGCGATCCACAGCCTCCTGTTTGGCATAATCTCTTGGACGCATTTATTCGCGATATCGTACTGTTGTCGGACAACAATGGACCTTTGGCCGATCAGAACTTATTAGCGGTAAGTGTCAAGGCTGATGCCTCTAATCAACCAGGAGGATCTGTAGAGCAGAACAATGCCGCCCGGTTCATTGAAGCGATTATCGGCCTGCACATTCTGGCTGATGGTGCCTCCGGTTCCATCGGCATGCCGCGGAGTTCAACGCAGGAGTCGGCGGTCTTCGACGGCTTTGCCAACGTGCTGCTGACGCTGCGCGGTTCCCTCTCAACTGCACCGAAGTTCCTGGGTGTCGTTTTGCCCAAGATGCGCACGCCCCAGATGGGCCTCACATTGAGAAATCTCTCGCACAACCTTACCTATCACGATTGCGAAGTCGAGGTTATGTGGCGCAGTTTCCCCTGGGCCAATTTTGATGAGAACACGCTTAACGTGTTGTATGTTCCTTACCCGTTTGACTTCAATGCTAAGCGCTTCGAGGGAGACACGGAACACTACGAAAGCGTCGGGTATTTCACCTATGAACCCGGGGACTGGAAGGATATTAGTAGCGCGGTAGATTTGATCAAAGAAGTGCAAGACGACGGCATCGATCCTCATATCCTCGTGTTTACTGAGACTGCCTTTAATGAAGCCACCTACAACAAATTACTGGAAGCACTTTCTGAGAGCTACGGCTCGGGGGATCCTCGACTTATGCCGGTGGTGGTGGCCGGCGTCTCGAGGAAGGACAAGAGTCTTTACTACAACGAGCTTCGGCTCGCAACACATTTTGCGGGCAAGTGGTACCAGCTTGAGCAGCACAAACATCACCGCTGGCAACTAAACGAACACCAAATCCGGCAGTACGGTTTGCAGGGTCACTTGAGTACCGCCCGTCCTCTTTTTGAACGCAATGTGGTGGGCCAACGCCGGCTTACTTTTTATGCGCCCACGCCTTGGTTGGTTTTATGCCCACTCATCTGTGAGGATTTGGCCAGGATCGAACCCGCCTCAGAGCTCATTCGCGGCGTTGGCCCAACGCTGGTGCTGGCGCTTCTGCTTGATGGACCGCAGTTGGCTGAGCGTTGGCCGGCCCGCTACGCCAGTGTGCTTGCAGACGATCCGGGAACCGGCGTCCTCACCGTGACTTCCTACGGCGCCGCCAACGCCTCAAGACCGGCGAGTTCCTTACTCGCTCCCGCTGCGGCCGCGTGTGAAGACGAGAAATCGCAACCCGCGGTGGTTGCCTCGTGGAAGGATCCTACCTCACCATTTCTGACCCTGCCAGCGGACAAAGATCAGGCGCTGCTGATCACGCTGACCGCACGCACCGCGCAGGAATTTACTCTTGATCGCCGTGCCTCAAATACCAAAGCAGCGTCCTTTCGTCTGGATGGTGTCAAGACATATAGAATGCCTCAGCCGACGGCGGAGTCACAGTCCGTGGCCGATCCTCGCGGAAACTGGAGTGACATCCGCGAGGTTACGGCGATGACCTATGTCGCAAGTGCAGCGCTCTCGTTGTTGCGCCCACATCAAAGCCAGCATCCGCAACGCGCGGACTATTACACAGATAAGTGGGACGAGATGTGGGATTGGAATCGGCGCTGCTTGAGAGTTCGCCAGCTGATCGATGTCATGTTGGGACGTCCGGTCTTCATGCCGCCAGAACGCTGGACCGAGAAGACAGAGGTCGAGAGTGCAAAACTGGAGAAACAGAACGGATCAAATTACAAGTACTTTAACAACCTCAAGGCAAAACGGAATTTGCTGCTACAGAAGATATTCTCCGATTGCGCGAATGGCCACAGGCGTGCTTATAACCGCCACCTTTATGCCGTGCTGGGTTTCGCACAAAGCACCTCGGATGTAGAAGTCCGCAACGAGGAAACAACTTGGCCTACGAACTCTCTGAGGTATGCTTGTACGGTACTGCGAATTCTGCTCGATACAATTGCAGGCAGGAAGATTGAGCCGGACATCATACTTGGAACCGGAAAAGCGCGAGAGGCCGAAAGGGATAAGGCCCACGACTTGGCCGACAGCCTAGTGTACCGAACCCGACTGAAGATCGCCGGCTCTTCCAATCGCCTGGGAAGTATGGAAGCATTCTGGGATGAAGACGCTGTTAAGATCATCAACGGCGCGCCAAAACCCCTAACGAGTTATCGCGACGATAGTGAGCAACCGGTAAAGTATTTGAACCAGTTCATTAAGCTAGCGAATGAATCAGGTGACACGATCCAAGGATACCCCAACCGGTATGACTTTTACCGCATGACGCTCGAGTTAGTCGACGCCATCCTCAGCGACGATGAGGCCTCGCTGTGGAAAAGAGCAGCGAATATCTTCATTCCAGATCGAAAAGAGGACGAAGTCACACGCAAGGAAATGCGTCGTCTTACGCTATTGATTCTGATGATGCTGCCGGCATTGATTCATGAACAGCTCGAATTCGATTACTTGCGATTAGGACAAAAGAATGAGACCGCGCTCGGCGGTACCGTTATGCACTCGCTGATGAAAAAATCTCAGGCCATTCTGACAAAGGCCTCAAGAAAAGCGCGAGCTTCAGCGATTCCGCAGAGCGATACGCAGCCTTAATCAGCCAACTCAATCTCATCAAAGGGCGACCGGCGCAGTACTCGCTGGTCGCTTTTCGCGTTTGAAACGGGAATACTGGGAAACCCGGACCCTCTCAACGACCAAGCGGGGTTTGTCGGACAGAGGCCACTTGCGCTACATTGTTGCCGCCGAAGGCGAACGCAAAAGTCGCCGGCTGCATCCGAGAGCCTGGCATTCGCCAAGTCTCGTTATGTGTGTCAGTCCCATTGCTCTCCCGGAAAGTAGTTCCCTTATGGTGGTCAAGTATTTTCAGCGTGCCCTGATAGTCTCAGGCCTTGCCCTTTTTCTGGCTCCCCTGGCCAGCGCGCAGTCGAGCCGGCCGCGACGGACAACGCCGCAACCTGAATCAGTTTTGTTGCCACAGCCGACACCAACGCCGGCGCCGCGCAAATCCAACACTCCGCTGCTGGACATACAGCCGGTAAAGCCGGTCGGGGACGCGCCGGTAAATCCGGGAACGGACACTGGTGACACGAGCCACGCATATGCATTGTTCCAGCAGGGTCAGTACGCCGCGGCCGCTAAGGAAGCGAAGCAATTGGCTACTGCTGATCCAAAAAATCCCGAAGCATGGAAGTTGGCGGGCTTCTCAGAATCGGCGTTAAAGCAATACGACAAGGCCGCGGAAGACTTACAAAAGGCTCTTGACCTGCAGCGCGCAGCCAAACAGGAAGACCCTAATACGCTCGATCTCCTGGCCCAGGCCTACGTGTCCGTCGAGAAGTTTGACCAGGCGCTGCCGCTGCTCGTGATCGCAACCTCGCGTCCCGGGGCGAAGCCCGACGCGCAGATGCTGTACTACCGCGGCTTTGCCGAATACAAGACGGGAAAAGTCGATGAAGCTCAACGGACCTTTGCTGCCGTAGTCAAGCTCAATCCGAAAGACTCTCTTTCTCTTTATTATCTGGGCCAGATTGCGCTGACCAAAAATGATCTCGACGGTGCGATCAACGCGCTCAATCGCGCCACCGTCAACGATCCGAAAGTCGGCGCTGCGTGGATGCAGTTGACCTCGGCATACCTGCGGCGAGCCGCTTCGGCGACGGATAAAGCCACAGCCGACGCAGACTATTTGAACGCCGTGCGCGCGGGCGAAGGTCTGATCAAAGTACGCACCGACGCTGAGGCGATCACGCGCTTCGGACAAGCATTGATCGGCGCGCAACAATACGCGCGAGCCGCGACCGCGTTGGAACGCGCGACCGCAGCCAGCGACGCCAGCGAGGTAACTTTCTATCTCCTCGGCGTGGCCCAATCGCGCGCCAAGAATTTTCCCAAAGCGATTGCCGCACTCGAACACGCGGCCCAGAAAAAACCCGATGATGTGAACGTCTATCGGGAACTGGGCTACGCTTATGAAGTGATCAAACAATACGCAAAGGCGTTAGGGGCGTACGAGAAGGGCCTCGGCCTGGCGCCGAACGATTCGGATTTCAAGGAATCGGCCGATCGCGTGCGACCGTTCGCGAAATAGGTTCTGCTCTCAACTTACATGCTCGACTTGGATCGAAACGGCGCTTCATCCGCGGCTCGAGCCTTTGCGACTTATTCGCTGATACCTTATTTGGGAATTCTGTTTTGTCCGGGGGCTCTGATCATCGGAGGCGTGGGCGTCTTCCAAAGCTATTACCGGCCGGAGCGAGATGGGCGAGTGGCGGGATATGTAAGCCTTGCGGTTGGTCTCATAGTTCTGGTTGCACAGTTGATCCTATGGTGGATTTTGTATCGCGTGCCGGAGTGGTCCAGAGGGCTTTACCCGGGAGCGCGGGCATCCTGCCCGCATTGGTATTGACGAAGAAGGCGGGCAAGATGCCCGCGCTCCCGGGCAACGTCCGCTTCTAAACGGAAATTAGTTCACTAACAGCACGTCGGGGCCCATTCGGATACCCAACTCGCAAATTTGCCCGAAAGGAAGGTAGCTATGTATAACTCCCGAAATGTGATTGGTGCAGCGTTGCTCGCGCTGGCGATAATGCTCTCCGCTGCCGCCCAGCGACCCCGTTCGTCGGTCACAGACATTACCGTTAAGACCCCCAGCCCGCAGCCTTCGCCACCGGCGGCGCCGCAATCCTTCAAAGCAAAATATGAAGGCGGAGTTTTTGGTTACCGAAAGGTGATGGAGGGCACGCTCGCTTTCGACGATGTCAACAACCGGCTCCTCTTTCGCAATGAGCAGGGGAAAGAGGTTTTCTTTATTCCCTATGCAAACGTCACGCAGGAGTTTGCCGACACTCAGTCGCGCCGGCCCAAGGCGGCCTCGATTCTCGGTTCGGTGCCGATGGTCTATGTTCCCAATCCCATTGGTTTCATCAAAACAAAGAATCGTTACCTGACGCTGCAATTCTATGATCAGGATTCGCACATCAGCGGCTTAACGAGTTTTCGAGTCGAGAACCGAGACCTGTGCGAGTCCGTGGTAGTCACACTAGCCGACAAAGCGGGATTGGTAGCTCAGGGTGATATCTTCATCCGGCCCAAACCTGCAGACCCGACCAACAAGGTCGACCCGGCAAACAAACCAGCAGTAGCCGTGGAAAATGAAGCGCTCAGCGCCAGGGTGATCAGCTTGCCGCGGCCCGCCTACCCGGCTGAGGCGCGCGAGGCGAAAGTTACCGGGGCTGTGCGAGTGCTCACCACTGTCGACGAGCAGGGTAATGTGGTTGAGGCCGAGGCAATTTCCGGTTCGCCGATGCTTCAAGCCGCGGCAGTTCAAGCGGCCAAACAGGCGAAGTTCGAACCGCTGGTAACCAACGGCCGCCCTGTAAAAACCAAGAGCGTGATCAGCTACAACTTTCGCCCTGAATGAGCGCTCGTCTCGCCTGGTGTGAGCGCTCATCTTGAAACGGGGACCGCGGGCGTCTCGCCCGCCATTCCGACTCAGAGACTCTCCGTCCGAATCATCAGTCTAGCTGCGTTCCAAAATTCGCGCCTTTGGCGCTCAGGCGGGCGAGACGCCCGCGCTCCCAGCCATGAGCCTGCTAAGTTTTTCTTGCGCTTAGGTGGCTGACTTGGGCGGGTTTCCTCCGTCTCCACCCGTCAAAACGTAATGCAACATGTAGCGGCGAAGCTTGTCCCGATTATCTCTGAGGTACACTGGATAATCCTGTGATATGCCCTCGTCAGCAATCGCCAGCAAAATGTAAGCCTCCAGCAAACCTTCGTCGTTCAACTTTTTCAGCTTAGCCAGCGCCGGACTGAGACTCTTTGATTTCTTGTCGGCAGTGGCAGTCGCGAGGACACTGCGCAAGGCCTCTGCTTCTTCCGCCAAACTGTGGCGATACTTCTGGCCGGGAAACTTCTTCGCGAATGTTTCCTTGTGCCAGGTCGAACGCGTCGCCCCATAAGAGATCCAGGCAAACGAGCCATCGTCGGTGCCACCCAGCAAAGCGCTGGCATCCAGATTGATCTTTGCGTCGCCCTTTTCGTCGAAGGTGACGCTGGTTGGGATGTCGATTTTCGGGTGCGCCAGAGGAGTGTGCGTCGCTTGTCCCCATTGGACCAGACCGGCGCGCGCGAATTTGTTGCGGGGCTCGACAATGAAGGCTTCGATATAGCGGTCCCGAGCCTCGTCGTACTTCTTCTGCTTCATTAACGGCGTAGCAGAATAGCGATATGCGGTTTCTTTGTTTGGGTCAATCGCAATTGCTTTCTGGTACCAGAGTTCCGCGTTCGCGAAGTCCTCTTTCTGCATGAACACGTCGCCGCAGAAAAGCGCCGCATGATAGAGCTTGGGATCGATTTCTAACGCCTGTTGATAGGCTTTCAGCGCCTCGTCCATCTTTCCCTGCGAGAAGAACGCCTCAGCCTCGATCATCAGAGCGTTCGCTTTCCCGTTCTCGGAAAAGGCGGCGGGGTCCGAACCGTCTTCCGGTAACCCCTGGATCATTGCGTCGATGTTGGGTTGCCGAACGCCGAGCTGCTTTGATCTGATGAAGGCATTACGCGCCCGCATGCGCAAAGCCTTGCGCGCCGTGGCATCTTTCGTATTGGCCCCCTGCCCGAGCAGGGCCGAACCTAGAAAGTAAAACATGTCGGCATTGCTGGGTTCGGCGGCGACAATTTTTTCCAGCAGCGGCAACGCCTCTGTATATCTTGTTTGCTTCATCAGGTCCGCGGCCTGCTGTTTCCACTCGCTGATCTCGCTACCTGCCTGTGCATAAGTCGCAGTGGACCAACCGGTGGCTGCCAAACACAACAACAGCGCCGCGCCTCGAGTCGCTACTTTGACAAGATTGAGTTGAGACATGACTTGCTCCTTAATCCAGATTTTGCTGCAAAACCGTCGACCGCCGCTTGAGGGGAATGATCTAAACTGCGCTTGGAAGCGTTTCCCGGGAGCGCGAGCATCCTGCTCGCTGTCTTCTTCGATACCCATGCGGGCAGGATGCCCGCGCTCCCGGGAAAGGCCCGCGCTCCCGGCATCACCGGACGGCGTCATTATCGCACGGTGATGATCATTCTGTACGTGGACGTGCCGCGCGCTGACGTCGGACGCACAACGGTTAGAAAGTAATCGCCGGTGGCTGGCAGGATGCCGGTGTAATCATAGTTGGCGTCATACCCCAAACCCATGTCGGCGTTATCCGGGGCCTTGATATCGAACACTGCCGAGCGCCTGGGCACCGACGTCAATTTGATGGTCAAGCGCTGTCCCTTTCTCGCGGCCAAAACGTACTCCGCTTGCTCATCGCCGCGCACCTTGTCAGTGATGGTAGTGCTGCTGGCGCCGGATTTGAACTCAATCCGCATGGGTTCGGCCTTGCCGCCACGCTGACCGGCGGCCGAAGAACTAAGCGAAAGCCCTGCGCTCAGTGGCATCAGGCAGCAAAGAAGAAGGGCCAGAGATTTCATTAGCGATCAACTTTTCGAGAACAATGGTTGTGTCCTACATTTGTGTTGCTAAGAATCAATTCCGAAGCGGTGCAGTAGCCCGACTGTAAAAGGAGGGCTCTGACTGCCCACTTCAGCCCTCCTTTACAGTCGGGCTACCGCACCGCTGACTGGCAACAATACTCCAGGACACCACCAAACGATGAGAGTACTTGCGAGCTCTTGTCCGGCGCCCTGCCGGAAGGTGCGCAAGAAATCAATTGCCGAATCGTTCCCACCAGCAGCAGGCACTGAGCCGGGAGTTTCCGTCCTTCTCAGTGCACATCATTTCAGATACCTGAACGTTCAGGAGAGCAAAACTTTCGCGGCTAATTCTACCGAGAGGTGATACAAAGATGAAAGGGCTAACATTTCGCACCGCTACTGCGCTGCTTACTTTTATCGTCGGCCTTGGCGTGGCCATGGCCTGGGGATTCCATTCGCGGACGCCGGAGGTTCCGCCGGTTGCTGTTGCCGTGACTTCGGGCGACGCGCCCACCCTCGAGATGGTGTTTGTCATCGACACCACCGGCTCAATGGGTGGTTTGATTGAAGGCGCCAAGCAACGCGTCTGGGGCATCGTCAACGAAGTGATGCAATCGAAATCTCACCCGTCGGTAAGCATCGGTCTGGTGGCCTACAGAGATCATGGCGACCAGTACGTTACTCAGGTGCTGCCGCTGACCAATGATTTGGACAAGGTCTATTCGGTCTTGATGGACTATCAGGCCGGCGGCGGTGGCGACACGCCTGAGGACGTGCGGCGCGCACTGGCCGATGGCGTTAGCCGCGCCGGCTGGTCCAAAGCTTCGAGCCAAGTGGCGCAGATCATTTTTCTGGTTGGCGACGCTCCGCCGCACGACGATTACCAGGACGAACCCGACACCCTCACCACCACTGCCGAAGCCGTGCAGCGCGGAATGATCGTCAATACGATTCAATGCGGAACGATAGCCGGCACGCAGCAAGTTTGGCAGGCAATTGCGAAACGTGGCGAGGGTCAGTATTTTTCCATCGCGCAGGATGGCGGAGTTCAAGCGATCGCGACACCTTACGACGATCAACTCGGCGAGTTGGCCCGGAAACTCGGGGGCACGTTTCTCGCTTACGGCGGCGGCGCGGGCACAGCCGGAGAAACATATCGTGACAATTTGAGAGCCGACGCCGACTCAATTGAAAGAAAAGTCGCGGCCTCAGCCAAGCCGGAAGCTCAGGCTGACCGCGCCGCCAACAAAGCGCTGAATTCAATGGCCTATGTCGGCGACCTGTTGCAGAGCATCGAAAACGGATCAGTGAAACTTGAGTCTGTGAAAGACGAAGATCTGCCGGCTGATCTACAGAAGCTTTCACCCGACGCGCGGAAACAGGAGATCGAAAAACGCCTGGCCGCACGCCGTGAACTGCGCGCACAGATCGTGACGCTCTCGAAACAGCGCGAAGAGTTCATCACTGCGGAGAGAAAGAAACAAGGCAAACAAAGCGGCTTTGACGCCGCCGTGGCCCAGGCGCTGAAAGAGCAGCTCGGGCGCAAGGGGATCAAGTAGCGCGGGGAATAGAGTGAGTGACGGCAAACCCGCTGGGAATCTCGAAGGAGATCGCCAAATCCCAGGCGCGGATCAAGGTGATTTCAAACGGCACTGCTCCAGTTTGACGACGAGTGGCTTGATAATGCGGCTTCGCCGCCGCCCAAATGCGGTAAGGCTCTGCCTTACCGGCGAGTTTCTATTTTGAATCCGAGGCTATGCCTCCGCCTTTCCGCAACAGAGGCGTAGCCTCAAAATCATTAATGCCGGATCGGTAAGCCGGAGCCTTACCGCACTGGACGGCGGCAAAGCCGCATCGGCATTGGAGATTTTCACAAGCCTCAGGAGTCCCCTGATTTCTCTTGCAGGAACAACTTCCAAGAGAGTAGCTGAACCAGGGACGAACCTTTCATTCACTCGCGAGTCAGCTCGTTTAGAAACTCCGCGGTGCCTTGAGGGCCGGTGACCGTAAGCCAGACTGGACCAGCGTCGGGTTCGATTGTCAGCTCAAAGCGGAGGAAGCGGCAGCACTGGCGCTCGACGTCGATTGTTTGGACCACGGCGGCGAGAAGTTCACTGCCAGGCGCGAACCGCCAGCGAAATCCGTCGGGCAGCGCGACGCGTTCCTGAGCGTGTGCGAGCAGACCGGGCAACAATCCCTGGCGGCGTTCGGCGATCTCTGCAGGAGTCAGTTCGCACGCTATGGGAAGTTCTTTCATTGCGTCTACCAGGTTTGAGTCAGCTCTTTCGATAGTGGGTAAGAGTCTGCAGCTTTTGCGAAATGCCTTAGCGACCTTGGCGTTGGGAGATTTTTTCAACGCAAAGGCGCGCAAAGGTATTCGCAAAGGTACGCTAAATGTGGTGACTCCAAAGTTCAGCCAACAATTCGATGCCTAACACCCCAGCCGCAGAGTGGCCAAATGTTTATAGCTCTTGTTGGCCGGTGTTACGTCTTAGCTCCGGAGGAGCACAATGTGCCGTCCCACAAACCGAATATCTCGCTCTCCGGAGCGATAAGGTCCCCGGGCAAACTCACGTTCTATAAATATTTCGTCCCTCCGGGACTGAAGACCCTTGACGGGCCATCGGTGCTCGAACGGGTACTCGAGCGCGACGGTGCCTGTCGACCGGCTATTTATTCGCCTCGGTTTCTTTCTCCATGACGATGACGTGCTCGCCGATTGTGATCATTGTGACCGGAGAGAAACCCAGGGCAATCGACTCGTCGATTTTTTTGTGGAGCTTGACCTCCTTACCGGCCGCGATCAGTTTGTACACGTAACTCTTTTTCGACTTCGGCTCACGTTCCATCAGCATCACCAGTTCGGCCGTGAAAAGACCCTGCTTGAAAATGACGGTGCGCGGCAGCAAGCGGTAGCCCTGGCTGGCGGCTTCATTCATTTCCTTTTCCATAGTCTTGTTGCGCATCGTGGCCAGGACCTTATAGCAGAATGGAGCTTGCTCTGCTTCCTGGACGCGCTTGAGCAAGAGCGCCATGTCGAACTGTTGCGTGGGCGCGCCATACAAGACACGAAAGCCCTTGGCGGCCACTTCATCAAGTTCCCTTTCGATGGTTTTGATTTGCTTGGTCGAGAGCACCAGGTAGCTTTGATCAGGATCAATCGGCACTTTGTCCGATTTGGATTTGTCCTGACTTGCGGCCGAGGCCGTTAGAATAAGCAGTAGCGCTAAAGCGAAAGAGGTCTTCTTCATTTGTTTACTCCTTAGATAAATCTGCAGAATTGCTGACCCTACACCTGCGCCTTGATTCTGAGGGAGGACGTACAACCACTGCAACTGCTCCGTCGCGTTCACATCGATGCCGCCAAAACCAACGACCTGGCCCACTTCCAGGGCAACAATCAAACAACCTGCCTCGATCAAACGATCCCAATATTCCTCATCAAGCGCGGTCCCCGAGTCAATCGCCGACACATAAATCTCCCGAATCGACTCTTTGTCCGAAAGGCACGCAATGCGAGTCTCGAACATCATGGAAAATGCCTGAAGATAAAGCCACGAACATTCTACTTATTTCGATGTCGCCTCGACGCTATTCAACGCCGCTCGCAATCCCGGCATGACGAGTTCATGGAACAGCTCGTCCATCTGCTTCGGCGGGTAGGGCATCTTTTGATCAAGCCACCACTTGAGCATTGATAATATTCCGCTGGCCAGGTAATTTGAGAGAACTGGAATAGGCACCGATGGCGCAGGTTTTCCGTCGAGCCACTTGGTCAATGACTGCTCGATGCCCTTGGCCATTTCACCCGGCCCAACCTTGAAGAACAAATCTGTCTTTCGCGATCTGGCCAGCGCCTGGTAGAAACGATGAAACTCTTCTTCGAGGTGAGTGAACAGCTCGAGCGCCGGGAACACTCGCCCCGCACTCAAATTTTCCCAGCGGATATGCGAACCGAAGGCGCCCAGGAACTCGCCAAAGGTGCTGCGCAACAGATCTTCTTTGCCGCGGTAATGAGCATAAAAAGTCGAGCGGCCCACATTCGCGCGGTCGATAACGTGCTGTACTGTGATCGAGTCCCAACGCTTCTCACGGATGAGCGAGACGAGCGCATTGCTC
>Ga0179594_10000018_pt1 | contig 77036 bp, 47 predicted proteins | sample CZOMad1_1_08_16f_FD_148625 | JGI IMG/M metagenome (GOLD analysis project Ga0179594, IMG submission 148625) | Vadose zone soil fungal communities from Angelo Coast Range Reserve, California, USA - CZOMad1_1_08_16fungal (Illumina Assembly) | ecosystem: Environmental > Terrestrial > Soil > Vadose...
GTTCGCCGGTGTCGAGTACTCCCACGATGCCTGGGTGATCGACCCGGGTTAGGGCTTCGACTTCCTGCTTGAATTTTTGGATACCCCCACCTTTGGCTGTGTCCCGCTCGTGTAAGACCTTGACGACTACACGCTTGGACATCACTTTCTCGTCAGAGGCGAGGTAAACTGCGCCGAAGCCGCCGCGCCCGAGTTCCCGAATAATGAGATAGCGTCCATCCAGCAGCTTGTCGGGTTGCGCAAACGAATCGAGGGGATCGCCCGGCGGCAATTCGCCTTCGGTCATCCGAATCGTTTGATCACCCTTGAATTGATCGTTTGAGTAAGGCATACGAGCTAAGTGGAGATCCGAACCTGGACTTACGGAAATCAGCTTGAGCCACTGCGGGGTACCTACTGTTCGCTGGTTTGCAATACCCGGCAACAAAAAGATGAGAACAGATTTGCGCGAACTGCCTGTGGCCAGTGTGCTCTCTTAGTATTACTGCAACTGACATCGATCTTCAAGCCTCTGATCAAACTCCCAGGCAGATCCTCTTACCAAAGATTAACTCGCCGCTTCTTTGGTGAGTCGGACGCACCGCGACCACCACAGTTGATTCATGATCGATTACCTTGCATCATGGCGGCGGCAAGAGTAACGCCGGCGCGGTACACAATGAGAGGAAACGTTCAACCACCCTGAAATACCTGAAAAAACAAGGCAAATGGCGCTTTGGCAACTTTGCGGGAGAGAAACCCATTGGAGATCGACTGCAAGCCTCGAGCGAAGTGAATAGACTCAGGAGGAGCGAGAAATATGGATCGCGACGAAACAGAAGACACCACAATCTACAAAGTAGTCCTTAACCACGAAGAGCAATATTCCATCTGGCCGGCAGATCGAGAGAACGCGCTGGGCTGGAATGATGCGGGCAAGACTGGAACCAAGGCCGAGTGTCTCGCTTACATCAAAGAAGTCTGGACGGACATGAGACCGCTTAGCCTGCGGAAGAAAATGGAAGAGCAAGCCAAGGGACAAGGCTGATCCGAATCAGAGGTTTCGCCGAAGGTTCGGAGCCCCGCCTTTAGGCGGCTGCTGAAAAACAAGGTGTATAGATCAAAGAATCGATACGATCCACGAAGTCACACGAACGAACACGAAATGACACTAAGAAAACCGCACAGTTTTCGTGTGACTTCGTGTTGCTTAGTGTAATTTCGTGGATCGTGATCACTTTTTCAGCAGCCTGTTAGACGGCCGCTTTTCACAGTCGGCCCCCGTCTGAAGGCGGAACTCCGAACGCGGCGCTCGCGTTGGTTAACCGAACCATGGATGATCCCGCTGTAGTCTCACCGAAGACCGATGCTTCGCCGCCATGGCCTTCAGCGCCCGCGCAACCGTCGCTCGGAGACAAAGACGTTCACGTCTGGCGGGCTTCGCTTCAGCAACCGCTCGAGGTCGTCGAGCGTCTTTGCGAAGTCCTCTCAACGAATGAGCAGACGCGAGCTGCTAGTTTTCATTTCGCAAAAGATCGGCAGCATTACATTCTGGCGCGCGGCATTTTGAGAAGGTTGCTGGGCGGCTATCTCGAGACTGCGCCCGCCGACATCCACTTCACCTACGGCGACCAGGGCAAACCCTTCCTGACTGTCGATCACTTTGGGGAACGCGCACCGCTGAAATTCAATTTGGCGCACTCGGGAGGTCTTGCCGTTTATGGGTTCACTTTGATTGGCGAAATCGGAGTCGATCTGGAGCAGGTCAATCCGGAGTTTTGCGGTGAAGATATCGCGAGGCGGTTTTTTTCCGCGAATGAGGTTGCCTGTCTCGAAGCGCTGCCCGCAGCCGAGCGGACTTTGGCTTTCTTCAATTGCTGGACGCGCAAGGAAGCCTTCATCAAAGCCAAAGGTATTGGTTTGTCGCTGGCCCTGGATCAGTTTGATGTGACTCTGACTCCGGAACAGCAGGCGCGGTTATTGCGGACTTGTTGGGATGAAAGCGAGGCCGATCGCTGGTCGTTGCGGACGCTGGAGATCGGCGCAGGGTACGTAGGTGCGTTGGCGATTGAGGCTCACGACTGGCAACTCAGTTGCTGGCAGGTTGGTGATTGATGTCCGATTGATGTCCGGATTGATGTCCGACAAACTTCAGTTTGTCGGACAATGGACTCACTCAACCGCGCCGCATCTTCTCGAGTATCCCCGTCGTCGACAGGCCTTCAACGAACGGCAAGGAAACGACTTTGCCGCCGGCTGCCTCGACCTCCTCGCGACCGTGAATTTCATCCAGCGCGTAATCGCCGCCCTTGACCAGCACATCAGGCAAGAGCCTGGCAATCAACGAGCGCGGGGAAACGTCGTCAAAAATCGTCACATAAGTTATCTGCCGCAAGGCGGCCAGCACCTCAGCGCGCTCAAGTTCGTTGACCAGCGGCCGGCCCGCGCCTTTCAATTCACTCACCGACCGATCGCTATTGATGGCGACCACCAACGCATCGCCGAGCGCCCGCGCGGCGGCGAGATACCGCACGTGGCCGACGTGCAGCAGATCGAAGACACCGTTGGTAAAGACAAGCCTCTTTCCGGCCGCACGCAGGCGCGCACGCTCAGCAAGCAGCACATCAGGTGAAACAATCTTCTCGAGCATTGCGGAAAATCTAACACGAGGCGAACAGCGAGGGAACAAAAGGACCGTGTCAAAAACTCAGGGTCCAGCTTTTGAACGAATAACTTTAACGCAAAGGAGAACTGCAAAGGAGCGCAAGTTATAACCCTTTGCGTTCATTGCGAAAAACCTTTGCGTCCTTTGCGTTAAAGTTATTCGTTGCAGAAGCCTTATCGTGGGTTTTGTCACAGCCTTTAACGCATGGTGCTATTAACTGTCGGTTCTTCGGACCTCGAGGACGCCGGCAATTTGAAACTGAACCAGTCCTCGATTCTAAGCTGAGTTTGCTCTCATCTAGATCGCTCTTTATAATTCGCGCTTTACTTTTCAGGAGCAAAAATTGTCGATACCCTTCCTTGAAGACAACGATCAAACACTGGCGCGGCATGAGCATCTCGCGGGCCTGCGCGATCTGGTGGGCAACGTCTACCCGAACAAGTTTGAGCGCAGCCAGGTAGTTGTAGAGGGCCAGGAAGACACCATCACCGCAATCGTCGAGAAGTATCGCGGCTTTGAGCCGAAGGCGCCGCCTGATGCCGATAATTGGCGCCCCGCCGCCGAAGCCATCGAGCTCGTGAACCAGCAGTTGAATCGCCTCACTGTACGCGTCGCCGGGCGCATCGCCACCCCGCCAAGAGTGATGGGCAAGGCTGCCTTCGTTCATCTTTCCGACGGCGCCTCGCGGCTGCAAACCTACCTGCGCAAAGCTGACGTCAAGGCCGTGAACAACGACACCGGCTGGCTAATTGAAGACGAAGGCAAGGGCTGGGAACTCTTCGGCCTGTTGGACCATGGCGATTTTATCGGCGTCGAGGGTTATCTCTTTGTCACCAAAACCGGCGAGCTCTCCGTGCACGTGCAGAAGCTACAGTTCCTGGCTAAGGCGCTGATGCCTTTGCCGGACAAGCTGCACGGCATCAGCGATCCCGAGATTCGCCAACGGCAGCGTTACGCCGATCTGATTGCCGGCAGTTTGAAGTTGGAGCGCGAACCGGACGAACTTACTCCGCGCCAGGTCTTCGAACGGCGCTCGGCGGTGATCCGAGAGTTCCGCCGTATCCTGGACGATCATGGCTATATCGAAGTCGAGACGCCGATGCTGACACCGCTGGCGACGGGCGCCGCGGCCAAACCGTTTCGCACCCACCACAACGCGCTCGATATCGATCTGTATGCGCGCATCGCGCCGGAGCTTTATTTGAAACGGCTGCTGGTGGGCGGCTTTGAAAAGGTCTATGAGCTGAATCGGAACTTTCGCAACGAAGGCATCTCCACGCGCCACAATCCGGAGTTCACGATGCTCGAATTCTACTGGGCCTACGCGGACGTGAACCAGATGATGGACTTCTGCGAGTCGATGCTGCGCGCGACTGTGTTCAAGGCGCTGGGCCACACGCACGTGAAGTTTGGCAAGCTGGACATCGATTTCTCGCAGCGGTTTCGGCGGTTGACGATGAAAGAGAGCGTTGCCGAGCATGCAGATCAAATTACCGACGACAACGTGCTTGAATTATTTGAGCAACATGTCGAGCATCATCTTCTGCAGCCGACGTTCATTTACAACTATCCCAAGCCGATCTCCCCGCTCTCAAAAGCCTCCCCGGCGGACCCGACAGTGGCCGAGCGCTTCGAACTCTTCATCGCCGGCATGGAAGTCGCCAACGGGTTTTCGGAACTGAACGATCCGGAAGAGCAGTATCAACGCTTCAACGATCAGATGCAGCAGCGCGCTCGCGGCGACGAAGAGGCGATGTTGATGGACGAAGATTACATCCGCGCGCTTTCCTACGGCATGCCGCCGGCGGCCGGCATCGGCATTGGTGTCGATCGCTTCACCATGCTCCTGACCAACCGGCAATCGATCCGCGACGTGATCTTGTTCCCCCACCTGCGACCCGAGCGCAAACGCGAAGAAACGGAAGCAATATCACCTGAGCCAGCGCAGCAGTAGCAAGATGCTAGACTCTACTTTGCTCTTCGGATATCGAGAAGGTTGAGTGTAGGACCCGGTCGCTACCGCTCCCGGTTCTGTACCTTTCGCGTGACTGGCTGACAACGCAAACTACGACAATCGATCCGTGACGTGATACTATGCCCGCGCATGCGACCCGAAAGGTCCGCCTCTTAATCGAAATTCGAATAGTGTTGTCGCCAGCCGAGTTGCATGTCGCACCCGATAGCAAACAAGACCAGAATTCGCCGAAGTCTTCGCCGGTGTCCGCAAGTGCTTCCGGTGATCTACGGGTGAAGGGTCGAACGAATCAACTCAAACTCAGGAGGCAGATAAAATCATGAAGAAGATGTTTGGGATTTTGATGCTGGTGGTCACCTTACTTTCAGGCGTCGCGGTATTGGCGCAAAACAGTAACAGCAGTACCACTAAACCCTCCATGGGGGGTGAGGGCCATGGACGCCGGCACCATCGACGCCATCATCGCTGGCACCGGCGCCACGGACGACACGAAACTGGAAACGCGAACAAACATTGAGTTCTAAAACGAAGCGGTTTTTGAAGCGCGAATTCTGAAGCTCCAGCGGCGGGTGAGATAAACCCGCCGCTGCCTCGACCGGTTGATTCAGCGATTCGCCAAACCAGAGGGGAGTAAAGTGAAATGATGCGAAAACTATTTGCCCTGGGGCTGATTCTGACGGCGGCGTTCGTGCTTTACGCGCAGGGCGACAAGTCAGTCAAGATTAGCGGTTATTTGATCGACAATGCCTGCTCAACGGGACATGTCAACGACGCGGGCTTTGCAGACCGCGTCAAGAAGCACAAAACATCCTGCGCCCTGATGGATTCGTGCGAAAGTAGCGGCTTTGCTGTTTACTCGGAAGGGAAGCTCTACAAACTGGACGAGGCCGGCAACAAGAGCGCCACTGAATTGCTGAAAGGAACTGAGACCAAGATGGGTGTGATGGTCGCGGTCGAAGGGACAGTGGACGGCGAAACCGTGCACGTGACTAAGATCACCGAGGTGAAGGTCGCAGCCGAGTAACGAATCGGGTACCCTAAATCAGGTGCCGGGTATCGGGTGTCAGGTGCCGGTTAATTCACGTGTTGCGGTATCGGCCACGCGCTGGGTTACCGGGTGCTACTGAAACTCGTCGCCGACGAAACTCTTTTATGACAACCGCCCGACACCTGGCACCTGACACCCATCATCCTACTTCACATTTGATTCCTGGTGACTGAACGCGTACCACTTGCCACCACGATTGACATAGATCGAACTGGCCCAGGCCACCGCTATCGTTGTTCCTCCACAGGTGCCGTCAACCGTACCTTTGTAAGTAATCACGGCCACATTCGGAGCAGCCATAGCCAGTTTGAAATCTGAAAGCGTATAAGACTTGACGTCGCATGACGTGCTGGTAATTGCGGCAATCGAGGTCGCCTTGTCAGCGACTCCATTCTCGCCGACCATGACCGAGTCCGCCGCCAGTGTGGCCTTGAACGGCTTCGGATCTTTGTTCTTCCAGGCTTCCCACAATTTCTTTTCGGTGGCAATCAGACTCTTCTGGATCTGAGCTTTGCTCATTGCCGGTTTCGGTTTGGGCGAAGGGGAGGGCGAGGGAGTCGCCGTCTGCCCCAGGGATAGCGAAGCCAGAGCCAGCAATAAAGTGAACGCCAGCGGGAGATACTTCTTCATAAACATCCTCCTTCAAAGTTGTGATCGAGATGGTTCGATTCGTTGAATGGTCCAATAAGCTGTGGGCCAGTTTTTACACTGCGAGGCGCGTTGTGTCAATGTTCGCAGCGCTGAAACGCGTGTTGCGCCTCGCTCTGATCAAGAATCGATCTCTTGCTGAACGCCCACTGCTTTCTGTGTAAACGAATGCGGCATGTAGAACATTCCGTGGACAGGCTTGCCCTGGCCGATGTTCAGGAACGCGGCTTGTTTGTAATCAATGTGTTCACTGAAAGCTGAGCCGCGATGTTTGATACTGGCTTCGATGTTGAACGAGGCGACTTCCAACAATACTTCCGGACAGTGGAATTCAATCACGCCGTGGCCCGCTGCCAGACGAAGATGTTCGCCCTTAACTTCCGTCGAGAAGTGACAGTGCAGATTGCCAAAGATGGAATAGAAATAAAGCTCGATGACCGCGTCTGCTACCGGTTCATGCACTTTGTATTCGACTTCCGCGCGCATTGCATCGCCCGTCGCGACCGTCGTTGTGCGGCGCCCGGCGGCATTGAAGATCGAGACTGAAACGATTTCCGCCGCCCGTGCTGCGGTCACACTGCTCAGCTTCGCCGCCGCCGGCATTTCCGCAAGCAGCCGCTCGTATTCCGAAATCACCTGCCGCGGCGGACCAGTGCTGTAAAGCTCACCCTGGCGCAACAGAAAGACTCGATCGCACAAACTCTCGACGGCCGCGAGATTATGCGAGACGAAAACGATTGTCTTCCCGTTTCGCTTCAGTTGATTGATTCGTTCAATACATTTTGCCTGGAACTCGGCGTCGCCTACTGCCAGGACCTCGTCCAACAGCAGTACGTCGGGATCAAGATGCGCCGCGATCGCGAAACCGAGCCGCAGATACATGCCGGAGGAATATCGCTTCACAGGCGTATCGATGAACTGCGCGACACCCGCAAAGCCCACGATACTGTCCAGTTTTTGGGTAATCTCGCGCCGCTTCATGCCCAGCAGCGACCCGTTGAGATAGACGTTCTCGCGCCCCGTCAGTTCCGGGTGAAAACCCGAGGCCACCTCGATCAGTGCGGCCAGACGGCCGTTGATCCGGATCTCGCCGCGGCTTGGCGCAGTGATGTTGTAGAGGAGTTTGAGAATCGTGCTTTTGCCCGCGCCGTTGTGCCCGATAATGCCGACGGCTTCGCCCCGCTCGATCTGAAAGCTCACGTCTTTAAGCGCCCAGAAATCCTGCCAGCCGGTCATCAGTTCTCGAGCCTTCCGCACCAAAGCCGGGGCACGGTTTTGCTCGGACTGCCGATAGATCCGATACTTCTTGCCTACGCGGTCGAATGTCAGATCAATCATTGGGGATCAAATGATGTCGGCCATCGTCGCCTCAACTCTCTTGAAGTAGAGATAGGAAACAAACAACAGCACCAGCGAGATCACCACGGCGATGACCAGCGATCGGAATTCCGGCGCCTGTCCATGCAGGATCACCTGGCGAAAGTTTTCAATCACACCGACCATCGGATTGAGCTCATAGTACGGTTGCAATCGCCGGGGCACGGCAGTGAGCGGATAGATCACCGGCGTGGCAAACATCCATAACTGCAAAAGCAGCGGCACGGCCACACCAATGTCGCGGATCCGGACCTGGGTCGCCGAAAGAAAGAAACTCATGGCCAACGCAAAACAACTCAGGATCAGAATGATCGGTATCGCGTAAAGCGCGTTTAGCGTAGGTCGCACGTGATAGTAGATCATCAGTCCGCCGAGCAACGTCGCCGCCACCAGAAAATCAAACAGCGCCGCCACCACGTAAGTGATGGGCAGGATCTCGCGCGGGAAATAAACCTTGGTGACAAATTGCGAGTGGCTGACCAGACTGTTCGTCGCATTCGAAACCGCGGAAGAGAAATAGTTCCACGGCAGCAGCGCCGTATAAGCAAAGATGGCGTACGGCGTGCCTTCGCTCTTAATACCGGCGATGTAGGAAAAGATAAAAGTAAAGATCAGCATCATAGACAGCGGCTGCAGCAGGGCCCAGCAGATCCCGAGCACCGACTGTTTGTACCTGACCTTGATGCGATGAATGCTGAGCGTGTAAAGCAGGTCGCGGTACTGCGCCAGTTTGGCCAGATCCTGAGGCAGATTTGCGGCCGTTAACGTCGGCGGCCTGATCACGGAAGTCCGACGCACGGCAGGTCCGACAAACTTTGGTTTGTCGTTTTCCGGCAGCGGTGATGTTTCGATCGAACCAGACACTTCGGATGTTTCGTTGCGTATAAACAAATGTTTTCAAACCCGCGAAGCGGGTGACAGCATAAAGCCTGGGGTGGAGCGCAGCGAAACCCCAGGGTGATGAAGGAGATGAAACTGAGCCCACGAAGTGGGCGCCAGCCGAATCACTAAGGTGCGCGTTGCCAACGAACTATCGACGACTCCATCAGCCGATGCGACTGTCGCCCGTTTCACGGGCTCTAAAATTGAGGTCTCCTTTTGGACCTGGGGTTCCGCTGCGCTTCACCCCAGGCTTTATGCTCTCACCCGCTTCGCGGGTTGTGCTACTTACGATCCACCAGGCACTTCTTCATCGCCGCGGCCAGCACTTGCACATTCGGTTCCTGCAACACTGACGCGCCATGTTTGCCGGGCACGTAATGAAGGTCCACGCCGCCCTCAGCCAGTCGTCCCCAACCCAATTCCTTGTCGCGAATGCGATTCAACGGTTGTTTGTGCGCGCGGAAAACCGAGACGCGGCCCGGGTAAGTTCGTGGTACAAAGTCGGGGCCGGGAAAGTAAACGGCGATCACCGGATTCACGGATCGCCGTGACGAACCGGCTGCCGGTGCGGTCGCCGTGCGGCGCTCCGCTGTCGGCGGCTCACGTTGCAGCTTGTTTTTGATTAAGGCCAGTTGTTCCCTCGGCCCCAGCCGCAGTACCTGCTTCAGGCGGCGGAAATAATACTCGACAAACAGGAATCGATTGTAAGTGTTTTCCAAAACCCAGGTATCGAGGATACCCACAAAGCCAACGCTCTCTCCCGCCGACACTAAGCGGCGCGCCATCTCGAAGGCGATGTGGGCGCCGCGGCACAGGCCCACGAACTGATACGGGCCCTGGGGCTGAACCTTGCGCATCGCTTTCATGTATTCAGTGGCTAACTCATCGACGGCGGCCGGACTGTGTTCACCTTCCAGGTCCTCAGGGTATTGCGCTTGCAGTCCGTAGACGGGTTGCTCGGGCCCAAGATGCCGGGCCAGCGAACGATAACCCAGGGCATTCACGTTCGGAGTTGAGACGCAGAAGATCGGGGGCTGCACGCCTCCGCGTTGAATCTCGACGACGGTGGGCCACAAGAGCGAGGCCACGTCCTGCCGCAACAGATCGGCAAGCCCCGCGATCGTAGCGTTTTGGAAAAGACTCACCAAAGGAATTTTTTGCGAGAAGATCTTCTCGATCTCGGACATCAGACGAACGGCCAGCAGCGAGTGGCCGCCGAGTTCAAAGAAGTTATCGTTGACACCCAGCACGTCGATATCCAGGACCATTTTCCAGATGTCGACCAGGCGTTCCTCGGTCGCGTCGCGTGGAGCTGTTCGCGCATTTGCGGTTTCTGATCGCGAACGATCCGGAGCCGGCAGCGCGCGTCGATCCAGCTTGCCGTTCGGTGTCAGGGGAAACTCTGCGAGCACGACAAAGTGGGCCGGTATCATGTAGCCCGGCAGACGCTGCTTCAGGAGTTGCTTGAGTTGGTTGACGAGATTGTCATCGGGCTGCGATGAAGACGAAGGTGGATTGTTTGCTTCGGGAAGTTCCTCTTCAGTAAGGGCGGGCGGGACGCCCGCGGTCCCAGTATGGGGTCGATCTTTCCGGGCGACGATGTAGGCCACCAAATCTCGATTGCCTGCGGCAGATTCCCAGACCAGCGCGATGGCATCCTGCACCTGGCCATGCTCGCGCAAAGCCGTTTCTATTTCGCCCAGCTCGATGCGATAGCCGCGCAGCTTTACTTGATTGTCGAGCCGGCCAAGGAAATGGATCGATCCATCTGAGTCATAGCGCGCCAAATCTCCTGTGCGGTAAAGACGCGCGCCCGGTTCGCGACTAAAAGGGTGGGGCACAAATTTTTCCGCCGTCAGATCACCGCGGTTCAGGTACCCGCGCGCCAGCCCCTGCCCACCGAGAAACAATTCGCCGGGAACGCCGATGGGCACCGGTTGCCAGCCCTTGTCGAGCAGGTAGCTTTCGGTGTTCGCCAGCGGCCGTCCGATCGACGGTTCATCGGTTGCCCCTCTGGCCAGGCGCACAAACGTCGAATAGGTCGTGTCCTCGGATGGGCCATACAGGTTCAGCACCTGGCGGGCCGCGGTATGCTGGTAAATTCCCTGCACCAGACTGTTGGTCAATGGCTCGCCTGCGAGATTCACGGTAGTCACTGAAGGCGGGACCGCTCGCAGTCTTACCAGCTCAGTCATCGCCGAAGGCACGGTGTTGACGAGCGTCACTTCGTCTGATTGCAACGCCGGCAGGGCCAAAGCGTTTTCCACCAGAATCACCTTGCCGCCCACGCATAAGGGGGCAAACAATTCGAAGACCGAGAGATCAAAACAAAGCGAGGTCGAAAGCAGCACGCCCGACAGCTCTTCCCGTGTGAAGACAGAACTCGTCCATTGCAGAAACGTCACCGCACTCGCGTGTTCAATAGCCACGCCCTTTGGTTGGCCGGTTGAGCCTGAGGTGTAAATCACATAAGCGAGATTGTGCGCCGTCACCGCTGCCTGCGATTTCGCAGCGTCTTCCTGGGCGATTTCCTCGCGCTCGCGATCCACCAACACCACCCGCGCGTCTGTCTGCGGCACGAGCGACGATAGTTGCTGCTGCGTGAGCAGGACTGCGGCCCTCGCATCTTGCAATGTAAAAGCCAGCCGCTCTCGCGGATAAGCGGGATCCAGCGGTAGATAAGCACCACCGGCCTTGAGCGTAGCCAAAACCGAGATCACCATCTCAATTGAACGCTCAAGGAAAATTGCCACGCTATCTTCGGGCCGCACTCCCAGCCGCCGTAGGTAGTTTGCCAGTCGATTAGCGCGGGCGTTCAGCTCGCGATAATTCAGTCGCTCGCTGCCGCATACCAGGGCAGTTGCGTCCGGCGTCCGGGCTACTTGCGCCTCGAACAGCTCGTGCATGCAAAGGCCTTTGGGAAAATCGAACCGGGTATTGTTCCACTCGACCAGTACTTGCTTTCGTTCTGCTTCTGACAGTAGGGGCAGCTCGGCAATTGGCCGCCTGGGATCGGCGACGATGCCCTTCAGTAGCACTTCATAATGGTCCAGCAGGCGAGCGACTGTGGTTTCCGCAAAAAGATCTGTGTTGTACTCGAGCCAGCAGGCCAGGCCTTCATCGGTTTCGGTGACGAACAAGGTCAAATCATATTTTGCGGTATCGGTTTCTCGCTTGAGCGGACTGACGCTCAGTCCCGGCAAGCTGAATGTCGCGCGCGGTTGATTCTGCAGGGCAAACATTATCTGAAAGATCGGCGTATAACTGAGGCTGCGCTCTGGTTGGGCCCACTCGACGATCTTTTCAAATGGGAGATCCTGATGCGCATAAGCGCCCAGCGCGGTTTCTCTTACTCTTTTCAAAAGATCGCGAAAACCTGGATTGCCCGAAAGTTTCGTGCGCAGCGGCAGGGAGTTCACAAAGAACCCGATCAGTCCTTCGGTTTCCGCGCGATTGCGACCGGCAATCGGCGAACCCACTACCAGATCTTCCTGGCCGCTGTAGCGAAAGAGCAGCGTCTTAAAGGCCGCCAGCAAAGTCATAAACAGCGTCACGCCTTCGCGCCGACCGAGTTCGGACAGCGCAGCGCCGAGCTCAGGCGGGAGCATCCGGTTGAGGTGCGCGCCGCGAAAGGTTTGCATCGCCGGCCGCGATTTAGCTACAGCCAGATTAAGCACGGCGGGAGCTCCGGCAAGGTGTCCGGTCCAATACCGCAGTTGCTCTTCGAGCACTTCACCCTGCAGCCACTCGCGTTGCCAGCGCGCAAAATCCGGATATTGAATCGTTAGTTCCGGCAGTTGAACGGGCTCGGCGCGGCTGATGGCCTGATAGACAGCGGCCAACTCTTTGACGAAGATCCCCATCGACCAGCCATCGCTGATTATGTGATGCATGGTGAGCAGCAACACATGGTCCAACTCGCCGAGCCTCAGCAAACTGACGCGGAAAAGTGGCGCCTTCGTCAGGTCAAATGAAGTCTGTGCGTCGACGATAGCCAGTCGCGAGACCTCTGCTTCGCGCAATTCTCCCGGCAGACTCGACAGGTCGACAAGCGGCAGCTCGATCTCGACACGCGGAGCAATCAACTGCACCGGATGTCCGTCGACGAGATCAAAACTACCGCGCAGGACTTCGTGTCGCGCGGCAATCGTATTGAGAGTCTGCCGCAGCGCGTCGACGTTCAACTCGCCCTGCATGCGCAGTGGGCGTGGGATGTTATAGGCGGGGCTGTCCGGTTCAAGCCGGCTGAGAAACCAAAGGCGCTTTTGTGCAAACGAGGTCGGAGCGGCTTTGGGGCGGGCGGCTTTCTGACGCAACAGATCCGCGAGCAGCGCGCGCTTCTCGTCAGCAGAAAGCTCCAATCCGTTTTGCAGAGTGCGATTCATTCCCAGTGAATCAATAAGAACCCTCGCCCGCTTCTCAACGAATGGTTTCGCCGAGTAGAGCCTCGACCTCCGCATCTGTCAGCTCGTCAATACGATCCAGCAGATCTGCAGCGTAGCTATCGGGTGCTCGAGTGATTGTCAATTGCTTCGTGCTTACGCTCTTCTCCGCGAACTCGGCGATGCCGGCAGCCAGTCCGGCAACCGTGGGACACTCGAACAAATAACGCAAGGGCAACTCGATCTGGAAAACACTGCGCACCTGTGAAATCAGTTGTGTCGCCAACAGCGAGTGGCCGCCGAGTTCGAAAAAATCGTCTTCAACTCCAATCGGCTCGCGCTTCAAGACAGCAGACCAAATCTCAACCAACTGCTTCTCGACATCGGTGCGCGGCGCCACATGAGATTGGCGATACTGGTCTGCGCTGCGGTCGGGAGCCGGTAACGCGCGGCGATTGATTTTGCCCGAAGGCGTCAGCGGCAGCGCCTCTAGAAAAACAAAGTCCGCCGGAACCATGTAGCCGGGCAATTTCGTTTTCAAAAATCCGCGTAAGTCCGTAGCCAGCTCTCGAGACTTAGGCAACGAAGGAACCACATAGCCGAGCAGGCTGCGATCTCCGCCAGCTTCGTGGGCCACCACTACCGCTTCACGCACGGACGGATGCGCTGCCAGCGTAGCTTCGATTTCGCCCAGTTCGATGCGAAAGCCGCGAATTTTGATTTGGTTGTCGATGCGACCGAGAAATTCGATGTTCCCTTCGTTCGTGAAACGCGCCGCATCGCCGGTGCGATAGATGCGGTTGCTGGTGTGCAGCGCTGGATCGTCGTTGAAAGGATTCGAGACGAACTTTTCCGCTGTCAGTTCAGGCCGGTTCAAATAACCGCGCGCCAAATTCGCTCCGCCAATGCAAAGCTCCCCGGCCACGCCAACCGGCCCCGGCTGTCCGCTCTGATCCAAAATGTAAATTTGAGTGTTTGCGATCGGCCGCCCGATCGGCGGCAGCCTGGGCCAATCGTGTGGGTCGCCGGAGAGCGTGTGAGCGGTGACCACGTGAGTCTCGGACGGTCCGTAATGATTGTGCAGGCGCAGCCCTGTCAGGCTGCCGCAAAGGCGCGCAATCTGCGGCGTGATCTCCAACTGCTCGCCGGCAGTGATGATCTCGCGCAGGTGTGCGAGCTGAGAACCGGTGTCGGCAAACGCTTCGGCAAGGTGTTGCAGATAGACAAACGGCAGAAAAACTCGCTCGACCTTTTGACTGTCAAGGAAGCGGAGCAGCGCCGGCGCGTCTCGTCTTAGTTCTTCTGAAACCAGCAGCAACGTTCCGCCGGAACACCAGGTCGAAAACATTTCCTGGAACGACACATCGAAACTGAGGCTGGCAAACTGCAACGTGCGCGCCGGCGCGAATGATTGATCAAGCTGCCAGCAAATCAGATTGGCCAGCGCGCGATGCTCGAGCGCGACGCCTTTGGGCCATCCGGTTGAGCCGGAGGTATAAATCACATAGGCGAGACTTTCGCCTTCGAGTTGTGTCTCGGGATTTGCCGCGCTCTCGCTCGCGACGCGATCCCAATCTGCATCGACTCGCAGGAGACGACTGCTCGTTTGCGGCAGGGTTTCAGCCACTCGCTCGCTGGTCAGTAAAACCTTGCCTCCGGCGTCCTCGAGCATGAAAGCCAGACGCTCGCTCGGATAGGCCGGATCCAGCGGCACGTAAGCAGCCCCCGCTTTGAGCACCGCCAGCACCGCGGTGGTCATTTCCAAACTACGATCGATGCAGATGCCACAGCGGTCATCGCCGCCCACACCAAGGCCGCGCAGATGGTGGGCCAACTGGTTGGCACGCGAGTTCAATTCGAGATAGCTCAGCCGCTGACTGTCGAACGCAACTGCAGTCTGATCGGGGGTTCGCGCAACTTGCGCCTCGAATAGCGTCAACACCGAATCGACGCCGTAAGCGACCGGCGTATCGTTCCACTGATGCACAATCTGTTCACGTTCAGCATCTGTCAAAAGTGGAAGTCGGGAAACCGCCGTGGCTGAATGATCCGGCAGATTCTGAAGCAGTGATTGAAAATGACCCAGCATCCGGCGCACTGCTTCGGGCTCGAAACGCGCGCGGTCATAAACGATCTGCAGTGTTATCTGCTTACCGGGGCTGATCAGCACAGTCAGGGGATATCCGGTCGTTGAGCCCAGACCGCGGTCGGCGCGCAGATCCACGCCTCGATCTTCTGTCTCGTAGCCTTCACCTGCCGGCAAGTTCTCAAAAACAAAAATACTTTCAAACAGCGGCACACCGCGCCGTACTTCGCTCCAGCCCTGGATGTCCACGAGCGAGCTGTATTCGTACTGCTGCATTAAGGTTTGCTGCTGCTGCAGATTGTTCAGCCATGAAAGTACGGAGTCCTGAGCCGGCGTCATAACTCGCAGCGGCAGCGTGTTGATGAACAAGCCGACCATCGACTCGACGCCGGGCAAAGTTGCCGGTCTTCCGGACACTGTCACGCCGAACAACACGTCGTCCTCACCGCTGTAACGGCTCAAGAGCACCGCCCACGCGCCCTGGGCCAGAGTATTTAGGGTCAGCCGATTCGAGCGAGCAAATGACTGAAGCTTTTCAGTGGCCGCGTCTGAAATTTGCGTGCGTAGATCAGCATAGGCAAGGCCCTGTTTGGCAGCAGGATCAATCTGCCGGCTTACCGCAATGCCGGTTGGTTCGGTAAATCCGCTCAGCGCTTTCTTCCAATAAGTTTCAGCAGCGCCCGCGTCCTGTTCGGCCAGCCACTTAATGTAGTCGCCATACGGCCGGAGCGCCGGCATACTCGGTTGTTTTCCTTTCGATAAGGCCTCATAGAGCGCGAAGAAATCCTTCAGCAGCAGCGATCGAGACCAGCGATCAAGCAAAAGGTGATGCCGGCTGAAAAGGAATTTGTGCTCATCCGCAGTGAACCGGAAAAGCGCCAGGCGCAGCAGCGGCGCAGCGCTCAGCACAAAGTCTCGGCCGCGATCCGTTTTGACGAAAGATTCTAGTTGCTGCTCACGCTCTGGCGGCGAGAGAGCACGCCAGTCGCATTTGGCAATGGGCAAGACCACCCGGCGATGCACGACCTGCACCGGCTTTTCCAACCCCTCCCAGAGAAATGAAGTGCGCAGGATCGGATGTCTGTCAGTGAGTTGCTGCCAGGCTTGCTCGAACGCTGCCACATCCAAAGGGCCTTTGATGGTAAAGAGCGTCTGTTCGAAGTACGTGCCTGAGTCTGGTGAGTAGATCGAGTGAAAGAGCATCCCCTGCTGCATCGGCGCGAGCTGGTAGATGTCTTCCAGATTTTGCAGGCTGGACTCAGTCGTGTCTGTTTGATCGTTATGCGACATTCGTAAAGTTATCTGAGGCCCGAAGGGCCGGCATTAAGTAGCCACGTCCGTCCTGATCCACGCCCTTACTAGTGCGGGACTCTGGTTACCTTACCAACGCAAGCTAACAGCTTGCGCTACAACGACGGTCTCAACTTTTCCACCAGCACGGCAATATTTGGCTCTTCGCGCATCGTTCCATGGTCGCCCGGAATTTCGTGCAACTCAAAACCGCCCGCGGCTAGTCTGCGCCATCCTGTGCGGTTGTCTTCGAAATTCCGCTCGGCCTCCTGCGCCCAAAAGAAGATGATCTTGCCCGGATATATTCCTTTGGGCACGTAGGCTTCGCTCGCCTGCAGAATGCCAAAGACAGTTTTGATTAGCGGATCGTCTTTGTCTTCGCGGGTCTCCAAAATGTTAGTTAGTTCCTGATCCAACACGCCCGTCTGATCATTCCGCGGCCTGTGCCATATTCGCGCCGCAAGGGCGCCGAGCACGCTGCTCGCGTATGCGCGTAATCCTCGCTCGTGGAAGTGACCGACATGACATCTTAACTTCTGCAGCGGCGTGTAGACGGGACAATTCGTGTTCAGCATCGCCAGCAGTTCAACTGATTGTCCCTGAGCTGCGAGTTGTTGGGCCATCTCAAAAACCACCAAACCGCCAAAGGAGGCGCCCAGCAGTCGATACGGACCATCAGGTTGCAGCCTGCGCATCTCCTTAATGTAGTGCGTTGCCATTTGTTCCACGCGCGTGAGCGGCTCACTGCGCCCGTCCAACCCCTGAGCCTGTAGTGCGTACACGGGCTGGTCGGCGCCCAGGTGCCGGGACAGCGGCCGATAGATCAGCACATTGGCGCCTCCTGCATGCACGCAGAAAAGCGGGCGCCGCGAGCCGAGCGGCTGGATCGGCACCAGCGAAGACCAGGGCCGTTGCGACTCAGTCTCTTGAAGCACGTGGGCCAATTGCTCAATCGTCGGTGCTTGAAAGAGCGTGGCCAGCGGCAGCTTCTTGCCGAAACGGTTTTCAATCTGAGCGAACAGGCGGACGGCCAACAGCGAGTGACCGCCAAGTTCAAAGAAATTGTCTCGGACACCGATCTGGTCTCTCGCCAGGATCTTCCGCCAGACCGTCGCGAGCTGCTCTTCCAGATGATTCCGCGGCGCGAGATAAGCACCCGGCAACTGAGATCCGACCAGGGCAAGGTTCCCGAGCGCTCGACGGTCAACCTTACCATTCGCGGTCAACGGCAGTGCGTCGAGCACAATAAACGCTGCCGGTATCATGTACTCCGGCAACCTGGTTCTGAGAAAGTCGCGCAACTGGTCTTGATTTGTCTGCGCGCTTTTGGCCGGCGCCACAAAGGCAATTATTTCTTTGCCTCTTTCGCTTTGATCATCTACCAGCACGACGCACTCTTTGACTCCGGCATGTTGGGTCAAGGTCGTCTCGATCTCTTCCAACTCGATTCGATAGCCCCTGATCTTCACCTGCTCATCGAGGCGCCCCAGAAACTGAATAGTACCGCCGGGTAGATAGCGAGCTCGATCACCTGTTCGATAAAGCCGCGCACCGGCCGCAGAGCTGAATGCGTCGGGGAGAAATTTTTCCGCGGTCAATTCCGGCCGCCGCAGGTATCCGCGAGCCACGCCGGCGCCGCCGATGTAGATCTCTCCCGGCACACCAACCGGCACCGGCTCAAGACTGCCATCCAGGAGATAGATTGTAGTGTTGGCAATTGGTTTCCCGATGGGAATTGGTCCGCTAAGCGGATCGGTCGAGGACACCTCGTGGACGCAGCAACCAACCACGGTCTCCGTTGGTCCATACTCGTTGACGATCCTCGTGGCAGGCGCGGCTGCACGCCAAAAGTCGATTGACTCAGCCAGCAACGCTTCGCCGCCGACAATCAGGGCGCGAGCGCTTGCGCCTGCCTGTTCGGGCTTCAACATAAACCCCAGACCTTCGAGATGCGCCGGCGTGATCTTCAACAGGCTGTAGTCGCTGATTCGGCTGATGGCCTCGCTTAAGGCTTCGAGTCCTGCTTCGTCCGGCAACAAGGTTACACGCTGACCGCAAAACAGAGGCGCCAGCAGACTGGTCACGGTCAGATCGAAACTGAGCGGCGAGTGGACCAGTGAACCGTTGCCTGTCACCAGGTCATAGGCTTTTGTGCACCAGCTTAGATAGTTAACCAACCCGCCGTGAGTGACCATCACGCCCTTTGGTTTGCCAGTCGAACCCGAGGTGTAGATCACATAAACGAGGTTTTCGGGATTTGAAGCGGATGGCAGAGCCGTCGGACTCTCGGCACTGATCAGTGACCAATCTCGATCGAGAAAAATAACTTCATCGCAAGTTGCCGGAACGCTCGCTTCCCACGCCGAATGCGTCAGCAGAATGGAAGCACCGGCGTCCTGCAGCATGAAGCACAAACGCTCTGCCGGATAGGTTGGATCGATCGGCAGATAAGCGCCGCCGGCTTTGAGCACGCCGAGTAAGCCAACCACCATGTCGATGGATCGTGGCAGGAAAAGACCAACGATTACCTCCGGGCCCACGCCGCGCTGTCTTAGATATCCGGCCAACCGGTTGGCTCGCTGGTTTAGCTCGCCATAGCTGATCTGCTGATCGGCAAAGACGATCGCGACGGCATCCGGCGCAATCTCGGCCTGCTCGGCAAACGCTTCCGGAAAGGTTTTGCCGCGTGAATAAGGCGCTTGAGTGTTGTTCCAGGCAGTCACCAATTGGCGCCGCTCGTCCGTGGTCAGCAAAGGGAAATCGCCGACTCGTCCAGCCGGATTGGCCACAATGCTTTGCAACAAGACCTCGAAGTGCTTGAGCAAGCGCGCGGCAGTCGGTTCAACAAAGAGATTGGAATTGTAGTTGAGCCGGCACCCCAGCTCTGCTCCCACTTCGAACAACTCCAGCGTCAAGTCATAGCGTGCAATACCGGTGTCGAACAGAAATTTCTCGAGAGACAAGCCCGTCACGTTCACCGGCGCGGCGCGGCGAGGAAGATCCAGCATTACCTGGAAGACGGGCGCGTGACTCAAGCTGCGCTCAACGTGCAGTTCGTGGACCAGTGTTTCGAATGGGACTGTCTGATGCGCGTGAGCCTCTCGCACGGTGGTGTCGACGCGCGCAACCAATTCCAGAAAAGTGGAATCCGCGGGCAGCTCAGTGCAGAGGGCAAGCACGTTCGCCAATGGGCCAATCAGGAGTTCACTTCCGCGCAACTCACGGTTGATGGTGGGTGTGCCAACGACAACCGTTCGCTGCCCGCTATAGCGCGACAATAATAACTGGAAGGCGGCCAGCACCAGCGTAAAAAGCGAAGCATTTGTTTCTCGCGCCAGTGAATGCAGGCGGCTCGTCAATTCTTCGTGGAGCACCGCGCTGACGATCCCGCCATGGTGCGTTTCGACTGCGGGCCGGGGGTGATCCAGGGGCAGGTCAATCGCCGGCGGCGCACCGGCGAGTGCGCTGGTCCAATAGGCAAGTTGTTCTTTGAGCGGCGCACCGTGATGCCATTCGCGTTGCCAACTCGCGTAGTCCGCAAACTGCACGGGCAATTCCGGGAAGCGCGGGTCTTCGTGGTTAACGAAGGCTCGATAGCCGTCCCATAATTCGCGAAAACAAATATTGAGCGAATACTCGTCGGCAACGATACGGTGCGTGTTCAGCAGGAGAATGTGAGACGAGTCGTCGAGTTTCATCAGCACCGGTCGAAACAGAGGACCGAGCATCAGGTCAAATGTTTTCTGTGCCTCACTGCGGGCCACTGCCCGGGCCTGCTCTTCGCGCTCAGCCTCCGGCATGTGAGTGAGATCGATCTCGTTGAGGTCAAACTTTGCGGCTTCACTGGTTAACTGCATTGGCTGTCCGTCGGTGCCGGCCTGATGCTCGCTCCTGGCAAACGTGGTACGGAGAATTTCATGGCGCGCGGCTACAGCTCTTAGTGAATGTCTCAGCGCCGCAGTGTCGAGGGTCCCCCTGATCTGCACAGCGCCGGAGAGATGTCCACGCAGATCGCCGGAATTGATCTGATCGAGAAACCAGAGTCGCTCCTGCGCGAACGATAGCGGTGCCGGGCCGGGCTGCTGCCGGGGTCGTAGGGGTGGCCCCGCGGGCTGCTCAGCCGAAGGCCGGTCAGCCCCGGCGCTCTCCGTGACGCTGCCGGTTACTTTCGCACTTGAATTGTCGATTTCAATCGCGCTCGACATTGGTTCCACTCTGCGTTTGATTGCGCACAATCCACGAATCGAAATCTGTTGACACCGTCCCTCAGCTACAGATGCGGGAGTTCGCAAGGCCTTTCTTTGTCTTTGCCCCAACGAGGCTACGGCTCAAAGCCCAGGGTTGACGCGTTGCGCGTCTACCCTGGGAAACCGAAGCAGCGAAGTTCTCAACCGCAACGCGGTTGCGTCATCTGCACTCGCCACCAATCGCGGAAGGTGGCGCAACCGCGTTGCGGTTGATTAGATCGATCCCTCGCATTCCCAGGGTAGACGCAACGCGTCAACCCTGGGCTTTGAGACGAAGCCCCGTTGGGGCTTGCAATTGCAACCTACGGCCTACTGCCAACCCCTCGCCTTCTACTCTTAACACCCGGTCGCTACTGCTCCCGGTTCCGTAACTGCGCCAACACTTTGCTCAAGTCGTCCTGGCTCAGTTTCGCGCTGGGAAAGTCTGACGGAGAAAAACTTTCTGCTCCTGCTTTTTGCGCCTGCCCGATCAGCGCGCGCAACTCTCGTAGATAACTGGCAGCCAGATTTTCAATCACCTCGCGCCGGTGACGATTGGCGCTATAGGTCCATTCGAGTCGCAGTGCGCCGCCGCTTACAGAGCCGATGATATTCAGCAAGTAGCCGCGTTCATTGAGCGGGCTTTGCAACTGGCCGCTTGTTAGGCGAAGGCCGTTATCGCTGGTTTCCGGAGCCGCCTTGAACAGCGCCGATTCCGGCAGGGCGCGATCGAGTTGGCCCAGGTAGTTGAATCTGACTTCGGCCTGAGGTTGCGCCGCCAAAGCTGTCTGAAGCCGCTCGTTGCCGCTTGTATAACGCAGCAAGCCATAACCCAGGCCCCGATTAGGAATCGCTCGTAACTGCTCCTTGACCAGACGCAGCGCGTCAATTGGTGTTTGCGAATCCGAGAGGTCCAGCAGCACCGGGAAGACCGTTGTGAACCAGCCAACCGTACGCGATAGATCGACTCCCTCGAAAACATCTTCCCGGCCATGACCCTCAAGATCCAGCAGCACGCGTTGTGAGCCGCTCCAGCCGGCAAGTGTCCGCGCCAGGGCGGTGAGCAAGACTTCATTGATTTGCGTCCGCAAGGCTGCAGGGACCTCTTGCAGCAACGCGCGCGTCTCATTCTCGTCGAGGGCCACCGCGACAGTACGAGCCGTCGCCGCTGTGTTGACGCCCTCTCCATCAAAGGGTAAGTCTCCGTGAGCGTTTTCGGAAAGCGAAAGCCAATGAGTTTCCTCGGCGAGCAACGCGTCTGACTTTGCATGCACAAGTAAGCGCTCGGACCAATATTTGAACGAGGTCGTTTTTGGCGGCAACTGGATCCCTTCTTTCGAGGCGATCTGCCGGCACAGCGTTCTTAGATCTTCGAGCAGCACGCTCCAGGAAACCCCGTCGGTTGCCAGATGATGAATGACGATCAGCAAATAGCGCGGCCGCCCACGCATTAGATTCAGCAGCGCCGCGCGCACTAATGGTCCATCCTGCAGATTTAGACTGGCCTGCAAAGCTGACGTTTGCATCTGAAACTCTGTCTGCTGATCGTCAAGGTCAAGATTCGAAAGGTCAATCTCCACAAATGGCTCCACAAATGGCGTGACTGGTTCGGGATCGGCAATACGCGCGGCCCAACCGTTCGCAGTGGGCTTGAAGCGCAGACGCAATGCATCGTGATGCGTCAGTATTGTTGCCAACGCTCTCTCAAGCACAGCGCCGTCCAGCGACTCGCTGATTTCCAACAGCATCGCCTGATTGTAGTGGTGCGGCGCGGGTTGCTCCTGTGCAAAGAAGCGCGCCTGTATTGGCGTCAACGGCACCTCGCCTGTGACCAATCCTTGTTCGGCGGCAACCTGGGCACTGGCGCCGGCGACGCTCGCCAGTTCGGCAATCGTCTGGTGCTGAAACAACTGGCGCGGCGAAAGCCTGAGACCTGCCTGGTTGGCGCGGGCAATAATCTGGATGCTCAGAATCGAATCGCCACCCAGCTCAAAAAAGTTGTCATTGATGCCTACGCGTTCGACACCCAGGACGGTGGTCCAAAGGCGAGCGAGCGTCTCCTCGACCTGATTGCGAGGCGCGGCGTGCGCGCTTTCACTATCGGACCGAACACGATCAGGAGCAGGCAGAGCCTGGCGATCAATCTTGCCATTGGCGGTCAGCGGCAGTTGCCGGAGGAAAACAAACGCCGACGGGATCATGTATTCGGGCAGCCGGCCTCTGAGAAATGCGCGGAGTTCATTGGCGTCCAACGTCTGCTGGTCTTTTGCAACACAGTAGGCGACTAAACGCTTCTCGCCCGGTGTCCACCCCAGCGGGTATGGCACCCCAGCCGAGCTGCTCGGCCGGGGACCCCGCTCTGCCCCGCCGGGGACCCCGGGCGCATCCTCACGCGCCACCACGACGCACGCCTTGAGTGCTGCGTGATCGCGCAGGGCCATCTCGACCTCGCGCGGTTCGATCCTGAATCCGTGGATCTTGACCTGATCGTCGACGCGCCCAAGAAACTCGATTCGCCCATCTGATAAATAGCGCGCCCGGTCTCCTGTTTTGTACAGCCGAAGCCCATTGCCTCCGAACGGATCGGGGGCGAACTTTTCCGCGGTCGCTTCGGGGCGATTGATGTAACCGCGAGCCACACCCGCCCCGCCGAGATGCAGTTCTCCCGGCGCGCCAAGCGGCGCCAGCCGCATTGCCTCGTCGAGAATATAGACCCGCGTGTTAGCCAGCGGCCGACCCAGGGGAACCGTCTCTGCGTGCGACGACGCGCTCAGGTCCACGTCATAACAAACCACACCCACGGTTGCTTCGGTTGGGCCATAGTGATTCAGAATCTCGCAATCCGGCGCTAAGGTCTTGATACTCTCGATCAAACTCCAGGAAGATGCTTCGCCTCCGAGCACCAGCCGGCGACGTGGCAAAACCTCAGCGGGATTCGCAGCCGACAACAACGCTGACAAATGCGAAGGCACGATTTTGAGGTAGTCAATTGGATGGCGGAGGCAGTAGTCGACGAACGCATCCGGATTTGTCGCGCGCTCTTCGGAAATCAGATGCAGCGTGCCCCCGAAGCACAAGGGCGGAAACAACACCGTGTTCCCCAGGTCCGCGGCTAACGTTGAGACGGTGGCAAAGCTGCAGCCTTCGCCTAAGTCCAGCTTCTCGCGGATCGCGTTCAAATAATTGAGCAACTGCCGGTGTTCGACGGCGACGCCTTTTGGTTTGCCGGTCGAACCCGAAGTGAAGATGATGTAGACGAGATTCTGGCTCGAGGAAAGATCGACAAGATTCTCGGTGCCCTCATGCGCCAGGCGCTTCTGATTCTCATCAAGGCAAAGCACATGATCGACCTTGTCGCGCAGGCCCCCCGCCAACTCGCCGCGAGTTACCAGGATTCGAGCTCCTGCTTCGATGATCATCATGGCCAGCCGCGTCTGCGGGAATCCGGGATCGAGCGGCACATATGCACCACCGGCTTTCAAGATTCCCAGTAGCGCCACAATCAGATCAATAGAGCGATGGATGGCCAGCGCCACCGGCTCGTCTGGCCCTACGCCAAGACCGCGAAGATGATGCGCCAACCGATTGGCCCGCGCATTTAGCTCGGCATAAGTAACTTGTTCGTCTTCGAAGACCACTGCTATGCCTTGCGGGTTCTGAGCGACTTGAGCCTCGAACATTCTGTGAATCGGCGGCCGCGGGTCTGTTAGTAGCGCCTGCGGTACCGCGCGGGCGTCTGCGGGATTTGTCAGTACCACCTGCGGTAGCGGGCGGGTCTCGGCGGGATTTTCACGAGCGGAGTTATTGAACTCTTCACGCAACAGGTGCTGCTCTTCCGAACCCAGGAGCTCAAGACCGGCGGTCGAGGCCGCAGGGTTCCTGATCACGTGTGCGATAACCGTGCTTAACCGATCCGCGAAGAGCCTGATCTCATTCGGTGAAAAAACGTTCGGGTCATATTCCAGCTTGGCGACAGTTTCCTGGGTTCGTTGTTCACAAATAAACTTCAGCTTAAAGGCACTCAAGCATGAATCTTGTCGTTCAATAGTAAAGGCCAGTCCACCCTCGACAAACGCCGGCGGAAGCGTACGGAACTCAAAACAATAGGGAAAGAACCCGGCTCCGTTGATTGCCTGTTCCCACGAAAAGTACTCCTGGTACTTTTGCGCTTCGTCCAGTTGGCCATTTAGCTGGCGCAACAGCGCGACAAACTCCAAAGGCTTAGTCAGGTCACTTTGAATCGGCAAAAAGTTCGACAACAAGCCGATGCTTTCTTTCAGTTCGTCGAACTTTCTGCCATCGAACGCCACGCCAGACATAGGCTCATCCCAACCATTCGATCTTTCCAAAAAAATTTGCCAACACGCGAGGAAAAGTGAGGTGACTGAAACTGCGGTCTTTTGCGCGAGCTCTTCCACCTGTTTGATAGTCACAGCCGAGAGTGGAACGAGCATTGTCTGCGGCTGAAAACGCGCGTCAGCATCGTTTCTTTCAAACACCATGCGCCGCGCCAGCGCCGGTTGAAGATCCAGCCGCTGCCAGTATTGACGGCCTGCCAAACCATCCGCCGATTCCAGCATCTCATTTTGCCACTCGGCAAAGTCGGCATACTGCATCGCCTCAATGGCGGCGGGTTCGGCTCCGCGTTGCAGCGCTCCATACGCGGCGACGATCTGACGCGCCAAAATTTGTAGCGACGGCCCATCGACGTAAAGTGAAGGAGCCTGAAGAACCAGGATTGCACCCGAAAGAAGATCAGCTTGCAGCGCCGGCAATCCAGCGGGTCTGTTTTCCCGAGGCTTGTGAATCCGAGACGGATCGACCAGCGAGGGCGCTTCATGTTCAGTTAGCACAATCGGCGCCACGCTCGCTTCCTCGGCAATCACCTGCACCGGAATTGTCATGCCTGGAAGTAATCGAAAGGTTGTGCGCAGGATTTCGTATTGAGTCACGACGTGAGCGAGCGCTTGTTTCAAGAGGGAGCGATCCAACTCGCTCACGGTCCTTTTGGCAAGACGCAGCCCCTCGATCTTGATTGCGCACCACGAGTAGTAAGGCGCGCTGTCTTCACCTCGCCGCAACGTCCACAGTTGCCGCTGCTGCGGTGAAAGACGATAGCCCTGGATGGTTTCCTGATTCACTTCTTTTTCCTGCGTTCGCCGTCGCGGCTATGCCGCCTGATGTGCGATGGTGGCTCCGGTCCCACCGTAAAGCACTCAGATTTTGAAACGGGAGCTACGCCCCGATTTGTCTTAAGGGAGGGGCGCAGCCCCATCCCTGATATCGCTGTCCGGAAGGTCAAAGACCTTCCGCACATCAGGCGGCAGAGCCGCAACAGCCGTCGCTAAACGACAACTCTTGCGTTTCGCCCCGCTTGCGCTAACCAACTCCAGACGGCTGGCCCATCCCAACCACGATCTGGCGCGCGCCGCGATAGGGCCGGCGTCCGTGCGCCGCCAGCATGTTATCAACTACCAGGATGTCTCCCTTTTGCCAGGGAAAAATCACGGTGGCCGCATCGTAAGCGGCGCGAATCTGATCCAGATCATTATCGGCGATCACCGATCCGTCGCCGTAATAGGCATTGCGCGGTGGTTCGCCAGCGGACGTCTCGAGCAACGACTCACGAATTTCTGATTTCAAACTCGAGACATGAAACAGGTGCGCCTGGTTGAACCAAACCGCTTCACCCGTTTCCGGGTGCATGGCCACCGCCTGACAAACCTGCGACGTGCGCAACTCATCGCCTTTCCACTCGAACTCGATTCCCGCTTGCCGGCAAAACTCTTCCACCTGTTGGCGATCGCCCGTCTGAAAAACATCTTGCCAGGGAAGGTCAAGCGCCTCGCCGTAGTTCCGCACGTAGCTTACTTGCTCACGCTCAAACCGTTCGCGAATCGCCGGATCGATGTTGTTAAAGACCTGGCGGCTGTCGGCAATCGGCGTTTCCCCGCCCTCATCCGCGGGAGTAACGCAGAAAAATCCCAAACGCATCGGCCATTGGCGGGTGTAAGACAACTCGTTGTGCAGCGGTATCGATTGGTGCGCGGGATACTCGGTCGAAGTGTAGATCCGGCCGCTGACCTGCGTGCGCGGCGTCGAGCGATAGGAGTATTCCAGCAGCTCGCCAGTCAGTACCAGCATGAATTCTTCAAACGCTTCGACGGTATCAAGGTTGAAGCTGCGAAAGAGAATCGCACCAGCCTGCAAGAGTTTCTGATCGATGAGGCCGCGATTTGCCTTGGCCCATTCAGTGAGGCTGACTCCGTCGACCGCCGGCTCAAACAGGAGAGGCAGAGATGAGCCGGCGTTGAGAACGCTTTCGCGAACCAGTGCTTCGGCGCTCAACGCGATTGACTTGCGTTTGATCGACCCAGGTTTTGTCATGTGCAGTCTCATCGGTTCGGAACAGGGAGCGGTAGCGACCTGGTTAACTGGAGTGGTGCGCCTCTCACGACTGCACCAGGTCGCTACCGCTCCCTGTTCCGTAGCTTCGTCTTTTTGCCGATCGCAGTTTTTGTCGGCTGGTTTCATCCATCCGCTCAGCCGTACGCAGTCTGAACTCCTGCGCCACCTCGTCAAGCCTCGAGCGCAAAACATTCAATCTGATATTTGTGTCGGCGGCGACCAATTCCAGCAGCCTGGTAAACTGCTGCCCAATGCGGGCCATGGTCTCGGCGTTGAACAGATCGGTGCTGTAGGTAAACGCGCCTTCAATGTCTGCCGCTGCTTCCCACAAAGTCAATTGCAGGTCGTGCCGGGTTGTCGCACTTTCAACGTCGATCGCGTCTACTTCCAGACCATGCCACTCGCTGCGTTCGCCGGGCGCATTTTGCAGCACGAACCAAACTTGAAACAGCGGGTTGTGACTGAGCGTGCGACTTGGTTGCAACTCATCGACGAGCTTTTCGAACGGCACGTCCTGATTTGCATACGCACCGAGGGCTACTTCTCGGACACGCCGCAGCACCTGGCTGAAACTCGGATCGTTCGAAAGATCCGTGCGCAAGACGAGAGTATTGACGAAATAGCCAATCAGCGAGTCAGTCTCGCGCCGGTTGCGGCCGGCCGTGGGCGAGCCAACGACAATATCTTCCTGGCCGTTGAGCGCTGAGAGCAACAGTTGGAAAGCGGCCACCAAGGCCATGAACAAGGTGACGCGTTCAGCCCGTGCCAGTTTCTTTAACGCTTCGGTCGTCTCCTTGGAAATTGTCAACGGCTGTTTCGCGCCGCGAAAGCTGCGCGCCGCAGGTCGTGGTCTGTCCAACGGCAAGTCGATCAACGCGGGCGTTCCTGCAAGTCGCTGCCGCCAAAATTCCAATTGCCTCTGCAGCAATCCCTGTTTTTCCAGCCCCTGTCGTTGCCACGCAGCGAAGTCGACGTACTGCACGGGCAGCTCAAGCAATGCGGGCGTGGTCCCGGTAACAATCGCGTTGTAAATCAGTACCAGCTCACGCAGAAAGATGCCGATGGACCAGCCGTCGCTGACGATGTGATGCATCGTCAACACCAGCAGGTGTTCGGCTTCATCAAGACGAGCCAGCGCCAGACGCACCAGAGGATCACGCGCGAGATCGAACGAGAGCTCCGTCTCTGTCTTGATAAACTCACGAGCTTGCTGTTCGGGCTCGGTTGCCGAGTATGCGACGAACGGCGGGCAAGATGCCCGCGCTCCCAGATCATGCATGGGAATTTCCAACAACTCGGCGTCGACAATCGACAGCAACGGGCGTCCGTTGTTAGTCACAAAGCGGCTGCGCAACACTTCATGCCTGGCGACTACGGCATTGAAGCTCATCGTTAGCGCGGCGACATCCAGGGGGCCTCGGAAACGCAAAGCGCGCGGAATGTTGTAAGCCGCACTGCCGGGCTCCAATTGATCAAAGAACCACACGCGTTCCTGTGCAAACGACAGCGGCAGTGAGCCTGTGCGCGGGATTACGACAATGGGAAACTCGACCGCGCCATCGCCTGCGCGCCGGGCCGCTTCGATCTTTTCCGCCATTCCGGTCACGGTTGGATTCTCGAATAGGGCGCGCAGGGGCAGCTCTAAATCGAACACCTCATGGATGCGCGCACCGATCCGGGCCAACAGCAGTGAATGGCCACCCAAGGAGAAAAAATCGTCGTTGATACTCACTCTGTCGCAGTCGAGCGCCGCAGCCCAGATACCGGCGACCAGATCTTCAGTAGGATTACGTGGCGCCTGGAACTCCTCAGTTGCGGCAAGAGGTGATGCTGCGAGCTTTGGCAGCGCCAGCCGATCTACTTTTCCACTGGCAGTGAGCGGCAGAGAGTCGAGCATTACCAGGGCCGCGGGGATCATGTAATCAGGCAGTTGCTCGCGGAGATGCGCGCGCAATTCACTCGCGGTTGGCTGATTGGATTCGGCAACGATGTACGCCACCAGGCGCTTTTCCGCTCGCTCGTCGTCGAGTGCGATGACGACTGCCTCGCGCACATGCGGGTGGCTGGATAAGGCTGCCTCGACTTCGCCCAACTCGATGCGAAATCCGCGAATCTTCACCTGATGATCGCGCCGGCCGCGATATTCAATGTTGCCGTCTGGAAAATAGCGACCGAGGTCGCCGGTGCGAAACAACCGGGCGCCGGCGTTGCTTGCGAACGGATCGGGAACAAACCTTTCGGCAGTCAGGTCGGGCCGATCAAGGTACCCGCGCGCCAGTCCTTCGCCGCCAATGAAAATTTCTCCGGGAACACCAATCGGAGCGGGTTGGAAGTATTTGTCGAGAACGTAGGCGTGTGTATTCGCGATTGGCCGGCCGATGGGAACCGCATCAAGAGACTTAGTACTCTCGACTGCAAAGCAAGTGACGTCCGCGGCAACTTCGGACGAGCCGTACAGATTGATCAGCTTTGTCGCCGGCAACTGCCTGCGAAATTCCCCGGCCAGTTCAACCGGAAGCGTTTCTCCGCTGCAAACGCAGTACTGCAATGAAGCCAGCCGCTCAGCCAGAACCGCGCTGCCGTCCAGCATCACGCGCAGCAGCGAGGGCACCAAAACCAGGCGAGTGACTTTGTTTTCAGCCAGACTCGCGATTAAGCGATTTGAATCCTTCACCACGTCGTCAGGAATGATCACGAGGGGTACGCCCTGAAGCAGCGGTCCGAAGATCTCCCAAATTGAATCGACAAAACTCAGTGAAGTTTTCTGGCAGCAGACTTCGCCCGGCGCGAACGGATACTCGCGCCACATCCAGGCAAAGCGATTGACTGAAGCACGATGCGCGCTCAGGACGCCCTTTGGCTTTCCCGTTGAACCGGATGTGTAGATAACGTGCGCGGCGTGGTCAGCGGCAGTTGTTGTCGTCGGGTTGATCTTACTTTCGGCGGCGATCTGTTGCGCGTCGCCGTCCAGAGTAAGAATTTGCGCCGCCATAGTAGGAAGCGAGGTAAGCAGACGGTTCGCAGTTAACAGCAGTTGCGCCTGCGAGTCTGCGAGGATGAAAGACAATCGTTCGGCCGGGAAGCCTGGCTCCAACGGCACGTAAGCACAGCCGGCCTTCAGGATCCCCAGCAATCCGACAAGCATGTCGACCGATCGATCCATGCAAATCGCGACACGCGTTTCCGGCCCCAGACCGAGACGTTGTAGATGATGGGCCAGTTGGTTGGCGCGCGCGTTCAACTCGCCAAACGTCACGCGTTCGCTGCCGTAGACCACCGCGACGTCGTCCGGCGCGCGCCCCGCCTGCTCTTCAAACAACTGGTGAATACAGCGACGCTCCGGAAATTCCGCCTGCGTTGCATTCCAGGAGCTCAATATCTGATGGCGCTCGGCTTCGCTCATCAAGGGCAGCCGCGAAATGTGCTCATCCGGACTTGCCACAATTCCTTCGAGCAGGGCGCCGAATTGGCTCAGCAATCGTTCGATGGTCTGGCCCTCGAACAGATCAGTGCTGTACTCCATCACGAGCGTGAGCAGGTTGTTTTCTTCCAGGGCCGCCAGCATGAGATCGAATTTCGCAGTCTCGGTGAGTACCTCAAGCCGGCTTGTCTCCAGGCCGTTCAATTTCAAAGTCGCGCCGGCCCCATTCTGAAACTGAAACATTGTCTGAAAGAACGGATTGCGATTGAGATCGCGTTCAGGTTGTAGTTCCTCGACCAGCTTTTCAAAGGGCAGATCCTGATGAGCGTATGCGCCGACCGCCGTCTCTTTGACGCGCGCGAGTAACTCTCTGAAGGTTGGGTCGCCGGAGAGTTTAGTGCGGAGCGCGAGCGTGTTGATAAAAAAGCCGATTAATCCTTCGGTCTCGCCGCGATTGCGGCCAGCGATGGGTGAACCAACCACAATATCTTCTTCATCCGTGTAGCGATGCAGCAACATCTCGAAGGCCGCCAGCAGCGTCATAAAGAGCGTCGCGCCTTCACGTTTGCTCAATTCGCCGAGCTGCTCGCTCAGCTTAAGTGAAAGACTCAAGCTCTGGTGTCCGCCGCGGCCGGTTGGCACTGAAGGGCGGGGATGATCAGTTGGTAGTTCAAGAATGCCCCGGACTCCGTCGAGCTGTTTTCTCCAGTAGCTAAGTTGCTCTTCCAATACTTCGCCTTGCAACCAGTGTCTTTGCCACTCGGCAAAGTCGGCATACTGAATTGACAGCGGCAAGAGCGGCGAACTCTGGCCATTGGCAAAAGCGTTATAGAGCGCCTGCAACTCAGCAAAAAGAATTCCAGTCGACCAGGCGTCGCTGACGATGTGATGCGTCGTCAGCAGGAGAATGTGTTCCTGCTCGCCCAGACGCAGCAGTTGCGCGCGAATGACCGGACCCTGCTCGAGATCAAAAGGACGCGCGGCCTCCTCTTTTGCAAGTTCCTGTGCGCGTGCCTCTCTTGCTTCATTCGTGAGATTGCTGAGATTGATAATCTGCAACGGCAGCCGCGCTTCAGCGCTGATGATCTGGCGCAATGTGCCATCGACCGAGCTGAAGTGTGTGCGCAACGGTTCGTGGCGAGCAAGTAACTCGTCAAACGATCGTTCGAGGGCCTTGACGTCGATTGCGCCTCTTAAACGAATTGCTCGCGGCACGTTATAAGAAGCGCGATCGGGTTCGATTTTGTCGAGAAACCAAAGACGTTGCTGGGCAAAGGAAACAGCGGCCCAGTCGCGGTGGGCTCGGCGAGTAATCGAGGCAGCAGGCGATCGGTTTGCGCCGCTCTTTTGCAGACGCAGTTCGAGCAACGCACGCTTGGCGGGCGAGAGACCTGCTATTCGCTCGGTTAGCTCTTCCATGGCGTTTCTATCGGGCCAGCGCTTGTTTAGGGATTTCGATCAAATATTCCACGAATCAGCGGCAAACGCGCGCAGTCGCTGATAGAGAGAAATGACTAATGTATGGGAGAAATCCTGTAGCCGAGGTGTTTCGTGGTAGATGATCAGCCATTCATTACAAAACTGACCGGCGCTGGAAAGGTCAATGAAAAACCGGAAACCGTCGGGGTTGATAATAACATCCGGCCTCAATGGTCAACAATCGGTATTACTGGGAGCGTATTACTGAGACCGGTATTACTAGGACCGGTGTTACTGGGAGCGCGGGCGTCCCGCCCGCCACGAGCGCGTCCGCGCGAGCGTTCTGCTACTCACGAGATTGAATGCCGGCGATTCAGCGGGCGGGACGCCCGCGGTCCCAGTTAAGGCGCCCGCTCACGGTTTCTACTGTAGTGTCTACCACCGTTTGGACAGCCCCAATCGACACTCAGCAGCGCTTTGGTTATTCTTTGAAGTTCGAGAATCATCGGGTTTCAATCGTTAGTAATGAGTGACATTCTCCAATCAGCCCCGATCCTGCAAAGCGCACTGCAGCGACTCTGCGAAGGGGTGTATCTGGATCTGGTGACGCAGATTCGGCGTGGCGCCCGCGCGATCTCACTGAGTGGTTTGGTCTCCGAGCCGGCCCGAGCACTCGTGCTGGCAGCGCTGCAGCGCGAGACGCGGAAGCAGTTCGCCATCGTCACGCAGGCAAACCGCGATCTTGAGAATTGGGAGCGTGACCTACGGTTTTGGTATGGCGCGCTTAACGGAATCGCCGAATGCGAAGACCAGGTATTGATCCTGCCCGCGTCGGAGAGTGATCCTTATGCCGGCTCGTCGCCACATGCCGAGACGCTCGAGCGTCGCGCGTTGACGCTCTGGCAACTCGCCCAGCGGCCACGCGATTTCGTCTTGCTTACCTCGCGCGCTCTTGCTCGCAAGACGGTTGCGACCGCATTCATCCTAAAAAACGGCGCTCTGCTAAAACGCGATGAAGATCATGCTCCCGAGGAATTAGTTTCCCGGTTCGTTGCCTCAGGCTACCTGCGTGAAGATCCGGTGGGCGCAATCGGCGAGTTTTCCATGCGTGGCGGAATCCTGGATGTTTGGTCGCCGGGACGAAAGGCGCCGGTGCGCATCGAATTCTTTGGCGACACTGTCGATTCGATCCGCGAGTTCGATCCGGAGACGCAGCTTTCAACCGCGCAGTTAGCGTCAGTGGAAATCGCGCCCATGCGCGAGTTGTCGGTCGGGCCTTCGGATTTTCAGTTGTGGGCAGAGTTTGCGCGCGAGCGCTGGAGCGACACGCGTTATGCGCGAGCGCTGCGCGACCGAACAGTATTTGCGGACGAAGGCGATTCGTTTGCCGGCTGGGAGTGGTTGATGCCGCTGGTTATCGAACGAACTTCAACCGTGTTTGATTATCTCCCGGACACTGTTTTTGTCATCGACGAGCCTGTCGGAGTGGAAAATTATCTGGCTGATATTTACCAAACGCTGGCGCAGCGATTTGCCGAGACGGACAATGCCGACGACATCGCTATGGCTCCCGAAGAGCTTTACCTGACGCCCCAACAATTACGTGAAAAGCTGGATACGGCACAACGAGTTGAACTGCGCACTCTCGGCCGGGCCGCCGCGCAAACTGATCAAGCGATTGCGCTCGACGCTGAAGCTCCGCAGGTGCAATTCGGCCGCACGAAAACTCAGCGCCCGTCGCTGTTTCTTTTCCCGCCCGTAGACTACTCCCCGGAGATTGAATGGAAAGCGCAGTCAGTCATGCGCTACCACGGACGACTCGCGGACCTGGCGGCGGACGTAAAGCACCACCGTGAAAAAGGAGCCATCGTGCTCTTTGTGATGCCCAGTGCGGGCGTTGCGGAACGGGTCACTGAGATCCTCGCCGACTACGACGTGCAGGCGCGTTTGGCACTGCCTGAGGACACGTCCGATTCGATGGGCACTACGGCAATCGTAACCGTTGGCCGCCTGACCGGTGGCTTTGAAATACCATCCGCGCAGTTAGTGGTCCACGTGGAAAGCGACCTGTTTGACGAGGCCGCGGAAACTGCGTTGGAGCGACGAGGAGTAAATCCGGAAGGCAGAAGGCAGAAAGCAGAAGGCAGAAAGCGGAAGTCGAAAACCGCAGCGTTCCTTTCCGACTTTCGCGATCTGAAAGTGGACGATTTCGTAGTTCATGTGGACCATGGCATTGGCCGCTTCGGGGGTTTGCAGACGCTCGACCTGGGCACGAAACGCAGCGAGTTCATGCTGCTCTTTTATGCCGAAGAAGCGAAACTCTATGTGCCTGTTGAGCGGCTCGATCTGGTGCAGCGATATTCAAGCGCCGAAGGGCATCAGCCGACTCTCGATCGGCTCGGCGGCATCGGCTGGCAGAAGACAAAAGCCAAAGCCAAGCGGGCGATGCGCGACATGGCCGATGAGTTGTTGCGTCTCTATGCCGAACGCAAACTGGTTGGCGGTTTTGCTTTTCCCGCCGATAGCCCCTGGCAGCGTGAGTTCGAAGACGGCTTTGAATATGTGCTCACTCCTGATCAAGAGACGGCAATCGAAGATGTGAAGCGAGACATGGAAGAGGCGGTGCCGATGGACCGTCTCTTATGCGGTGACGTCGGCTATGGCAAGACAGAAGTGGCGATGCGTGCTGCGTTTAAGGCCGTGATGGAAGGCAAGCAGGCGGCGATCTTGACGCCCACCACGGTGCTTGCTTACCAGCACTTCGACACTTTTCGCACTCGCTTTGTGCCCTTTCCCGTCAAAGTCGAACTGCTTTCTCGCTTTCGCTCACCTAAGGAGCAGAAAGAGGTTGCCAAACGCGTCGAGGAAGGCCAGGTCGATGTGATCATCGGCACACACCGGCTGCTCTCAAAAGATGTGCGCTTCAAAGACCTCGGCCTGGTAGTGATTGATGAAGAGCAGCGGTTCGGCGTGGCCCATAAAGAACGGCTGAAACAGTTGAAGAAACGCGTCGATGTGCTGACGCTTTCGGCCACTCCGATTCCGCGAACTCTCAATATGTCTCTCAGCGGCATCCGCGACATGTCTTTAATTGAGACTCCGCCGCGCGACCGGCTGGCGATCCAAACTCAGGTGGTCCAGTTTTCCGAGAATGTGGTCAAGTCGGCAGTAGAACTAGAACTCGCGCGTGGCGGGCAGGTCTTCTTTATTCACAATCGGGTGGAGACGATCGAAACGATTGCCGCGCTGGTACAGCGACTGGTGCCAAAGGCTCGTCTGGCAATTGGCCACGGGCAGATGAACGAGAAAGAGATGGAGCGAGTGATGCTCGACTTCATCGATTACAAGTACGACGTGCTGGTAGCCACGACCATCATCGAGAACGGAATAGACATCCCCCGCGCGAACACGATCATCATAAACCGCGCCGACGCTTATGGTCTTTCTCAGCTTTATCAGTTGCGCGGACGTGTCGGCCGCTCAAATCGCCGCGCCTATGCGTACCTCCTCATACCGGGTGAGCAGGAACTTTCGCCAATTGCGCGACGTCGCCTGGCAGCGATTCGCGAGTTTTCGGACCTGGGCGCGGGCTTTAGAATTGCCGCTCTGGATCTGGAGTTGCGCGGCGCCGGAAACTTTCTCGGCGGCGAGCAGTCAGGCCACATGGACGCGCTCGGCTTCGATCTCTACACGCAAATGCTCGAACGCACGGTAGCCGAGCTGCGTGGTGAAGCGGTCGAAGATGAGACCTCGGTTTCGATCAACCTGGGCGTGGATGTCGCAATTCCTGAAGACTATATTCAGGATATGGGTCAGCGGTTGCGCACTTACAAACGCGTATCGTCGGCCCGGGATGAAGAACTCCTGGCAAACATCAGAACCGAGACCCAGGATCGTTACGGGCACCTGCCCGAATCAGTGGAAAGGCTCTTTGATTATGCGCGTTTGCGGCGCCTGGCCGAGGAAATGCGAGTCGTTTCGATAGACAAGACCACCGATGGCCTGGCTGTCAAACTCAGTGAAAGAGCCGCTGTAGCGCCGGAAAAACTGGCAACTTTTCTAAACCGAAGTAAGAGCGCGAGCTTTAGTCCCAGTGGCGTGTTGCGCGTAGCCGTTGGTGAAGAAGACCTGGAACGAATGCTCGAGATTGCCCGGGACGTGTTGCTGGAAATCCGCGCGTCGGACTACAATCAGTTCATCAATTAGGTCGCTCGTCGCCGATCCCCAGCGGATGCAACCGCTGTTTCTAACAGCCCGATCAACTTAAAGGCAGAGAACAAATCGAGAATTGTGCTGATCAAGAATCTATTAAGGAGTGATTTTGTGAAAACCAGAATTATCAGGCTTTTGGCGCCGGCGGCATTCGCGCTGGTGATGTTGCTGACTCCCTCCCTCGTATTTGCGCAGGAGGGCGAACTTCAGGTCGTCGACGAAGTCATTGCCCAGGTCAATGACGATATCATCACGCTTTCGAGTTTGCGGTTCGAGATCAAACAACGCATCGAAGCGCTGAAGCAGAACGGAATGACCGAGCAGCAGGCCACCGACGAAGTAAACAAACATCGTGATGATCTAATCGCCACGCTGGTCAATGAGAAACTGCTCTTGCAAAAAGGTAAGGAACTGGAAATGAGCGACAAGGTCGAAGCCGAAGTGAATCGACGTATGCTCGAAGTGGCGAAAGAGCAGGGTATCCCGACGATGGAGAAACTCTACGAGGCAATGCGCCAGAGCCAGGTGAATCCTGACGAGATGCGAGCAACTCTGCGGGCCGAGATCATGAAGCAAGGGGTCCTGGAACAAGAGGTGGATGCAAAGCTTTTCTACGGCTTTACTCCACCGGAGCTTCATACCTACTTCGACGCTCATAAAGACAAGTTTCGCAAACCTGAAACTGTGAAGATCTCGGAGATCTATTTAGGTGTGGCTGGTAGAGACGAAGCCCAGGTAAAGACGAAAGCTCAACAGTTGGTGGTGCAATTGCGCGGCGGCGCGGACTTCAAGAAGGTGGCCGCGGCTAACTCTGAGCGCGAGGACAAGGGCCATCGCGTGGCGCCCGATACGGGCGGTTATGTGGGCCAATTCGAAGTGCCGAACCTGCGGCAGGATATTGCCGACGCGGTCAAGGGTATGCAGGCCGGTACAATCAGTGAACCGGTGAAGACAGGTGATGGCTATCAGATCTTCCGCGTGGATGAACGCAGTGAAGGCAGTGATGCTTCGGTCTTCAATGAGAATCGCGTTCGTGAGGCGATGACCATGGAGCGTTCGCCCAAAGCTCACGAGGATTATCTGCAGAACCTGCGCAACGAAGCCTATATCAAACTCTCTCCCGGCTACACTGCCGGAGTTTTGCCGTTGCTGAAAATAAAAGAGGAAGTCGCCGTCGACGCTACGGATTCGAGCTCAACGAGCCGGCCCGTCGGCAAAGAACGCAAAGGCAAGGGCAAATTCTTGAAAATCTTCCCCAAGCCATTTTGATGTTCGACGATTTGATGTCCGACGAACTTCAGTTTGTCGACTTGAGGAGCATGGACTTTAGTCTGTGTATCCTTACGAAATCACAGACTGAAGTCTATGCTACAACCGCAGCGACAAACTGAAGTTATCGGACTCATGCGCCTGGATCTGTTTCTGAAAGCCAGCCGGCTCTGCTCAGGCCGCACGCTGGCGCAGAAGCTTTGCGACGCTGGCCTCGTTTCAATCAACCACAAGCCGGCTAAATCCGCTCACCCGGTAACACCGGGCGACGAACTCGCTATTCGCACCAGTACTCGCTTGCTCACGGTGCGCATCTTGAGCGTTCCTGCGACACGCAATACACCACGCAAAGAGGCCGCGTTGCTCTACGAGGTCATCGAGGACAAACGCCTGATGAATGATCAGTGAACGATGCCGGCAGGCAGCGAGACTGGTGGTTGGGTGGTGTCTTGATTTCCCTTTGCGGCTTCGTTTCTTTGCGGTCTTTGCGTGAGCGTATAGTGCAAACAAAAGACATTTCACGCAGAGGCGCAAAGAATGAAAGTAAGACACTACTGGTGGCTGAGGTCCACCTTCGTTGATCTCTAGAGTGGCGCGAGACTAAGCGCGGCATTGAAATCTTTGTACAACTCGTTGAATTCGCGTAACGAGCGGTCGAGAAGTTCCGGGAGATCGGCGAGCTCCGTGAAGTTAACTACCAGGTTGCCGCTACTGAGGAACGCCGTGTGGCCGTCCAGCGTGCGCTTTGACGAGGAAAGTGAAACGAAAAAGAGTCGCCGCCGATCGGCTGGTCGCAGGACATGAACCTCTCTGGTAACAAAAGCTGCGCCTTTTTCTCCGGCGTCAAAATCAGAATCGAGAATCACTACATCCACCTGACTCTCTCGCATTCGTTCGATCGCCTGTTCGGTATCGTTTGCCACAAACACATCATAGTTTTTTTGCGCGAGACCGCGCGCGATCAGTTCCCGATGTTTCTCCTCAGCACACACCAGGACACGGCGACGGTCCCAGGCCGGCCTGACCGGCGATTTGTGCGTGGCCTTTTCTGATTTCAGCAGTCCCATCAGCGCGGCCGCCAAATCGTTTTGACCTAACGAGACGCCGGAACGGTGTTCATCAGTTCCATCCGAAGACAATCTAAAAAGTGGGGCCGGAAATGATTTGCCCAGCCGGCGACCCGTAGTCGATGGCGAGTTGCCCAGTCCCAATGCGCTCTGGTCTTGAGCCTGAGCGCCGTTGCCCGTGATCACGGTCTGACACTTGGGGCAGTTGACGGTGAATGATCCCGAAGGGATCTTCGCATCGTCGATCCGAAATCGGCAGGTGCAATGTGCGCAGTTGATAATCATGGTCGCTTGGTATCCGCGGGGTGTAAGTCGGGAGCTAATCCTGTTCGATCATGCTGAGCATCGATGGCTCAGCCAACGAGCCAAAGGGGATGCGATCGATCTCCGCACGGATAAAGTCCTCCGTCGAGCCGAGCCCTTGCAGCGAGAGCAGCAAGTTATTCTGATTCGTGGCGAAAGCCATTCCGTCTTCGATCGAGATGATCCGCTGGCGGATTAGGTCCTTGATCACCGAGTCGAAATCCTGCATGCCGTCCAGCTTGCCGTCGCGCATCGCATCGAGCAGCGATTTGCCTTGAGATTCGCCGGCTTCAACGTATTCCCGTGTGCGCGGACTGGATCTGAGAATCTCGACCGCCGCTATTCGACCACGTCCATCAGCGCGCGGAATCAAACGCTGGGAGATGATGTAACGGAAGGTCTGTGCCAGTCGTGTCCGGATTACTTGCTCTTCGCTTTTTGGATACAGGCCGATGATTCGATCCACGGTTTTTGAAGCGTCAATGGTGTGCAGCGTCGATAACACCAGATGTCCAGTCTCAGCCGCTTCCAGAGCAATCTCAGTGGTCTCAAAGTCGCGCATCTCCCCGATGAGGATCACCTTTGGTGCTTGCCGCAAAGCCGCGCGCAGGGCGGACGGGAAATCGGGTGTGTCCTGACCAACCTCGCGTTGATTGATGGTTGAATTTTTGTGCGTATGCAGATACTCAATTGGATCCTCGATCGTCACGACGTGGTAATGCTTCTTCTCGTTGATGATGTCGATGATTGAGGCCTGAGTTGAGCTCTTGCCGGATCCGGTGGGCCCTGTAACCAGCACAAGACCGTTGCGCACGTCGCCAATCTGGGCCAGTTGAGGCGGCAGGCTCAGGGATTGTAACGTCGGAATGTCAGTGGGGATGACACGCATTACGATGGAATAGACACCGCGCTGCTGAAAGATATTGACGCGGAAACGCGCTCGCGAAGGAAGCGAATAACTAAGGTCGGCCGTGCCATTGCGAGCCAGTCGCTCCGCTGCCTCTGGGTTCCCCTGCAGCAGAGTCATCGCGATGATCTCGGTCTGGAAGGGCGTCAGCTTTTGCATGCCAAAAGGCTGTACAGGAGTCAGCTTGCCGTTAATCTCGATTTGTGGCAGTTGGCCCACTGAGAAATTCAGGTCGCTGATCTTGTCAGAGACGAGCAACATGCGCTCGATGATTGGCGGCAGGTCGAAAAAACTCATACGAGAGGTGGCTCCATTTACGGGTTGACGGTGCGGCGGGACTCAGGACGGAAAACGACTCTAAGCGAAAATCTAATGCGCGGTGATCCCGCTGGCGGGACCGACTAATTGTCGCGCACTCAAGAGATAAACGCAAGCGAAATTTGTTGTACTGCGTTTACCTCGCTGTGCTGAGAAGGACAAGCTCTCTCATGCGAGTGGTGATTTGTGAGGGATTCTGCAAAAGCGCATTGATTAAGGCAACGGCGTTCGCGCCTGAATCGAGAACGGCGTGGATGTCCTTTGCCCCGATTCCCCCAATCGCAACCAGGCGAGCGTCGCCCACGAATTCACGGACTCGCCGTAACCCCTTGAGTCCGATCACCTGATCGGGATTGTCCTTGGTAGAAGTTGGGAAGACTGGACCAATTCCCAGGTAATCAACCGGCATGTCTGCGGCCAGCCTTGCCTGTTCGACGCTGTGGACCGAGAAGCCAATCAAGGCCGTGCTTCCCAGTAGCTCGCGCGCCGCTGTTGGAGGAATATCAGCTTGACCAAGATGTACTCCGTCAGCTTTCAGCGCGAACGCAATATCCGCGCGATCGTTGATGATGATCCTCACACCAGATGAGTGCGCGAGAGCCAGGGCGGCTTGTGCGTCCGCGAAGAACTCGCGCGGCGACGAATGCTTGTCGCGCAATTGAATCAGCGTTGCTCCCCCAGCGATCAGTCGCTCAACTTGCTCTGTGTGCGACAAACCGGAGATCTCAATGTCTGTAATCGGATAGATTTTGCTCGGAAAGGAGAACATTGAGATATCTCCGCTGAAGAAAATCGTCAGCTCTCCTTCTTCCGCGGGCGCTCGTTGGCTCGCAATACTCGTTTGCGCAAGCGGATGCTTTGCGGCGTAACTTCGACCAGCTCGTCATCCGAAATGAACTCCAACGCCTGCTCAAGCGATAGGTCCTTGACGGGAACGAGCCGCATGGCCTCGTCGGCAGAGGCCGCGCGCATGTTCGTCAGTTTCTTCTCCTTGACCCCGTTGACATCGAGATCAACTGCTCTCGCATTCTCGCCGACGATCATCCCTTCGTAGACCTTGGTGCCGGGCCGCACAAAGAGTGATCCTCGCTCCTGCAAATTGAAAAGCGCATAAGTTGTAGTTTCGCCGACCCGATCCGCAACCAACGAACCCGTGGCGCGCGCGCGCATTGTCCCTTGCCACTCGCCCCAACGCAGAAACAAAGTGTTGAGCAGCCCCGTACCCTTGGTTTCGGTCAGGAACTCACTGCGAAAACCGATCAGTCCTCGCGAAGGGATTTCGAATTCCAGCCGCACACGGCCTGTGCCGTGATTCACCATTTTCATCATTTGTCCTTTGCGTCGACCCATCGCCTCGGTCACAACGCCGATGAATTCGTCGGGACAATCAATTACTACCTGCTCGATAGGCTCGTGTGATTTCCCGTCAATCTCACGAATGACCACCTGAGGCTTGGAGACCTGGAGTTCGTAGCTTTCCCGCCGCATCATCTCAATCAGGATTGCGAGTTGTAATTCGCCGCGTCCAGAGACCTTGAATTGATCCGGTGAAGCGGTCTGCTCGACTTTGATTGCCACGTTGCCCAGCACTTCTTTATCCAGTCTCTCTTTTAGTTGGCGCGAGGTGACAAAACGGCCTTCCTTGCCCGCAAAGGGAGAATTGTTTACCCCAAAAACCATCGATATCGTTGGTTCGTCGACGGCGATTACGGGCAGGCCCGCAGGGTTTTCGATGCTGGTAATTGTCTCGCCGATTTCAATGCCCTCGATCCCCGCAAGGGCCACGATGTCGCCAAAGCTCGCGCTCTCAACTGGAACCCGCTTGAGTCCTTCGAAGACATAGAGCTGGGAGACTTTCGTCTTTTGCATCGAGCCGTTCGTTTTCACAATCGCAACTTGAGAATTGACGGCGATGTCACCCGAGAAGATGCGACCAATTGCAAGTCGTCCGACGTAGTCGCTGTAGTCAAGATTAGAAACCAGCAGTTGTAGGGTTTCTTCCTTCTGCTCGCGCGGAGCGGGAATGGTTTCCAGGATCGCCTCAAACAGTGCGCGCAGATCAGCCGAAGAATCATCCAACTGTTTCTTTGCTATTCCCTCGCGGGAGACCGCATACAGGATCGGAAAGTCGATTTGCGCTTCGTTGGCGTCCAGATCCAGAAACAGTTCGTAGATTTCATCGACGACTTCCGCCGGCCGGGCATCTTGCCGATCGATCTTGTTCACCACGGCGATTGCCGGAAGCTTTGCTTCGAGTGCCTTGCGCAACACGAAACGTGTCTGCGGCAGGCAGCCTTCGGCGGCGTCAACCAGCAGCATTACACCATCGACCATGGTGAGCACCCGTTCGACTTCGCCTCCGAAATCGGCATGCCCGGGCGTGTCGACGATATTGATCTTCACTCCGCGGTACTGCACTGCGGTGTTCTTTGCCATTATCGTGATGCCGCGCTCCCGCTCGAGGTCCATGGAATCCATCACTCGATCGCGCACCTGTTCGTTTTCTCTGAAGGTGCCCGACTGCCTAAGCATGGCGTCAACCAGCGTGGTCTTTCCATGGTCAACGTGCGCGATGATCGCGACGTTGCGTACGTCTTTTCGTTCTCTGGTCATTCTCTCTCCCCACAGGCGTGACCGCCAGAATTCTCGCCGGCTCCAGAAAACCTTCATAGTACCATTTGGCCAGAGATAACTCCCGTCGCCAGGCCAGACAGTTTTCTTTCTTACCGATCAATCGAGCGGTGTGAGACGGGAAGGAGAAAGATGCTGAGATTGAAAAGTCCCCAACTGACGGAGAGCTTCGTAGAGAACGATACCCACCGATGTAGCAAGGTTAAGGCTGCGCACTTTCGCGTTCAGCATGGGAATGGTTAAGCAGCTTTGCCAGTTACGACGCAGAAGTTCTTCAGGCAAACCGCGTGTTTCCCGGCCAAATACCAGACAATCATCCGGCGCAAATATCCAATCGGTATAGCGCAGTTCCGCCTTGGTGGAAAGATAGACAAACCTTGCTTCTGGAAGATCCTGCCAGAGAGACTCTAGATCAACATGGCGCTGCAGAGAAACTTCGGGCCAATAGTCGAGACCAGCACGGCGGACTGCGCGATCGTCGAGCCGAAATCCAGTGGCTCCGACAATGTGTAAGGGCACTCGATTCGCTGCGCACAGGCGAGCGACATTGCCGGTGTTTGGCGGTATCTCGGGTTCTACGAGTGCTACTCGAATCATGGCCAACTCACAACCGGAACCGAATGTTGCGTCGCTCGCCGATAATCATAGTGTCGAGCACGACTCCACTGAATGATGAGCAAGAGTCAACCGTGAGGCAGCAACGAAAACTAAAGGAACGACGAACTTCGTTTAAGAGTTCGTCGTTCCTTTTGAAAGGTCCCGTGGACCTTAGAACTGGATGTGCGCCAGTGAAAGTTTGTTCTACCTGCTGGTTCGAACTATCTCTTCTTGGCCGGCTTCTTGGCTGCGGCCTTCTTCGCCTTCGGGGCTGCTTTTTTCGCTGCTTTCTTTCCACCTTTTTTAGTTGCCATAGCGTGTCTGCTCCTTTTTTCTGGTTTGGGTTTGTTTCACTGCTACCACAAGATACTGTGCTTACTTGTCTCTTGTGGGCTAGAGTAAACGGCGCACAACATCTTGCTATATAAACGTAAATGAACCAGATGTCAACAACTTATTACGAATTGTAAAATTTTTTCGCCCCACTCGGGATCAAGTGTGAGCTCGAAATGACGCGCAGTTTTTATTCACACCGAGTGCGTGAGTTGGACCAGCCGATGAGGCGCTGAGATTCTGATTTCTGAAATTAGTTTGCGCACGCTCGTTGATGAGATTCGATCAGTTGCGCGCACGACGATCAAGTGACAGGTGATGCGACTGTCATCTATAGAATGGAGTGAAGACCCACTGATTATGTTGATCGATTCCGTAATAGTAGATCACTGCTTTCCGTTTGCTGCGGCTCGAGACACCGATGAATGGTCCAGTCGCACTGTCGGCGATGTCATCGCCACTCAAGAGGCCTCCTTGAAGTCCTCCGATCGCCAGCGATAGCGGAGCCATAAACCGTTCTTGCGCCTTAAGTTCCGGGTCGGCCGTGGTTGGCGGAACGTTCTCCGTATAGAGCATCAAACTGCGTGTGAAATCCGCCATCGAATTCGAATGAGGCTTGATGAAACGCCACTCACCGGTGGTTGAAAGTGGATCGCGTGCCGCAGATGCGCGCAAGACCTGCAGCTTCTTTGTGCGACCGGGAATAGAAACCCCTTCGACAAGATTATCGATCGAAGTTGGTAGTGCTGCTTCGCCGCGAGGCGCCCTTCCGCTCTTGAGCTGAGCATTATAGTAAGCGCGGATCGCGTCCGCTATTTCTTCGCCGCGAAAGATTGCTTCCTGCTCTCGCTCACGTTGTGATTGCTGCAGGATACTGGGCGCTGCGGCGAGCGCGAATAAGGTCATCAGCGTCATTATCGCGAGGAGAGCAACCAGTGCGTATCCTCGCTCGCCGGCACTTCGGAGGGGACGATCTGCGTTCAATGCCGCATTGGGACACTCTCGAGGCAGACCGCATATCTTGTGGTCAAGTTTTTTGTTACGGCTCGTCATCTTCGGATTGTACTGCTTTCGGAGTCGGTCGCCCGATAGGGTAAGGACCTTTGTCCCCTTCGCTCGTCCGTTGCAGCGTATGTTTGATCTTAAGATTCGTATCGACAACCACCAATTCGCGATCTGAAATACTAGTAACGCGGAATCTTCCATCGAGTAGATCGCCACGCTGAATACCGAGAATCTCTTTACTCGCCTTGTTCTGCAGGAACGCAGTGTCACCGATGTTCCGAGGCTTAACCATGATGCCGATGAAAGTGAAGTTCGGGGTGGGTGGTGCTGCCACACTCAGCGATACGGGAAGCGAATAGAGCGTATTGTCACTGCTCTTGACAACGATCTGTCGCTGTCCAGGATTAGCAATAACCGCAGCGGGCACCGTGGCGGACAGTTGCTGCGGGCTAATGTACCTGGTTGGAAACGGGCGCCCATCAATCACAATGGAGACGGCTGGAGTAAACTTATCCCCCCGCGCTTCCAGGGAAAAGTCTTCCGTCTTCGCAAAGACATTCGCAGGAGAAATTGAAGCCAGTAACAATGGTGGTGTTGGTGTGGGCGTCGGCGACGGCAGCGGTGATGGTGAAGGCAGGGGCTTTTCGTAGTAAGCGAAGATATTGCGCCGCGGGTCGGGTACCGCCGGCAGACTGATTCGGGAATCGACCGGTGTTGCTAGCGACAAATCAATCACTGGTTCATTCGTCTGAGAGGACTTTTGATTTCTCCCCGGGGACGGCGTTGGCGAAGCAGAAGGGACAGTAGCGTTGCTGCGCGACGGTGGTTTTGAGCTGCTGCCGAACCCGAAAAATGTCCACCACATCGCGACGATGGCGACGACCCCGAGCCCGATAGCCCAGATCAACTTCTTTTGATCGCTTGTAGTTCTAATCTCGGCGGCCGCCATCTACTAACTCCTCAATGTACAGTTGCGGCATTGGCCGCAGGCTTGTCTACTTGTGCCGGGCGACTAAAGTAAGTGGCCAAATCCAATCGCAAGCTGACCAGGGCATTCCCCGAACCAGATTTCACTGGACCCGCTTCTACCGCCGGCTGGGCGTTGGAGCCGGTCGCTCGTTCCAACTCGACAGCGTTGATAATGGTGAACTCTTTGCTGCTTTCGATGTCTCGCACAAAGTGACGAATGCTTTGATACTGACCTTCCACAGTCACACTGACGCCAATACCGGGATACATGCTTTGCCATTTGTTCGCGGCGGAGTTCGATGCGGGCGGTGCGGGTTGCCCCTGAGCCTTTAGCACTATCGGTTCTAATGAAGTGTACTCCGGCCCCGAAGTGTTTCGCAGAGTGTTCTTGCGTATCAATTCGTTTAGATCCTCGTAAAGGGTCATGCGGCCTTCGTCGCGATCCACCAATCGGCGGTTTTCGAAGTCATCAAGGCTGACGGTTATTTTTTCGACTTGAGCCTTAGTGTCTGTGACGTGTCTGAGCGCTTCCTTTGCAGTTCGCAGCGTTTCTTTTAGATGATCGCGATCGCGCGTTCGTGCGGCCACACTCAATTGTGCCGGTATTTGAAAGTAAAGATAGCCAACCACCACGGCCAGCAGCATCAGTGCGGCAACACTTAGGCCGATGAGCTCGGCGACACCCACGGTACCGCGATGCGAGAGACGAATCTTTCGAAATCGTTCGCGCCGGCTGCTCGACAGTCCCGCTGATTCCTGGCTCATCGAATGCCTCCGATCGCGGTCGTGGAATGATCATTGGAAGCTCTGGCGTCCGGTGTGGAAGCGAAACTCCGGGGCGGAGTGTATTGCACGAGCAGCTCGTATTCAGAACCACTTTCGCCTCTGCCTTTCTGAAGACTCACGGTGTGCAACTCCGCCTGAAAGATTCCTTGTTTATCCATGTCCGCGATCATGTCTGTAACAGCCGTCGGAGATGTGGCGATCACTGTCAGTTCCAGGTTAGCAACCATACGGTCGCCCTCGCTGTGAACCTTGCGTACAGCGATGCGCGCTACACGAACGGTTTGCGGCAGCACGCCTTCAAGATCGGCAAACAAGAGCGACCAAGAGAAGCGTTTGCGATCGACCAATTCATGCGCCGATTTCAACAATAATTGTTGTTCGGGAGTGAGCGAGTTTTTTATCTTTTGCGCCTCAGCCGCGAGGGCAAGCTCTTCCTGACTCAGTTTGTCAATTTCGTCCTGAACCACCCTGGCCTTGACGCTGGAATCGTGGCTTGAGCGCGCGATAAACACCATGGCCAGCAGAGAGAAGAACACGACGACGGCAGTCACCACCCAGGGCAGCACGCGATTAGTAAATGGTCTACTCGCTAGATTGAGTCGGTTTGTCACTTTCGATCCTTACCTCGCCGGGTTGACACTCAGTGGCGGTGGCCTTTCGTCAGGGAGCAGCAGGTCAAGCATACACGCGGCGGACAAATGGCTGCAACCGACGCTGCGCCCCTGAAAAGCCGGGCGGCGCGCGGCAGAGACTTAAACGCTTGAGATCCGGACGGGTTTCATTTAAAGGAGGGAGTCAGCTTGGTAGCCAGTCGACAGGCGAATAGCGTTAGACTAATCACCGTCACGAAAATGTGCGGCGTGATGGCAGCGCCTTTTCCTTTGTGGCCGCGGTGTGGTGATAGGCGCAAATCCGATTACGGCCGGTACGTTTTGCTCTGTAGAGCGCCGAGTCGGCCAGTTCAATCAACTCGATCGGATCACATGAGTCGTCGGGAAACGCGGCCACCCCGATACTGATAGTCAGGCGATGAGTCTTCAACTCACCACTCGATCCCCTTCGCACCGCCGGGAACTCATGCTGCTCAATGGCGACGCGTACGCGTTCGGCGGCGACCATTGCCTGGCCATAGTCAGCATCAAGCAAAAACGCCGCAAACTCCTCGCCGCCAAAGCGAGAGGCCACATCACCGGCCCGCAACGCTTTCTTGATCAGGGCTCCTATCTCCTCGAGCGTTTGGCTTCCCACCAGGTGACCGTACGAATCATTGACCAGCTTGAAATAGTCCAGATCCATCATCAGAACGCAAAATGGTCTGGCCTCCTCCTCAGCACGGGCGGACTCGCGCTTCAATTCTGAGAAGAACGACTTGCTGGTTAGCAATCCAGTCAGTTCGTCGTGCGCGAGCAAGCGATGGATATGGCGCTGGAACTCGCGGTCAATCTCATCGAGCATTTCAAAGCGAAAGAGATGATCGCCGATTACTACTTTGTCACCATCGTTGAGAAAAGCCTCTGTGATCATTTGGCCATTCAGCAGCGTGCCGTTCGTTGAACCGAGATCGGTGATCTTGTAACGCACCACGCCGGTACTCTCGACACGCTCTGCGCTGATGCGCGCATGCAGCCGAGACGCCCGAAAGTCGTTAACGCGCACGTCCGCATCGACGGCTCGCCCCAGCACGACGTTATCGCGTTCCAGCGGGATCGGCGCCGCCATGAGTTCTCCTCGGAGAAAAATCAGGGCTGGCCGGCGCTCTCGTTCTGCCTGGGGAGCGTCTGGGTTTGCTCCAGCCTGTGTGTTGGCGGAGTCATCGTGGTATTCGCTAACCATTACGTTGCAAGCATCGATAGGGCTGGACTGGCTGACCTTGGGCGAATGGTATCTTATCGTGCGGCCCGTATCCCGGCAATGGCATTTTGGCGGGGAGTGCGCAGCGCAGCCGCTTGTCGCCCGTACAACCTTACTTCTATAATCAACTTTCACGAAGGCCAAGGAGAGTTGAGATTGGAAAACGAAACAACAGCAACCTGTACCTGGGCACGAGAAGGACTGTCGGTCGAGCGCGTGGCTACCGCTAGTCTCCCCACTGAATGGGGTGAGTTTAAGATTGCCGGCTACCGATCGCGAACCAGCGACGAAGAGTTCGTCGTTCTTTATAAAGGAGCACTGCGGCCCGAGATCCCGACCTTGGTGCGGATACATTCTCAATGTCTAACCGGGGATGTCTTTGGATCCTTGAAATGCGATTGTGGTAAACAGCTTCATCGCACGATGCAGATGATTCAGGCAGAGGGTCGTGGAGCGATTGTCTATCAGCAGCAGGAAGGCCGAGGTATTGGTATCCTCAACAAGATCCGCGCGTACGCGCTGCAGGATGAAGGGGCCGACACTGTCGAAGCAAATGAACTGTTGGGATTAGCTGTCGACTCGAGAGAATACCGTCAGTGCGCAGAGATACTCTACGATATGGGTCTGTGTCACGTGCGGGTTATCTCGAACAATCCTTTGAAACTACGCGCGCTTGAGGAAGCCGGCCTGAAAATCATCGAACGAGTGTCCATCGAGGTTGATTCAGCACAACCCGCAGAGAGGTATTTGCGGACCAAGAAAGAGAAAATGGGACACCTGTTGGAGTTGAATACGGAGAGTCCAACTCGGCTGAGTAAGTAAAAACCGGCGTGCCGTCGATTAGTTAGCGGCTGGCTTAGGCCGCAGTTGTTTTAGCGCGTCTCGAGTGCGTTCGGCGTCCGGTGCTTTCGGCGCGAGCTTTAAGTAGGTTTCCAACTCATCAGCAGCTCGTGCGTGGTCACGTTTACCCCAGTAGATTCCTCCGAGATAACGATGTGCCTGAGCAAGATTATTACCGCCGGGAAGGCTAATCGTTGTCTCCAACTCCTGCTGTGCCTCGTCTAGTTGCTTCAGATTCATCAACGCGATGCCAAGATAAAGGTGCGGCGTGGGAGCGGTTTTCTGTTGTTCTATGGCCTTTCGCAAAGGACTCAGGGCTTCACCGAACGATTTCTTCTGCAAAAGGGCGATGCCGAAGTTTAGATTAGCATCAAAATCATCCGCCTTTAGTTTCAAAGCAGCAGCCAGCGCCTCAGCAGCTTTGTCCAGATCACCCACAGTTAGATATTGGACACCCAGTTGGTTATAAGCGCGCAAGAACGATGGATACGCAGCTACCGCGACTCTCAAATATTCAATTGCTTTCTTGTTGTTCTGCCGGCGAACTTCGTCCATTCCTTTGATGTAGGCGTCCAGCGCAGGCTTAGGAACGCCGGCGAGGGCGGGATCAGCGCTGGGTTTAAGACGCAGATAAATCGGCACCATCACGACTGGACCACTGGACGTGCCCTCAACGTAAACGCTCTCTCGGGCGCTCTCGTATTCGTTGGTCTCGTCCACGGTAAGGTTGTAGTTACCGGCCGCGATCCCATTAAACGAGAACTGCCGGTCCGAGTCGGTGACGGTCGTCAGCACTCCAACGTCAGGGTTCTCCAGCCTGACTTTGAAACTTTTGCTTTCCGTATTGCCACCAGGTAGATAGACCTGGCCCTTAATCGTCCGCCTACCACCCGCCCCGGCGTTGTCTCCGCGATTGGCCCCCAGCGCCTGACCGCGAGTGACAATGGGAGTCGCTAGGATCAGGATCAGCGTGATGAGTTTCAAAAAATGCGCGCTGTTTGAGCTTAGTTTTATCATAGGTAGAAGCCGTCAAATTCTTATCGAGCCAACTTAGGGCTTCGCAGGTTTACGCTGCCCTGACTTGCCGCGCAGTTCACGAATGGCGCCTCGGGTTTGCTCGGCGTCCGCAGCCCCCGGTACCAGCTTCAGATAAGTCTCAAGCTCATCGGCAGCGCGCTCGTATTCGCGCTTGCCCCAATAGATGCCTCCGAGGTAGCGATGGGCTTGGGCTACTTCACTGCTCTTGGAGCCAATCGCCGCCTCAAGTTCCTGCTGAGCCTGGTCGAGTTTCCTTTGGCTCATCAGAGCGATGCCGAAGTACATATGTGCGGTCGGGATCGAACTATTCTTCTTGAGCGCGACTGCCAGTTCTTCAACTGCTTGATCGAACTTCCTTTGATTAAGGAGCGCGATCCCATAATTCAGCCTCGTCTTGAAATCGTCGGGAGCGAGTTTTACGGCGGTCGCCAATTCCTGCGCTGCCTTGTCCGGTTTTCCCAATTTTAGATATTGGACGCCCAACTCATTCAAGGCGAGCGCAAACTCGGGGTAAATAGCCAATGCAGCTTTTAGTTGCTGCACTGCCTTCTCGTGATCCTGGATTCGGTCTGATTCAAGGGCCTTGGCATAAAGTTCGGCGGCTGCCTTCGGAGCGGCTGCCAGCGCCACGCTAACCACTTCCGACTTCGTTTCGGTTCGGCGTTTTGGTACCAGATAAATTGGTACTGTAAAAATCCGGGGCGTGCTGCCGACCGCAGAGTTTCCCCGCATGCTCGAACTCCCAGGGTCGTCGATATAAACCGTTTCCCTTACCGCTTCATAATCATCGCCGGCATCGATCACGACTGTGTAAGAACCCGCTGTGAGATTCTTGAAGCTGAATGAACCGTTGGAATCGGTAAAGAGGGTAAGCGTGCCACCTCCTCCAGCCATCGACTCCAGTTTGACTTTCAAACCTGGAGCGTCGGCACGGCGGCCGGAAAGGAAATAGATGCGGCCCTGAATGGTGTGCCGGCCCCCCGTGCCCGTGTAGTCTACTGCACCCTGTCCCAGGACCGGAAACAAAGAAGCGCAAAACAACCCAGCGGCGAAAACAAGCGGAAAGAAAGAGAGAAAGCCTCGACGAGCTATCTGATCCGGGGAGAAAAGCATTTGCAGGTCTCCTTTCTGAAACTTAGGAAAGACCGACGAAAACGGCGAGCGCAGGGGAATTCGGAGGGACAAGAATAACACAAAAAAGAATGGGAGAAGCACGTTCAAACTGTGCTTCTCCCGTGAACATTCACGCGTCAACGAAATTTCCGTTGGTGCGTGAAAGACAATTGGCTTAGAACGAGAACTTCACACCAAGCCTCATGGTTGACGGGAACTGGAAGATCGTTCCTGTACCATAAGTGGGATTGGTAAATGCCGGCACTCCAGAAATGCCGCTGTTGAGCGTAAGAGTTTCGTCCTGTCGAATGGCACGCTGTGCGTTGGTTACATTAAACCAATCGAACATGACGCGCAGTTCGCTTCGCTCACCTGTCTTAATCGGGTAGTAAGTACCGAAGTCCAACTGGTAGTTACCCGGCGTACGAGTAGCACCCGTAAGCGGGTTGACGGCCGTTCCTCGCGGCAAGCCAAAACCTTCGTTATCGCCGTAGACGGGATGCGGAATCAACGCATTGAACGGTATGCCAGACTGGGCATAGAAGTTGGCCGACAGCATAAGTTTGATCGGCGTCCGATAGGTGCCGTTAAACTTGAACTGATGCGGCCGATCATTCGGCAAACGACCGTACGTATTCTTTAACAAGCTCGGCAGATCGAACAACGAAGTGATGTTCGGATCTGACTGGCCGTTGTCGTTGCGGAACAGACCTTCGTAGTTTCCAGTCAAGCTTGAGTAAACATAAGAAGCGATGAACTGATAGTTGCTGGTAAATCGCTTCGTAGCCGTAAATTCAATCGCGCGATAGTAACGACGTGCACGTCCGAAGCACTGGCTGACGCCCACCGGCGGCGGCTGACAGGACTTGGTGTTGGTGATGCTTTCGCCCGGATTGAACAAGAAATAGCTCACGCCATCGTTGAAAGAGCCATCCTCAATCACATGTCCCTGGGCGCGATACCGGCCCGTAACTCCGACGGTAAAGCTCTTGGCCACCTCGTACTCGAAACCGGCAACCATCTCATGGACGGTCTGCGGTTTGAGGTCGGAGTCAATCGGTGTTGGTTCGCAACCAAGACAACCTAAACCGGAATTCGACCCGGCCAAAATAATTGAGCCGGCAGCCGCATTCAGCTTATTGACGTTGGCATTGCGATCCAACTGGATATCGTCTCCGCCAGCGCGGACGTTGATATCAAGCGGAATTGGGGTTTCCAGGAAGGTAGCGTAGTTGACAAAAATCTTGCCTTTACCCTGCTTCGTGAAATCCCAGACAAATCCGAATCGTGGCTGCAAGTTGTCGACGAAATGATTCAGCTTCAGATAGGTGGAGCTAGTGCCATACGCCTGCTGATAATCCCACCTGGCGCCGAAGTTGATTTGTAGGTTCTTCGTTATCTTGAAATCATCCTGGCCGTAGAAACTCTCGACCCGAGTGCTTGTCGACTTGTTACCGGTTTCGAGCGAGAAGTCGCGAACGCGAACACTCGAGAGAACCAGAATCGGATTCGTCGACAACTGTGCCACAGTTAGCGCACCGGTGGTAACCGTGGTAATTCCCACGGGTCCCTGCCCGGCAGCTATCAAGGCCCTCAGGCGGTTAGTGAAGCCACTGGATGGGCATTGCGCCGTGGTGGCGTTCGTCGGAGAACAAACACCCCAGCGATTGGTGATACGGATACCACCCGGCATACTGGTCGCGGGGAATGGAAAGCCCACTTCTTCTCCAAACGGATCGCCAAATGTTCTGCCAGGTCCGCTTGATTTGGTGTGAATCTTGTAAATGTTATCGTTGTACTCGAAGCCCCACTTGATCGTGTGCTTGTTCACGAGATTCTGGAACCTGGTCGAGAACTCCCAACGATTGCGATCCTGGGTGGAAACAAGTCCAAAGCCATCGTCCGTGAAAGTACGTACTAGGGCTCCGCCATTGCGGCCATCCACAAACGCCAGCTTCAGGTTATTCGGATCAACACTGGGCACGGCCGTACCGTCGTAGAATACGTTCGTGTCAACAGGAGTAACGACCGCGCCGCCACGCAGGGCAGCGAAGTTCTCTTGAATAAGCGACTTGTTGGCCACCGATGCCAGCGGAGTGGTGTTGGCTCGTTGGAAGTGCAGACCGAACATGAACTCCCCGACGAATTTCGGCGTGATTGTCGAATTCAAACGGGCCACGTAATTATGGCCTCCGGTTAGAATTGTTCCGCGGAAGCTATCGAGATTAGCGCCGAAACCATTATCTGGCACACGCGCGTTGAGCCGGAAGAGAAAGCCCTCTTGCCTGGTGAAGTCCCCAAAGGTTGAGAACGTGAATGTATTGTTCTGATTGACGCCCCAAGTTAACTTGCCGGCGTAGAACGGCGTGGTGATCTTGTTCTCAACAGGTTGGAGAAAAGTCTGAGTCAAGAACTGGTTCTTCCGACGCTGCGGATTGAAGGCGCCAAAGAACCAAAGCTTGTCTTTAATGATTGGACCGCCAACGTCTATTCCGGCATCAATTTCGGAATAGCTCTTTGGTACAGCGCCAACCTGCGGAATGGCGGAAGCCTTCACTCCCCGCACCATACCGCTGGTGGTGAAGTAGCCAAAACCATCGCCGTGAATCTGGTTGCTACCACTCTTGGTGATGACGTTAAAAATTCCACCGGTGCTCTTGCCGTATTCGGCACCGTAGGCGCCCGTCTTAATCTCGACTTCCTGAACGAACTCAAACGGCAGATTCGCGCCGGCCCCGCCGAATGCAGGGTCGCTGGTGTTCACGCCATCGAGAATGTAGTTATTCTCAGGTCCGGAAGAACCGGCCACCGAGGGATCGCGATCCCGACCGGAAGCATCTCTCAACCCCGAGCGCGTAACTGTCGGGGCGATTGTGTACAAGCCCTGAACCGTACGTGCCGTTGGGAAGTTGGAAAACTGCTCGCTCGAGACGTTTGAACCCGTCGTCACTCCCGACGTGTCGATACCGGCGCCTGCGCTTTCAGTAACCGTGACGGTGGCCCCGACATTCGCGGCCTGCAACTGAACGTCAAGAGCAGAGGTCTTCGACAGATTCACGTCGACACTTTGCTCGAACCGGGCAAAACCCTTTGCGGAATCGATTGTGACCGCGTATTTCCCCGGTGGAAGATTCAGCACACGGTAATTGCCCTGGTCGTCGGTCGTGGTCGACTGCGGCGAGATCAGGTTAGGGCTCTTGACACTAACACCAATGCCCGGAACCGCCGCGCCATTGGAGTCAACAACCCGGCCTTCGATCGAGCCGGTTGTTGAGGTCTGAGCAAAAGCGGCTGATGAAACCAGCGCAAAGCACAGAACCAGAAATAACCTTAAAACATTTTTCATCTTCAGATTTCCTTTCATTGGAGTAACAAAAAAGCCGCTTCCTAATCAGACCCTCTCACAGGATCCATTACTTTTCGGCGGCATTCAACGAGAATTCCATAACGGACAAGTTGCTGTAGACACTCACGCGCCTCGTTTTCGCAACTCCCATGCCCACAAAGGGTAAGGCGGCACAATCAACTGAGTTACAAGGACTTATGCGCGCAGCGATCCTTACGCGGAGTCGGCAAAAATCCAAAAAAATGGGAACAATCCATAATCTGAAAGCTCTGCTGGAGGCGCCTGAACGGAGAACCAAACCCATCAGTCCAGTGGGTAGTTCTTCCAAAAACCCGTGCGGAACTCCACGTTAGATTCAGGTGCTACGCGAGGTCTATCGGGCGCGCTCAGAGGATCCAAGAGGTTGGCTGCAAGGGCAGCAGGTATGCATTTCTGATTCGTTCCCTTCGACTGATGATGACGTTTAGTGTCGTTCTTCTCCGCTGAGCTCGTAGATTCTTTCAGCTTTCTTATTGCATCGCGGATGGCCGACACCATTGTTCGAAGTCCCTGGCGTGATAAACTCCCGGCTCGTCAATTCATTGCTGAGGCCGAGAAAACTTGAGCGAACGCATCTATCGCGATCCGGTTCACAATATCATTCGCCTGCGCACCGAAACGGACGAAGGTCGGTTGATGATGCGCTTGATCGATACGCCTGAGTTTCAAAGGCTGCGGCGCATCAAACAACTCGGTCTTGGCCTCTACACCTATCAGGGCGCGGAACACTCGCGCTTCACGCACTCGCTGGGCGCCTTTCATCTGATGACGCGAGTGCTGGATCGTCTCTCGGAGAGGCACTCTTTGGCAGACGGCGCCCGCACCGCTGCCCGAGCTGCGGCCCTGCTTCATGACGTCGGCCACGGTTCATTTTCCCACGTGATGGAAAAGGTGTTGGGCTTTCATCATGAATCATGGACCGTCAAGGTCGTGCAAAGCGAAGAGACCGAGATCGGCCAACTGCTCGCTGCATACTCGGCCAGCTTGCCGGGTGACGTCGCCAACATCATCGAGGGAAAGTTCCAGCCGGCGGCACTGGCGCAACTCGTGTCCTCGCAACTCGACGTTGATCGCATGGACTACCTGCTGCGTGATTCGTTGATGACCGGAGCGAAGTACGGCGTCTACGATCTCGAATGGATCATCAACGCTCTGGCGATAGACGAAGAGGGAGATCGCATCTACGTTGCGGCGCGCGGGCTTTACGCGGTCGAAGAGTATTTGCAGGCTCGTTACTACATGTTTCGCCAGGTCTACTTTCATCGCGCGCTTCGTTCGGCCGAAGCGGTGCTGCGCTCGATTTTTCGCCGCGTGCTGCAACTGCTCGAAGCAGGCGAACCGGTCTGGTACGCTCCCGGTACCGCCTTTGAAAAAGCCGTGCGCCAAAAAACGCTTTCACTTGCTGAGCATCTCGAGATGGACGACTCGGACGTTATCTTTCACGTCAAGCAATGGCAGCGGGCCGACGATCCGATTCTTAAGGATCTCAGCCGGCGCTTTGTCACGCGGCGGCTGTTTAAGGCAATCGATCTCGATATGCCGGTGGAAGAGCGGGCTGAGTTTTTGGCAATGGCGCGAGCCTGCGTCAAACGTGCCGGTTTCGAACCGGATTACTATTTCATTGAAGATCGCGCCAGCGATGTCCCTTACTATAACTATTACAACGTGGAAGGCAGCGAACCCAAGACGCGCATCTATGTTGAGGATGGTTACGCGCGCCCGCGCATTCGCGAGATCAGCGAGGTCAGCGACGTCGTGCGCGGATTACAGCGCGGATACGAACTGCATCGCGTCTGCTTCCCGGCGGAAGTCAAAGCAGAAGTCTACGCTCTTTATCACAATGCCGCGCCCCTCAATACGTCTTTCGTTTAGAGGGGCGCTACGGTTTCGCTCAGACAGGGCACAACGTGCTTCGTTTAGAGAGGGCACAACGTGCTTCGTTTAGACAGGGCACTTGTGCCCCGGTGCGGCGGACAAGTCCGCGATCTAAACGAAACGTGATTTTGAGAAACGAATCTGAGACATGAAGTCTTCACCGTTTGCTTTTGTCGCGTTCTTATTTGTCCTCGCCGTCGGCGCGCAGGGCCAAACAGCACACTCGAATCTGAAAGTCGCGGTGCTGGATTTTGGCTTGACCCGAACGGGGCAATCAGCGTCAGAAATATTTTCGACGATGCTCGCGGCAGAGGCAGAAATTGTATTTATCGACAGAGACCTGGCCCGCGCCGCCGCCCGGGGTATTGGTTATTCAGGCTCTTTGAATCTGTCGATTCAGGAAGCTCGTGATCTGGGCTCGGCGATCGGCTGCGACTTTTACTTGATCGGCGATGCACAAACAGTGCGACGTTCACCTTCGACTGGCCCGGTATATTTCGAGGCCTACGCTTCCATCTTTTTGGTCAGCGGGCGCAGCGGCAGGTTAATCGCGTGGGAGCGGCCGAGTCTTGAGGGGCCCACGCCCGAACAGGCAGAAAAACTTTTGCTCAGCCAAATCGCAAACGCAGAGACGCGCGGGCGATATCAGTTGGCGCTCCGAAAGGCGCAGGAGGAAGAGCGTAGCCAACTGCAGATCGCCGTTGAGCGCAACACGCCAGTGATTGAAGAAGCGCCTGCGGAAGCAAGCGAACAACCTGGGCTGCGACTGCCCCGACCCTATCGTCGTTTGCGCCCGGCTTATCCGGACGCCGCGGCCCGAGCGGACGCTGAAGGTACCGTCGACGTGTTGTTGGACCTCGACAAGGAAGGCGAGGTCAGCCGTGTTGAGGTGGCTCGATGGGCCGGCTTTGGCCTGGACGAAGCGACCGTGAATACTGTCCGGCAGTTGCACTTCTTTCCGGCGCTACGCGATGGTGTGCCGATTCCGATACGCATTTTGTTGCGCTACAATTTTCGCAAACCGGTTGCGCCATGAATTGTTCCGTTTAGACAGGGCACTTGTGCCCCGCTGCGGCGGACAAGTCCGCTATCTAAACGGGTCAGGGATGAGTTGTTTCATCCAGGCATCTGCACGTTGCAGACGAGCCGGACGCTTTGCGCGAGACATCGATCGCTGTGGGTGCTTGCTAATGATTAGAAGTGAAAACAAATTCCCGCAAAGGGGCAAAGCCGCAAAGCGGAATTTCGATTTAAGAGAGCCGACTCATGCACAACAACTCTTCAACGTCGCGCTGTCTAGCCGTGAAAGCGAAAGGTCCGCAAAGAAAGCGAGCCCCCTAAGATCAGCACCGAAGCCACTGAACGGCATGACGACTGTGTTCGCTCGCGGTTTGGTCACGACTCTCATCCTCGCAATTCTCATTTGGTTGGTTGCTTTTTCTGCTTACAGTACTGCATCAACTTCTCCGCTTAGGAAATCGACCAGGACTGAATCAGCATCCGACGCGGGCGCGGTTTCGACGGACACTCCCGAAGGCCGGCTCGCGGTTTTCGATGACCTGTGGCAGACCGTTGCAGATCACTATTACACCGATACTTTTCATGGTGTCGATTGGCCGGCTCAACGGCGACTCTTTCGTCCGCTGGCGGCCCAAGCCCGAGACGCCCGCGAACTGTATGCAGAACTGCGGCGCATGCTCTCGTTGTTACAGGACGCGCACACACGAGTCTACGCACCCGAGGAGAAGTTCGACTGGCAGCATCCAAAGTTTATCAGCATCGGCATTTCGCTTCGCGAAGTCGAAGGGCGACCGACCGTATTCAGAGTGGAGCGAGGGTCGCAGGCGCAGCGCGCCGGTATTCACCCGGGAGACGTGATCGAAACTATCGGCGGCGAGTCGGCCTCGGCCTTGCTCGAGAAACGACAGCGCGAGCATGCCTCTTCCACTCCGCGCGCCGCACATCTGCAAGCGCTGGGCGCGCTGACTGATGGTCCACCCGGAACAAATCTGACGATCAACTGGAGAGATGCGAATTCCCTGGAGCATCAGGCTGTTTTTCAGCGGCAGTGGCGCGAACGCAGCTTCGCCCTGCGCACGCATCAACTGCGCAAAGGGATCGTCTTGATCGAGATCGATGCGTTCACCCAAACCCTCGCCTTCGAGTTCGCTGCTTCGGTGCGGCACACATTGCTGCACGCGCGCGGCCTCATCCTGGATCTGCGCGGCAACGGCGGAGGCGATGCCACGGCGATGGCTGAGATTGCCTCACTTTTTCTTCCCGCTGCCACCAGGCTGGGCCAGTTCACGAACCGTCAGGGAAGCGTGGCCCTGGCGCTGGAAACAGACGCCATGTTCGCTACTGCCGTCGACCGAAATAAGGCGTCACAGATACCGCTTGTGATACTGACCAGCGAACGCACTTCGAGCGCCGCCGAGATCTTTGTCGCAGCATTGCAGCACTCGCCGCGTGTTTCTGTCGTTGGTGGTCAAACTTGCGGTTGTGTGCTGGCCGTGCGCATGCACCACGCGCTGCCCGATGGCGGCGAACTCGAAGTCAGCGAGCTGGACTATCGCACGGAAAAAGGATTGCGCCTCGAAGGTCAGGGCATTATCCCTGATGAAGTCGTCGGCCTCACTCGTCGGGATCTCTATGCACATCGTGACCGCTTGCTGGAGTTAGCGCGGACCAGGTTGCGAAACTCTTTGCCTCGCTGAAGGTTGCATTGCTTCACTGGGACCGCGGGCGTCCCGCCCGCCCGTTTGGTATCCCAACCACACTTGGTCAGGTCACGCTAATCGAGCATCAAGTTCGCGCCTGCGGCGCTCAGGCGGGCGGGATGAGCACCCCAGCGGTGCTGCCCCGCCGGGGATCCCGCCGCCCGCGCTCCCAGTTAATGCGCCATGTTATGATTTCCCCGCCCAAACTTATTTCTGCTTTGAATCGATCATGCTGTATCTCTCACAAGTATTGAGACGACCGATCCGGGATCTCGAAGGCGAACGCGTAGCGCTGATTAAGGACGTGATCGTCCGGCTGGGTGAGGACGATCACCCGCCCGTTACCGGCTTCGTGGCGCGTTACCGGCGGCGCGATTTTTTTCTATCGCGTTGGCGCATCGCCGATTTCGGCGCTCAGGGAGTGCGCTTGAATTCAGACATTCTTGATCTGCGTCCCTTCGTACGCCGCGAAGACGAGGTGCTTTTGGCCCGTGACGTTTTGGACAAGCAACTGATCGATGTCGATGGCAAGCGTGTAGTGCGGGTCAACGACGTGCAGATCATCGAAGCAGCGGGCGATTGGCGGGTCACCGGTGCGGACGTGAGCCTGCAGGGTCTGTGGCGTCGGCTCGCGCCCCAGGGATTCGTCGGCAGCAAACGGCCCGTCGAAGTGATCGACTGGGCGGATGTCGGTTACCTGGCAACTGACGCTGCCACGGTGCAGTTGAAATCTGCGCGGGGCAAACTCGCGCGCCTGCATCCGGTCGAGATCGCGCGCCTGGCTGAATCGCTTTCTTATCATCACGGCACCGAGATCGTCGCTGCGCTCGACGACGAAATCGCCGCTGAAACTCTCGAAGAGATGCCGGCCGAACACCAGGCACGCATCCTTGGCGACATGAACGAAGAGCGAGCGGCAGACATTCTCGAGTGGATGTCGCCGGACGAGGCTGCGGATGTTCTTGGTGACCTGCCGGAAGAAAAAGCTGAAGAACTGCTCGGCTTGATGGAGGGTGAGGAGCAGGCAGATGTCGCGGAACTGCTTCCTTATGAAGACGACACCGCCGGCGGCCTGATGACGACGGAGTTTGTGACACTGCCACGCGATTTGACTGTTGCCGAGGCGCTCGCGCGTCTGCGCGAAATGGCTAAGACTCCCAACATGATTTACTACCTTTACGTGGTGGCCAGCGAGGGTTCCTGGCAACTCGAAGGCGTCATCGCGTTGCGCAGTTTGATCCTCGCCGATCCGGCTTCGCCGCTAAGTGAAGTCATGCGATCGGAATTTCAAATGGCGCGGGTGGATGCCTCAGCCACGGAAGTCGCGCACCAAATCGCTGAGTATAATCTGTTGGCCTTGCCTGTAGTCGATGACACGGGCGATATTCTTGGCATCATCACTGTCGATGATGCGATGGAAATTCTGCTGCCGAAAGATTGGCGGCAGAGATTACCGAGACTGTTTGGGTGATGGCGGCTACGGCGCCAATCTCAGCACGACAGGTCAGTACCACCTGCGGTAGCGGGTGGGTAATCGGCATGGCAGCGCACCCGCCCGCTACCGCAGGCGGTACTGACCTGTCGTCCCCAGCGAAATGAGAGTCTGATGAGCGAGGAGCCTCCAAGTGGCCGAGTCAAGAGAAGCGGCCAGAAAAGAAGTACGAGCCGTCGGACGCCAGCTCCTGCGGCGCGGCGCTCGAGGTGTGCGCCGCACTGTCGCCCGGCGGCGGCGCTTTCTCACCTACCTCGCGATCCTTGGCCCAGGCATGATCACGGCCAACGCCGGTAACGACGCGGGCGGTATTGCTACCTATGCCTCGGTGGGCGCCGATCACGGTTATCGCCTTCTCTGGATCCTGCTCCCCATTACCATCAGTCTGGGTATCGTTCAGGAGATGTGCGCCCGCATGGGCGCGGTCACGGGCAAAGGACTTGCTGATCTGATTCGCGAGCGATTCGGCGTGCGCTGGACCGCGTTCGTGATGCTCGCACTCTTAATCGCCAACGGTGGGGTAACGGTTTCGGAATTCGTGGGCATCGCCGCGGCTACGGAATTGTTTGGTGTGCCGCGTTATTTTTCGGTCCCGATTGCTGCCTTTGCCGTCTGGTGGTTAGTCGTCAAAGGTTCTTACAAACGAGTCGAGCGCGTCTTCCTGCTGATGTCGCTGGTCTTTCTCGGCTACGTCGTTTCCGCTTTCCTGGCGCGTCCGGACTGGCACCTGGTGGCGGTCTCGATGGTGCGGCCAAGCTTCAGTTTTGAGCAGGCCTATCTCTTCACTTTCATCGCTCTGGTGGGTACCACAATCTCACCGTACATGCAGGTGTACGTTCAATCGTCAGTGGTGGAGAAGGGGGCGACGGCTGAGAATTATGCTGAAACCAGAATCGACGTCTGGGCCGGCACCATCTTCTCCATCTGTATCGTTCTTTTCATCATCGTATCGACGGCGGCGACTCTGCACCTGCGTGGCCTGCACGTTGAGACCGCTGCGGATGCGGCCATCGCTCTGAGACCATTAGCCGGGCCCTACGCGGAGACCCTGTTTGCAGTTGGACTGTTCGGCGCTTCGATGCTGGCGGCGGGAGTGTTGCCGCTGGCTACTGCCTACTCGATCAGTGAAGCGTTGGGTTTTGAGAAGGGAGTGTCCCGCAGCTTTCGCGAAGCACCGATTTTTCTGGGAGTGTTTACCTTCCTGATTACTGTTGGAGCCGCGATCGCGGTAATTCCCGACCTGCCGCTGATTCGCGTGCTCCTGGTCACACAGGTGATCAATGGCCTGCTGTTGCCCATCATTCTGATCGCCATTCTGCGCCTCGTGAACAACCGCGAGTTAATGGGCACTCACGTGAATGGCCCCGTACTGAACGTTGCCGCCTGGCTGACGACGTTAGTGGTGTGTGCAATCTCACTGCTCTTCATCGTCGTCACGTTGTTTCCGAATCTGCTCCGCTGATGAAATCTGAATTCGAACCTTCTCGGCTTTTCGAGTGCGGACGAGCCAACCAAATCATCGGTTCTTCATCATGCAACTGGTAGCGTCTTAATTTCCCTTTGCGGCTTCGTTTCTTTGCGTGCTTTGCGTGAGCCCATTGTGCAAATACAAAATATTTCACGCCAAGGTACAAAGAGGCAAAGGCGCAAAGTCCGAGATTAGGACACTACTTGCAAGTGGCGAGTTTCACTCTCGCCAATGAAAGCAATCAATGATAAAAGATTAGCCTGCAGGCGCGCCCAACTGCTTGCGATCGTTGCATCAAACATTCAGCACATGACTCGCTCTCAACCAAAAAACCAGCTCGCGCTTTTTCTGTTTGCGATGGCGACAGTGGTGCTGCTGCTTTACCTGACTATTAGATTTGAAGTCAGCCTGTTGGGTTACCTGGGGGCGCACATGACCGAACGCGCCTCGCCTGAGACCCTCGTCAGGATTCTCAAACTAATCTTGTGGGCCACCTTCGCCTACCTCATCGTCAGGGCACTCAGAGCTTTCCTGTTCGGTTTGATCTTTCGCCTGAAACGTGGTTACGAGGCGCCCACGCTGGCCCGGAATATTTTCTCGATCGTGGCCTTCACGATCTTTTTCCTGCTGATCTTTAGCGAGCTATTCCCAAAGGTTAACCTCGGTGCGCTCTTTACCACGTCAGCGATCTTCGGCGTGATTCTCGGTCTGGCCTTGCAGGACACTTTGGGAAACTTCTTCGCCGGCATTTCCCTGCATGCCGATCGGCCGTTTCAGGTAGGCGATGTGGTCAGCATCGGCCAGCAACGCTTGACCGGAGTCGTTGAGGGGATCACCTGGCGCGCCATAAAGATCCGCACGTTCCAGAATCACCTGGTCCTGCTCAGTAACAGCAGTGTCGCCAAAGAAGCGATCGAGGTTTGCCCGCGTACCAACCTCAATGCCCGGCTGGTTTACTTCAGCACGCTGTATACCGACTCGCCGGCCAAAACGATTCACGTCGTGCGCGAAGCAGTCCGCGAGGCCGACAACGTCTCTCAGAAAATCACTCCCATCGTGCGCATCCGGAATCTGGCCGAAAGCGGCATCGATTACGAAGTGAAGTATTGGCTGGATGACTACGCTCGCCACAACGACTCGGATGCCCTCGTCCGCCAAAGGATTTGGTACGCCTTTCGGCGTGCCGGTCTGACTTTTAACTTCCCCACGAGGACGCTCCACGTTGACCGAAAATCCAGGACGGTCGGGCTCGAGTTTGATCACGGCGCCCTGATTGAACGTCTCTCGGCAGTCGACATTTTCGCGCCTCTCACTGTCGAAGAGACGGCCACCCTGGCTAAGACGGCGGTGCGCCATGTTTTCGCACACGATGAGGTAGTGATTCGGGCCGGGGATGCGGGTTCATCAATGTTCGTCGTGCATCGGGGCCGAGTCCAGGTTGAAGTCAACGACAACGGCCGCGCCCGTCCAGTGGCGGTGCTGAACGAGGGTGACTTCTTTGGGGAGATGGCGCTGTTCACGGGCGAGCCGCGCACTGCAAATGTAGTTGCCCTGGAAGAGACTGAGGTTCTCGAGATCGGCCACGAAGCCATGAAAGGGTTGTTCGACACCAATCCCGATCTGGTCGAGTCTCTTAGTCACATCATCGCCGAACGCCGCCTGGGTCTGGCGGATCGGCCTGACGGCCCACGGGAACACGATGAATCTGCCGGCATAATCGCCTCGATACGACGCTTCTTCCGCCTCTAGCGTCTTCCTGATCACTTGGAAAATCAATCACGAATTCTCTCTTTTCCTAAGTATTCATCGACCTTTGAGTGGACTTGACACTAAAGCACTCAATCTTTATTATTGCGGCACGCTCAGTTAGCTGGAGCCGCTTGAAGTCCCAGCGACTGCGACATAACTTGAGTAAGATTTTTTGTTAATGGAGGAGTTCTAATAATGACTATCGTTCGTTACGATCCATTTCGCGATCTGCGTACCCTTCAGGAGGAGGTCAATCGCCTGTTTTCGAATAACCTGAGCCTCTCGTTTGGTGAGGAAGGGATCGCCAGAGGCGCCTGGAATCCGAACGTCGACATCTATGAAAATAAGGACCAGATCGTCCTCGAAGCTGAACTACCCGGCATGAATCGAGAGGATTTTGATCTGACCATTGAGAACAACGTGATTACTCTGCGTGGCGAGCGCCATTTCGAAAAGAAGGACGAAACTGACAATTACCATCGAGTTGAGCGGTCATATGGTTCGTTCAGCCGTTCGTTTACGCTGCCGCAAACTGTCACCGGTGACGCCGTCAAGGCCGAGTATCGGGACGGTGTTTTGCGTGTGACGCTGCCGAAGCGCGAAGAGACGAAAGCCCGGCGGATTGAGATCAGCGGCGAGCAGACAGGCAAGGGCAAGACGCTCGAGGCAAAAGCCGAGGTTGCTACAGCCGGTGATAAAACCAAGGCAGCAGGCGGCGCCTAATCAGTTTGTTTCAGGGCACAGCGGGGCTGCTGGGTTGTAATTCATTCACGCAGCCCCGCTAAAAACGTACCGGAATCTCAGTATTGATAAGGTTGGAATTCGATGCGCTTAGACCGATTCACCTTAAGAGCTCAGGAAGCCATTCAGACCGCCATTGAGATGGCGGAAAAGAACCAAAACCAGCAGGTTGAACCGGAACACCTGCTGGCTACGATGCTCGAACAGCCTGAGGGCATCGTCCGTCCGATCCTCGGAAAACTCTCCGTCAACGTCACAGTCGTAGGCAATGATGTGCAGGCAGCGATTGCGCGCTTCCCGCGGGTTCAGGGTGGACAGCAGTATTTCAGCCCGCGTCTCAGCCAGATCTTCACTGCTGCACAAAAGCAGGCGGAGTCGATGCAGGACGACTTTATCTCCACCGAGCACCTGTTGCTGGTCCTGGTCGAAGAGAAAGATGGGGATGCCGGCAAGCTTCTCCGCCAGCACGGACTGAAACGCGACGATCTGCTCAAAGTGATCGAGCAAATGCGCGGCGGCTCGCGCATCACGGATCAGAATGCTGAAGCAAATTATCAGGCGCTTTCCAAGTACGCACGCGACCTGACGGATCTCGCACGGAAGGGCAAGCTCGATCCGGTTATTGGCCGCGATGATGAGATCCGCCGGACCATTCAGGTGCTCTCGCGGCGCACAAAAAACAATCCCGTATTGATTGGCGAGCCGGGTGTCGGCAAGACCGCGATCGTCGAGGGTCTCGCGCAGCGCATCGTTTCCGGCGATGTACCCGAAACGTTGCGCAACAAGCGTTTGGTGAGTCTGGACCTTGGTTCCATGCTGGCCGGAGCAAAGTACCGCGGCGAATTTGAAGATCGCTTGAAAGCCGTAATCAAAGAGATCGAGGGCGCACAGGGAAGTATCGTGCTTTTCATCGACGAACTGCACACGCTGGTAGGCGCCGGCGCCGCAGAGGGCGCGATTGACGCGTCGAACATGTTGAAGCCGGCGCTGGCGCGCGGCGAGTTGCGTTGTGTGGGAGCCACCACGCTTAACGAATACAAGAAGTACATTGAAAAGGATGCGGCCCTGGAAAGACGCTTCCAGCAAATCTTCGTCGGCGAACCCACTGTCGAAGACACCATTTCGATCCTGCGCGGTTTGAAGGAACGCTATGAAGTGCACCACGGGGTGCGTATCAAAGACTCTGCAATCGTCGCCGCGGCGACGTTATCCAATCGTTATATTTCGGATCGCTTTCTGCCCGACAAGGCGATTGACTTGATCGATGAAGCGGCCTCTCGTCTACGTATCGAGATCGATTCGCTGCCACAGGAAATCGATCAACTGGAGCGCGAGATCATCCAGTTGGAAATCGAGCGCCAGGCGTTGCAGCGCGAGGAAGATCAGCGTTCGAAGGATCGGCTGAAAGAGATCGAGACTCGCATCGCCGACTTGAAAGAGAAGTCCTCGGGCATGAAAGCGAAGTGGCAGTCCGAGAAGGAAGCGATCGAGAAGATGCGCACGGCAAAGGCCGAGCTCGAGCAACTGCGTTTGCAATTGGATCAGGCGCGAAACGCCGGCGAGTTGGCGAGGGCGTCCGAAATTCAATACGGTCGCATCCCGGAACTGGAGCAGCGTCTGAAGGAAGAGGGCGATAAGTTGGCCGAGTTTCAGAAAGACGGCGTCATGCTCAAGGAAGAAGTCGATGAAGAGGATGTCGCCGAGGTTGTTGCCAAGTGGACCGGTGTTCCCGTCTCCAAGATGCTCGAAGGCGAGATGCAGAAACTGGTGACGATGGAAGAACGCCTGGCGCGGCGAGTGATCGGCCAGGACGAAGCGTTAACCGCCGTCGCCAACGCAGTGCGCCGCGCGCGCGCCGGTTTGCAGGACCCCAACCGTCCGATTGGGTCATTCATTTTTCTTGGGCCCACCGGCGTCGGCAAGACCGAGACGGCGCGAGCCCTGGCTGAGTTTCTGTTTGATGATGAACGGGCGATGGTGCGGCTGGACATGTCAGAGTACATGGAAAAACACGCAGTGGCGCGGATGATCGGAGCGCCGCCGGGTTACATCGGCTACGAGGAGGGTGGCCAACTGACCGAGGCGGTGCGGCGCCGGCCCTACGCGGTGATTCTCTTTGACGAGATCGAAAAGGCGCATCCGGACGTGTTCAATGTCCTGCTGCAGATTCTCGACGATGGTCGTCTGACCGACGCTAAAGGCCGCACCGTAGACTTCAAAAACACGGTCTTGATCATGACCTCGAATCTAGGGTCGCGCGAGATCCAGGCTGCCGAGGGAGACGAGAAACAAGTACGCGAAGCGGTGCAACAGGAGCTGCAGTTGCACTTCAAGCCGGAGTTTTTGAATCGCGTCGACGACATCGTGATCTTTGGTCAACTGACGCGCAAGGAGATTGAAAAGATTATCGACGTGCAGCTTGAACGCTTGCGGGCGACGCTCGCGGAACGCGGGATGGCTCTTGAGCTTGATGCGTCTGCTCGCGAGCTGCTGGCGCGCGAGGGCTATGACCCGAACTATGGCGCGCGGCCATTGAAGCGCGCGATTCAAACTTTGATTCAGAATCCGCTGGCCGTAAAGCTTCTGCAGGGTGAGATTCTGCCGGGGCAAAGGATTCGCGTCTCCGCGGACGGCGACATTATTATTGTGAATACCGACACGGCCGCGGCTGCGGCTTGAGTGTTTTGAGTCCGACAAACTTCAGTTTGTCGTCGATGTTCGGCATAGTTCGGAGCATCGTTCGTAGCACAGACTTCAGTCTGTGATTTTGTTTGGCCGTCACCCACTGAAGTCTATGCTACTCGACAAACTAAAGTTCGTCGGACATTACGGCGGAGGTCATCGTAGGAATGTCACAGCGTTGGGATCCAATCCGCGACCTGATGGTTTTGCAGGATCGCATGAATCAGCTTTTTGAGGATGCCACCGAGCGGCGGGCGCGCGCGGGCGCAGAAACACATCAGGCATTGAGCCAATCCGACTGGGTGCCGGCGGCAGACGTTTATGAAGAGGAAGAGAACTACGTCGTAGCGCTGGACCTGCCGGGCGTAGATCGTTCGGCTATGGAAATCGATGTCGAGAACGGTCAACTGAGAATTCGAGGGCATCGCAATCTAGCTACTGGAGAACTGCATCGCCGTGAACGCCCGCTGGGAAAATTTGTCAGGTCGTTTAGCATTCCTGCGTCAATTGACCCGGAACAGATTGCAGCAGAGTATAAGGATGGTGTTTTGTACGTGCGACTCGGCAAACGCGCCGAGCAAAAACCGCAGCGCGTGGAAATAAAGGTGTCGTAGCGTTTTCATGTAACGCAAAACTGTTAGTTTGCGATGTCGGCGCAGAATCGATCTGCGACTTAGTTGAGCGTATCGCCTCCCGCAAGCTAACAGCTTGCGTTACAAAAATCAGCAGGAGATTTCATGTTTGAGAACCTTGGGAGCAAGCGGAATCGTTCCGATAAGCCGGCGGCGGAGCCTGAAGAGATCCGGGTCACCGATCGGCGGCGCATTCACATCGACGAGAGCGGCAGCGAGCCTGGCGCCGCGGGTGATGCGCCCAGTTTGAAACCGAGCTACGTCGAAGAACTTGAAGCGCGCACCCAGGCAGCGGAACAGAAACTGGGCGAGGTGCAGTCGCGTTTTGAACAGTTGCGTGCCCAACTGCAACGTGAAACCGACGAGACGCGCCAGCGTTTGAATCGCGCGGCCGACGAGCGTGCGCACCGCGAAAAAGGAAATTTTATTGCCAACCTCTTGCCGGTGCGAGATAACCTGCAGAGAGCTATCGAAGCTGCTGAAAAGAGTGGCGCCGATGAAACGATCGTCGATGGGCTGAAAGGGACCATGGCCAACTTTGATGCGGCGCTGGCGGCGGCCGGAGTCGAGCCGCTCGTCGCCGTCGGTGAACAATTTGATCCCGAAAAACATGACGCTATCGACTTGCTTCCGGTCGAACCCGAGCAGGACGGCCTGGTGGTTTCGGAGTACGCCAAGGGCTATAAGATCGGCGACCGCCTGTTGCGTCCGGCTCGTGTAAGAGTTGGCAGATCAGGCAAAGCTGCAGATGAACAATTTCAGGTCTAGCAGGCTGCTGAAAAGCGAAGATGTTGAGCCAGAACATGAAAAAACGATCCACGAAGAGACACGAAATAACGCGAAATCGCACGAACGGGCACGTCCGTTTTTCGCGTGATTTCGTGCCGCTTCGTGTGATTTCGTGGATCGTCTCCGCTTTTCAATAGCATGTCAGGAAATAGAGCGGCCCGAAAATATATGCGCACAGAGTACAGGCCTTAGTTTGCGAAAGGGCAACAACAATTGCAGAACAACTCATGAGGAGAAACTACAGTGGCAGCGAAAGAAGTTAAGTTCAATGAAGATGCACGGAACGCAATCCTTAGAGGCGTCAACACGCTGGCAAACGCCGTGCGCGTAACTCTCGGGCCAAAAGGTCGCACCGTGGTGCTTGGCAAAAAATACGGCTCGCCGGTGGTCACCAAGGATGGCGTAACCGTTGCCAAAGAGATCGACCTGAAAGACAAGTACGAGAATCTGGGCGCGCAAATGTTGCGTGAGGTTGCCGTCAAGACGAATGACACAGCGGGCGACGGCACTACCACCGCTACGGTTCTGGCCCAGGCGATCTTTCGCGAAGGCCTCAGAAATGTTGCCGCCGGTGCGAACCCGATGTCCCTGCAGCGCGGCATTCAGTTGGCCACGGACGTCGTGGTTGCCGAACTCGGCAAGATGTCCAAGCCAATCAAGAGCAAGGAAGAGCTGGCCAACGTTGCCACCGTCTCGGCAAACAACGATTTGACGATCGGGAAACTGATCTCTGAAGCAATGGACCGGGTTGGCAAAGACGGTGTGGTAACTGTCGAGGAATCGCGCACGCTCCAAACTGAACTCGAGTTTGTCGAGGGTATGCAATTCGACCGCGGCTACCTGTCTCCCTATTTTGTGACCAACGCCGATCGCATGGAATGTGTACTCGACGAGCCGCTGATTCTTTTCCATGAGAAAAAAATCTCAGCCATGCGCGACCTCCTGCCGATCCTGGAAAAGAACGCTACCAGCGGGCGACCGCTGCTGATCATCGCCGAAGACGTCGATGGCGACGCGTTAGCTACTCTGGTGGTCAACAAACTGCGTGGCACCATTAAAGTGTGCGCGGTGAAAGCGCCGGCGTTTGGCGATCGCCGCAAAGCGATCCTCGAAGACATGGCCTCGCTCACCGGCGGGCGCGTGATCACTGAGGACCTCGGCATCAAACTCGAGAATGTAGAGCTGGGCGACCTCGGCTCAGCGAAACGCGCCATCGTTGGCAAAGACGACACGACGATTGTTGAGGGCAGTGGCGAGGGCACATCGATTCAGGGTCGGATCGGCACGATTCGCCGGCAAATTGAGGAAACGACATCCGACTATGATCGCGAGAAGCTGCAGGAGCGTTTGGCCAAGCTGGCCGGCGGAGTTGCCGTGGTGAAAGTCGGCGCGCACACCGAAAGTGCCATGAAGGAAATCAAGACGCGAGTAGAGGACGCCCTGAATGCCACCAAGGCCGCCGCTCAGGAAGGCATTGTGGTGGGCGGTGGCGTGGCGTTGCTCAGGGCGGGCAAGGCACTCGACAAACTGAGCGACAGCGACCCGGATGTGGTCACGGGAATCAGGATTGTTCGCCGCGCGCTTGAAGAACCGCTGCGCCGCATCGCAGAAAATGCCGGCGTCGACGGGGCAATTGCCGCCGGCAAGGTCCACGAAGGAAAAGGCTCTAAAGGATTTAATGCCAGCACCGGACAGCACGAGGATTTGATTGCCGCGGGAATTATTGATCCGACAAAAGTGGTCAGGAGCGCGGTGCAAAATGCCGCATCGATCGCCGGCCTGTTGTTAACCACCGAAGCAGCGGTGGTTGACGCTCCGGAAAAGAAGAAGTCGGCGCCGATGCCGCAGGGCGGTGAGGACTACGATTATTAATAATACAGTCTGGAGTCGTGAGTCTGGAGTCCGCAGCCGGGAGCGCGGGCATCCTGCCCGCTCGCGATTGACAACGCGCAGTGTTTGTTTGGTTCGCGGCGGGCAAGATGCCCGCGCTCCCGGCGGATTGCTGGCCGCAAATTTGCTTGAATTTGCTTCGGAGTTTTTGCTGTTGCATTAATACGCAACGGTGCTAATGTTGATCACATCCAAGTTCCGGACTGGCCGGAGGGATTTGAAACAGCCGAAACAACTCCGGCGACCCCTGGTTAGTAAATACCGAGCAACAGCGCTCTTGCGTCGGTTGCTCTTTTTTGTCAGTTAAGGAATGTCATGGTCGATCTTGGCGCGTATAAAGATAAGTTTGGTGAGAGCGGACAACGGATTCTCGAGCATGCAATGACCGAGTCCCGCCGCCGCGATCAAAACTACGTTTCGGTGGAGCATATTGTCGACGCTTTGATTCAGGAAGAGCCCGATATGTTCAACTCCACCGTGCGTGAACTCTCACTCGATCCGATCGTTGTCAAGATGGCGATCGAAAAGCGTCTCGAGGGCAGTCGGCAGCAGCACATGGGCAAAGGCTTTCGCATCGCACCCGACACCACAGACCTTTTCAAACGGGCCATGGAGCGGGCACGCTCTCATGGACGCAAGACCATCGAAGCGCCGGACATCTTTGAAGCACTGACGCAATACGACAGCCTGTTCGTTGAAGTGATGCGCAACCTCGGCGCCAATCCGGAAACCGTGGCCGAGAATGTCCGCGTGCAGGTGCAAAAGCGCGAACAGGAAGAAGAGCAGTACAAAAAGAAATACGAGATGCCGCCTTACCTGAAGCACTTTGGCGTTTCCCTGAATCGCCTGGCGCGCCAGGACAAGATTGCCCCCACCATCGGTCGCGAGCTGGAGATTCAGCAGATCATCGAGATCCTTTGTCACCGCGAGCGGGCTAACTCGCCGATGTTGGTTGGTGAACCGGGCGTCGGCAAGACGGCTGTTGTCGAAGGCCTGGCCCGGCTGATTGAGCTGACGCCGGAGAAAGTGCCGGCGCGGTTGCGCGGCTCGCATATCGTGCAATTGCAAATGGGCAGCATTGTGGCCGGCACCATGCTGCGCGGCATGTTCGAGGAACGAATCAAAGGCATCATCGACGAAGTAAAGGAACGCGATAATCTGATTCTCTTTATTGACGAGGCCCACACGATCATCGGCGCCGGAGCGGCGCTGGGGACCTCGTCGGACGCGGCGAATATGTTCAAAGGCGCGCTGGCCCGCGGCGACATGCGGATCATCGGCGCGACCACGATTTCTGAGTACAAGGAATACATTGCCGACGATGAAGCGCTGGCTCGCCGTTTCCGCATGGTCAAGGTGCAGGAGCCTTCGATTAGCGAGACGCGAGAGATACTGCTCGGTCTGCGTCCGCGCCTGGAGAAGAACTATTCGGTGCGCATTTCAGATGAAGCCATTAATACCGCTCTCGAAATGGCGCCGAAATACATTCGCAATCTTCATCTTCCTGACAAAGCCATCGGCTGGCTCGATACCGCGGCCGTCAAGGTCGAGATCAACGAACCGCAGACCATGATCGTCAAGCCGGAACACGTGATTCAGGTTATTTCGCAAGAGTCGCGTATTCCCCAGGACATGATTTTTCGCGATACGACCGATCGCTTCCTGATGACCGAAGCGATGCTCGGTGGCCGCGTGATCGGCCAGAAGGAGGCGATTAAGGCTGTCGCTCAGCGGCTGCGCTTGAACAAGGGTCCGCTCAAGGAATCGCATTACAAGCCGGACGGCGTGCTGCTTTTCCTTGGACCTACCGGGGTCGGCAAAACCGAACTGGCGAAGGCGGTCGCCGAATTTATGTTTGGTGACGAGCGCAAGATGGTCCGCATCGACATGTCGGAATACAGCGACGGCACCGTCGGTATCGAGAAACTGATCGGCATGCCGCGCGGCATCGTCGGTTCGGAACGCGGCGGTATCCTGACTGAGCAACTGCGCGAGAATCCGTACACCGTGCTCTTGCTCGACGAGGTCGAGAAAGCCTCGCCCTATCTGATGAATCTGTTTCTGCAGGCGTTCGACGAAGGCTGGCTGACGGACGGCCGGGGCAAGAAAGTCTATCTGTCGGACGCCATCGTGATCATGACTTCCAACCTCGGGTCAGAGAGTTTCAAGAAGTTCGAAAAGCCGCTGGGCTTTGGGACTAAAACGGCCGCGGAGTTTCGCGTCGTCAAGAACGAGGTGATGAAAGCGGCCGAGATGCGTTTCTCTCCTGAGTTTCGCAATCGCATCGACGAGATTGTGATCTTCGCGCCGCTGACCATGGACGAAGTGCGACAAATAGCGCAGCTTTATGTTGAGCGTCTGACGCGGCAGATGGAACGGCAGGGCAAGAACCTGCACGTGACCGAACCGGCGATCAATCTTCTGACTGAGAAGGGATTCAGCTCCAAGTACGGCGCTCGTTTCCTGAAGCGGCACATCGACGAGAAGGTCAAGCTGCCCATCACGGCAATGTGGAAGACCGCAGCGCGGTTTCTGGTTGATGTTCAAGGTGACGAGGTGTTGGTTACGGTCGACGCTGGAGTCAATGTCGAGCTGAACTAGCCATACACATCAACTTCGGTACCATAATATCGCGTCATCCAGCTCGCGTTGAGCAACGCGCCGGAATACGATAATTCTCATCTTCCCTTGCCGAACTTGGCCTGAAGTTCGGCTTTCATGGACTCCCACGAAATTACGTTGTCAGGATCATTCTGATGGGCTGCCAGGCGGCGATCCAACTCTGCTGTTTGCCCTGGCGTGAGTTCCGGCTCATAGCCCTCGCGCGTGATGTCTTCCCAAAGCGCTTCAGCGAGTTCAATCCGTTCTGGCAACGGTAGTGTTTTGGCTGCGTCCAGTAACGCGCTCATGTTCACGAGTCTAAACCAGTAACCGAGCCGGCGACAAGAACGGCGCGGATTTCGCTAATCAGCGGGTTGGACTCCGTCTCGATCCTCATTTCGTGATAAATTCTTGCTAATGAAAAAGCCCGACTGCTCGAAAGTCTTGCTTGCCGTGCTGGTGGTGTTCTTGATGGCGATTTCTGCATTCGCTCAGAGCAACACGAACACTCAGGCTCCTGGTCCGATAGTTAGAAAGCCTGAACAAAAAGACCCCGAACAGATCATCAAACAGGCGATCGAGGCGTACGGTGGTGCGGCCTATCTCAACGTGCACACCGTTCTCGGCCGCGGGCTGTACACGACCTATCGTGATGGTGTCTCGCAACTGCCTGCCACCTTTGTCGACTACATCGTTTATCCGGACAAAGAGCGCACCGAGTTCACCGGCGGCGGCACACATGTTATTCAAGCCAACGTCGGCGATACGGGCTGGAATTTTGATGGTGCGGTGAAGACCATAAAAGATCAAAAGCCCGAGCAGATTGAGGATTTTAAGTTTGGGGTGAAGACGGGTATCGACTACCTTCTGCGCGGCGCCTGGCGCAAACAAGGCGCCAAACTCAGCTACGTCGGCCGCCGCGAAGCGGGCCTGGCAAAACGCAACGAGGCTATCCGCCTGGAGTTCGCGGATGGTTTCTGGATTGAATACGAGTTCGGCGCCAAAGACTTTTTACCCGCAAAGATCATCTACGTGCGCAAGCGCAAAAATCCGGACACTGGCGTAGTTGAGGAATTCAACGAGGAAGATCGGTTGGCCAAGCCGATCGCGGTCCAGGGCGTGACCTCTGCATGGGTCATAGACCATTTTATCAACAGCAAGCAATTCAGCCGAGTCGCTTACGACTCAGTCGAATACAACAAGCCCGTGGCCGATTCCCTCTTTACCAAACCTGCTACCATCAAGGGATTGAAATAGTCGGTTAGTGGCTCAGTTTGGTTTTTCTCTGCGTGAACTCTGCATGCTCGGCGACTCCGCGGTGAAGAAAAGTGCGGAAAACACTCACCGCCGAGGCCCAGAGAAACGCTGAGGACGCGCTGAGAATTCAGCGAAAACTGATCACGAAAGGTCGCCGATGAGAGGCAACATTCCCATTCCCGAACTCAAACCCGGCGAAGATGTGTGGCTGATGGTCGTCGTCACCTCAGTGCGCGAGCGACGTACGATACAAGGCAAGGTCTACATCGAGGCCCAGGCGCGCAACGCCACCGGCACACTTAGTCTGAAGGTCTGGAGCGAAGCCGTCGAGGTCTGGAAGGAGCTCAAGCCCGGACTGTGGGGAGTAACGGGAAGGCTCGAGACTTTCCAGGAGCGGGCACAGTTCGTCCTTGCCGAATACCGCCCGATCACGCTCGATCAGTATCGCGAACATCAAAACGCCGATCCGGTGTTGCCGCGCGCCTTTACCATGGACATCGAAACCCTGGCGCTCCCTGACTTTCGCGAGCGGGTTGGGCCGCAACTCGAACGCTCGCTGCGTCTGGGTAACATGCGGCTGGAGCAGCAGCAACGCTACCTCGAGGACATCGCCGCCGAAGAAGAGCGTTGCTATCAGTTGGGCGCGCTCAATGCGGCGACCGGTCGCGTGCTGAGCATTGCCGTGCACGTTGGTCCAGTGCCGGGCCTGGAATTTGAAGGTGTTCAATTGGGACAGAGTGAACACGCGTTCGGCATCGATGCGGAAGGAAACGAGCACGATGAGCAGCAGACTTTGAAAGAGTTTCTGAATTTCATGAGCGTGTTCGATCCGGATATGGATGAAATCGTCGGGCACAACGTCGTCGGCTTTGATTTGCCGTTCATCTTTCAGCGCTGCCTGATCCACAACATCAAGTCCAGGCCTTTCGTCGATCTGCGCGACTTTCATGTGCGCGGGGTTTTCGACACCATGCATCACTGGTGGCTGGGAGCAAAACGTCACGTGAGCCTGGACGACATCGCCTGGGCCATGGGCTTTGAATCCAGCAAGACTGCCGAAGTCGAAGGCAGCAAGGTCTTCGATCTTTATCACGCCGGAAGACTCGCCGAGATACGGCAGTACAACCTCAACGACGTGCGCGTCACGCGCAAGGTTTACGAGCGCATGGTCGAATGCTTTGGCCGCTAGGGTACAGAACCGGGAGCGGTAGCGACCGGGTGAGACGCTCAGCGAGTAGATCTCGAGAGTTCTAAATACAAATCCTGTCCTCGCCGCAGAGCGGCGAAATGTTTATAGCTCCAGTTGTCCGAGAGAATTCCTTTACTCTGAATGATAGAATCCAACGCATGCAGAATTTTCTTCCGGCGTTGATGCTGGTGACTGGTCTGATAATCGGCGCCGTCGTTGCCTGGCTGGTCTTTCGCTCCAAACTAAAACACGAGCACGAACGCGCTCGCTCAGGCGGCGAGGTCGAACGAGCTACGCTCCAGGAACGTCTAACTGGAAAAGAAGATCAACTACGCGAACTGCGCGCAGGATTCGACAAAGCGCGCACGGAAAACGAGCGCTTGCAGAATGAGCACACGATCCTTTTGACGACCCAATCGGCTTTGGAAACCAGGTTGGAAGAAGAACGGCGTTCCGCTTTAGAGAAACTGGAATCTTTCCAGCAGGCCACACAGGCCTTGTCCGATCAGTTCAAGGCGCTGTCAGCCGCTGCCCTGCGCGACAACAACCAATCGTTTCTGGAGTTGGCCAGGGCGACGCTCGGCCAGTTTCAAGAGACTGCCAAAGGCGACCTCGAGCTGCGCACGAGGGCCATCGATCAACTGGTCAAGCCTTTGAAGGAATCGCTGGAAACCGTCGACCGCAAGATTGGTGAGTTGGAAAAAACGCGCGCCGGTGCCTACTCGGAACTGCGCGAGCAGGTGAAGGCGCTGGCCACTTCTCAATCGCAACTGCAGGCGGAAACCGGCAACCTGGTAAAAGCCTTGCGCACGCCGCACGTGCGCGGACGCTGGGGCGAGATTCAGTTGCGGCGGGTGGTCGAAATGGCCGGCATGCTGCAGTACTGCGATTTTCTCGAACAGGAAACCGTGGCCACTGAAGACAGTCGCATCCGCCCCGATCTGATCGTCAAGCTTCCCGGCAACCGGACGATTGTCGTCGACGCAAAGGTGCCCTTCGATGCGTTCTATGAATCGATCTCGACTACCGATGAAGAGGTTCGCAGCGCGCGGCTGAAAGATCACGCTCGCATCGTGCGCACGCACATCACGGCCTTGAGCAGGAAATCATATTGGGAGTCGGTCCAACCGACGCCGGAGTTTGTGCTGCTTTTTTTGCCGGGCGAAACCTTCTACAGCGCGGCCCTGGAAAACGATCCGAAGTTGATTGAAGACGGTGTGAACCAGGGCGTGATCATCGCCACGCCGACGACTCTGATCGCCTTGCTCAAAGCCGTCTCGTACGGCTGGCGACAGGAGCAAATGGCCGCCAACGCGCAGGAGGTGAGCCGCCTGGCAAAGGATCTTTACGATCGTTTGCGCACCTTCACGGGTCATTTCTCGGAGATTGGCAAGGGTTTGGATCGCGCGCTCGATGCGTACAACAAAGGTGTGGGCTCGCTCGAGGCACGCGTGCTGGTGACGGCGCGCAAGTTCAAGGAGCGCGGCGCCATTGCCGGTGAAGAGATTGAAGCGGTGGAGC
>Ga0179594_10000019_pt1 | contig 75682 bp, 66 predicted proteins | sample CZOMad1_1_08_16f_FD_148625 | JGI IMG/M metagenome (GOLD analysis project Ga0179594, IMG submission 148625) | Vadose zone soil fungal communities from Angelo Coast Range Reserve, California, USA - CZOMad1_1_08_16fungal (Illumina Assembly) | ecosystem: Environmental > Terrestrial > Soil > Vadose...
GACGTGACCAGAATCAGCACGAACACGATCAGCAGTGGCAAGATGGTCCAGGCGAGCTCTATCTGGTTACTTCCATAGACCTGCGGTGGCTCGCTCGCTTCATCTCCGGCGCGATGTCGAAAGCGGATGATGGCGTAAACGAGCAGGCCGGCAACTACGACGAAGATAGCGCCACAGATTGCGAGCACCAGGAGCGAAAGCTCCTTGATCTCTTGAGCTGGTTGTGACAGAGGGCGAAAGATGCTGGTCACACCGTCAGTATTTCCCAACACCGGTTCGACATGCCCCGCTAGACCCAGGCATGTCAGCGCGAACGCGAAGAGCAACAGTGCTCGAAGCAGCTTGCGATGACGGTAGAAACGTAGGCGCATGGAAGGACATACTAGAGAAGGCGCATGGGACCGTCTTTCGTCTCGCTCGCAAAAGTTTTCGGATTTTGCTGTCCTCTAAGGGATCATTTCTCGCGCAAAGACGCAAAGACGCAAACAGCTCTCTTAGAACTCCGGAGGGCTTTGCGTCTTGTCTACGGGGATCGCGGGCGTCTCGCTCGCTCTTCGCGATTCAACAAGATCAAATGTGTGAGCGACGTCGTTGTTACGCTCTCGAAGCGACGCTGGGCTACAGTTTGCGGACGGGACGTCCGCGGTCCCATTACCCCAGTCCCAGTTACTCATTGATTTGCGTCTTTGCGTGAGAATCTTTCTGCTAAGCCAGCGGCCTAATTGAATGCTTCACCTGAGCTATCTGATGTGAGATCTTCATCACTGTGGATATCAACAAGAATTCGATTGCGCTTTCCTGCTCGGCAGTGAGTATGCCGAGACGGTTCCGCCGTTTTCGAAATTCAGCAAGCGCGATATCCTGAGCCGTTGCGCCTTCCCGCTCTTTCTCCGACTCCATGCTGCTAATCTCCGTGCCTCGCGTCGGCGGCTTCGATTCGTCGTGGGTTCCAGGTCGGCGCGTCCGTGTCGCCTGTGATTAGTCGCGCGCTGCGCTCGCGCGTAAAGAAGGCCCAGATCCATTCGCGCATCACCATCAACCGGTTGCGGAAACCGACCAGCAGGATGAGGTGAACAAACAACCACATTAGCCATGCGAAATAACCCGATAAGTGCCAGCGGCCGATCTGCGCTACCGCACGCCTGCGTCCGATGGTGGCCATCGTCCCTTTGTCGAAGTACCTGAACGGCAGGCGCGCTTCGCCATGCAAGTCACGCAGGATGTTGGCCGCCGCAGTCCTGCCCTCTTGCAGCGCCGCCGACCCAAGACCGGGAACGGGTTTTCCGTTTGCGTCCTTGAGTGAGGCTAAGTCGCCGATGACGAAAATCTCGCGACGTCCGGGAAGGCTCAGGTCAGGAGCGATGGGGACGCGCCCCGCTCTATCGACTTGCACGTTTTTACCAAGCGCTGCGAGTTTTTTGCCGAGTGGCGAGGCGGCAACGCCCGTGGCCCACAAGGTCACGCTCGTAGGAATCCATTCCTCCCCGACCTTGATCCGATTCGACTCGACTGCTGTGACCATGCTGTTGGTGCGCACCTCGACGCCCAACTCTTTCAACTGCTCTTCCGCTTTTCGGGATATATCTTCGGGGTAGACGCTCAGCACACGGGGCAAGCCTTCGAAAAGCATGACGCGCGCCGTGGTTGCGTCTATCGTTTTGAACTCACGGGCGAGAACTCGGCTTGCAATCTCGGCGATCGCTCCGGATAGCTCAATGCCAGTGGGTCCGCCGCCGATGATCGCGAAGTTTAGGGGCCCGTGTTGACCCGTCAGATAAGCGTCCCGCTCCGCGCGCTCGAATGCGAGCAGCACGCGGCGGCGGATCTCCAGGGCATCCTCAATGGTCTTCAGACCTGGCGCGTCGTGCTCCCATTCGTCGTGACCGAAGTAGGAGTGGCGTGCGCCGGCAGCGACGATCAGATAGTCGTATTGAAGTTCGGAGCCATCTTCTAAAAGGACACGCCGCGCATCGGCCTCGAAGTCCGTGACCTCTCCTAAGATCACTTCGACGTTCGGCGCGCGCTGCAGAATATGGCGCAGCGGCGACGCGATCTCACCCGCTGACAAAACGGATGTGGCCACCTGATAAAGGAGCGGCTGAAACGTGTGGTGATTTTTGCGGTCGACAAGCGTGACATCCACGGGCTTGCCTGCCAGTTTCTTGGCGGCGGACAAGCCGCCAAAGCCGCCGCCGATAATCACAACCTTAAGCCTTTTCGTTTTACTCTTCATACGTCGTCCTTTTTCCAATCCTTCCCGCTCGACGGGTGCCTTTCTCCTGGCCTGTATGTCGCGAATGCATCAGCGCAGGAATATTGTGCCTGGGAGCCTTATTGGTTCTTCCCGAATCCTGCTCAGACCTACTTGATTTTGCTCTCGACGTTTTCTGCTAGTCAGGGAAGTTCAAAAGCGTGGCTCCGGATTGATCAATTCGGGATCGTCGGGCAAAATCAAGCAGGAACGGGCGAAATCTGGAAAGAAAACAGAGCCGCTGGTTATTAGAATTCGAGAGAAGTTGAGAGGTGATCTAAAGGCACCGTTGTCAAATAGAAGGTGATAAATCGCCGACTTCAGAAATTCTAACTGACCCACCTGGGCGATTGAGGTGTTATGCCTCCAGGACTACTGAAACTGCAAAGAACTCTTTGGGCGCTGGCGTTACTCTCACCACTCTTGTTTTGGGTCGCTGTTCATGCTCAGCAGTCTGCGCCTGGCTCTGGCGAGTCGCTTACTCTTGATCAAGCGATCGCCCTGGCATTACGCGACAATCATGCGATGAAGATCACAAAGCTCGAGGTCGAGAGGGCTGATGAGGATATCTCGGCGGCCAAGACCTACCGGCTTCCGTTGTTGCATGCGTACACTAGCGTCTCAGGGAATCTCGCCAACAACGAACTGAAGGTGCCGAATCCCGCGAACAACCTGTTTCCCGGCCTCGGACCTTTCTTCACCCTAAATGATCGCCGCAAACCCACGGCAATATTTGCTACGTCCGTCATTGAGCCGCTGACTCAGCAATATCGGATCGGACTCAATATTAAGTCGCAGAGAGTTTCGCGCGAGATAGCGCAGGCGAAGGTGCGTCAACAACAAAATGAAACGATCGATCAGGTAAAGAAAGCCTACTACGCGATCCTGCAAACTCGGAGTGCACTAAGCAGCGTAGAGGAAGCCCTTAAGTCGTACCACGAGCTGGACAAGGTGACGAGTGATAACGTCCTGCAGCAGGTGTCGCTCAAAGCGGATTTACTCGTCGTGCAAACTCGACTGGCTAAAGTCGAGTATGAAGAGCTTGAGTTAACCAACCAGCTAGCAACCCAAAAGGAGCAATTGAACACGCTGCTGGGTCGAGCTGTGGATACTTCATTTGAAGTGGCGGGCGTTCCTGAGTTTACCTCACTTGAAACTGACCTGGCCTCCGCGAGAAAGATGGCTCTCGAACGCAGGCCTGAGCTGCAACAGGCAAGACTGGTTATAGAACAAGCGACGCTGGCCCGGCGCATCAAGAAGTCCGAGTACCTACCCGATGTAAGTGCCGGGTTCGTTTACTTAACGCTGCGCAACTACGCTCCCGTGATTCCGAAAAACTTTGCCAATATCGGCGTCGTGGTGAGTTGGGAGTTTTTCGACTGGGGTCGAAAGAAGCATCAACTCTCTGAGAAAGACAAGGCGATTGAGCAAGCAAAGAACAGCTCAAAGGAAAAAGAGGACCAGGTTCTGATCGACGTGGGCGATAAGTTGAGAAAGCTGCAACAAAGTGGTCAAGCACTGCGGGTAGCCAAGCTGGGCGAGAGTTCAGCGAGAGAAAACCTGCGCGTGAGCACAGGTCGCTACAAGTTCCAAGAGGTTCTCTTATCTGATGTACTGCAGTCGCAGGCATTTTTGGCAGAAGCAACTCATGAATATCAGCGGTCGTTACTGGCTTTTTGGACGGCCAAGGCTGAGTTCGAGAAAGCGCTCGGGGAGGACAAATAAGAATGGCTAACGAGAAGCAAGACGTTTCGCAACCAGCCACGATTAAGCAGACGAGCGTAGTCGAAGAAAAACCCGTGGCCCAACAAGCTATTTCCGAGAATGCCGATCGAGCTGAAGTGACAACTCCCAAACTCGCACCAGCCGAAAAGAATCCTGCGAACGTCACTGCAGATAATCCCAGCCCGAAGCGTCGAATTAGCTTCAAAACGTTAATACCGCTCGTGGTTCTCTTGTTGGCTGCCGGCATTCTATTTGGAATTACGGGTGGTTGGAATCGCTTCGTGGGGGGTGGCCGCACTCAAAGAACGGACGATGCTTTCTTGAGGGCGGATATTACTCCGTTAAGCACACGTGTTTCCGGCACAGTGGCACAAGTTGCAGTCACCGATTATCAGCGAGTGAAGGCCGGCGATCTGCTGGTGCAGTTGAAGGACGACGACTTCAAGGCCCAGGTTGCGCAGGCTGAGGCGGGCGTGGCTGCGGCGCAGGCGGCTCTGGCGAACAATGAGAAACAGAAAGAATTGCAGAACGCGAGAATCTTGCAGGCGCAAGCCGGGGCCCAGGCGGCCAGCGCTGACATCGTTCTAAGCGGAGCAGCGATCAATGGCGCTGAGGCTGACGTAGACAATGCCAAAGCCGCGGTGGAAGCCGCTCAAGCAAAGATTCCTGATGCCGAAGCAGCCGTCGCCGCTGCGCAAGCCGACGCTGAAAGAACTCGGCTGGAGAGACAGCGCCAGGAGGCGCTGGTTGAGATGGGCTCAGCCACCAAACAGAAACTGGAGCAGGTGGTCGCTGATCAGCAACGCTTTGCAGCCATCCTTGATAGCCGGAAAGCAGAGTTAGTGCAGGCGCGAGCCTATCTCGCAAGCAGGCGAGCGGATTTGTCAAAAACCCACGTCGGGGTAGCGTCGCGCCAGGCGGAACGACTGCGTGCTAAAGCACAATCATCGGGCAAGAGCGCGGAAGTTGAAGCGCAGGTCAAACAGCGCGCCGTTTTGGATGCACAGGAACAACAACTTCAGGCAGACCTCAACGCTAAGCAGGAAGCGCTTAAAGTCGCGCAAACGAATCTTGATTACACACGAATTTTGGCGCCGACTGATGGAGTAGTGGGCGAGCGGAAGGTGAAAATTGGACAATTGGTCTCGCCGGGCACGCAAGTGATCTCGCTGGTCGATAATACCATCTGGGTGCAGGCGAATTATGAAGAGACGCAACTTACAAATGTTGCTAAAGGTGACGTCGCACAGATAACTGTAGACACCTTCCCGGGCGTTACTCTGCGCGGCCACGTAGAGGAGATAGCTCCAGCCAGCGGCTCGCAATTCGCTCTGTTACCTCCGGACAACGCCACGGGGAACTACACAAAAATTGTTCAGCGTATTCCGGTAAAGATAGTGCTCGACCCGAGTCCCGAAGTGGCCGAGCGGCTTCGTCCCGGCATGTCGGTAATCGCGAAGATCACCACCAAGTCTAACAGCGTGCTGAAAAAGTGATTACGAACCACGAAATTACACGAAGTAGCACGAAGTCACACGAAAAAGGCGTCGTTTTCTTAGTGTTATTTCGAGTTCGTTCGTGTGAATTCGTGGTTCGTATGGATTTCTTTGCCCCATATATCTTATTTATCAGCAGCCTGCTAAAGGTAAGATTTCGAGCATGATCGTAGCATCGAACCCAGGATCGAATTTGCCTTCGATGCTTAATATTTCGCGGCCGCGTTTCGCCCGACTGATCAGTTCGCTCAGTCAAAATCCGTATGTTGGGACTCTCGGAGTATTCCTCGGCGCCGGCATCGTTACTTTGAACGGCCGTCTGATCAGTGTTGGTCTGCCGGATCTTCGCGGCGCAATGGGTCTGGGAATCGATGATGCCAGTTGGATCCCCACGGCTTACAACATGGCCTTGATGTTTATGGGTCCATTCTCCGTCTACCTTGGCGGTTTACTTGGGCCCAGACGTGTGCTGCTCTCTTCAGCGACAGTTTTTATTCTTTGCTCGATCCTCTTGCCTGTGTCTCCAAACCTTCAAGTGATGCTTTGCTTACAGGTGATCAGTGGTCTTGCGTCTGGCACGTTTTATCCGTTGACGTTGAGCTATGCGCTCCGTGCTTTGCCGGTCCGCTACGTAATCTATGCGATCGGCATCTATTCAATGGACATTGTTGGTGCGACCAGCATCGGAACATCACTCGAAGCCTGGTATGTCGAGCACTTATCGTGGCACTGGATCTTCTGGCAAAGCGTCTTCTTAACGCCGCTGATGATGCTTTGCATTTACCTGGCCATCCCAAATCCGCCACCGCATTCGGGACCGAAGCCCATCTTGAGCTGGAGAGGTGTTCTGTATGGCAGCCTGGCCTTGAGTCTGATCTATGGTGCCCTCGATCAAGGTGGGCGATTGGATTGGCTGCACTCGGGCGTGATTGTTGGGCTGCTGATGACTGCGGGTTTCTTGTTACTGGTGACTGTGATTCGCAGGTGGCTTTCGCCGAATCCGATGGTGAATCCAATCTTCCTGGTTAACCGGAACACCGCCATTCTGTGTGCCTGTCTGTTTTGCTTTCGCTTCGTGATGCTGGCAATCGCTTTACTCCTGCCTGCGGTTCTGGCTTTAACGCAAAACTATCGACCTCTGCAAACCGGGTACGTGTTGCTATGGCTGATCTTACCTTTGATACTCAGCGGATTGATCGCAGCGCGGTTGATGCGGCGGTTCGATAACAGACTGGTGTTTGCGTCTGGTTTTACAGTGATAGCGATCGCGTGCCTGATCAATGCTCAAGTAACCAGTGCGTGGTCAGGTGGGAATTTCCTGGTTTCGCAGATTGTTATCGCACTCGGACTCGCTGTAGCCTTTACAGCGCTCGTTGGGTCGTTCGTGCAGAATGCCTTTGATAGCGGCGCACTTTCGAACCCGATCAATGTACTGACTTATGCTTCGTTCATCCACTGCATTCGTTTGTTCGGCGGAGAGGCCGGCACGGCCCTCATGCAGAGACTGATCTCAGTCCGCGAACAATTCCATTCGAACATGCTTGGTTTGCATGTAGACGCAGGGAATTGGTTAACAAGCGAACGATTGCAGCTCCTAACTCAGGGGTTGTTTCCTGGTTCTGCCGGAGCGGAGGAGGCGCAAGCACGGGCGGCTTTGTTACTGGGCGGTCAAATTAAGTTACAAGCCTACACACTGGCGTATGCCGACGGCTATCTGGCGATCGCGTTTGTTGCCGCATTTGCAGTTATTCTGATCGCGTTTATGAAACCAATGAAGATTTATTTTGATGTGAAGTAGCAGCCGCGCAGTGGCATAACAGCCGGTGAGGCGACGAAGAGAGTGAGGCGGATCAAGAATGATTAGTGAAGAGGTTATTGATAATACGCTGAGCGATACTTTTCCAGCGAGCGACCCGCCTTCATGGACACTTGGCATTGAACGAGCCACGCGCATTGACCAGTCCGAGCACGAAACGCAGAAAGTAAAAATACTCGACAACGAGCCGAAAGACCTGCCGCCCGTCTCCCGACTAAGCTGTCCTCGGGTTGTCTGATAACTTATCCGTCTTATGATTCTTAATTGGTGCTCTTCACCTGAGAGGGAAGAGTGAAGAGTGACGAGAACTGTTTCTGGCCGCGCTTATGTTCTCTGTACTCGGCAATCCAGTTCTTAATAACGACTGTGATTTCGCGTGCGCTCGGTTCGACCGACTTTGATTCGGACGGCGCCGGGCTGTCGGTGGGAATGATCTCCCGGTTCCGCTTTATTACCTTGATCTGTGTCATCAACTGCTTGTCTCTTTTCTTATGGTTTCCTCAATGGAAATGCGAACATAACCAAAGTGACATCTCCTCGTCTTGCTTGCAGTTGCTCAGGATCACCAGTTTTTGCTTTTATGAAGAGTGATCAGCATTGAGTGCTGTCACTCGGACTGCGATCATAGGGTCGACGAATCGAACTCTAGCGGGCTGCTGCCACACGAAAAGATGCGTGGTTTTATTGGTGTTATTTGGTGTTCGTTCGTGTGACTTCGTGGATCGTGCGCCATTCTTGTTCGATACTTTTGTTTTTCAGCAACCTGCTGGATGTAAATCGCCGGCATCGAATCATAGTGTAGTGGCTCAGTTTGGTTTTCTCTGGGCGAACTCTGCGTCTCGGCCTCTCTGCGGTGGAGAAAGTGCGGAAAACACTCACCGCCGAGGCGCCGAGAACGCTGAGGACGCGCGGAGATTTCAAACTGAGCCACTACCGAACCATAGTTAAGACGAGCGGGACGGTGTCGAATTCAATGGGATCAATGTCTCGAATGATAGGGAACAGATTGCTGCAACGTGGGGACTTCATATTTGAGCACCATCGACAATCAGCCATTGCTGTCTTGCCTCAGAGTTTCCTTATGCATTCCATTTCGATTCAACTTGATGGTCCGTCAAAGGTTGAAGTTTGGTGTGGCGAAAAACGTACTCGAGTAACTCTGCGTCGCGGCGACATGACGATAGCGCCGTACCGCTTTTCAATCGACGGAGCAGACGTTGAGCCCTGCGAATTCCTACAACTCCACCTCAGCCCTTCAGTGATTGACCGCGCCGCTAGTGAAGTCGGGAGAGCGTCGGCGATTGTCCCGGTATTGGGCGCGGTTGATTCGCTAGCCGAGCAAACCATTCATCAGTTAGAGGAAGAACTGACGAGCCGTCGTGGCGCTGGGAAGTACGTGAACTTACTAATCGAAGCTTTGGCGACACACCTCGTCAAGTACTACGCGGAAGAAACATGCACAGCCAAAGAGGCTGGAGGATTTCCTAAGTATCTCCTTGAGACAACGCTCGACTACATCAACCGGGGCCTTGATCGGAATCTCTCGCTAGAGGAGATCGCCCTCGCTGTTGGTATCGAGCCTGCGAGACTTGCGCGAGCATTCAGGGCATCTACCGGCAAGAGCATTCATCGTTACCTCAATGAACGTAGAGTTGAGGAAGCGAAGATTCTCCTGACGAAGAGCGAGGTTTCAATCGCTGAAGTTGCACGACGCGTAGGGTTTGATAGCGAAGAGCGTTTCCGCATCAACTTCCGACGGCGCACAGGCCTAACCCCCGCCGCTTATCGCGGAGGAGATCAAATCAAGATATAGTCCACGCATAACCACAAGTGTAAGAACATTCAAGCAGGAATCCGAAAAACAGCCCTCACCTTTCCACGTAAAATCCAATAGTTAAGTTGCGCGTGGTGTTTGTTGCCGCACACGTGAGTCCCGTTCTCTAAAGGATCACTACTCCGATGAGTGGGTGTAGCAGATCGAGCGCATTACTACATGCCCTCTGGATGATCCTTTAGCAGTCGTCGGCACAAACGCAGTGCAGCTTGACGAAGATACGGAAGCCGTTGCGGTCTACTCTGTCGGAGCCGGTTACGTTTGCTGCAGCCGCCGCGGCCAAAAGAAGTGGACCAAGAGGAGCACATGATGAGAGTCAGCAGTTCGCGAACTGAATTCACAATGCCTGCAGTCGTACTCGTTACGTTAATCGCACTTGCAGTTGCGCCGGCCTTTGGCCAGGAAGGCAGTACCAGCCAATCACAAAACTCAACCAACAAAGCTGAGACACGAAGAGCAGCGCTTAGCTCGTCGGCGGATCACACGGGTGTGCTGCAAGGAACAGTCGCGAATCAGGCCGGCGAGAGATTGCCCGGCGCAAGCTTGAATCTGACACCGAAATCCGCTGGGCAGTCTGGGCGCTCGACAGTCGCGAACGAGCAAGGCGAATACAGGTTTAGCGATCTGGCCGAGGGACCTTATTCACTCCGTGTGACTATGAACGGCTTCAAGGAGTCTACGCAGACTGTGACGCTCCCCGGCGGCGCCACCATTACTCTTGAAAATATTGCTCTCGAGGTCGCAGACGTTTCAGCTACTGTCGCGATTGTGGCTGACGGTGAGGGTTTGAACACTTCCAACACGGCTCCTCCCGTTTCATTCAATCAGAACAAGCTCGAGACTTTGCCGCTGGTGAACGAGCGCTTTCAGGATGCCCTTCCGCTGGTTCCAGGAGTAGTCAGGGGACCCGATGGGATGTTGAATCTGAAAGGCGCGCGCTCAAGCCAGAGCGGGATGATCGTTAACAGCGCGAACGTCACTGATCCCGTGACCGGCGAGTCGGCGATCAACCTGCCGATCGAAGCGGTGCAGTCGGTCGAGGTACTGACCAATCCCTACTCGGCCGAGTATGGTCAATTTACTGGCGCAGTCACTTCGGTGCAGACAAGATCCGGATCAGAAAAGTTCCAAGCCAACGCAACCAGTTTTTTCCCCAGGCCACGTCGTCGTGGTGGTTCTTTTGTGGGTGTCGAAGCTTTTACCCCACGGGTCACCTTCAGCGGTCCGCTGATGAAGGACAAGCTGAAGTTTTTCCAATCGTTCGAATACCGCTATGTGCGCACGCCTGTCGATAATCTGCCACCGTTAAGCCGCGATACAGACCTCGAAAGCTTCGATTCCCTTTCACAACTTGATTGGGACATCGACGATCAGAACCACCTGACGACCACCTTGTCTTTATTTCCGGAAAAGCTGCGATACGTGGGGCTGAATACCTTCAACCATCAGGAAGTGACACCGAACTTTAAGCAACGCGGCTTCCTGCTGGCGGTAAACGAGCGCCTGATCGTCAACAGCAAATCCGTGCTCGAATCTTCTTTCAGCGTCAAGCAATTCGACGCCGACGTTTTTCCCAGTTCGGGCAGTGCGCCGATGAATTTTGCGCCGGACGGAAACTCAGGAAAATTTTTCAACCAGCAGACGCGGCAAAGTAAACGTTATCAGGCGTTGGAAACTTACAGCTTCGAAGGGCCAAATTTTGCCGGTACGCATTTGCTGAAGGTTGGCGGCGGGGTCAGTTACGTTACTTTCGACGGGCGCAACACGAGCAATGTCGTGTGCATTCTGAGAGCCGACGGGACCAGGAGCCAACAATTCGACTATCAGGGCAATGGCCGGCTCAGCCGTAATAAGACGGAGTTTCTCGCATACTTCGAGGATAAGTGGACTCTGAATCGCCGGCTGACATTTGAGTACGGTGTTCGCTATGACCGCGACAACGTTGCCGGCGAAAACAATATTTCGCCGCGTATCGGTTTCGCATTTCTGCCGCTGGTTGATGGACGCACCGTGGTCCGTGGTGGCATTGGGATCTTCTATGACGACATCAATCTCAACGTCGCGACCTTTTCTCAGTTGCAGGATCGGATCCTGACTCACTTTGGGCCCAATGGTTTGCAGGTTATCGGCTTACCCGAACGCCAGCGTTTTCAGTTTACGGGTGAAAAGCTGCACACGCCGCGCAGCGTCAACTGGAACCTCGAGTTCGATCGCGAGTGGCTGAAGAATCTGTTCGTGCGGGTTGGTTACCAACAGCGGCAAGCTCGGCGCGAGTTTATCTTGAACCCGATCGACCCGATCGACTCGGGAAGTCACGGCGCCATCCTGGGCGTAGACAATTCAGGCAGCTCGCGCTATCGAGAACTGGAGGTTACTGCGCGCTACAAATTCCGCGAGCACGACGAGTTTACGGCTTCTTATGTACGCTCTTCATCGCGAGGCGATTTGAACGACTTCAATTCCTACTTTAGTAACTTCCAGAACCCGATCGTCCAGGCCAATGAACGCTCGCGGCTGCCCTGGGACGTACCCAACCGTTTTCTCTTCCAGAGTGAGTTCCACGTTCCATATCGAATCACGCTCGTGCCGGTGCTGGATATCCGCACCGGATTCCCTTATTCGATCATTGATGAGGAGCGCAACTTTGTCGGGCCACGGAATCTCGCCGGGCGCTTTCCGAACTTTGCTTCGCTGGATTTGCAGATTTTGAGGACAGTCAGTCTCCCGGGAAGATTCGACAAATACAGAGTGGAACTCGGTCTGAAGGTCTTCAATCTCACGAATCACTTCAATCCGCGTGACTTTCAGAACAACCTGGCGAGCGACGGCTTTGGTGGATTCTATAACAGCGTGGGCCGGAAGTACGGGACGAGGATTACGTTTGTGAAGAAGTAAAGTTAGTCCTGACTTCAACAGGATGTAGTTCCGCCTTGCGGGCTCCAGGTAAAAGTTCCTTGGCCCGGATTACCAAGCGATTCGGTTTCAGGTCGCTTTCACCTCAGGCTACTTGGCATCAGCCCATGAATGCGAAGGGTTGCACGACGTGTTGGGTCAACGATATCGGTTGGTCCTAAACCGCAAAGCGGTTGCACCCTCCACCCCACGCGGGATGCCCGCGCGGGGACCCCGGCCTGGGCTGGAGGACGTAACCGCTTTGCGGTTAAGAGCGGAACCTTCGACCTGTCGGTCTGAGGCCTCGCCTCGCTAGTTTGGAGTTGAAAATCCGAAACGCTCAAGATCGACAAGAATCGTTTCAAGGCTCCAATCCATCATAAAAGAATAACCAACTTAACCTGCCTTTGCACGGCTCTGTTTTTGACCACTCAAAATGGAGTTGTACAATGTCAGGCACGTTGACCTGCGCCCGACATTTCGCAAGGCGAGCCATAATCTTGTTTTGAGATAAGCCAGAGTGAATCATGGGTGACGTCGTAGATAACACTCAGAGACATCCACCGCTTCGAGCAGAATTACAAACCGCTCTTAATCTGATTCCTGCGTTCGCGTGGTGCTGTAATGCAACCGGTGGGCTCACCTTCCTGAATGAACGAGGTTCGGATTACCTTGGTCTCCCGAAAGACCATCCCATCCGGCTCGGCATCGATACTGGCGCAGAGTGGGATTCCCATATCGCTCTGCTGCATCCTGACGACCACGAAGAGGCACGTAGAGTCTGGTCAACCCTTCTACGCACCGGCTGCGCGGGTGATGTAAGTTTTCGAGTTCGTAATGCTGAAGGAGGGTACCGCTGGCATCTCAGTCGGGCCGAACCCGTCCGCGCGAGCGATGGAACGCTGCTCTATTGGATCGGCGTCAATCTCGACATTGAAGACCGGAAACAAACAGAGTTCTACCTCGCGGAGGGACAACGCCTTTCGCGTACCGGTAGCTGGGCCTTCAACGCTGCTGGCTTCGATTACTGGTCTCCAGAGTTGTTCCGGATTTATGGTCTTGATCCGAGCGGCAAGGCCCCAACGGTAGAAGAGTATATGGCGCTCATCCACCCCGACGATCGCGAGTTTGTCGCGGAAATTATTCAGAAGATGTTTGCAGAACGTCGCGGATTCGACTTCACGAAACGCATTGTGCGGCCGGATGGAGAGATTCGTCGCGTACGTTGCGTTGGCGGTCCGGCGACTCACGCTGGGGCGGTCCAGGACTTTATCGGTACGGGGATGGACGTCACCGAGCACGAGCTTCTGACTCAGGAACTGGGACGCGGCGAAGCCTACCTGGCCGAAGCCCAAAGACTTAGCCACACGGGCAGCTTTGGGTGGAAACCTGACTCGGGCGAGATTATCTGGTCAGACGAAACCTATCGCATCTTCGAGTATGACCGAGCGGTCATGCCGACAATAGACTTAGTGGCGCAACGTGCACATCCAGAGGACCGCGCCGACGTTCAGTCAGTCATTGAACGTGCGTCCCGAGGAGCCTCAGACTTCGAGCATGCCTATCGTTTGTTGCTGCCCGATGGCAGAGTCAAGCATGTCCACGCCCTGGCGCATGTAACCCAGGATGCATTCGGCAATCGCGAATTTGTGGGCGCGGTGACTGACATCACGGAACAGAGGCGGGCTGAAGAATCGTTGCGGGAAAGTGAGTCCTATCTGGCAGAGGCGCAGAAACTTAGCCACACGGGCAGTTGGGCCTGGAATCCCAATCCCAACCAGGATATCAGGTACTGGTCAGAGGAATGCTATCGCGTGTTGGGTTTCGATCCCGCTGGGCCGGTACCGCGATTCGAAGAATTCTTTCAGAAAATTCACTCAGACGATCAGGCAGCGAGCAGGGAACGGTTCGAGAAAGCGATCCGCGACAAGGCGGATTTTGAAATGGATTACCGAATCGTTCATCCGGACAAGGGAGTCCGGGACATTCACGTCGTAGGCCATGCGGTCCTCGACCGATCCGGCTATCTGCATGAATTCGTCGGTACGGTGATCGACATCACTGAGCGCAAGCGGGCGGAGGAGGAGCTGCGTCAGAGCGAGGCTTATCTTGCGGAGGCACAGAAACTCAGCCACACGGGCAGTTGGGCCTGGAGTCCGAAGAACGGTATCAGGTACTGGTCGGAGGAATGCTACCGCGTTCTAGGTTTTGAGCCACTCGATGGTTTGCCCCGATTCGAAGAATTCTTCCAAAGGCTTCATCCCGACGATCAAGTGGAGTTTAATGAAGTCACGCGGCGGGCAATCCGCGAGAGGCTGGACGTTGAAACTGAATATCGAATCGTGCATCCGAGAGGAGCCGTCAGGGACATTCACAGCACTGGTCATCTTGTTCTCAATGCGTCTGGCGATCTGATTGAACTCGTCGGTACTGTGATCGACATCACTGAGCGCAAACGGGCGGAGGAGGAGCTGCGCGCCAGTGAGCGTAAATATCGCCACCTGGTAGATACAACTCCCGCGTTTGTTCACACCGCATTACCCAATGGTGAACTCGACTTCCTAAACCGCGGCTGGCTCGAATATATAGGCGTTCCTCTAACAGATTTGCTTGGGTGGAGCTGGACCTCGAAGATCCATCCTGAAGATGTGGAAGCATTCGTAGGCAGGTGGCGAGCATCGGTCCGGTCAGGGGAACCTTTCCTGGCCGAGTCGCGAGTGCGGCGGGCGGACGGCGAGTATCGCTGGTTTATGCACCACAAAGAACCGCTGCGCAACGAACTCGGACAGATCGTCAAGTGGTACGGCTCGAGTATAGATATCCAGGAACGCAAGACTGCGGAGGAAAAAATCCGCGAACAAGAAACTGAACTTCGGCAGATTTTGGATCTGACGCCGCAGCACATCGCCGTATATGCGCCTGATAGAAGCCTACTCTACGTCAATCATACAGCGCTCGAATATTTCGGCATCACTCTGGAGCAATGGCGCGAGCCAGGTAGGGTGCACTATTCACTCGCTCACCCGGACGATCGAGAACACTTCCTTGAAAGAAACAAGCGATTTCTTGAGGGGAAGCCCCATGAATTCGAAGCTCGTTTGCAGAGGCACGACGGTGAGTTTCGCTATTTTCTGTTTCGCGTAACTCCACTCAAAGATGAACAGGGACACATAACACGATGGTACGGCACAGCCACGGACATCGAAGATCGTAAACGGGCAGAAGAAGAAATCCAAAAAGAGAACATCGCGCTGCGTGAAGAGATCATCAAGACCTCGATGTTTGAAGAGATAGTTGGCAATTCGCACGCTTTGGTGCAAGTGCTCAATCTGGTAAGAAAAGTGGCGCCCACAGACTCTACTGTACTAATCACTGGCGAGACAGGCACGGGCAAGGAGTTGATCGCCCGCGCCATTCACAAGGCCTCGAAGCGTGCTGATCGCGCGTTTGTGAGCGTGAATTGCGCCGCCATTCCTCAGTCACTAATTGCTTCGGAGTTATTCGGTCATGAAAAAGGCGCGTTCACCGGTGCAACCGGGCGCCGGCTTGGCCGTTTCGAATTGGCTGAAGGCGGCACGATCTTTCTTGATGAAGTTGGTGAGCTTCCACCGGAGACTCAAGTCGCTCTCCTTCGTGTGCTGCAGGAGCGTGAATTTGAGCGCGTTGGTGGAACTAGATCAATCAGGGCAAATGCGCGAGTGATAGTCGCGACGAACCGTGACTTGCCGGCCGCCATCGCTGAAGGCAGATTCCGCGAGGATCTTTTCTATCGCCTGAACGTGTTCCCCATTGAGATCCCGCCGTTGCGGGCGCGAAGAGAAGACATTCCGCTGCTGGTCCAATACTTCATCGATCGCTATGCCAGGGAAGCAGGCAAGAACATCCGGAAGATAAGCAGAGAGACGCTGGATTTGTTTCAATCGTACCCCTGGCCCGGTAACATTCGCGAACTGCGTAATGTTATTGAACGCTCAGTCATCGTCTGCGAGACTGAGAGTTTCTCGGTCGACGAGAGTTGGATCTCGCGACAGCCGCAGCGAGCCCGGCCAACGAGTCAGCTTGAACTTCCGCAAAGGCTTGCCGCTGAGGAGAAACAAGCGATTGAGGCGGCTCTCACGGAATGCCGCGGCCGAGTTTTCGGCCCGGCAGGCGCCGCCGCCAGGCTTGGTATTGCACGATCGACTTTGGACTCAAAAATTAAAACTCTCAAGATCGACAAGAACCGCTTCAAGGTCTCAAATCCTTCCTAACAAAACTATTTGGGTTTAGACTCTGCCAAAACGCGGAGAACCATGGTGGCCCAAGCCAAACAGATACGCATCCTGAGTGTTGAAGATCATCCTGTCTTTCGTCAGGGTCTGGCCACGATTATCGAGACAGAAACGGACATGATTCTCGTGGGCCAGGCGGCGAACGGAGCTGAGGCAATCGCCGAGTTTCGTCGTCATCGGCCGGATATTACTCTGATGGACCTCCGGCTTCCAGGATCCAATGGAACCGACGCGTTGATCGCAATTCGCGGAGAGTTCCCTGATGCGCGGATCATCATGCTGTCGTCTTCCGATAGCGACGGCGAGATCCAACGCGCACTCCGTTCCGGCGCCTACGGCTACGTACTCAAGAGCATGCCTCAGGATGAATTGTTGAAGGTAATCCGGCTTGTGCATTCCGGCAAGCGACACGTTCCCGCTGAGGTTGCCGCGGTTCTGGCAGAGTATTTGGGCCAGGAATATCTGACAGCGCGCGAGCTTGAAGTACTTCAGTTGATTCGCGATGGTTGCAAGAACAAGCAGATCGCACATCGCCTTTCGATTTCCGAGAACACGGTCAATTTTCACATCAAGCACATCGTCGACAAATTGGGAGCGAACGATCGGACGCATGCGGTCACGATAGCGGTTCGTCGCGGGCTGCTGCCACTCTGATTGGGTCTGGGAGACTACAGAAAACTATAGTACTGCCGCTAATGAGTCTGATGGTCCTTCGACTTATCTACTAAGGTAATCTTTCGAACGGGGAGCGCAGATCAGCAGTCGTGAACACTTAATCAAAGATCTCTTTGAACCTACAAGAATCTTATGAGGAAGTCGATCCAATGCTGCTTCTTCCTGCTGTTACTTCTGGTAGCGCGGGAGGCGTGTGCGCTCGATCCACATAAGCGTATCTCTCAGTATGGCCATACTGCCTGGCGAATCGAGGATGGCGACCTGAACATTCCCATTGCGATTACCCAAACTAAGGATGGATACATCTGGATTGCGACGAGAAGTGGCCTGGTCCGATTTGATGGCGTGAGATTTATTTCCTGGACTCCGCCTAAAGGTCAGTCTCTGCCGCACAGAAATATTAACTGTCTGCTTGGCGCCAGCGACGGCAGTTTGTGGATCGGTAGTCAGAACGGTTTGAGTCACTGGGCAAATGGCAAGCTGGTCAATTACATTTCTAATCCGGCAGGAACATACGTCGGCGCCATCATCGAAGATCATACTGGCACAATCTGGGCCACTCGCTATCACGTCACTGATGGAAAGGGGCCAATCTGTAAGTTTACTGGCGAAGATCTCCAGTGCTATGGCAAGGAGGATGGCATCCCCATTAGCTATGGTCTCGGTTTAACGGAAGACAGCGCAGGGAATCTCTGGTTTGGATCTGCAATGCTCTGTAGCTGGAGACCAGGATCATCTGTCAGTAGCTATTTCGAAGCAGAGTTGAAGCAGGCAGGGGGCGCTGAGGTTGTCGATGTCGCTTCCGGACCAGACGGGTCAGTCTGGGCAGCCCTGGACGGAATCGGACCAGAGCTTGGAGTGCGTTACTATTCGAACGGTAAATGGTCGAGCTACATTGTCCCAGGCTTCGACGGCCGCACGGTTCAATCGCATTGCCTGTTTATTGATCGTCAGCAGTCACTCTGGATCGGAACTGAATCAGCGGGCCTCTACCATATTCGTGACGGAATTGCCGATCACTATGGGACTGAGAATGGACTCTCAGGTAATACGATCAGTTTTACCTATGAAGATCGAGAGGGGAATCTCTGGGTTGTAACCGATGGTGGGTTGGACATGTTTATAGATACCCCGGTGGTGCATTTCTCTACCAAGGAAGGATTATCCTCTGGGAATACCAACTCCATTCAGGCATTAAGTAACGGTTCTGTCTGGGTTGGTAATCAGGGAGCTGTCGATATTATTAATGCCGATGGCAAGTCTGCTGTTACTACGCTGAATGGACTACCAGGACAGAATGTTGGAACGGATGTAGGTGGGATGTTCAAAGATCAGACGGGCCGAATCTGGCTAGGCGTCGGCGAAAGGCTGATGATCTACGATCACGATCGATTTTTTGAGATCAAGAAGCAGGATGGCGGGCCATTAATGCCCAATGGAGCTACTTTTGCTGTGATTGAGGATGTCGAAGCCAACATCTGGGCGTTGGTTGGGAAACCTAGTGAGTCCCATCTTCTTCGCATTAAAGGTCTGACTGTAGAGGAAGAGATACCACTAGACGGATCGATATCACGCGCCCGTTTACTTGCCGCAGATCGGCAGGCAGGGATCTGGATCAGTAATAATAAAGATAAACTGGCTTGCTACCGTAATGGGCATATGGAGATCGTCTCGTTGGGAGATACTGAGAGCCAGCTCATAACCTATAGCCTCTTTGTTGATTCAGAGAATGCTTTATGGGCAGCAACAAACAATGGCCTCTATCGACTGAAGAATGGCCGTCTGGATATGATTGGTGCCCCCAATGGTCTGCCTTGTTCTGTCGTCTTCTCGGTGATCGACGATAAAGACGGCGCCTTCTGGCTCGATGCATACTGCGGTATCTTGAAGATCTCAGCATCAGAGCTAGCGATCTGGCGCAGCGATCCAGCGAGAAAAGTATCAGTAAAGGTCTTCGACATGCTTGACGGGGTTCGTTCTGGTGTTGGTGGCGTCTGGCAGCCACGAGTATCCAGGACTCCAGATGGACGACTCTGGTTCGCGAGCGGCAAGGTCGTCCAGATGATCGATCCGGGAGTTTTAAACACTAATCTCATTCCTCCACCCGTCTACATCGAGGAGTTGGTTGTAGATCATAAGAACTATCAAGCAGTGGGGCACCTTAATCTACCGCCTTTGAGTGGTGATTTGGAGATTAACTATACGGCATTGAGCTACACCATTCCACGAAAGGTAAAGTTCCGCTACAGGCTCGAAGGCCACGATTCGGACTGGCAGGAGCCCGGCACTCGGCGACAGGCATTCTATAACGACCTTCCGCCTGGAGATTATCGGTTTCGAGTGATCGCCTGCAATAACGATGGAGTTTGGAATGAAGAAGGTGCAATTTTAGATTTCAGCATCGCTCCTACTTTGTATCAGACCAACTGGTTCAGATTACTTTGCATCATTACTGGACTCTTTCTCATCTGGTCGCTCTACCGATTGCGAGTGCGGCAGATTGCAAAAGTGATCAGTGCCCGCTTCGACGAACGTCTGGCTGAGCGCACTCGCGTCGCGCGCGAAATCCATGACACTTTCCTGCAAACTGTTCAGGGAAGCAAGCTTGTTGCTGACCATGCGCTGAAAGACCCCGCGGACAATGCGCGTATGGTGCGGGCGATGGGACAGTTGTCGACGTGGTTAGAACAGGCTACTGAAGAAGGACGTGCTGCGCTTAACTCTCTGCGCGCATCAACCACGGAAAAGAATGATCTTGCCGAAGCGTTTCGCCGAGCAATAGACGAATGCGGCAGGGAGAGTCGTGCTGAGATATCGTTTTCCACAATTGGAGAGTCCAGAGAAATGCATCCGGTTGTTCGTGATGAAATCTACCGGATTGGTTATGAGGCAATTCGAAATTCCTGCGCGCACTCAGACGGTGACCGTCTTCAGGTAACGCTCAAATATGGGCACGATCTCACGTTGTCTATCAGCGACAATGGCGCAGGCATCGACCCCGAAGTCGCAGAGATAGGCAAGGAAGGCCATTTCGGGTTGCGCGGAATGAGAGAACGCGCTGAACGCATTGGCAGTAAATTCACCTTAGTCAGTTTTCCCGATTCAGGCACCGGTATTACGCTGGTAGTTCCCGGTCGCATCGCATTTCGCACCGTACGTCCCAATTGGTCGCAGCGCATAAAGTCCGTCTTCAATCCTAACTGAACTCACCTACCACTTCTGGGTAAGTTATCAACTACGGAAGAGTGCAGCATGATTACTACGGGTAAGAGTGTGTCTCAAATTTCTTCACAGGCCTATCTTGTTGACCGTCGGGACAAGGGGTCGGTAGGGAGAGCAAACATTAGTTTCGCAGAAGCGATGAAGGGAAGACAGATTATGACGAACCAAAGCAATTTCAGTTTCACCGTGAGTCCTGAAGCTGCCGCGTCTTTTCACGACGACGGAATAGTGATCTTACACGCCGGGCAGGGGCGTTTGTTCAGCTCCAACGGGACCGGGGCGCGCATTTGGCAGGGAGTCGAACAGCACCTGCCATTGGAAACAATCGCGGACGAGATTAGCGGCGAGTATCAAACTCCCCGAACCACCGTACACGAACACATGGTCGCCTTTTTAGCTGAGCTGGAAAGGAATCAGTTGATCAAGCGGGAGGCAGTGTCATGAAAAAGATCTGGTTGGTGATTAGAGCGCTTTACGAGATCGCTCGCTACGAAGTGGTCGTTTCCTTATTAGGCTCCGGACACATTCTGTCGCAGTTGAAGCGGCAATCCATTGCGGCGAAGTCAACCAGCCGCGAATTAGAACAGGGAATTTGCGACGCGGTCCTGCTCGCTACCTGTTTCTATTGGAAGCCGGTGCTTTGCCTGCAGCGAGCAGTGTGCACGGTCCGTCAGCTCAGAAAGCACGGCATTGTGGCGCGGTTGGTGATCGGTTATCGCCCGTCGCCATTTTTCTCTCACGCATGGGTTGAGGTTGACGGCCGGGTTGCGTATGGCTCGCCGGCCTACCAGAAGCGGTTAAGGTTGCTCCAGGTTGCTTAACCGAAGGTAACGAAGATGCATATGAGTACACCAGAACAGATCTTTAACGATGGCCGGACCCAGCGCGTCGAGCGAGCTGAAGTGCTTCACTGGGATGGCCGGCTGGATAATCGTGAAGACTTGCTTCTGCGGTTGAGAGACTGGCTGCGTGGCGAGATGAGCAACGCGGCAATCGCGCGCGCCAGCTACGAGCGTTGGGGGACAAAGGGTCTGGTCCACCTGATTGGCGATTGGAGCTTGGTTGTTCGAGATCACGCTAACCGCACGACTATCCTGGCGAGCGACTTCGCGGGTGTGCGCCCGCTCTATTATCACTTACGACACGTAGAAGTTCAGTGGTCCAGTCGGCTGCAGTCGCTGGTAGAAGCAACCTCGATCTCCGATCTTGACGAGCACTACGTCGCCGGATTCCTGACGTTTGGTGGATGTCCGAACCGTACGCCATACAAAGGCATCCACTCCGTTCCTCCCGGTCACGCGGTATGCGTGTCGTCTGAGGGGACGATCATTCGTCGGTTCTGGGAGATGCCAACTGGCGATGTGATCCGGTACCGGAGCGAGCGCAGATACGAGGAACAACTGCGCGCTCTGTTTCGCGAAGCGGTGGCTGTCCGATTGCAAACCGACTCGCCGGTGCTGGCAGAACTCAGCGGCGGCCTTGATTCATCGTCTGTAGTCTGCATGGCAAATGATCTGATTCGAAGCCGTGCCGTCAGCGCTCCACGTCTCGCTGGTGTGAGTTTCGTGTGGCGCAACTCGCTCGATGAGCCGTTCATTCGCGAGGTCGAATCGCACTGCGGGATCGAAGCAGTTCACATTTCGACGCACGATGTTCCCCTCATCGCCGAAACACAGGTAGGCGATTCGATGCCGGAACCCTTTCGGCCATTGCGCACGTCGATCGCAGTAACCGCGAGCCGGCTCGGCGCGAGAACTATTCTGACAGGACAGACCGGCGACCTCATGATGGGGAACTGGTTCGATGACAGCCTTCAGGTGTCAGCGTCCCTGCGCCGCTTTCGTATCGGACAGGCGTGTGAGGAAGCGCTCGCCTGGAGCAAGATTCTCCGGACTCCTATCTACCAGATTCTTAGCCGCGCGTTTCAGGCGGCCCTTCCAGCACCATTGTCGCCCGCATCGATCTACGCGGCCGCCGACGGTTCGCATGTGCCGAAGAACGTTGAAACGTCTCTGGTCCGCGGCTTTAGTGACCGGACAGGCATTTCCGAACCGGGAAGCCTCTTCTCGAATGCCTGGTTGCAGGCGCCTGCGGAGCGCCGCAAGTATTTCTACTATCTATCGATGGCGCTCGAACTGCGCAGTCTGCAACCGCCGGGGCCATTACAGCACCTGGACTACACGCACCCATTCGCCCACCGGCCCCTGGTTGAGTTTCTCATGACCGTGCCGGCACACGTTCTCTGCCGGCCGGGTGAACCGCGGCGATTGATGCGCTCGGCCTTCTCGGATCTGTGGCCCATTAAGTTGCGCGAACGACGATCCAAGGGATCGTTAAATCACCCATGGCAGGAGGCGTTGCGACCAGTCGCCCGCGCCCTCCTTAAGGGCAGACAATTGCAGCTTGTGGAGCGTGGATTTGTGGACCGCACCAGCTTCCGCTCGCGCTTGGAAAGACTTTCTGCCGGGCTTGAGTGCAACCAGTCCCAACTGCGGCAGATCATCCTGCTTGAATTGTGGCTGCGCAATCGCGCGCATGGTGCGCTGGGCCAGGTGCGAGCTGCATGAATGAGCGATTTTGTGAGACCAGGTCGGTAAAACAAACAAAGAAAGGAGGTAAACCCAATGCAGAACCAATACGAGAGTCCTGAACTGACGCTTCTCGGCGAAGCAGCCGAAGTTATCATGGGTACAGGCTGTGGTGGAGATGACATGCCGCAGCAGTTTGGATGGGATTTTGAATTCGAGCAGGACTAAGTCGATCATGTCACAAACAGAGCTGGGCGGGTTGGCTTCCGCTTACATGCCCCGAGTACAATCGGCGCATCGAATGGACGCTAACTCGCCCAAGCATCACGCAACCGAACACCCACCAGCCTCTCTGGAGTTTTGTGAGATTCGTAGTAGACTCCCCATCGGCAATAGGCTTTTTAGAGTTCGCAACGACTGAGTAAATATGAGCGTCAAAACGCCCATTCGAATTCTATCTGTAGACGATCATCCAATGCTGCGCGAAGGAATCGCCGCGGTCCTTGGTACCGAACCGGACATGGTTCTCGTCGCTGAGGCGAGCAATGGGCGTGAGGCTATCGAGCTATACCGCGCGCATCGCCCGGACGTAACGCTTATGGACCTGCAGATGCCCGTTGTGAATGGAACGGAGGCAATTCTGGCGATCCGTAAAGAGTTTCCAGACGCCCGAATCATTGTGTTGACCACCTACGCCGGCGATGTCCAGGCAGTCCGGGCCATCAACGCCGGCGCCGCCGGGTACATGCTTAAGAACCTGGTGCGAAAAGAGTTGGTTGAGACAATTCGAACTGTCCATGCCGGCAAAAAGCGAATCACTCCGGAAATCGCCGTAGAGATGGCTGAGCACCACTCAGACGATGCGCTCACCGCACGCGAAATCGAAGTATTGCGAGAAGTGGCTGCCGGCAACGCCAACAAGTTGGTGGCTGTTCACCTCAGGATCTCCGAAGAAACCGTGAAGGCTCACATGAAGAGTATTCTTTCAAAACTTGGCGCGAACGATCGCACCCACGCGGTAACTATCGCGCTTAAGCGAGGCATCATCGACATCTATTAGCCTCACGCTTTCGGAGCCGCATCGTTGTTGCCGGAAGAGGGTCGAAACCGGAACTTCTTCGACTTGTCATGAGCGGTTTGATAGGCGCTGGCTCGCGGAATGATCAACTCAACTTCGGTTCCGGTCTCAGGACGGCTCCATAAGTTCAATTGCCCGCCGATCTTTTGTGCCCGTTCACGCATCCCTTGCAAGCCCCAGTGATCAGAGCGGCCGCCTTCTTCAAGGATTTTAGGATCAATGCCCCGGCCATCGTCACGGACCCGCAAGCGAAACTGTCTCGGATCGTAAGTGATTTCCACTTCAACCTTGCGGCCATTGGAGTGAGTGAGAGCGTTGACGACCGCCTCTCGCCCAATCCAATAACACTCTTCCCGGACCATGGGATGCAGCTCTCGCACCCTGCCTTCGACAACCGTCTTAAAGGTTGCGTCGGCGCCCTGCGGGGTCTCTTCAGCAACCCGCTCAAAGGCCGCCGGCAAACCACCGAATGGAATCGAGGTGGCGCGCAGATTTCGCAAGCGGTCTCGGCCTTCAGCCAGAACCTCGTCCGCGTGATCGAGCGTTTTCTCCAAAGCCTTGCGAGCCGGTTCGTCACGGCCCATTTGAGTCGCCACTGCGTGAAACTTCAAGATCAATCCCTGCACACTTTGCAAAAGAGTATCGTGCAAGTCTCGCGCGATCCGCTCGCGCTCTTCGAGTTGTTCTTCCATGCGTCCGCGGACCTGCCGGGCGACTTGTTTTAGCCGTAGATGATAAATCCCACCGAGCACTAACAGAAACACGATAATACCAGCGACGCGAAACCAGGTGGTCTGGTAATAGGCCGGAGCGATGGTGAAATCGAAGTAGGTGCCGGCCTCGTTCCACACGCCGCTGTTGTTACAGGCGATCACGCGGAAACGGTAGTTGCGAGGAGGAAGATTGGTATAGAAGACTTGCCGGCGATTACCGGCGTCCTGCCAATCGCGGTCGTAGCCTTCCAGCTTGTAGCGAAACCGGATCTTCTCAGGGGCGACCAGACTGAGCGCTGTGTAGTCAATCTCCAGATCGCGAATCAGCGGAGGCAGACGAACTTGTCCGCTGGCGTCATAAGTCTTGCGGTCAGCGACGAACTGTTCGACGTGCACCGGCGGCGGAAGTTTGTTGAAGGGAAGGTGGCTTGGATCGATGACGCTGACGCCGTCCCAGGGTAAGAACCACAATTTCCCATCTGCTGTCTTGGCAACCTGCGGGAAAAAGTGGCCAATAGAGGCAAGGCTTCTTACTCCGTCGGAACTGTCGAAAACCGTGGCCTGGATCGTCGGCTTCGCATCTTTGTCCCGGTCCACGGCGGTGGCCCAGGCGTCCAACTCGGTGCTGGCAATGCGTACCAGGCCGCATGCCGTGTATAACCAGATCGACTTTGCGTTGTCTTCGATCGACCAATGAACTGAATCGCAGGGTAAATTGTTCTTCACCGTTAGCGTGGCCACTCGGCCGTCTTTTAACCGGCTGAGACCGCCGTCGGTGGCGGCCCAGAGCGCGCCGTTCTGATCGAAGCGCAAGTGGTTGACACGGCCCTCGCCCAGCCCGTCGGCGCCTGTGTAGGAAGCGCGGATCTGATTGTCAGCGAAATACACGACGCTACCAAGATGAAATCCAATCCATAGGCCACCCTGCAAAGGATCAGCGGCTAGAGCACTCGCATGGGCCATACGTCCCAGCCTGGGCCACTGAATCTGTTGGACCACGTTCGCTCGGAGTAATTGAAAAAGAGCGGCATGCTCGTTGGCTATCCACAGACTGCCGGCGGTGTCCTGTGCGATAGCACTAACCGCTCCAGGTACGGCGCTTGCGGAAATGAAGTGGCCATTCTCGAGATAGCCGAATCCAAACGGTGAGGAGACCCAGATTCGCCCGCTATCATCCTGAAAAAGGGAATTCGGTTTAAATCCGTTCAGTTTCGAGTCTGGTTTGCCGCTGCCGGTGCGAGGAATTGTAGGGTGCCCGTTATTCCATCTGTTCAAGCCATCACGAGTGGCCAGCCACAGACTTCTGTCGCTGGCCGCTAGAACGGAAACGACGATAGCACTCGACAAACCCTCGTTCACAGTAAACGTGGCGACGGCAAAGTCGCGAAAGCGGTCGAGGCCGTTAATGGTAGCTACCCAAACATCTCCTTCACGATCCTCAAAGAGTGTAGAAACGGATTCGCCTGAGAGGCCGTTAGACGGCGCAAACACATCTGTTGTTCCCTGGTGTACATGGATAAGGCCTCGGTCCGACGTTCCGATCCACAGACCGCCATCCTGATCGCGGCGCAGCCTTCTGGCCCTGAACTGGCCAGCCGTACCTGAGAGTGGATACGCCTCGGTTTTTCCGTCAACGAATCGGTGGATTCCGCCGCGCCAGCCGACCAGGAGTGCACCGTCATCGTCTTCGCCGAGACCTTGAATGCCGTCAGGCTCGCCGGGCAGGGAATAGAATTTCGGCGGCCCAGGCCTCCATAACCACAATCCTTCCTTTACTCCTGCCCAGAGATTGCCCTTGCTGTCCTCATATAAATTGAATACTCCGCGGCCAAGAGTGCCGTCGTCTCCGTGGCATTGGACGTCACCATTGTGAATCGCGCAGAGCCTTCCAGTGGGATTCGCCGATCCCCCGGCCCAGATCGTGCCCTCATGATCCTCGACGAGCGTGTAAACATATTTTCCGGCAAGCTCGGCGTACTGGGTGAGCTTGCCGTCCTTCCAGCTTGCCAGACCGTTGGCGGTGCCAATCCAAAGCGTCCCGTTGCGGGTGGCGAGCAGGCTAAGAATGCGATTGGAAGGAAGAAGTTGATCCGGTGGTGGCTGCCAGGGGACGTTACGGACACCATCGAAGCGAAGCAAGCCAAATTGTGAGCCCAGCCAGAGATATCCGTCGGGCGTCTGAGCAACTGAGTTGATGCCGGCTTTGAAAAAGTCATCCCGGACCTTCCACGACGTGTGCGCATACTGACTGACGTCTAGAGCCGGATTCAACCCGAATGCGGAAGGGCAACACACCAGCAGGACGCAAGCCAGTACAATCCCGGGCGTGATGAAGGTTAGTGCTTGTGCGTGCACTTTCGGCATAAGGTGCACATCTTATATCAAAGGCTGTTCAGCCTTTGATAATCCTCCGAACAGAGCGCTGGTTCAGTCTTTTGGTCTTTTGATTCACACCGCGGCTTTAGCCCGGTGTCCCGGTGACAACAGATCAGGTGAAACCGTTTTACACGGTTTCACTTTGAACGCGTTAGCCCGACTCGCCGCGCTGAAGCGTCGGCGTGAATGAGAATAATTTTCAAATTGCACCAGTACCCCAACAGACCTCGTCGGCTTAATCTACTTTGCGACTGAAACATGAGCATCACTCTTTTTGGGGATGGGCAGGTCACCCCAATCGGGGATTGACCACCGGTTCTACTCCAGAGTAGCCTCGTGCTTCCAAGATCGCGTGGAGATTTCGCTTATGCGTAGAGTTCCCCTACTCGCGGCCCTTCTTCTTCTCTCGTTAGCGTCTGCTCTGCGTGCCCAATCCACAAATGCCTCGCTCACTGGCCGCTTAAGTGATCCACAGAAAGCGTTGATCGTTGATGCCAAAGTCGCTGTGATCAGTGCCAGCACGAACGTGCGTGCTGAGACCACGACCAACGGCTCGGGCGAATATTATTTCGCGAATCTCGCTCCAGCCGTGTATCGGATCGAAATCGAAAAGCCGGGCTTCAAAAGGTTAATCAAGCCGGATGTGATCCTTCACGTCCAGGATGCTCTCGAGATCAACTTCGAGATGACGCTCGGCGATGTATCGGAAACAGTTATGGTGGAGAGTGGTGCGATTTTGAATGCCGAGTCGGCGACGGTCAGCACGATTGTTGACCGCACCTTCGTCGAGAATCTTCCTCTCAATGGCCGGAGTTTCCAGACGTTGATCATGCTCACGCCGGGTGTAGTCGTGACCGCCACCGCTTTCAACGACCAGGGCCAATTCAGTGTGAACGGACAACGCGCGGATGCCAACTATTTCACAGTGGATGGGGTTAGCGCCAATTTCGGCGTCAACGGTTCCATTGCCATGCAGCAGACTGCTTCCGGAGCGCTACCCGCGCTCAGCGCTTCAGGCGGGACCAACAGCTTGGTTTCGGTCGATGCCATGCAGGAGTTTCGCGTGCAGACGTCATCGTTTGCGCCGGAGTTCGGACGCACGCCCGGTGGACAGGTCTCGATCGTGACGCGCTCCGGAACCAATGCTTTTCATGGCACGCTGTTCGAATATTTCAGAAATGACGTTCTAGATGCCAGGGACTGGTTTGTAAACTTCAACAATCTGGCGAAACCCGCAGAGCGCCTCAATGATTTTGGTGGTGTACTCGGCGGCCCAGTCATCAAAAACAAGACCTTCTTCTTCTTCTCGTATGAGGGACAACGTTTGCGCCAGCCAGCGAGCCTGCAAACCGCGGTCCCGGATCCCCAATCTCGGCAAGCTGCTCCTGCCGCCATACGTCCATACTTGAACGCGTTTCCAGTTGCCAACGGATCTGGACTCGGAGCTGGATTGGCGCAATTCAACGCCGGCTTTTCGAATCCATCGTCGCTTGACGCCTACAGTATTCGGGTGGATCAAGCCGTGACCTCGAAGCTTAGCCTGTTTGCCCGTTATAACTACTCCCCCTCAGACTTAGACCAACGAGGTCCATTCTTCTCATCTGGTAGAGTGCTCAGCTCGACGAATTCGATATCATCCCACGTACACACTGGAACAATCGGCCTCACACAAATTATCCACGCCGAAATCAGCAACGAAGTGCGAGTGAACTACAGTAACCACAGAATTGGCATTAAGTTCGTTATGGACGATTTCGGCGGCGCCGTCCCTCCCCCGGACTCCCTTTTGTTCCCGCCTGAATTTTCGTCCGCGGATAGCGGTTTCATTTTTGTCATCGGAGGCGCCGGACAGTATGTGCAGGGAAAACAAGGGACCGACGAGCAACGCCAGATCAATCTGATCGACAACCTATCCGTGACCAGGGGCAGCCACCAATTGAAGTTTGGCGCGGACTATCGCTGGCTGGCGCCTTTTAGCAGTCCGGGTGCTTACCGTCAAGCTGTGCAATTCTCAGGAATGTCGTCCAACCCTGGTGGAGCGCGTTCTGGAATCGCTTTGTTCGCCCAAACGAGTGCCTTTCAAACCAATTCACTGCTGTCACAAAACTTCTCGTTTTACGGCCAGGATAACTGGAAGATCACGCCCAGATTGACAGTGACTTATGGCTTGAGGTGGGACGTCAATCCACCAATAAAAGGTAAGAACTCGGCGAACGATCCGTTCACGGTGGTGGGCCTGAATAATCCGGTCGCGATGACTTTGGCGCCTCGCGGCACTCCGCTCTATGAAACAACCTATGGAAATTTTGCACCGAGAATTGGACTTGCTTATCAACTCCGTGGAATACGAAATTGGGACGCCCTGCTGAGCGCAGGCTTCGGGACCTTTTATGATCTCGGGCAAGGATCGCTGGGAGGAGTCTCTAGCTTCTTTCCGTACCTTGCCAGCCGAAGTTTTTCACCGGGAGCGTTTCCGCAGAGCCCTCAGAATGCTGCACCTGTGCCGCTTACTACTAACCCACCCGTTTCCGCAATTCTTGTGGCCGATTCTCACTTGAAGCTTCCACGGACGTATCAATGGAATGTCGCGCTGCAGCAGTCCATCGGAATCAGCCAAAGCCTATCTTTAACTTACATCGGCGCGACTGGCCGTGACCTGCTTCGCTCAACCAAGTTATTTAACGTGAATCCCAACTTTCCTTTCATTACGTTAACCACCAATTCGGCAACCTCCGATTATCATGCGCTCCAAATCAAGTTCCAACGGCGTCTGTCGCGTGGGTTGCAAGGATTGGCATCGTATACCTTTTCCCACTCGATCGATATTGCCTCGACGGATGCGGCTAACAATCGCAGCACGCCGGGCACGATTGCCAGTCCGAACATAGATCGCGGCCACTCCGATTTTGACATCCGGCATTCATTGACTGCCGGCCTGACTTACGATCTGCCCTCTCCAGGATCGAACAAGACGGCCCATGCGATCTTTGCCGGTTGGTCATTTGACACTTTCATTCTGGCGAGATCTGCCCCACCCGTCGACGTTATTGGCGCAACTTCCAATGTTGGAGGCGTTACTCTCGCTTCGCGTCCAAACTTGAATCCGGGAATGCCGCTTGAACTATTTGGCAAACAATATCCGGGCGGAAAGATTCTCAATCGCGCGGCGTTTACCGCTGCGTCCGCCGGGCAGCAGGGTAATTTCGGTCGCAATGTGCTACGGGGTTTTGGAGCCTGGCAAGCGGACGTTGGCCTCCAACGACAATTTCAGCTTACCGACAAGATAGGGCTTGGATTTCGTAGTGAGTTCTTCAATATCTTCAACCATCCAAACTTCGGCAATCCCGTCAGCCTCCTGACCAGCCCTCTGTTCGGGCGCTCGACTCAAACACTCGCGAACAGTCTGGGATCAGGGGGCGCAAATGGTGGTTTGAATCCTCTCTATCAGATTGGCGGGCCGCGTTCGATTCAGTTTGCGCTGAAGCTTCGGTTCTGAAGTTGGCCGGCAATAACAGACCTGGGTCATAGCCCACTTGCGATTATTTACCCATCCCTCAAAAGGGTGATGCGTAGCTAGCCGCAATTTGGGTATTGCAATTTAGAGATAATCGTTAACCTCATACTCATGCAGCGCCTCTACTCCATGTTTCCACAGGGTGGCCCGGGTCTGGGGCTTCTGCTTTTGAGAATAGCTACCGCCGCGATGCTTGTTTTGAATGTCATGCATAGCCTCAACTTTTCTTCACCTGCTCTTTACTGGGCGGTTGTCTCCCTCATAGCCATGATTTCGTTCTCGCTCTGTCTCGGCTTTTTGACGCCGGTTCTCGGCGTAGTGGCGTGTGCGACAGCCATCGCAAATCTCTTTTTGGCCGGCCAGCCGGACAATCTCATCTATATCTTCAGAACACTAACCGCGGCCGCACTCATCTTTCTCGGTCCGGGAGCATACTCGGTCGATGCGAAACTGTTCGGACTACGCATAACCATTGTCCCGCCACGCAAGAACATGCACTTGAAATAATCTGCATTTGCCCTGCAGTAAGCATTCCCGATTTTCATCACGACAATCCTACGCAGTGCCTTGCGCTAATTGTGCTCAGCGGGGGTAGCTTGGTGCTCACTCAATTTAGGTACACTCGCCTCGCACCATCGAGGGTTTCGCGAAAAAACTCGGAGGAGCAAAATGCGTCCAGCATCGGATACAGTTTGACAACCGGTAGTTGAAACGAGCGACGTGAAAGAGAGCAACACGGTGAAAGGCATCGCCAGCGACACATCGTTTTTACCGAAGACGCACAGCAAGAAAAGGAGTGGCGATAATGAACAGGGATGAATCGCATCGACAAGGTCGTGGTCTTTCGTTCCCTCCAGGAACATCATCTTGCGGCATTCTCGAACTCAAGCTGCCGGCAGTCCAGGAACGCGTGATGATTGACCGGGGTTTCGTCAATTGTCCGGGACTTCGGCATTCTTCAAAGTTCTCGTTGCTTAATTTTCAATGACTTACCAACGGCAAAGTAATTGCACTGTCTCCTGTGCGAGGCTTCAAAGGAGACCCGATGTTAAGAATCCAGAGAGAAGCGAACGGACAAGTAGTCCTGAGAATCAGCGGTCGATTGGATGTAGAAGGCTTACTCGAATTGAAACAGCTACTCCAATCAGAAGAAGCGGGCCGGCCGATAGTCCTGGATTTGCGAGACCTAACGCTGGTGGATCAAGAGGCTGTTAGGTTTTTGGAGCAATGCGAATCTAATTGCATCGAACTCCAAAATTGCGCCCCGTACATCTGCGAGTGGATGGCAAGACAAAGGGACGGAAAGTGATTAACAAAAGGAGAGACGTCATGTTTGCGGAAATGCGTAGAGAACAAGACTTGTCGACAACCCCCTTCTTTTTAAACCCCCAACTCAAATGTCCACGTGCCCGCGAGTTTGATGAGAAGCTTTCGGCTCGCATCGTTGGTCAGGAAGACGCGATCAATGATATGAGCGGTCTCTACCAGCTTTTCCTCGCCGGGCTCAACCAGACGAACCGTCCACTCGGCACATTGATGTTTCTTGGTCCTACCGGATCGGGCAAAACGCGCGTGGTCGAGGCTGTGGCCGAAGTTCTCTTCGGCGATTCCAGAGCAATCATCAAAATTGATTGCGCGGAGTTTCAGCACTCGCACGAGATCGCCAAGCTAATCGGTTCGCCGCCGGGGTACCTGGGCCATCGTGAGACCTCGCCGCTGCTGACTCAGGAGAACCTGGACAAGTTTCACACGGACGATGTTCCGCTTTCGTTAGTTCTGTTTGACGAGGTCGAGAAGGCCTCGGATGCATTATGGCAACTCTTGCTTGGCGTGCTGGACAAAGCGACGTTGACGTTAGGCGATAACCGTCACGTTGATTTTTCGCGGACGGTGATCGTTATGACCTCCAATCTCGGTGCGCGTGAGATATCGGACCTGGTGAAGGGGAACATCGGCTTCGCTGCGGCGAAAAAACCGAATGCCTTGCCCGAAGACGCAAACTACATTGACGAGAAGATTCGCCGCACAGCCGTGCAAGCGGCCAGCCGCAACTTCTCTCCCGAGTTCATGAACAGAATCGACAAAGTGGTGGTCTTTCACTCTCTCAATGAACAACACCTGCGCCAGATCCTAGAGTTGGAGCTGGGTGCGTTACAAGATCGAATCACGAGCTCGGCTAATACAAAGTTTGTCTTTCAGTGCTCCGATGCGGTCAAAGAGATGTTGTTACGTGAAGGCATCGACTACAAGTACGGCGCGCGGCACTTGAAGCGTTCGATTGATCGGCTGCTGCTGCTTCCATTATCGAACCTCGTCGCTACCGGGCAGGTGACTTCAGGCGATGCCGTCTATGTAGATTTGAACGACAGTCGCAGCGATGTTGAATTCTCGAAACGTTACGATGACAGACCCGATGACAGACCGATGAGCGACGCGGCCGTGGCTGCATTGGCAGCGGAATATGCCGGCTTGTTTGGCGCGCCGGCACAAAGTCAACTAATTGGGGCGACAGTCTGAAGCAATTGTTCGCAAACCAAAGCATGACTGAGGGGGAGATTGAGATGAGTAGCGCAGCAACGGTTCGGTCAGAACCATCAGGTTACTTCCTGCCATCGGCGGCGATTCGTCCGGTGACGGAGCGGAGCGCCAAATTTGGCGGGCGGCAGAGATTGGCAAACACACCCACAGTGGTGAGCGATCTGTCGTTGATCTATCCCGAGGCTGTGGTGGCCTCGAGCCAACCTCTTGGCTGGCAGAATCTGCGCGCACTTGAGATGCGGCAGACGATCTCGGAATGGACCATGCCTCCGCTTGAGAATCACTGCATCGTGGTTCAATTAGGACCTTCCGTGGACGTAACGGCGCGGATTGGTGACCAGAACTTTGAGCAGAGCTTGGACCCGGGAGCGATCACCATTGTCCCGGCCGGCCTGTCGGTTGATTGGCAACAGGAAGATACCGCAAGCCACACACTGCATCTTTATCTCGATCCACAATTTCTGCGGACGACTGCCGAGTCGATAGATGTTGATTACAGTCAGGTTTCGATCGCCCCTCAGTTTGGCATCAGAGACGAGCACATACATCACATCGGCATGTCTTTGCGACACGAACTCAAAGACTCGAACGTAATCGGACGACTGTATGCCGATTCCCTGGCTAAGGTGCTCGCGATGCAGCTTGTCAGGCGCTACAGCTACTTGAAGGATTTGCAAACGAGTCGTGGCGGAATGGCGCCGCGAAAACTGCGCAAAGCAATCGAATTCATCAACGACAATCTCGATCAGGAGCAGACGGTCACCTTGAGCGCAGTCTCTGAAGCAGTGCAAATGAGCTATTTTCACTTCTCGCGCGCGTTCAAACAATCGATGGGAATCAGTCCGAACGCGTATATGACTGAGCAGCGAATTGCGCGGGCCAAGAAGATGTTATCAGAAACAAACCTGCCGATCGCTGATATCGCATTGCGGGCCGGCTTCGCGAGCCAAAGTCACTTTACGACCACTTTTCGCAAACTTGTCTGGACGACCCCGAAGGCTTTTAGGGATAGGCTCTAACATGCTGCTGAAAAACTCGGATTACTCCCGTTTAGAGGCGGGCATTGCCCGCCGACCAACGTGAGTTGGCAACGAACTCCTTTGAAAACCGATCTTGAACCGGCGGCCAACGCCCGCCTCTAAACGAATCACTAGATTGTCAGCAGCCTGCCAGGGGAATACTGTCCACAGCTTAGGTTTTTCATGAAAGGTCTTCACCGTTTTACTGTGCTGGTTGCTTGCGCGACATTTGTTTTGCTAATCGCAGGTGCGCTCGTAACCAGCCACGACGCCGGCTTAGCCACCAGCGATTGGCCACTTTCAAATGGGCAAGTGTTCCCAAAGATGGTCGGCAATCTGTTTTGGGAACACGGACACCGCATGGCGGCGACGACTGTCGGGTTGCTCACCATAACTTTGGCTGTCTACCTGTTTTTGAAAGAGGAACGGCCGTGGGCGAGACGGCTCGGTTTGTTCGGTCTCATCGCAGTTATTACACAAGGCCTGTTGGGCGGGTTGACGGTAAAACTAATGCTGCCGCTGGCGGTGTCTGCGGCCCATGCGACTTTGGCCCAATTGTTCTTTTGTACGACTGTTAGCCTGGCGATCTTTACTTCGAAGAGCTGGATGCAAGAAAAATCGCGCCTGGAAGAAAAGGGAATTGTCCCTATTCGGCGCCTTTGCGCTGCGGCAGTGGTGACAATTTTCTTACAACTAATTCTTGGAGCTACGCTACGTCACTCGGCGACCTGGGACAAACAATTGCCGGTGGAGTTGGTGATTGCGCATGTCGGGGGAGCGCTGGCTGTTGTCTTGGCTTTGGGCAGTGCAGGTTCAATCTTGCTCCAACGCTACCGGGGCGAAAAGTTTCTGACACGGCCAGCGGCTATCGCTTTGCTATTGTTGGTTGTGCAACTCACGCTCGGCATCGCTGCGTATCTGACGCGCCTTGCTTCACCCAATGATCCGCAGCCGCTGAATCCAATGATTGGCATAACCGTGGCACATGTCGCCTGCGGCGCTCTCGTCTTCGCGACGACGATCGTTTTGACGTTGCGCACATTTAGGATAGTTCGCGCTCCGCGTCATCCGCGTGAACTGATTTTGTCGGAGCGCAGCGCATTTCCGAGTCGTGGCTCAGTTACGCTGCAAATGTCCGATAAACTTTAGTTTGTCGCGGCGTGACGACAAGCTAAAGCTTATCGGACATCAAACTGACCCACTACCGCATTCCGTCGTCTCCGGTTTCCCAATAGATAAATCGCGACAACCTTACGCTTTGCCAGTGTGGTTAGATCCTTTCTGGAATTTGCATTCAGCTTCAATTCTCTTGTCGTCATACTTGATGAATAAGTATGCCGCAAGATATGCGAGCAGCAGCATGGCAGCAAATAAGATCCGATCCATATTTCCTCCCTTGGTCTGTGTACCTCTTAAGCTTTGCACATAAAGTACCGATCGAGCCTTGCGTCTCATTCACACCGCCGCTTTAGCGCGGTGGCTCGGCGTTTACATGTCCACTAGAAACCCTTTAAACGGTTTCAGGTACTCCCGGGACCAGATGCGTCACCGGGCTAAAGCCACGGTGAGAATGAGACCAAACCAGCACTTCTTGAAGACTCTTGTGCAAAGCCCACCTCTTGGCCAGTTAGACCCACCGAGAGTACTAGCCGGACTGCTGGAAGTATTTTCGACGGTTGCGCGGAGGTGCTCTCTGTTGCGCATTTTCACTTATTCACAACGTCTGAACGTCTCAGCAAAAATCTGCAAAGTGCGGCAAACACACGGAAGGTTGAAGGTGGGTCGCGATGGTAACCTCTGTAGCTGTACTTGAGGAAATGAAATAGAGAATTTTTGCGAATAAGAGGAAGACAGTCAATGCAAACCGTAACTCACCTAAATGAAAAGACGAAAGGCAATCTCATAGTGCCAACCGATCTGAATCGAGAGGGAGTAGCGCAGATATCGGAATCGTTGAAGCTGCTGCTTGCCGACGTCTTCGCACTGTACTTAAAGACCAAAAGCTTCCACTGGCACATTAGTGGTCCACACTTCCGAGACTATCATTTGCTCCTGGATGAACAGGCGGCGCAAGTCTTTGCGATGAGCGACGACATTGCCGAACGAACCCGAAAAATTGGCGGCATCACACTCCGCTCCATAAGCGACATCAGCCGGCATCAACGCCTGCGAGACAGTAATGATACAAGCCTCAGCGCAACGGACATGCTCGCCGAGCTGTGTTTCGATAATCGACAACTAACAGGGTTCTTACGTCTGACGCATGAGGTATGTGACCGAAACGACGACGTAGCTACGGCGAGCTTGATCGAGAACTGGATTGATGAGGCGGAGCGGCGGACATGGTTCTTATCGGCGGCATTAGGCGAGTCTTAGAACACATAAGTGTAGTACCTCATCTTTCGATCGTCGCCGATAAAAGAGCACTATGTCGCATGACCCGTCGCTACGCTTTTGTCGATCGCGTTAAGCTCAGCCGTGGCATTCGCTGGGAGCTCTAACGCTGCAGCCCGAAGATTATCGCGAAGATGTTCGAGCGAAGATGTGCCCGGGATCAGGAGAATGTTTGGAGAACGCTGAAGCAGCCACGCAAGAGCGACCTGCATCGGGGTAGCTTGCAGTGACACCGCCACTCGATCGATGGCCGATGATTGTAACGGCGTGAATCCGCCCAACGGGAAGAACGGGACATACGCTATGCCTTGCTGAGCGAGAGCATCGATGAAGGCATCGTCATTGCGGTGTGCCACGTTGTAGAAGTTTTGGATGCAAACTATTTCTGTGATTCTCTGAGCCTCTGCGAGTTGGTTAGAGGTGACATTGCTAAGACCGATATGAGCAATCAATCCTTGACGTTTGAGTTCGGTAAGCACCGTCAGCGGTTCTTCAATGGTCCCGTCCGATGGCTCCGAGAGTCCACCGACTCGAAGGTTGACGACATCGATTCGTTCCACTGCGAGATTACGAAGATTGTCATGAACGGCATCGATGAGCTCCTGTCGCGAAAGCGCATGGATCCATGATTTGTCATCACCGCGACGGGCGCCAACTTTGGTTACTATCACCAGGTCGTCGGGGTAAGGATGGAGCGCCTGCTTGATGATCTGGTTGGTGACATGTGGGCCATAAAAATCGCTGGTGTCGATATGGTTTACTCCAGTCGCGATTGCCTCTCGCAAAACTGCAAGCGCGGCATCAACATCGCGTGGCGGTCCCCACACCTGAGGGCCGGCTAGCTGCATCGCGCCGTAGCCCATCCGGTTAAGGCTCATCGAAGTGCCAGGAAGTGTGAAGGCGCCACCGAGCTTTGCCTGTTCAGTCATCGTCTCTTTGCCTCCGATCCCGAAAATCAGTTTTGGAGACATTATAATCGATCAATCCGTGGACATCGTGACAATATGAAGCAATAACGGCATCGCGTGATTGAGACGAGATTCCGACGTAATGGGATTTAGAAGCCCCCTCGGATGTCTAGCAGGCTGCTGAAAAACTCGGAGAATCGATCAAGGAGCGATGCGATCCACGAAACCACACGAACGAACACGAAGTAACACCAATAAGATCGAGTTTAGTTCGTGTGCTTCGTGACGTTTCGTGTAATTTCGGGATCGTAATCACTTTTTCAGCAGCCTGCTAGAATTTGTAGCCGGCCCACAGTGCCCAGTAATTAAGGTTGCGTCCCGGTTGCGTGTCCTTCAGAAAACGACCTGCATAAAAAATCCCGTAATCGCCCTGAAACCAAAGGTGAGGGTTGACCTGCCATCGCACTTCCACGCCAGGCCTGTGTCCCACAAACCTTTCGCGACTACCGTCTGCGGCTCTAATTAAGGAGCCTGGTACCGAGTAAACTCCGTCCTCCAGGCTTTGTCGCCATTGAACAATCCAATCGAAGGAAGCAGTAATGCTATGCGGGAATGTCAGATCAATCCTGGGATGGAGATCGATGAAGTTGACGGCGCCTGGGCCAGTAGTGGCCAAGACGCCGAAGTAGTTCCCTTTGGGAAAGAATGGATTGAATGTTCCGAGTGTGTTCGGATCCGATTTCGGGTGATCGCCACTGGAAACATCTACCCTAGCGCTGAAGCGAGGTTTCAGCGCTACGGACGTAAGTCGATAGCCATTCTCAGACGCCATGGTCCAGGCACGGATGTTTTTCGAGCCAAATGAACCGAATTGCCAGAGCGCCTCGTAGTCAAGGTCCCATCCCGGCCGTTCAGTCGCGATGGGCCGCGAAACTCTTGCGCCTACGCTGTGGCGCACTTCCTGGGCCGTGCCTCGCTGGAACGTTGCATGCTTGCGATTCAGGCCGAGGTAATAGGCATCCAAAGATATAGCCCGGGAAAGTGGACGCGTCGCGTACACACCCCAAAAGCCGTTCTCATGGTTAGGGACATTGTCGAAGAATCCAGGTTTGTCCACGTCGGGTCGCATTGCAAATCCGTCGATGCGCCAGGAGTTGATTTTGGCCATCACCTTGAAGCCATCAAAGCTGAGCCGAACATTTGGGCCTTCACGGACATCAACCAATCGGCCGGAGCCATATTCCAGCTCCTGCCTGCCCGCCCGAATTTTGATCCAGTTGCGTGTTCCGGCGGTACTCAATTCCAGAAACGCTGCCTGAAAATCGAGTTTCTTTTCGTCTATCGGACGTGGACCGCCCTGACGGGAGGAGTTCAGCCCACTCTTGAGCTCAACGAAGGTGCGAACGCGTTTGCCGAGGTGAAGGTCCAATGAGAGCGCGTACCTCTGATTGAGGTATCCGTTCATGAAGGGTTGCTGTCCCCAGCTTTCGTTTCCGATCTGCTCCCAGACCGCACGGGCTTCTCCGCCGATAGTCATGTACCAATCATCAGATTCTTTGCGGAGTGGAATGTATTTGAGTTTGTCCCAAGTGTCGCGTCTGAGACTCGGGTCGCGCAGAAAGCTCCAGTCCTCATCTTCCCTCAGTAACTTGTAGCTGCGATCCGGAATCTTCGGCTCGGCCTCGTTGTCTGACTGCGCCAGCGCGGCCGTTACACCAGCAAAGAGAACCAGTGCCAAAACTATAAGGAGTCGCTGAAACATGCTTCCTCCGCCGAACGGCTTGCCTCAAAAGTCTTAATCTCATTCTCACCCGGCTTCAGAGGCTGTGTGAAAACTTAAGAACACCATCCACAGATTACGCAGATTCCTTTTCGACAACCGTTGGGCCCGTACCTTTCTCTCAAAGAAATCGGTGTAATCTGCGTAATCTGTGGATGATCACTACTTCTTAACCGCTGAGTGGATCTCGGCGATATAACCGCCGGGGAATTGCACGAAGCTGGCGTGCCGCTGATCGGCTTGATATGGACCAACCAGGATTGTTACGCCGGCACCTTTCGCTTTTGCGAGCGTTTCGCCTAAGTTTGTCACCTCATATCCGGTGAGCTCTCGTCCGTACGGATACGGAAGCTGACCATCCGTCACGAAGACTGTTAGCTTTCCAAAATTCGATGAGATACGAACCCTCCGATATGTGTCTCGCGGTCGGCCAATCTCAATGCCAGGTGCGCGATCATCGTCAGAGACAATGTCGCCCTTCGAAAAGCAAAGGAAGCTGCGAATGAACGTGTCCGCGCTACCGGGCGAAACATAAACACGATTTTCAGGAATCGTCTCGAGCGGCTTGTAGGATGATGGTGTGGTGTGCCAATAGAGCTGTGTATATACGCCGCCCGGCCATTGGATTATCGCGTCTTTTCCGATCGGATCGTCAAAAGGAGTAACCAAAACATCTGCGCCAGTCACCTTGGCGGCGCGCACCGCCACCTCCATGTCACTCACCAGATATCCAGTTCGCTCCACGCCAAACGGATATGGAACTGGTGTCGTGTAGCCGAATACGGAAATCGATCCCACCGGCGTCAGTATTAACTGCGAGAGCGTGCTGCTGGGAGTTGGTGTCACGGTTGCCACAACTTGTTTGGTTGTAGTACCCCCGAAGGTTGCTAAGACGCTCGCAACGAAGCGGTCGAAGTCGTCTGGCGTGACGTAAACGTGGGTTGTGTCGTATTGCGGCCCAACGGCTACGTTGGGGGCTACGTTGGGCGTCACTGTCTGCTGAGCAACGGCGACGCGAACAGTTCCAATGATCATAAGAATCGTTAAAGCAGTTACCGCTAATGCTCGTGTTAATCGCATCGCAATCTCCTTTACTCACCCGGAAAAAGAATCAGATCGTTTCTCACTCAAATACTACGCGGTGGTTTTCACCAGAGGGCGCGCCTCACCGCGGTGATCGTCCAGTAGGACTCCGTCAGGATGAGTTCCGCACAGCCGGTGCGTGAGCACCCGTCTTCGTTTTCGAAAAGCGCGGAGCAGTTGTGCTCCGAGTTCGGCGCCTACCATCGGAGCGACCAGGAATACCCATAGTTTGGCTGTGTGTTCGGAAACAACTGCAGGCCCAAACTGGCGCGCAGGATTCAAGCAGCCGCCGGTCTGGGTGCCGAGCAGTGCAATTGCGAGCCCGATCAAAATTCCAACCAACCATGGAACATTTGGGGCCAGCCGCGGGTTAGATAGAAAGTAACCGACCACAAAAACAAGCAACGCCATACTGACGAGTTCCGCCGCAAACAGCGGTACAGACGACCAGACGGGCGCTGGCTGAATGACGGCATACAACACCGGCGGCCGGGCGACGACTGGACCCCAGACTACCCGGGCCGCAAGCACGCCGAGTATCGATCCGAGCAACTGCGCTGAGATGTAAGGGACTATTCCAACCGCGGGAAACACGCCGAAGCGCCACATCGCAAGCGAGATCGCGGGATTCATGTGGCCGCCGCTGATTTTGCCCGGCCGGCTAACGATCAGCCTGGAAAGCAGCACCGCGACCAACGCGCCAACTAGAAATAATTGGATATGGATCTGCGGAAGCGCGCGAGAAATCGGCGAGTCGCCCACGACAAATCTAATGATCGTTATGACTCCGAAAAGCAATGCTGAAGTGAGAATCAATTCAAGCATGCTATGGCGAATCAACGCACCTAATTGCAGTTGCGATTTCGTATTCATAAGTCGATATCAGAATGCGAAACAATCGCACCCCAAACTCCACATGCCCGCTTCACCTAAAACCCAGCGATGGTTATGGTGAGCCTCGGGCTTGGTTACTGATCGAGCGGCACGGTCCGCTGTGCCGACGGTCGATTCCTGCGGTTGCTGATAGCCGCCGTAATGCTTTATCGGCGACCAGTCCGGACTGACCGGAACCGGCGGCGGCGCGAGCTTCGAGAATTCTCCCGACGCATAAACAACTTTGCCGCCGACCATCGTCAACACAGATTCGAGTCCTTTGATCTCTTCGTCAGGAATAGAAAAGTAATCAGCCGAGAGTACGGCGAGGTCGGCTAGTTGACCCGGAGCAATCGCCCCCTTCTTGCCTTCCTCGGTCGAGAACCAGGAACTTCCGACCGTGTAGAGCCGGAGCGCTTCCAGGCGATCGAGGCGATTGTTTTCGGGGTATAGGTTCAAACCTCCAACGGTGTTACCGGTAACGAGCCAGTAAAGGGAGACGAACGGGTTATAGCTCGAAACGCGCGTGGCGTCCGTGCCGGCGCCGACGGGCACGCCCAGCTCAAGCATGCGCCTGATCGGCGGAGTTCGTTCTGCTTGCCGCCGGCCGTAGCGATCGACGAAGTACTCACCCTGAAACGCCATCCGATTTTGAACCGCAATGCCGCCGCCCAGCGCCTTTACACGCTCGATGTTCCGGTCGGAGATCGTTTCACAATGGTCAAAGAACCAGTGCAAACCATCAAAAGGGATCTCGCGGTTGACTTCTTCGTAGACGTTCAGGACGCGCGTGATCGTCTCGTCGTAAGTCGCGTGCAAACGGAACGGCCAGCGGTTTGCGGCCAGGTGTCGGATGACCGCTTTAAGTTCTGATTCCATCACGGGCTGCATGTCAGGACGCACTTGCAGAAAGTCCTCGAAATCAGCAGCCGAAAAGACAAGCATTTCGCCCGCGCCGTTCACCCGGTAGAAATCGTCCCCTTCGCCCGGCTTCGTCATCTTGGTCCAGTTTTGAAAGTCGGCGAGCTCTCCTTTGGGGTGCTGGGTAAATAGGTTGGCTGCGAATCTGAGGGTCAGATCGCCACTGCGGTGGAGCTCCTCGATAACTGCATAGTCGTTGGGATAATTTTGGAAGCCCCCACCTGCGTCAATGACACTCGTGAGACCAAAGCGATTTAGCTCACGCATGAAGAGGCGGGTTGAATTTGCCTGATCTGAGCGTGACAGCTTTGGACCCTTTGCCAGAGTGGAGTAAAGAATATTCGCGTTCGGCTTTGCGATCAGAAGTCCGGTGGGATTTCCGTTTTTGTCGTGCTGGATTTCTCCCCCAGGCGGATTAGGAGTGTTCTTTGTATATCCGACGGCACGCAGCGCTGCCGCATTTAGCAGAGCACTGTCGTACAAGTGAAGCACAAAGACGGGCGTGTCGGGCGCAGCGGCATTGATTTCATCCAGGGTTGGCATCCGCCGCTCTGCAAACTGGAATTCCGTCCATCCGCCGATTACCCGCACCCACTGTGGCGCCGGCGTCCGCGCGGCCTGTTCCCTGAGCATGCGTAGCGCGTCGGCGAGCGAAGGCACTCCGTCCCATCGCAGTTCCATGTTGTAGCTGAGTCCGGCTCGAATCGGATGCATGTGTGAATCGTTAAGGCCTGGAATCACCGTGCGGCCATTCGCATTGATGAGGCCGGCAATGGGACCACGCAGCCTGAAGATCTCGCTGTCACTCCCGATCGCAGTGATCTTTCCGTCGGTAATGGCAACAGCCTCGACGAATGAAGGAACTCCGTTTGTGGCAATCCTGGCGTTGTACAATATCGTGTCAGCCGGCATAGAAATCTCCCTGGTCCAACCGCTCTCGTTCGACTCTCTGAAAGGACCTGAGGGTCGGAGAATTCCAACCCTCGGACGTCAGTTTTCTTGTCAGTGAACTCCCACTGGCGACGCGACTTCGTACTCGGCAAATTTTGAAGCTGGTAGGCCATGGACCATGGTGTAGGCATATTCCACACCAATGCCATATGCTCCCATGTGCGTTTTCACGATATCCATGACGGCATCGTAGGTGTCCTTGTGAGCCCAATCACGCTGCCACTCCAACATCGTGGAGAGTACCGTCACAGGTTTTGCTCCGGCCTGAATCACCCTCTTCATCGCGTTGTCGTGATTGAGTTGACTAACGTCTCCGCAGGCATCTTCAACGACATATATTTCGTAGCCATCTTGAATTGCCTGAACGGTCGGAAAGGCGATGCAGACCTCGGTCCAGAGACCAGCCAGGACGATCTTCTTGCGGCCAGTTCGTTCGATCGCCGCGACGAAGTTCTTGTCGTCCCAGGAATTCATCGATGTCCGTTCGATCGTTTCCTGGTTCGGAAAGACCGCCTTTATTTGGGGCCAAATATTCCCACTGAAACTTTTCGTCTCCACTGTCGTGAGCACGACTGGGACGTCGAATACCTGGGTAGCCTTCGCGAGCGCCACCGTATTGTTTATGATCGACTGGCGATCGAAGTTGCTGACTCCGAACAGCATTTGCGGCTGGTGGTCAATCAGAGCAACCACGCAATTGTCGGGCGTCAAGAGTCCTTTCTCGCTGAGTTTGTAACGTGAACCTGATAATTTTGTTGACATGTAGTTTCTCCTTTGAATGGTTTCTCTAGCGCGAATACGCACCCCGCCACCTCAACTGCAAATTTCTTGGTGGGTAGTGCTCACGAATTTGTTTTGGTAACGAGCCTTACTTTGCGCCGTTGCCAAGCGCCTTAACGCCCGCAGTGGTAAACGCAGTTCCGCCAACGGCCCATGATCCACTGGCGATTTCCTCGATCAAGACGGTCGTGTAAGGTCTCATCGCTTCGCTCCCGATCGCCAAGATCGTGTCGGTTAGCTTTTCAACGATCTCCTGCTTTTGCTCAGGTGAGAAGACTCCCTCGATAGCTTTAACTTGAATTAACGGCATATCGGCCTCCTTTTCCAGTCTGTTTGTTCTTCAACGATGATTCCCGATCACGTTGGTCCATCGACGCGTTGCATATTAGACATCTGCAACAGAGCGCTCTTTCGACAATTTGCTCGCAGCAATTAATTTTTGGCTTCGGAGAGTGGAGCACAGCGTTCGCTTAAGCTCCGCTTGGTCGGTCGTGAGGGATGATCGAAACAAAAACGCTGGGATCTGTGGTTCTTCTGATTGAGCGAGGATGCTAACCCGAATTATTCATGAACGAAAACTTCTGTTGTGGACGAGATTTGTCGCAGAGGGTCGAAACACACCGTTACAGAACCGGGAGCGGTAGCGACCGGATGGCGGCATTCAGTCACACCTATCGTCACTCTGTTTTGCGAGACTAGCCAGTTGTGCGTAGGATCCGGTCGGCTACCGCTCCCGGTTCCGTAACAAAACGTCGCTATTTCAGTTGCCCTCGAGCTGCAACCGCACACTTTGCGAATCGGGCGAGATGCCTTCATGAATAATGCGGGCTAATCGGTTGGAACTTGAGAGTACTTATTGTGAAACAAGAATATTGAGCCAGGGCATGCTACTTAATTCGGTCCATGGCTCTCAGTTCGGCGACTCGACGCCGAAACCATCCCCCGAGTCGGTTCGTGACATCAGGATGGTCGCTCAACCATTGCCAGGCCCGCAGCACTTGCGCCTCCGAGCCTTCCGATAGCCCTTCAGCTAAGCTGACCGCGCGGTATCCCGCTATGCGCTCCGGATCATCAGTCAGGTTATCGCGGTTACTTAAATCGAATGCTTCTGTTGTTGATTGCTTCATTGGAACCAAGCCCTTTTAGTCGTGAATTGTGGCTCGTTTGCGACACCCGATCTTGCACGATCATGCTCGTGCTTATTTGTTTTTGCCGCGCTCTCTCACAGCGTTCGCGAAATTCGCCCGTCCGCCATTTGAATGAAATGACCCACAAGGCTGGGCCACCGTTAGAGCGTCTCAATCACAGTCAGATCCCCAAACAAAAGTAGTGTCTTACTTTGCGGTTTTTCTTTGCGGGCTTTGCGCCTTTGCGTGAGACGCCCTAAATGAAAGAGTAATTTTCACGCAAAGACGCAAAGGTGCAAAGATGCGCAAAATAAGAACTCAAAACAAATGCAGCACTGATTACTTGGAACTTGATACTCCGATGTCTCAACTCTTCTGATCACCTCACACGTTCTGACTTCGGGCACGTGAATCAAGCTAAAGACAGACAGATTCAGCAAAAACCGAAAAGAATCTCGCCGCAGATCTAACTAGATTAACCAGAGTAGAAATGAGGAGGTTTCGGAAGTCGACCAAATGACGAAGGCAGTTTTAGCCGCGACGAGGAACCACCGGAAAGTCGAAGCAGAGAGGAAAACATTTATGTCTTTTGAAAAAGCAATACATCGCATCGCAATTGTGGGTACGGGAGTCATCGGAGCCAGTTGGGCCGCACAATACCTGGCTCGCGGATTTGATGTGATCGCCACCGACCCGGCGCCAAATGCAGAAGCCAATCTACGCCAGTACATCGACGAAGCATGGCCGGCGCTCACGAAGATAGGTTTATTGCCCGGCGCATCACGCGAGCGTCTCAGTTTCACGACCAACATGAAAGAGGCGCTATCGCAGGCAGACTTCGTCCAGGAAAACGGGCCCGAGCGTCCGGACTTCAAAATCAAGTTGTTTGCCGATATGGATGCTGCCACACCGCCGGACTCGCTTATTGCGTCGAGCTCCTCGGGAATCACCGCCAGCGTTATGCAGTCGCAATGCAAGCATCCGGAACGCATCGTCATTGGTCACCCTTTCAATCCGCCGCACATCATTCCATTGGTTGAAGTCGTTGGAGGCAGCAAGACTTCGCCTGAAGCGATTCAACGAGCCATTGCTTTTTATGCGTCGATTGGCAAGAAGCCGATTCACCTGCACAAAGAACTTCCCGGCCATGTCGGAAACCGTCTCCAGGCCGCTCTCTATAAAGAGGTCATGTATCTGATTCAAGAGGGTGTGCTGAGTGTGAGTGATGCGGACGATGCGGTGAGTTATGGACCAGGACTGCGTTGGGGAGTGATGGGTCCCAGCCTGCAGTGGCATCTTGGAGGTGGTCCGGGCGGAATCAAGCATTTCATGGAACATCTCATGCCTCCCTTGACAGGCATGATCAGTACGCTCGGAACTCCCGATGTGACAGATCAACTGAAGCAGACCATCGTCGACGGCGTATTGCAGATAGCTGGAGACCTTTCGGTCGACCAACTCGCGCAAAGGGAAAACGAAGAACTCCTCGCACTGATTAAGCTGCGCACGACGAATGGACGCGCTTCAGGAGCATCGAACAATGCCCCGACAACTAACAGCAGTGCGGCAGTGAACGGGAATTCATCTGAACGCGTCTTCTTCCTCGACGCCAGCGGTGGTCGCCTTGAGTCCCTCAATCCGGATGGTACAGATCGTCGCGTGATTCTCGATGGCCTCAAGAGAATTCCGGACGGCATTGAGGTCGATGCAGAGGCCGGGCACATCTACTGGACCAACATGGGTAATCCAACAAAGAACGATGGCTCGATTGAACGCGTTGATCTCGACGGAACGAATCGCAAAACGATTGTGCCTCAGGGCGCGACGTTCACTCCGAAACAACTAAAACTCGATAAGCAGGGCGGCAAGATCTACTGGTCGGATCGCGAAGGCATGCGGGTTATGCGCGCGAACTTCGACGGCTCACAGATCGAAACACTCGTGGACACGAGTGAGGGTGACGCACGTCCTGGCCTCGACGCTAAGAAATGGTGTGTCGGAATCGCGGTCGATCACGACGGCGGCAAGATCTATTGGACACAGAAAGGTGGCGACAATGCCGGCGACGGCCGAATCTTCCGCGCGAATCTCGAGATACCAAAAGGCCAATTTCCCGCAAATCGCTCAGACATCGAAGTGCTTTTCGAGGATCTAGCCGAGCCGATTGATCTCGATTTGGACCTCACCAATCGCATGATCTACTGGACCGATCGTGGCAATGCGCCGCAAGGCAACACAGTGAGCCGAGCGCGCCTGGATGGTAAGACTCAAAAAGCGACGCGTCAGGAAATTCTTGTCAAGGATCTGATGGAAGGGATCGGACTGGCTCTCGACTTGAAACGCGGACGGATGTTCTTTTCCGACCTCGCGGGTTCAGTCTATTCCGCCAAACTGGACGGCTCGGAAAAGAGAGCTTTAGTCGCAGTACAGGGAAATCTGACCGGCGTCGCTTACGTGAATTTTGCGCAAGTCAATCAACCAGACTAGACACGAACGATGGTCCACGTCTCATTCCGTGACTCTGACGTAACGATGTAAGTCCGGAATAAACGAACGAAATTTAAGGAGAACGAAAAATGGCGACTGAAAGAAGAGAGATTAAGCAACCGAAGCCACTGCCGGCGCCGAACAGCGACTTCTACGACCTCAGGTCGACATTAAGCGCCGAGGACCAGGAAATTCTGATTCGGGTACGCGAGTTCCTGGACACCAAGGTTGCGCCCATCATCTCGAAGTACTGGCTCGAGGACGCTTTTCCATTTGAACTGCTGCCGGCAATCAAGGAGCTGAACATCGGCGGCATTGGTATCGAGGGTTACAGCGGCCGCGGTGGCGGCCTTGGGCTCTGGGGCTCCATCGCGATGGAGTTCGCCCGAGTCGATCCATCGCTCGCAACGTTTCTCGGTGTCCACACCGGCCTGGCAATGGGCAGCATTTATCTGGGCGGATCCGAGGAGCAGAAACAGAAGTGGCTGCCATCGATGATTCGGTTTGAAAAAATCGGCTGCTTCGGACTCACAGAACCGCTAGTGGGCTCGGGAACCTCCGCCGGCATGATGACGACCGCGAAGCGCGAGGGCGACACGTGGATTTTGAACGGTGAAAAGAAATGGATCGGCAACTCTCCGTGGTGCGACATCTCGATCATCTGGGCCCGCGACGTCGACGACAATCAGGTCAAGGGCTTCATCGTCGAGAACAAGACGACGCCCGGTTTCAGCGTCGAAAAAATTACGGACAAGATGGCGCTCAAGGTGGTCCAGAACGGTCACATTACGTTGAAAGATTGCCGCGTGCCCGAAGCGAATCGACTGCAGAAGGATACGACGTTCCGCGATACGGCGCGGGTATTAAAGGTCACGCGCTACGGCGTTTCCTGGATGTCGACCGGCTGCCAGATGGGGGCTTACGAGCACGCGCTCAAGTACGCACAGGAGCGGTTGCAGTTCGGTAAGCCGATCGGCTCGTTCCAGATGATTCAGGAACTGCTCGCCAAAATGATCAGCAACATTACGGCCTGCCAGTGCATGGTGATGCGCATGGCCCAACTGCACGCTGAAGGAAAGCTAACGGACGCCCACGCGTCAGTCGCTAAGGCATTCTGTACGGCCAAGTGCCGCGAGACCGTTGCCTGGGCCAGGGAAATCTGTGGCGGCAACGGCATCTCCGTTGAGTACGGGGTCGGCCGTTTCTTCGCGGACGCCGAAGCGCTGTACACCTACGAAGGCACGTATCAGATGCAGAACCTGATCATCGGCAAGGCAGTGACCGGATTGAGTGCCTTTGTGTAAACCGTCGAAGAAGACCGAAAGCATATTGAAATTAGATAGACAGGAGAACGAGCATCATGAGTACACCGGCTGCAGCGTTGACACTTGAAAATGTTCTTTACGAGAAGAAGGGCGCCATCGCGTATGTGACGCTCAATCGTCCGAAGGTCCTCAACGCCCTGAATCGCAGAACGTGGGAAGATTTGCAAACCGCGTTTTCAGATGCGCGAGAGGACTCGGCAATTCGCGGCGTCATCCTCACCGGCGCAGGCGACAAAGCGTTCATCGCCGGCGCTGACATTGGGGAACTGTCTCGGGTCACCGCTGTCGAAGCAGAACAATCGAGCACCTTCGGGCAAGGAGTTCTCAACCTGATTGAGAATCTGGGTAAGCCCGTCGTCGCAGCCATCAACGGTTTCGCGCTGGGCGGGGGATGTGAAACCGCGATGGCTTGCACAATCAGGCTGGCCACAGAGGGCGCCAGGTTTGGCCAGCCTGAAGTCAAATTGGGAGTGCCCCCTGGAGGTGGTGGAACGCAACGCCTCCCACGTTTGGTCGGCAAGGGCCGGGCTCTGCAACTGATTCTATCCGGCGAAATGATTCCGGCGCAGGAGGCTTATCGGATCGGACTGGTCAATGAAGTTGTTCCGGCTGCCGATCTTATTCCTCGCGCTGAAGCGATCCTCAAACAGATCTTCGCGAATGCTCCGCTTGCAGTGAGGTACTCACTCGAAGCAGTGAATAAGGGTTTGGAGACGAGCCAGACTGAGGGCTTGGCTCTCGAAGCTTCTTTCTTTGGCCTTTGCGCTGGAACCGAAGACAAGCAGGAAGGCACGCGAGCGTTTCTCGAAAAGCGCGCGCCACAATTCCAGGGTCGATGAAGCAATGAGGTCAGTACCATCTGCGGTAGGGGGTGGGACCTTTTACAGAACCCGGAGCGGTAGCGACGGGATCATAGACTCAACTTGAGTGGCAGCATCCGGTCGCTACCGCTCCGGGTTCTGTAACGAGCCACCCGCTACCGCAGGGGGTACTGACATTAAGGAGAGACAATGACGACTGAGAATATTTTTTCGGGATTGAAAGTAGTAGACCTGGCGAGCTTCATTGCTGGCCCGGGCGCCGCAGTGATCTTGTCCGACTTTGGCGCTGAGGTGATCAAAGTGGAACCACCCACAGGCGATACTTGGAGAATCGGTTACAAGATCCCGCCGCAACCACGCGCAAAAGACAATTATCCGTGGCATTTGAACAACAGAAACAAGCGAGGCTTAGCTCTTGATCTGAAATCAGCCGATGCCGCAAAGATTCTCGAGCGACTAGTCAAATGGGCCGACGTTCTTATCGTTAATACACCCCATCCGGCGCGTAAGAAACTAAAGCTGACCTATGAGGATGTCGCACAATGGAATCCGCGTTTGATCTATGCCGACGTCACCGGGTACGGAGACAAAGGACCTGATGCCGATCTGCCTGGATTCGACATCACTTCATACTGGGCCAGGAGTGGTCTGCTCTCATTGACCAGAGATGCAGGCGCTCCTCCGACGCTACCCGTCGCAGGCAGCGGAGATCACGCCACCGCCGTGAGCTTGTATTCTGCGATTGTGACGGCTCTCTATCGCCGCGAAAAGACGGGAAAGGGTTCTTACGTAACAACCTCACTCCTCGCCTCAGGAGCGTGGGCGGGTGCCGTCGCGATTCAGGGCGCGCTTGCTGATGCTACGTTCTACCCGCTGCATGATCGGTTACAGCCACCTAACGCAACGTTCAATGTGTACAAAAGTTCGGACGACAATTGGTTCCTTATTGTGCTCACTCCCGACAAGTGGCCGGCCCTGGCAAATGGAATTGGTCGTGCTGATCTCTTGAGCGATCCAAGATTCGCCGATCCTGCTAAGCAGATGGCAAACTCCGCGGCGCTCACCGCGATTTTGGACGAAATCTTTTCTTCTCAGTCAATGGCCCACTGGAGTGAAGTTTTCGACAAGAGTCATATCACGTTCGGCGTGGTCCGTGCACCGAGTGAAGTTGTCAAAGACCCGCAGTTACGAGCGAACGACATCGTGGTTCCATTGGAAGGCGCCGGTGGTCACTTGCAGTTCACAGTGAGTAGTCCAATTCAAGTACACGATGTGGACAAAGTGGCGGCCAAGCGCGCCCCGGAACTTGGCGAGCACAATGAAGAGATTCTCCATGAGCTGGGCTTCGACGCGAAACAAATCGACAGCTTCCTGGAGAGTGGCGTCGTATCCGGGCATGTGGAACCAGCAGTCAAGTGAGGTCGGCGATGAGTGAAATTTTGACCGAGCGTTCTGGCAGTGTCTTGCGGATCACATTGAATCGGCCCGCGAAGAAGAATGCGATGACTTCAAGCATGTACCTGAGCATGGCGGAGATCCTCAATGAGGCAGCGAAGGACGATGACATACTTGTCGTGCTTTGGACTGGGGCCGGAGACTCATTCTCCGCCGGCAACGACTTGGAAGATTTCCTGAAGAACCCACCTGGTCCGGGTGAGAGTCCGCAAGCAAAGCTGGCGAGTGCGTTGCTCAACTTTGACAAGCCGCTGATTGCTGCGGTGAAGGGTGTCGCTATCGGAGGCGGAACTACTTTGCTGACACACTGCGACTTCGTGTACGCAGGTGAAAGTGCTAGGTTTCAATTGCCCTTCGTCAATCTTGGCCTCGTGCCGGAGTTTGGATCGAGTTGGTCTTTGCCGGCGCGCAGCGGATACCTCCGTGCTGCCGCACTAATAATGTTGGGCCAGCCGTTTGACGCGGGGCTTGCGGCTGAGATTGGATTGGTAACCCACGTTGTCTCCGACGAAAAACTGCTCGCCACCGCGACCGAAACGGCTGAGAAGCTGGCTGCGAAACCTCCTGGCGCTCTGCAAGCTTGCAAGAGACTGATGAAGCATTCTCAACGCGAGCAAATCGCGCAGGCGATAAAAATCGAGAATGAAGAGTTCGCCTCGCGAGTGCGCTCGGTGGAAGCAAAGGAAGCGTTCACAGCGTTTCTTGAAAAGCGTGCGCCCGATTTCAAGAGAACAAAGGAACCTGCGCCAACAAGATAGTCTTTTTTAAGACACTTGAACGATCATGAAGAGAGCTGCACACGTCGAGACGCTTCGAAGAGTCGTCTCCACCCGAATGCCTACCAGGTGGGGAACGTTTCAGACGCTTGGGTTCGAGCGCAAGTTGTCGAACGGTGGCGCGCGGGTTGAAACGGCGCTCGCGATTGTCCTGGGCGATGTGAGGCAGGGCACTCCGTTGGTCCGCATCCACTCGCAGTGTTTCACCAGCGAAGTGCTTGGCTCCTTGCGCTGCGACTGCCGAGAACAACTGGAGATCGCCATGCGCGCCATTGCTGAAGAAGGTCGTGGTCTCGTGATCTATGAACATCAGGAAGGTCGCGGTATCGGTTTGATGGCGAAGTTACGGGCTTACGCGCTTCAAGATAAAGGCTTTGATACAGTCGAGGCGAATCATGCGCTTGGGTTTGCCGCCGATTATAGGGACTTCACTCTGCCAGCAGCGATTTTGCGTGATCTTGGTATCAGCCAGGTTCGACTTCTTTCAAATAATCCTCAAAAGGCATGTGTCTTGTCCGGTGCCGGTATCGAGGTCGTTGCCCAGGTCCCCTGCGAGGCTGCGCCAAACGAACACTCCCTGGGTTACCTGCGAACAAAAAAAGAAAAGTTGGGCCACGCTCTGACGCTTGAAGGTCGCGGAAGCGTAGACAAACCAACCAGCGAAGCATTTGGTGCTGTTTCGTGTGATTTCGTGGATCGTCCGTCTGTTGCAGGAAGAACACGATCCACTAAATCACACGAACAAACACGAAATTACTTTTACGATGAACAAGCGGAAAGAAATCACGAAACGACTCCGGAGCAGTTCGAGTTTGCGAGTATCGAGGATGCAATTCAAGAGTTGCGCGCCGGCCGCATGATCGTCGTGGTCGACGATGAAGATCGCGAGAACGAAGGCGACCTGACGATGGCGGCGGAAATGATCACGCCGGATGCTATCAATTTTATGGCGAAACACGGAAGAGGCCTGATCTGTGTCGCAATGACTGACGAGAGATTGAAAGAATTGGAAATTGGTTCGATGGTGCCGGCTAATAGTGCTTTGGGTGGCACCGCATTCACCGTTTCAATCGACTTAAAACGCCAGGACATAACGACCGGGATATCAGCTTACGACCGCGCGCAAACGATTAGGAGGGCTGTTAACCCGAACAGTCATCCGGAAGACTTCGCGCGTCCAGGCCACGTTTTTCCACTTCGTGCTCGGCCCGGCGGCGTGCTCGAACGGCGCGGCCAAACGGAAGCGGCGGTTGATTTGGCGAGTCTCGCCGGCCTGCAGCACGCCGGCGTGATCTGCGAGATCATCAATGACGACGGCACCATGGCTCGTTTGCCTGACCTTATCGGATTCTGCAAGCAGCATGATCTGCTGATGATCACGGTCGCAGATCTCGCGCGCTATCGTTTCGATTGTGATTACGAAGGATCGCTGGCGGCATACGACGGCATTTTTCCGGTATGCAACACGATCTCTCCGACTGATCCCGAAAGAACCTACGCTACCCACACGCCATACATTAATGCGGAGCTGATTGGATGATCCACACGCATTCACTAGGACGGGCCGTTCGCTACTATCCGGAAAGGACGGCGTTTGCATCGAGTGAAGAACGCTCGACTTTTCGCGAGCTTCACGATCGCGTCGGAAGAATTGCCGCGGCGCTTGCGAATCACGGCTTCACGAAAGGCGACCGTTTGGCGTTATTACTGCCGAACGAACGAGAGTATGTCGAGTTGGTGTACGCCTGCGCATGGCTTGGCGTAATTGCGGTGCCATTGAATACCCGGCTGTCAGAAAAGGAGGTCGATCATGTACTGATTGATGCAGCTCCGCATGGGTTGATTCGGCATTCGTCGCTGGCTGCTCCAAGCGTTGAGCTTCCTGGACAACTGGTTATCGACAAAGAACCACTCGACCTTGGGAATGACTCGTTTCCTGCGGATGTCTACGACCCCGATGCTGTATTTGCACTTATCTATACCAGCGGGACCACGGGCCGGCCCAAAGGTGTGGCACTCACTCATAGCAACATTCTGGCTAATCTGGACCACGTGAATTACTGGATGCGTTACAGAGAAGGTGGTGTCTATCTCCATGCGGCGCCGATATTTCACATAGCCGACTTTCCGTTCATGTTCGCTTCGCCGGCTTTCGGCACTTGTCAGACCACAATTCCGAAGTTCGATCCGCAGACGTTTTGCGAGGCCATCGAGCGTGAGGGTGTAACGCATTCGGTCTTGGTCCCGACAATGATCAATATGCTCACTCAATTCGAGGGAATAAAGAGCTATGACCTAACGAGTCTGGAACAACTGGGATATGGAGGATCTCCCGTTGCTCCGGAACTTATCCATCGGACCAGACAGATGCTGCCCAATGTGAAATTGGTGCAGGTTTATGGGCTGAGTGAGACGGGCTTTCTCACTGGGTTGCGGGATGAGGAACACACAGAGAACAGATTGACATCTTGCGGGCGCCCTTGTCCCGGCATTGAAGTGCAAGTTGTGGACGACGAGGGAAGGGAGGTTGCTACTGGCCAACATGGTGAGTTGGTAGCACGCGGCGCAAATGTAATGCGCGGTTATTGGAACAATTTGAAAGAAACGAATGCGGTATTTCGTGATGGGATGTTCCGCAGCGGCGACATCGGCTACCAGGATGCTGATGGTTACATCTACATTCTGGATCGGTTGAAGGACATGATTGTTACCGGCGGCGAGAATGTTTACTCGGCCGAAGTCGAAGCCGTCATTTACCAGCATCCGGCGGTTAAGGAAGTCGCAGTCTTCGGCATACCTGATCCTAAGTGGGGAGAACTTGTGATGGCTTCCGTTGTGCTTAAGCCGGGGTTAGCTCTGAGCGCCGATGACTTAATCTCATTTTGCCGGCGGTCACTCGCCAATTACAAAGTTCCGCGTCGCGTTGAGTTCTCTGAAACGGAGTTACCGAAGAATGGGTCCGGCAAAATCCTGAAGAGGAATCTGCGCGAGCGTTTTTGGGCGGATCAGAAACGAGCCGTAGGTTGACTTAAGATGTTAATAACTCGCAGCGACAATTTATCGGACCGCACTCGTCGTCTCATCAAGCTTTGTAACGATCGTCTGGCGGACGCGGTGGATTTGCAGTTGCAATGCAAACACGCTTTCTGGAATACGACCACCCTCGATCTGAGACAGCTCTTCGATCAGGTAAATAAGTCGGTCGGCGTTTATGCGGATCGGATTGCCGAGCGCGTGGTTGAGATTGGCGGAGTTGCCAATTCAACTGAGCGTGTGGTGCCTACATGGTCGCACCTGTTATGCGCGCCCGATGCGTTGTGCCGCAATCACGCTTCGACTCTCTTAACGACGCTGGGCTCATTTGCAGAGCTCGCACGTCGTGCAGTCGATACCAGTAATGAATTTAGTGACTTCGCCAGTGCCGATATGTTTACTGAAATTGCCTATGGAGTCGATAAATGGCATCGAACGCTGGTGTCAGTCTGAGCGTCATCACGATCTGTGGAGTTACTTGCAAAATCAACGATGCAAAACCCTTATCCACAGATTACGCAGATCCCACAGATGTTAAAGCGTCACTTGCCGGGAACTCTGCGCAACCGCGAAACCATTCTCTTAACAATCAGTGTAATCTGCGTAATCTGCGGATAGGTGTTTCTGGGGTTTTGCAAGAGGCTCTATGGTAAGCAGCTTGATCGACACTTTACCTCTGACGAAAGCCGAGTCTGACGGAGATCTCGATCACTGTTTTTTGGATCTGGCTCTGGCACTCGCGGCCAAAGGCGAAGGTCAGGTAAAGCCAAACCCGCTTGTGGGTGCCGTCATTGTGAAGCATGGGGTCGTCGTGGGCCAGGGCTTTCACCGCTACGATCGAGTCAAGCACGCAGAAGTATTGGCACTCGAACAAGCAGGCAGGCTTGCGAAGGGCGCAACTGTCTATCTCAATCTGGAACCATGTTGCCACCGAGGGGATGGCAAACGGACTCCTCCGTGCACCGATGCCTTGATTGAAGCTCAAGTGAAACGGGTTGTGTGCTGCATCACAGATCCGAACCCTCGAGTTAGCGGGCGCGGTGTGGCTGCTCTTCGTGAAGCCGGTATCGCCGTGACAGTTGGCCCAAGAACTTCTGCGGCACGATTACTGAATGCGGAATACTTAAGATCAGTCATCAACTCGCACACTTCTCCAACCTTATCGTTAATGCAACTGCTTTTTTGATTAGGCTCGGCCTTGCACAAAAAGTCGCCGGCCGGTTCGAAGCAGACCACTATGTGTCTCAGATCAGTATAGGTTCGTGTCGCTTCGTGAGATTTCGTGTAATTTCGTGGATCGTGTGCTTAGGATTAACAGCCATTACGATCCACGAAATCACACCAAACTACACGAAAGAACACGAAATAAGAGTTTCTGTGCTAAGCCATTAGGCTCCTACCTCGCTTCAGAGTTGTCTGCGACAGCCACATCGATAGCAATGGTTAGCAATTACACGCAAGCGTAGGCAAGACAGGCGGGTTTCTTCCGGATAGTCTTTGCACTCGAGAAGCTCGCGAAGGCAACACGAACAGAGTCGCGGCACCCATTTTTTTGAACGGATTGAAGGAGATAAGTTTGAGTTGCTCATGACGCCGGAAATTCGACTCAATCACTCACTGCCGTTATTGCTTCATGTTGCCACGGCGATCACGGGATTGATCGACGCGATAAGTTACCTGGCCCTCGGCCATGTATTCACGGCAAACATGACTGGAAACGTTGTTTTCCTGGCGTTTGCTGTGGCCGGAGCACCGGGGCTTTCGATAACGCGTTCGCTCACGGCGCTGATTGCATTTCTGATCGGCGCTTTGATTGGCGGCCGCGTTGCTACTCGTCTTTCAGAAATCTTCACACCGAGCTGGATTACGACAGCCCTAAGCCTGGAATCGGTTTTGTTGCTCGCCGCAACGCTTGCTGCTATCAATTTCCGGGGTTCGTCGGGAAGTTCGTTCCAATTGTATTCGATCATAGTGCTTACCGCGTGTGCGATGGGAATTCGGAACGCAACAGTTCGCAAAATGGCGATCCCAGATCTCACGACTACGGTTCTTACCCTGACCATTACTGGTCTCGCCGCCGATTCGAGATTTGCCGGCGGTACTAGTCCACGATGGCGACGACGGCTTCTAGCCGTTCTCCTGATGTTTGCTGGAGCAGCCATAGGAACGCTGCTACTAAGGCGCTCGCTGGTGTTGCCCTTGGCTACCGCGACACTCTCGTCAATCTGCTGTGTCGCGATATCAATGAAACAGCGAGTCGCTTTGGCCACGCGTGCAGCGAGTTGATTCGTCTACTTCGAAACGCGAAACTTTTTCGAATCACGTTTGTCTCCACCGATCCCGAGTTACCTGGTTAGGGGTTCTTGGCGGGCACGTTCGATGAGAAGCTAATCGGGACGACCAGGTAGTGGCTCAGGTTGAATTCTCCGCGGGTTCTCGGCGTTCTCTGCGCCTCGGCGGTGAACGTTTTCTTCACTTTTCTCCACGCAGAGACGCAGAGCACGCGAAGTTCACGCAGAAAAAAACCAAACCGAGCCGCTACCGGACGGCCACTGACCGTTGACACGAAAACGGGTGTCTTACGCGGCTGCCGATTTTTCGCCTTTGAAGAATGCCAGCAGTTCCGCGTTCACCTTATCTTTTAAGGTTGTGCACATGCCGTGGGGCGCGCCTTTGTAGACGACAAGCCTGGCGTTCTTGATAATCTTCGACGACAGTAATGCGGAGTCCGCGATCGGCACAATCTGATCGTCATCGCCGTGCAAAACGAGTGTCGGTATATCGATCTTTTTCAGATCGTCTGTGAGATCTGTTTCCGAAAATGCCTTGATGCAGAAGTAAGCACCCGGGAAGCCGCACATCATCCCTTGCAACCAGAAGGATTCGCGCACGCCCTCTGAAACCTTCGCTCCGGGACGATTGTAACCGTAGAAGGGCATAGTCAGATCTTTGAAGAATTGCGAGCGATCCGCTTGGACGGCCGAGCGAAGTTTGTCGAACTCTTCGATCGGCGTGCCGCCGGGATTCGAACCTGACTTCACCATCACCGGTGGAATTGCGCCAATCAATACGGCCTTTGAGACGCGCGTCGTTCCGTGACGTCCGATATAACGGGTCACTTCGCCGCCGCCCGTCGAATGACCTACGTGAATCGCATCTTTGAGATCCAGCGCTGTGGTCAGCTCGGCCAGATCGTCTGCATAAGTGTCGAGGTCGTTACCGTTCCAGGGCTGGCCGGATCTTCCATGGCCGCGACGGTCGTGAGCAATGCAGCGATAGCCGTTGGCAGCCAGAAAGAACATCTGGTCCTCGAAGGCGTCGGCGCTCAAAGGCCAACCGTGACTGAAGACTACGGGCTGTCCCTCGCCCCAGTCCTTGTAATAAATCTGCGTTCCGTCTTTCGTCGTGATCGTACTCATGCTTTCTCCTCTTATTTCCCAAACATCTAAACCATTGGATTTCCGAAAACAGTTCCGCAACTCAGCTCGCTGCGGTTGCTCCAGCAGCTCCCCGTGCGCTTGTTTGATCAGCGCGGCCACCGCATTTGGTTGCGACACGTAGATTGCGTGATTGCCGGCCACCTCAACGACTGTCGAGCCGGCGCGCAGACATGAAACGCTGGGCCGCTGGCGGAATCATCTGTCTTCGGTCGTCAGTAGGTCGCGACATTGTAGTCATCCTTCTTCAACACGCTGTAGACACCTTCCCAACCTGAACCGTCTACGAAGCCGCCGTGAACGAGAACGATGTTCTTTGTTGATTGAGTCATGATGTTTCCTTTCCTTAACTTTCAGTCGTGTGCCATGGATTTCTCATTGGTGCGAGCCCTAGTCTCACTGCCGTCTTTACCAGGTCGGCGAGCGATTCAGCCTTCATCTTCTGCATCATTTTTCCGCGGTGAGCCTTCACGGTGATCTCGCTGATCCCGAGTTTCATACCGATCTGTTTATTCAACATGCCGGAGACGACTAAGTTCATGACCTCACGCTCGCGGGCTGTGAGTGCCGCGACACATTCTCGCAGAGTTTGTAATTCGGCCCGGTCATCAAGCGCGGCGGCGCTACGCTCAATCGCGCTCTTGATCGCGCTCAACAACGCATTATCGTCAAATGGCTTCGTCAAAAACTCGACAGCTCCGGCTTTCATCGCCTGCACCGTCATGGGAACGTCACCATGACCGGTGATGAAGATGATCGGCATGTCGGCTTGATCCGCAGTAATCAGCTTCTGCAAATCGAGACCACTCAGATTCGGAAGTGATACATCCAGGACCAGACAACTTGGACCAACGCTATGCGGGCGCGCCAGAAATTCTTCAGCAGATGCGTATGTCTCCGGCTGCCAGCCCGCAAATTTGATCAGCAGCTCGAGCGATTCGCGTACCGAAATGTCGTCGTCAACCACAAAGACGATCGGTTTCTGCTGCGATTTTGCTGCTGCTGACATCGTGTCTGTCCAGATACTGAAATAATCAAGTCGCTCGAAGCGCGGTGTTAAGTGCTTGCAAGAGGTCCGTCGGCTCAAACGGCTTGAACAGGCAGTCAACGGCGCCTTCTGCGATCAGACGTGGCCGAACCGTCGCATCACGATGTGCCGTAATGAAGACTATTGGGATCGATCGATCTCGACGCGTAAGCTCTCGCTGCAGATCGGGTCCGGTCATCCCGGGCATGGCTACATCGAGGACCAAACACCTTGTTTCCGCGACTGATTCGGAAGCCAGGAACTCTTCGGCGGAGGAAAATGCCTGCGCCTCGAAACCAAATTCCTTTAGCAAATCAGGCAGCGACTCGCGCACGGATTCGTCGTCATCAACCACTGTTATTAGGGCACGTGTGACCATCAACTATGATTCGCAAGCCTTTCTAATTCATCGATACGTTAGTTACCGAGAATGCACCCATCAAAGCCCGATGTCTATCGTACTTTGGTATCGGTATCCACCGCGATCAATACCTCAACCAACACCAAAGTATCGATCGATACTTTGGTGTAATAGATTCGCATTTGTACTTGTGATTTACTCCCGTCCGCTCAGTGAACTCGAATGGATCGGATTAAGGCAGTAACACGTTCCGCAAGAGGTGCAGTCTTAAGCCAGCTAAAAACTATTCTGCCGGAAAACATAGACTGGAAGCCATTCGCTGCGCTCCCGTCGTCAGTGCGCCTGGCTGTCATTGTCGGTCAGCCGTCGGAACTTGGACCGTACACGATCAGGGTCAGAGTGCCGGGCGGTGTAAAACTGATGCCGCACCGGCACTCCGAAGATCGCATCTACACGGTCATTTCCGGCGTCTTCCACATCGGCCAGGGCGACGAATTCAACGCCGACAAGCTGGAGGCGTATCCGCCCGGTGCGGTGATCGTTTTGCCCGGCAACACGTCCCATTTCCATTGGGCGAAGTCCGGCGAATACATCGCACAGGTAACGGCGATTGGGCCGCTGGGCTTTGAATATGTCAACTCGAAAGACGATCCGCGGAATGAAAATTCCCAGAGGTGATTGAAACAGTCGTATAGTAGGTGAAACTTCAACGAACGTTTTGATCAGAACGGAGGCCTTATGTCAGACGACGATCCCAAATCGCGTCCGCCAAGTCCCACCCGACGCAAGTTTCTTTTGACCTCCGGAAGTGGTGTGGCGGCAAGCCTGGTTGTGGGGTACGTACCAGCGCTCGCGAAAGACGTTGCCGCAGAGACCGACTCGACTCCGACCACTGCCGCGCCAAACGTCGAGGGCCTTGTCCCGATCACGCTCAGCATTAATGGCAAGAACCACCAACTTCGCATCGATCCGCGCACGACGTTACTGGACTGTATTCGTGAGACTGTTGCACTCACCGGCACCAAGAAGGGCTGCGACCACGGTCAATGCGGCGCATGTACAGTGCATGTGAACGGCAGGCGGGTGCTTTCGTGCCTCAACCTGGCCCTGATGCACGATGGCGAGGAGATCACAACCATCGAAGGCTTGGGCACGCCCGAGGCTTTGCATCCCATGCAGGCCGCGTTCGTTGCCCATGACGGGTACCAGTGCGGATATTGTACCTCGGGCCAGATCATGTCGGCTGTCGCGCTGCTCAAGGAACCGTGTGGTCCCGATGACGAGTCGGTGAAGGAACTGATGAGCGGTAACATCTGCCGCTGCGGCGCCTATCCCAATATCGTGGCTGCGATTCAGCAAGTTCGCAAAAACGCTTAACCGCAGAGAAGGAGCGATCTCTTATGCACACCTTTGAGTTCAGTCGGCCCAAGGATCCCGCGGCTGCGATCGCCCTCGCCTCCCAGGCGAAAACGGCACAGCAGGGCGCGGACGTGCGGTTCATCGCTGGTGGCACGACACTAATCGATTTGATGAAGCTGAGTGTTGAAACACCAGCTTACGTACTTGATGTCAACCGTTTACCGCTCGACAAAATCGAAGCCACCGCAGATGGAGGATTGAAGATCGGCGCCACAGTTCGCAATTCGGATCTCGCCCACCATCCCGTAGTGCAGCGAGATTACGCCGTGCTGTCGCAAGCTATTCTCAGCGGCGCATCGGCACAGCTTCGCAACATGGCGACGACTGCCGGCAATCTGCTCCAGCGAACTCGCTGCATGTACTTCCGCGATACGGCGATGCCCTGCAACAAGCGAGAGCCCGGAACCGGTTGCCCAGCCATCACCGGTAGCAACCGAACACTCGCAATCCTTGGCACAAGCGAGCATTGCATCGCGACCAACCCGTCGGACATGTGCGTAGCGATGGCAGCTTTAGAGGCGACCATCCACGTACAAGGCCAGAAAGGTTCACGCGCTATTCCGATTGGCGACTTTCATCTTTTGCCCGGTAGCACGCCAAATCGCGAAACGGTGCTCGAGCCGGGTGACCTCATCACGCACGTGACTTTGCCGCGTCCCATTGCCGGAAGCAAGCAGGTGTATCTGAAGCTACGCGATCGAGCGTCGTATGAATTTGCGTTGGCGTCGGCTGCAATCGTCATCACAATCACTGGTGGAAAGGTGGAGTTGGCTCGCATTGCGATGGGCGGTGTGGGAACCAAGCCTTGGCGATCTTCAGAAGCTGAGGCCGCTCTTGTGGGCAAGCCTGCCGATGCAGTTAATTTTCGCAAAGTAGCGGAAGCAGCTCTGCGTGAGGCTAAGCCGCAAAGTGAGAATAAGTTCAAAATCGAATTGGCTAAGCGCTGCCTCACACACGCGCTAAAAATGGCTTCGATAAGTTAGGTGAACGGAGTAATCATGGCAACAGTCTCGGAAACATCCAGCACTTCTCCAATTGGTAGAGATACGCCTCGCGTGGATGGTCCACGCAAAGTGAGTGGGGTGGCGCAATACACCTCTGACTTTCACTTTCCGGGAATGCTTTACGCTGTTCCGGTGGGGGCGACAATCGCCAATGGAAGGATCAAAAAACTGGATACGGTAGCCGCCGAGAAGATGCCCGGCGTACATGCGATCCTTCACCGTGGAAATATCGGCAAGATCTTTCGCTCGATCCCCGGTCCGGGATTTTCGGGCATCTGCGAAGAGCGGCGGCCGCCGTTCGACGATGATGTGGTTCGATACTACGGGCAATACATTGCGCTCGCTGTTGGGGAGACGTTCGAGACGGCCAAAGCCGCGGCCGATACGGTTCATGCAACCTACGACGCCGAAAGACCGAATGTCGTACTAGAGTTGGTAGCCGACGATGAACCCGACGAAGTCATGACAACCTTTGGTCCACGCAAACGTTTAGACAATCAGCGCGGCGATCCCGACGCCGCGTTTACCAATGCTCCGGTGAAGCTCGACTACACTTACGTCACGCCATTCGAGACGCACAATCCCCTCGAGCCTCATTCAACCACCGCCTTATGGGAGGGGCAAACCCTAACGCTGTACGAATCGTCGCAAGGAGTGGTCAACCTGCGAAGTGTACTCGCGCAAATGTTTGGCCTGCCGATCGAGAACGTTCGCGTGATCACAAAGTTCGTAGGCTCGGGTTTTGGAAGCAAACTATGGCCATGGACATTGTGTCCGCTTGCGGCCGCCGCGGCGCGACAAGTGGGCCGGCCCGTGCGGCTGGTGCTCGCTCGCAAAATGATGTTCCATGCGGTCGGCCACCGTCCGCGAACCCAGCAACGAGTTCGCCTCGGCGCCACGTCAGCAGGCAAACTGGTTTCGCTGCATCATGACTATATCTACACGCGGTCGATGCTCGACGCCCATCATGAGGACTGCGGCGAAGCCACACCGTTCCAATACAGCGTGCCCAATCTGCGGGTCACCTTTGGCCGCGCCAGGCGAAACGTTGGCGGCGGAGCCGACATGCGCGGCCCCGGCCGAGTCCCCGGACTTTACGCCACCGAATCTGCGATGAACGAACTGGCTCATCAGCTAAAGATAGACCCGGTCAAACTACGCATCCTGAATGAGCCAAAGATCGATGAGAGCGTGGGACTTCCATTCTCGTCGCGACATTTGCTCGAATGCTTCCAACTCGGATCGGAAAAGTTCGGCTGGTCCAAACGGAATCCCGCTGTTGGATCGATGAACCGAGATGGGTTGACTTTGGGATGGGGCATGGCTGGTTGCTCGTGGATTGCGGCACGCTTCAACGCGGCAGCCAACGTTCAAATGCGCGACGATGGTAGCTGCCGCGTGGCCAGCGCCACACAGGACATCGGCACCGGCACTTACACAATCCTGGCGCAGCTCGCGTCGTCAAGAACAGGTATTCCGCTGGAAAGAGTGGAAGTCGAACTCGGCGATACTTCGCTTCCGGAAGGGCCGCTGTCCGGAGGTTCCATTGCCACTGGATCCGTCGTGAACGCCGTGTTTGCCGCAGCGGACGAGGCGATCAGTTCACTTAAGACGATTGCGGTTTCTACACCGGGGTCTCCGTTCGTGAAACGCAAACCCGACGAACTGGGATTCGAAAACGGCATGGTCTTCGTCAAAAATGAGAGCAGCGCGAAGGGAGTCCCGTTCTCCGACGTGCTTCGGCGGGCAAATCTTCGCATGGTCAGCGGCAACGGTCAGTCTGCGGCGACTTTTGGTGACCCGAAACCGAAGTTCTCGACCCAATCCTTCGGCTGCCACTTTGCCGAGGTCACCTGGCAAGCGGAGATCGCGCGCTTGCGCGTCAGCCGAGTAGTTACGGTCATCGATGCCGGGAAAATCATCAACACTTTGGCTGGCCGCAATCAGATACAGGGCGCCGTAGTGATGGGCATCGGGATGGCACTCTTGGAGCGGACGGAATACGATCCGCAAAACGGCGCGCCGATCAATAGCAGCATGGCTGACTATATCGTCGCGGTTAACGCCGATGCGCCGGCAGTCGACGTGTATTTCCTGGATTATCCCGATAAAGAGATCAATCAGGTCGGTGCGCGCGGTATAGGTGAGATTGGGTTGGCCGGCATTGCAGCCGCCATTACAGACGCGGTCCATCACGCAACTGGAGTTCGCGTGCGCGAGCTGCCAGTGAAGATCGAGAACTTGTTGGTGTGAATTAGCGTTAGCGGGCGCACCTGAAGCTAAAAGTCGCTGAGGTGCTCTTAGGATTCGTTATGTTGCCGATCGTCGAGCGAGGGCGTCGCTGGCCCGTCGACAACGCATGGAATCGAAAACGAGAACGTCACGCCTGGCCCGTCGTTCCGAGTGGCCCATAAACGTCCACGATGATTCTCAATGATCGAGCGGCTCACATAGAGGCCGATTCCCATACCATCATCTTTGGTTGTATAGAATGTCTGGAATACCCGGTCGAGCGATTGCGGCTCGAAACCTATGCCTGCGTCCTGAACACTCAGCCGCACCCGGCCGCCTTCTTCCACTTCAGTTCTGAACCACAGTTCGCGCGGACGATCAGCGACACTGCTCATTGCATCAGAGCCGTTGCGCAGCAGATTCAGAATCACTTGTTGCAACTGCACGCGATCACCTGTTACCAGCGGAAGTGCGGCGGCAAGTTCGGTCCGCGTAATCACGCGGACCGAACTTGCCTCGGTGCGCGAAAGCGCAATTACTTCGCGGGTCGCCTCATTCAGATCGACTAACTCCGTCGCTGCGTCCTTATTGGTGAAAAGGGCGCGCAGTCGTGTGATCACATCAGCAGCGCGGCGGCCATCGCGAATTGTACGCTTCGCGGTTTCTCTCGCGCCGTCCACGTTGGGCGGCTCAGCGTCCAACATTCGCATGCAGGTGCTGGCGTTGGTGATGATGCCCGACAACGGTTGATTGACCTCATGCGCGATCGAAGCCGTCAATGCTCCCAGACTCATCACTCGCGCGACGTGTGCCAGCTCCGAGCGCGCCTTACCGAGCGCCTCTTCCGACAATCGCCGATTGGTCACGTCCTGGACTGCGCCGATGTACTCCAGTTCACCATCCTCGTTCCGCGTTCCGTGAGCAATCATATGTAGATACTTGATCGAATGATCCGGCATTAGCAGGCGATGTTCGTATTGAAAGTCGTTGGCCGCACTACTTGCCCGTTCGATCATGTCCTGTAACAACGCGAGGTCTTCCGGATGAACTCGCGTTCCGATCAGTTCGAGCGTCACTGTCGCCTGAGGATCAAACTCGAAGATGCGATAGAGCTGGTTGGACCAGGTGATCTCGTTCTTAGCTATACGCCAGGCAAAGCTGCCGATGCGAGTCAGATGTTCTGCTTCAGCAAGGAACGCTTCACTTCGCTTCAGCGCCGCTTCGCTCAATGCCCGCTCTATCGCGATGCTCGCAATGTGGGTAACCTGCGCGATCAGATCTTGCTGAATTTGCGTTGGGCTCGCTGATTTGCGCTGGAATATGGCGAACGTCCCCAGTACTCGTCCGTCTCGTGCGTATATCGGCGTAGACCACTGTGATCGCAGGCCATGCGCAAGAGCCAGAGGTTTAATTGAGGATGCCTGCCACAGGGGATCTGATTCTAAATCGGTCGCGATCACCTGGGTCTTCGTAAGCGCTGCTACCCCGCACGGGCCGGCCTGCGGAGATACGGGCAGTCCGTCAACCGGATCGTTGAACGTCGCCGGAAGACTGGGAACGGCCCCGATCCGGAACTTCAAACCACTCCAATCGATCAAGTAAACGCCACAGTAACAATCGGGGGACGTATCTTCTACAAACTTGCACAAAGCAGTAAGAACGTCGGTGAGTGGGCAACTCGAGGCCACCATTTCCAGGAGTCGCTTCTCGCCGGCGAGCTGAGCCTCGGCCCGTTTGCGATCTTCGATGTCCGTCAGCAAGACGCACCAGCGTAGGATGCGGCCGTCGGTATCTTTCAAAGGGAAGCCACGGACGTGGAACCAACGATACACGCCATCCGCACGGCGATGCCGAGACTCAACTTCGTAAGTCTCACCTCTTTCCAATGCCTCTTGCCTAACTTCATTTACGTGGCGTAAGTCGTCGGGATGAACTGGATCTGAGTTGGCCCAACCTGTTAGTTCTGCAAAGGACTTGCCGAAGTAATCGAGGACGGGTTGGTTCAGTGCTTCGACTTCGCCAGTGGGCGAGATGACAGCGACAGGCGCTGGAATGCTATCGACGATCAACTGAAAGTCGAGTTCGCGGGCGCGCAGGGCTTCCTCGGCGCGCTTGAGTCGCGCGGTGAGATCGTCCCCGCTTGCAGTCCTTTCCGGTCGAGGTTCCACGGCAAGAGGATGCGCCCAAGCGGCTCAAAATGTCCACATTATTTGGTGTCATCGTCGGCTGAAGACAGGTAAATTGGGCGCGCGGGAAACCGCTTTCAGCGCTCACATCAACTGTCAGTAAATCAGACGTAGCTAATACCTTGGTATCGATCGATACCTTCGTCTAATAGATTCCTCTCTCCTCTCGTGGTCTACTCCGCACCTGTTCAATTAATCCGATTAAACCGGTTAAGGAATCAGCATGACTTACGGCGAACACGCACAGAAAATTCATAGGAGATAAGACATGAAAACCGAAACTCAGATGGCCAAAGGCACGAAACAAATGCATCTTACCTCGTACGTTTATGTACGGCGGTATGGAGAAACAGATTTTGGCTTAGGTTGACTTACTTATGATCTTTCTCAGTTGCTGCCGACGCGTCGCGCGAACTCATTAGAACGAGAGTGGATGGGAGGACATTATGGAACCTGCAAGCATCGCCGCCGCCACAATGAAAGTGGCAACCAAACTCATCGGTATCAAAGCCGCGCCGCTTCTATGGTTCATCGGCGGCGCCGCGGTGACTTTAGGTCTCAGCTATATCGGCGGAGCGAAAGACTCGCAGCATGTCTACGAGCTGCGCCTGTATCACGTTAACGAGGGCAAAATGGATGCTCTAATCGCTCGGTTTGGCGATCACACTGACGCTATTTTCAGGCGACACAAGATGAAGAGCATTGGCTTTTGGCGTCCGCAAGACGAGCCGTATTCGCAGAACCTTTTTGTGTACATCCTGGAGCACCCGAGCCGCGAAGAGGCGCGGAAGAACTGGGCTGCTTTCCAGGCCGATCCGGAATGGAAAAAGGTAAAGGCCGACTCTGAGACTAATGGTGCGCTGGCAAACCATATCGACAGCTACTTCATGGATCCGACGAGCTTTTCAGCACTGAAGTAGAAGAAGAAACGTGGCAGATCGTTGCGAAAGCGGCGCTCGTATTTGACGTCTCGCGGAGTAAAGAAGAGCGATGAGCAAACTGTCGAACCTGGAATTCTTCCAACTCGTGGCTGCTAACGGCGAAGCTCCCACCGAACAATCGCGTTTCATCTATCCTCCCGCAATTGCCAGGACACTCGGCTTCAAGTTGATCGCAGTCGGTCTCGGGACAGCCACGATGGAAATCGTTGCTGACACCCAAAAGCATGCGAATCCTATGGGCACCGTACATGGCGGAGTGTTGTGCGATATCGCTGATGCGGCTATCGGGACGGCCCATGCCACCAGCTTGGAAGAAGGCGAGAGCTTCACCAGTATCGATCTCCAGATCAATTTCTTTCGTCCGGTATGGAAGGGCCGAGTTCGCGCGGTTGCAAAACCGGTGAATGTCGGACGACAGATCAGTCGTTATGTCTGCGACATTCTTAGGGATGATGACAAGCTGGTGGCGCAAGTTACCAGTACAGTGCTGACGCTCCGAGGAGATCAGGCATCAGGAAGATAACGCGCCCGCTAGCCATGCATGATTATCTGATCCGCGCAACACGACGCAGGGAGTGGTAGTGGTGCAATTTTGTGTTGGTGCTTTCTGATAGCCCTCCCTGACGGTTGGGCTTCTGCTTGGGCTGCGATTTCAAGCAGAAGCCCGCGCGTTAGCAAGGGCTTTTTCTGGCACTCTGATTCTCGGTAAAGCCACAATCCTGAAATTACTCGTTGAGACTGATGTCAACACAGAATTACCCCACTACCCAGGGAGTAGGGCGTAGACAGAAAAACACCCGAATGGAGTTTCCTCACTTCGGCAATTCTTCCGCGATGAGATGAGTTGTTTTTGGTGGTTGAGCGCCAAGATGAAAGGCTTGAACGCGTTGCTCTACTTTCCTGTCTTCGGCTGTGATCCTTTCGTGCTGTCGTAAATGTTCGCCCCAGGATTCAGTCACGAAAATCTCGAGATATCGTTCCGGATCAGCAGAGTCGCGCAGCACGTTCCAACGAATCGCACCGTCACGAAGACGGATTCGTCTCAAGGCTTTCAGTGCGTCCAAAAACTCTTTCGCCGTCTTTGGATCGATTCGATATTCAACCGAAGTTATGGCCGGACCATCGCGTGGTTCACTCTCGATTCGCATCACCGGTTCCGGCCAGTGCATTGAAGGCGCGAGTGACAAATTCTTTTTGCCGACCAAACGGTAACGCCAGGTGACAAGCAAGCCAATCACGAGTCCGACTGCCGAAATCAGAAGCGCAGTCGATATTCCGAAGCGCCCGGCAACGAAACCCCAAAGCGCGCTGCCTGCCGCTAAGCCCCCGGTGAATACTAATAAATAGACCGCTAATACTCGCGCGCGCACCCACGGAGGCGTTGCTGTCTGCGCCGAAACGTTCAGGCTCGCCAGTACCGAGATCCAGGCGATCCCTGCCACTGTCAAAGCGATGGCGAGGAACAGAAATGAATGAACGTAGGCGAGCGCAATCGCGCTTAGAGCAAAGACGATGCTGCCGCCTGCTACTAGTTGATTGATGGTGAACCGCTTCCTAAGCGAAGGTAAGAGCCATGCTCCGGCGATTGCGCCAATGCCCAGGCAGCCAAGCAACGCCCCATAGCCAAATGAGCTCAGTCCCAGGCCGCGGCGGGCTTGCTGAGGTAATAGCGCCCACAAGGCGCTGGCACAAACAATGAAAACGCCGCAGCGGAGCAGCACCGTTTGCAGTTCCGGTGAATGACGCAAGTAGCGCGTGCCGGCGCGCATGGCGCTGATGATTTCTTCGGGAGGCAGCTTGCTCGTTCGCGGCGCGGGCCGCCATCGATAGACGACGAGGAATACTGTCAGGAACGAAACGGCATTAATAAAGAAAACGACCCATGGACCTGACGCGGCTATGATTAACCCTCCGATGGCCGGGCCGATAGCCCGCGCAATGTTCACGGCCACACCGCCAAGCGAGAGAGCCGCCGGTAAATCTTCGCTGGGAACTAACTCGGGCGTAATTGCTTGCCAGACTGGATTACTTACCGCCGAACCGATGCCGAGAAGAAACGTCAGTGTGAGCAGACGGCCGGTAGTCATATGACCGGTCAGCGTCATGACGCCCATCACAGTCGCCACGATCCCCATCCACACTTGCATGACGATCAGCAAACGGCGGCGATCGACGATGTCCGCGAGCGCACCTGCCGGCAACGCCGACAATACGACCGGTAAGCTGCCCGCGGTCTCGACCAGCGCGACCAGCACCGGCGAAAGCGTCAGTGACGTCATCAACCAGCTCTCGCCCACGTCCTGCATCCAGGAGCCGAGGTTGGACACAATGCTCGCGATCCAAAGCGCGCGGAATACCGAGTGACGCAGAGGACTCCACACCGAGGCGGGTTGAGACGGGCTTGCCTCGGCTGGCGGATTCTTAATTTTTCTGGAGCGCTTCGACACCGCGATCTGTTCCAAATTGCGAAGGTTAGTCCTTACCCGACGGAGCGGTATATTGACCTATCTTTGAACAGCAAAATTAGACATCAAGCGACATGGCAAGGCAAATTCAAATCCTGCTCCAAACGACCATTCCAACAATCGAAGACGATTGGCGCATCGGGCGGTTCTCCTTGCTGCGGGACCAACTCGCCTCCATCAACGACGAGAAGGGAACTCCGCTCAGCAGAGTGACCGCGCGGGATCGAGAAGCTAACGGCAACGGTGATCCAGTTTTGAGCCGCCTCGACAAGACGGACTTTGACGAGCTATGGCTGTTCGCTCCTGACCGAACACGACGCTCGATAACACATGTATGCCAAAGAGCGGAGCAGTAGTGTCCTGCAGTTACGTCCGTAAGAATCAAACCCGGAGTGGTGCAGTAGCCCGACTGTGAAGGAGGGCTCTGACTGCGCACATCAGCCCTCCTTCACAGTCGGGCTACTGGACCGCTCGAGTGTCCTCCGAACTTAACTCAAAGCTCACTGTGCCTTCACGATCTTGTAGCACCGCTGATCTAGATTGAGTTTCGCTTAATTCAGGCTAGCCCAATTTTTCGTTACCCAACCCTTTCTAAAGACCAGGAGGGAATGTCTATATGTGTGCTCGACGCCGGACCGCGCTTTCGCCCTTATCACTACTGCTGTCAGCAGTCGCAACAGTGTTCGTGTTGGCCGCTCCGCTTGCGGCTCAGGTCGACCGGGCGTCGCTCGGCGGCGCAGTCACAGACCCATCGGGCGCAGTAGTTCCGGGTGTGCGAATTGAACTGTTGTCACCGGCGACCGATCTGCGACGAGAGACAGTGACGAATGCCGTCGGGATTTACAACTTCTCACTGCTGCCCATAGGCACCTATAACCTCACAGTCTCCAGAGAAGGATTCAAGTCCGTTCAGATTCCGGCGGTGGAATTGTCCGTCGGTCAACCACGCACAATCGATGTTCGGCTGGAAGTTGGCAGCATTGCGAGCAGCGTACAGGTGACCGCGACAGCGGAAGCGCTGAATCGCACGTCGGCAGAAGTAGGCGGGTTGGTTGATGCCGAGCAAATAAAATCGCTACCAATCAGCGGCCGCAATTGGGCCAGCTTGATGTTGTTGGTGCCGGGTGCGATCAACTACGGCGACGGCGCTCAGCGCGCTATTCGTTTCTCAGGGCACTCACTTGACGACAGCAACTTTACCTTCGATGGAGTGGACACGAGTGGCGTTCAGGAGCAAACACAGAAAGCCGATACGCGGCTGAACATCGCGCTTGATGCAATCTCAGAGTTCCGGGTCAGCACCGGAGTTTATACCGCGGAAAGCGGCGCGGTCGCACGGTATCACGGATGCTTCAATCGGCTCAGGTGAGGCCGTGGCCATTCAGAATCAGAGTTGTCGTGCCTGCGATCGCAGCGACACGAACATCGATGTACGCCAAACGGTGACCACAGACGTCGTGTACCAATTGCCGTTCGGACCTGGCAAGAAGTTCTTGAATGGAAACGGTCTCGAAGCTCGAATTTTAGGCGGATGGGAACTCAGCGGTATTGCCTTCGCTCGCACCGGACTGCCGATCAATATCACGGTGACGCGTAAGGCGTCGGATCTGCCCGACGGATTCACTTCCGGGCAGCGGCCGAACCTGATTGCCGGCGTGCCTCTCTATCCTGCGAATCAAACCATCTCGAACTGGCTTAATCCCGCGGCGTTTGCCCTTCCGGCGAAGGGAGCGCACGGCAATCTCGGTCGCTTCATCGCGCGAGGTCCAGGAAATTTCGAGATCGATGGTTCGCTCACAAAGACTTTCAAACTCTCTGAGCGATTTGGTCTGAATTTCCGCGCCGCCGCTTTCAATCTGCTCAACCATCCTGAGTATAAAAATCCAGCGAGTGCCTTGGGATCGTTTACGGGAAGCGCACCGACGCCCTCTGCCAGCTTTGGAAAGATCACCAACATCTTGAACACAGGCGCCACCGGCACAGGGGCGCCGCGTCGCATTGAGTTCATGTTCCGTCTGGAATTCTAGTGAGGCGCTGCCTCGTACGGATCAGACAAACCCTGCGTGCGTTGCGAGAAGCGTTCTCAATAATTGTCTGTTTAGAAAGGGCACTTGTGCCCCTGCGACGGCGGACAAGCCCGCTTTCTAAACGAAGAGAGGGTGGCATTTTATGTGTAAGAAGCTCTCGATAATTCTCTCGACTTTCCTGCTCACCACCCTCCTGGTGAGCGCCGCCTTTGCGCAATCACCGCCACTTGAGATCAATACAAAGTTGCACAAGCACTTCCGTTTCGTCGCCTACGGTGACACGAGATTTACTGACCCTAAGAACACGAAGGACGCGAACGCAGAAGTTCGTGAGCAATTGGTGCGCGGGATTGCGGCTGTCCATCCCGACTTCATTACGTTCGGAGGGGATATCGCATTAAACGGCGACAACGCTAATGACTGGAAGGAGTATGACCAGGAGACTGCGATCTGGCGAGAACGGCGAATACCGGTTTATCCCGCGTTGGGCAACCATGATTTGCACGGCGATCTCAACGTTGCGCTCGGAAATTACTTCAGCCGTTTTCCCCTATTGCAGCAGAATCGCTTTTACGCTGTCCGCACTGCCAGGACCTTGCTACTGACGTTAGACAGTGCGTTAGACGAAACCACTGGTCCACAAGGTGAGTGGTTGCAGAGGCAGCTATCGGGCCTTCGGCCGGACGTCGATTTTGTGTTCATCGTGATGCATCATCCGCCTTACACCAGTTCCAGTGACGCGAAGACTTTCGGCGGTGGTCACAGCGCTCGCTCACCCGAACAAAAACTCGCCGCATTTCTCGAGGCGGAGCAGCCGAAGCTACGTGCGCGCATCGTGGTCTTCGCCGGCCATGTTCACAACTATGAGCGTCACGCGCACGGCGGCGTCACGTACTTTGTAAGCGGAGGCGGGGGCGCTCATGCTTATCCGATCACGCGGGCGACCGATGATCTGTTCCAGAGCAAAGAAGTTAACTATCACTACCTGTTGGTCGAGGTTAAGCGTGGCAAGCTCAAAGCCACGATGAACCGGCTGGAAATGAAGGACGGTGTGGCCCAGTGGACCAAGCCTGATTCGGTAACGATCTCAGTTCCGAAGATGTCAGGCCGATAGTGAGCTGGGGAAGTTATTCGAGCTGAGGCTTTCGCTGGGCCAACAAGCAATATGGACACGATCGAACCTTCTATTCAAATCCTGGTGTGGTGTTTCTAAAGTTCGCTTAAAAATGAATCCGTCAATCCGGGCTCCTACTTTCAGTCCCAGAGGGACGAAATATTTATAGAACCAGAATTCGAACCGGACCATCTCAGCTCCAGAGGAGCGAAATATGCCTTTCTCGGAACAATTTATGTCGCTCTTCCGGAGCTTCAGAGTTCTTCTTGAACTCGGCTCTATAAATATTTCATCCCTCTGGGACTGAAAACCGAACAACCATTTGTTACGCGAACTTTAGAAACACTACACTGGCAGGCTGCTGAAAAACTCAACTCTTTAGAGCGCGGCGGCGTCGCTGCCGCCGCACGCCAAATTTTGCGTCCTTCGCTGAATCTCAGAGTTTTTCAGCAGCCGACCTTAGGGCTTCCATCATTCTCGTTCGGGCGCAGGTGCGGCAGTTGCACCGACGAAGCGATAGCCAACTCCAGCTTCAGTTTCGATTACTTCACCACAGCTTTGCATCACCAGGCGGAGTCGCTGAATGGAGGAATCGAGACTGCGCGCATCCTCGTAATGGCCAGCCTCCCAAAGCTTGTCGATGAGTTGTTTGCGTGTGGTGAGTGTCCCCGGATGCGCCGCCAATTCGGCCAACAAGACAAACTCGAGACTATTCAAGCGAGCGGCAACACCCTCGCAGATGACTCGCATTTCAGCGAAATCGAATCTGATTTTGCCGTCGTCATAAACGTCCCGAGTGCCTTGCTCGATCCGGCGGACCAGGGTTTCAATCCGCTCGATTAACTCGCGAATAGAAAATGGCTTTGTCATGTAGTCGTCGGCTCCCGCGGCGAGTCCGGTGGCAACCTCTGCGGGCGATGCCCTTGCGGTCAACATTATGATTGGCGTAAGCAGGGTCAATGGTTCGCGACGCAACCGGCGGCAGATCTCGAACCCGTTGATGCCGGGAAGGAGCAAGTCAAGGAGGATGACCGACGGCGGATTCGCCTGGTCCAGTGCAGCGGCCAGCCCTACTTCACCAGTCAGCGCCACGCGAGCCTCGAAGTTTTGCCTTTCAAGACTGTAACGAAGAGATTCAGCGATGTCTTGATCATCTTCGATCACGAGAACTGATCTGGTCATGGCGGAGTCCTGACACTTCGTGTTCCCGGCGGCATCACAGGTCAACCGCATTCAAAACAAGTACGGGCCATGCGTTTGAGGATAGGGGAGGCGTGTAAGAATTCAATTAAGCAATTCTTACGGCTGAGTTAATTTCTCAGGAGAGCGGGCGCAGATCATATTTAGTGATTTGCCTTTGCGTGCTTGGCGCCTTTGCGTGAGAAGTTCCTTCCCAAGTACGACCGTTACAACCGGGAAGACTTTTCACGCAAAGGCGCTAAGCACGCAAAGTTAGTCTGATCAGTCTGAGGCCTTGCCTCGCTGGAGCTAACGGGCAGTTAAGCGTATGTTAAATCTCTCTTGCCTGAATAATTCTCACTAACCGATCGCTAACATGCGCTCGACAGAACGTAACGCTCGCCGGCGAATATCTTCGTCGATCTCGATGAGGTACTGGTCTTTCTTCAGGGCCGCAAGAGTGTCTTCCAACGTGATCTGATTCATGTGTGGGCAGCGGACGCTGCACAGCCGCAGCATCTCTTTCTCTGGATTGGCCGCGGCAATGTTGTCTCCCATGGAACACTCTGTGAGCAGCAGATAACGCCGGCATCCTGATCTATTCCTGTACTCAACTCGCGCACCTGCCCAAAGGCACTTGACATGTACCTGCAAGTAAAGTATCTTGACATCGAGGTATATTGGTTTGGAAATGAACAAACCGAAAATGGAATTGTTGACGGGAGGGAGTGGCGTTCACGTTTTCCTGGTGCTGTGGAAGGCGGCGAATGCGGTTCAGTCCTATGCCGAAGAGAGTATCTCGGAGTTGGAGTTGTGCGCCAGCGACTTTGCCGTGCTCGAAGCCTTGCTGCACAAAGGGCCGCTTCCAGTCAACGAGATTGGAAAGAAGGTTCTGCTGACGAGCGGCTCGATGACTGTCGCCGTTGACCGCTTGGAGGCGAAACGCTTCGTCGAGCGGCGCGCTCACGGCACCGACCGGCGCGCCAGGATAGTTCATTTGACGAAGGGGGGCAGGAAGCTGATCACGAGGGCCTATGCCGATCACGCCGCCGACCTGGAACGCCTCGCGTCCGCTTCCCTGACCAAAGCGGAACGCGAAACGCTCATCCGCCTACTAAAGAAGATCGGCTACGAAGCGGCGGCGAAATCGAAACCGAAGAGAAAAGATCAACCTGACGAAGTGACACGGAAGGTTCCAAAAGGAGGGGAGTAAAAGATGCAAGCGACCGAGGTGTTGAGAGAGAAACAAGAAATAGGTAAGGCCGGGCGCACGGTGTCAGGCATCGTCAATAGTATCGAGACCTTGGAAGGCGGCGGCTTTCTGGTGCGCCGCCCGTTTCCCAAAGCGTCATTTTCAGAGTTCGATCCATTTCTCTTACTCGATGAGATGGGGCCGATAGAAGTTGCGCCAGGTGAAGCCAAAGGCGCCCCCGACCATCCGCATCGTGGATTCGAGACAGTGACTTATTTGGTATCCGGAGATATGGAGCATAGGGATTCTCGGGGTCACGCCGGACGCCTGAGGGCGGGTGACGTCCAGTGGATGACTGCCGGAGCGGGTGTCGTTCATGCAGAGATGCCGAGCCGCGAGTTCGCGCGCGACGGAGGTCGGATGCACGCATTCCAAC